>Ga0182742_1003915_pt1 | contig 13997 bp, 7 predicted proteins | sample eDN5th37CBELigMG_FD_128880 | JGI IMG/M metagenome (GOLD analysis project Ga0182742, IMG submission 128880) | Enriched Miracle-Growth compost microbial communities from Emeryville, California, USA - eDNA 5th pass 37_C BE-Lig MG (version 2)... ... | reverse complement strand
TTAGACTCCGAACACAACTCAGAGTTTCCGCCACCTATGTGATTTGTGCACTCCTCCTCATCTTCGCAACACTTCTGATTACAAAGAATGTGAATCTCGGCATTCCCATTATGGCCGGCGATGAATATGCTTATTTTGGGCAGTCAAGAGAATTCCCCGCTGTAGACGCCGTCTCCACCTACGATCCCACAATACAGCGAAGCAACAACGTCTTCTACTTCCTCATCGGCAGGCTCCTCTGGGATCACACCAATGATCCCGCGCTTTCGATGCGGGTTCTACAATCCGCTGTCTACGCATTGGCCTTGCTCATTTTGTACAAACTGTGCCGCCAACTGCTGGATGTTTCACGCAGCCTGATCATTACCGCCATCGTCGCGTTGTCTGCGCTCTCGTCGTACACCGCCTACTTTATGCCCGAGACGATCTACATTTTCCTGTTCTTTGCAATCTTCTTCTGGGTGATGAGATGGTCAGATCGCCCTACCACATGCGGGATTGGGACCGGCCTACTCGTCGCATTACTTTTGCTCGTCAAACCGCACGGCCTCGCGGTGTTCCTTGGCGTATTCGCCTCGTGGTGCATCTTTTGGTTTGCGCCTCGCCATTCTGGAATGAGCCGGAAAGTAAGCGCGACCGCGCTTGGCACCTTCCTTCTCTCGACCTACACCTGCCTCGTTGGTCTCAACATTGCCATGACAGGTAACTTCGATACGAACCCGATGTTTATCGTTGGCGGTTCCTATGCCGGCTTCATGTCAGGGGGCTCGCGATCACTTCCAGCGATGGCCGACCTTGGCCCAGTTCTGGTCGGTAACGGGACCGCGCTCGCACTCCTCGTCGGCTTTCCGCTCGCATACGCATTGATCTGTTACCCGTCTGCGTTCATACGGCCTGCCGAGCCTCCTGAACCACGACACCGCCGGCTGTTTATATTCATGACGCTCTTGATCCTCTTGAGCGCTGCCATCGTTGGAATGACTGTCCGCTTCACCGCATTTATTGGCGGAGAAGAGATTTGGCGCATTCATGGGCGGTATTACTCTTTTCTTATCCCGCTGTACCTCGTGTTCATGCTTGCCGTGCCAACACCGTCTATACATGACCGTTCCACTGCATACAGGAACCTGCGAATAGTGGCGATCATCGGCTTACTCCTGGTCGCGGCTGTGCAATTCGTGTGGCGAAAAAATTATGCAATTGCCCCATGGGACTTTCCTGAGATATTTGCCTTCTCGAGCTGGGAGTGGCGGCCAGGGGCAATTGCACTCGGAACGGCAGTGGTACTGGCGGGCGTTGCCGCTTTCACTGCCATCTTTCTCGCACCTCGGTACGCGGTGCAGTTCTTTATCATCTTCTTCGTCTCCTTGAGCGTCGCCAGCCTTGTCCAAACCACCCGGTGGCAGTTTGCTCATGGGCGCGCATTTGGCGTATTTGCCGAGCCGGCAATGGCGCTACGTCGATTGATCCTGCCGGCTTTAATCGATCAGGGTATTATCATTGGACCGGATCGAGGCAGCCTCACCTACGTCCTATTCAATATGCGCTCACGTAGTAAGGTTGTTCTGCTCCCACCCGGCAGCCCCGTAGACACATCGACAGTCGGCGGAAATCCCCCCTGGATTTTGCTACAAGGCCAATATGACGTCCGCATAAACGGCATGCGCCCTGCCTATGCGACGGACAAGCTAACCTTCCTGACGAGGGGGGAGAGGCCGCTGACTGCTGGGGCGCCATAGGACAACTGAAACGGTCCCTATCCTCGGAGCACTACCCTGCAATGGTTTTCGCCTCTCCGATATTTATCTTTCTTTTCTTGCCAGTGGTTCTCCTGGCTTATTTCGCGACGCCTCGGTTAGCTCGGAATGTCATCCTACTTTTCTTCAGCCTAATGTTCTACGCATGGGGTGAATTCCATTATCTATTTCTCATCCTCATCTCGATCCTGTTCAATTGGATACTAGGGCTGGCTATCGCAGGCGTGCGTTCCGATTGGGGCCGAAAGGCGTGGCTTTGCGTTGGCATCACAGGCAACGTCCTTGCTCTCGGCTATTTCAAGTATATAAATTTTTTCGTAGACAACACCAATCAGCTCCTCAAGGCTTTTGGCTCTTCCTTGAGCCTGTCGATTCCGGAAGTTCTTCTACCTCTCGGAATCTCCTTTTTCACATTTCATGCAATTTCCTACCTAGTCGACATCTACCGGGGCTCTGCCTCGGTCGAAAGAAGTCCCGTTAATTTCTCGGTCTACATCCTTCTATTCCCACAACTGATCGCCGGTCCGATCATTCGCTGGAAACACATCTATTGGCAGTTCCGCGAGCGCCAGGAGACGTTTGCAGATTTCAGGTGGGGCGTCAGTCGCTTCATCATTGGGCTAGCCAAGAAGACATTGATCGCAAACCCCGTTGGAATTGTCGCTGATACGATCTTCGCTCTTCCACCTGATCAGCTTTCGCCGTCGGCCGCTTGGCTCGGCTTGTTATGCTACACATTGCAGATCTATTTCGATTTCTCAGGGTATTCCGATATGGCCATCGGGTTGATGCGCATGTTCGGCTTTCACATCCTCGAGAACTTCAATTACCCCTATATCTCCCGCAGCGTCAGAGAGTTTTGGCGCCGCTGGCACATTTCACTATCAACCTTTTTTCGCGATTATGTCTATATACCGCTTGGCGGGAACCAAGCTTCACGATCGAGAATCTATTTCAACACCATGGTGGTCTTCCTCCTCAGCGGCCTCTGGCACGGCGCAAGCTGGACGTTCATTCTCTGGGGGATGTGGCACGGCCTGTTCATCTGTTTGGAAATAGCCTTTCTGGCAAAACTTCTCGAGCGCATGGGCCCGCTTGCTCATGTTTATGGACTTCTGGCTATCATGGGCGGCTGGGTATTGTTCAGGTCACATTCCCTTGAACAGGCGTTGAACTATTATGAGGTGCTGGCAGGCATTTCTCGGCCAAGCGCAATTAACGGGTCCTACTTCCTCGATAATCAGGTCATCATAACAATTTGCATCGGGATCCTTGGCTCTACTCCGATTATAAAGGTCCTGAAGCTGGCCTTTGAGCAAGTTGCTTCGCCCACTGGCCTTAGATTAGTGTTCGCCGACATACCTCGCATATCTGCTCTCGCTGGCCTATTCCTGCTCTCGATCGCGACATTGGCCGGAAGCTCTTACAATCCATTCATATATTTCCGCTTCTGACCGGTGCAACATGCAGAGCGCGTCACCCGATTACGGAACCGAAGCTAGGTCAGGACCCGCGCCGCGGAGGGACGCGTCAGACATTGCTACATCGCTTCTGTTCGTATTTGCACTCCTCATACCGACACTAATGCTAGGTGCAAACTGGTCGCGAACGACAACGGGCTTCGAAAACCGTCGCGCCCAGGATTGGCCGGCTCCGCCGGAATGGAGCATGAAGGGTATTCGTGAATTCACGACGGGCTTCGAGCGTGCGTTCAACGATCGCTTTGGACTGCGCGATGATTTCGTCCGGCTCAATAATCTGTTTCTGCTTACCGTCTTCAGCAAGTCTCCCTCGAAGGACGTCGCGGTTGGACGAGACAATTGGCTTTTTTACACGGCTGGTGGATCATACGACTGGTTCATCGGGAAAAAGCCTCCACCGCAGTATGCTACAATAACCGCGATCGCCAAAGGTATCGAAAGGCGCGTCCGCCTCATGAGGGATCTCGGGATCCCCTACAGGATCGTGATTGCGCCCGATAAGCACTCTATTTACTGGGAACAGTTGCCGTTCAAGCAAGCAAAGGCGCTGAAGCCCTATAGCCTCATAGATGACATCACGAAGCTTCTTGCCGACGATGTTCGAGGCAGCGTGTTAGATCTGCGCCCCCAATTGATCGCCGCCAAGAAGCAAAGGCCGGTCTACTATGCGACCGACTCACACTGGAATTCCTATGGAGCTTGGATCGGATATCGAGAGATCATGGCAGCGACCGGCCTAAAGGCCGAGCCATACCCGCAAACGGTCATCGAGCGTGCATTCGCGGGCGACCTTTCCCGCATGATCGGCGCGGAGACCATATTCAACGAGATGGATTCGCTACCGAAGCCCTATATTGATGAGGCTTCACCCTGCCAAAAGCCAGACCATTACAGCGCTGCTTTCAAGAGTTATCGATGCCCACAAGCAGAAAACGGTGACTTGGTAATGCATGTGGATTCTTTCGGCGCTTTCATAGAGCCGTTCCTAAATCCGCGATTTCGCACAGCATCCTATATAGTCAACGGTCAAGTCTGGGATATTGCGCGGTTGAAATCTAATCCTCCGGCACTTGTCGTCGACGAGATCGTCGAGCGGGCATTGCCAAACCTAGCAAATTCGCCGGCGGCCCTCATGGCAGATCATGACGGCGAGGTCGCGGCAGACCGTTTAGGCACATTTACGTGTGCGGTGGAGTCGGTCCAAGTCCAACGGGCGGAAGGCTTCCCCTCTCGCATCATCCGTGTCGGCGGCTGGGCTGCGGATCTCAATCGCGGGTCTCTCGTTGATCGTCTTTGGATATCACTGAATAGCCCTACAGGCCGGTTCAAGGCCGAGGCCGACACGCACCATCAACGGCCAGATATTCAAAGGCCCGACGTCGGGAATTTTTTCAAGAAGAACTGGCTCGCCGGTTCGGCCTTTGGCTTGACAGCCGCCGCTGGGGCCATTCCCGAAGGCGAGTACAGCGTCGAGCTGCTGGCGGAAGTCGGCAATAGTTTATCCAAATGCACTACAAACACGAAAGTGACTATCGCTCCTTGACCCAAGTCGATCATTACGACGGAGGCCATGGGATCGGCCCATCGTAAGATTTATCCTCTCAGGCAATGCAGCGCTGAACGCGCATTGAGTCAGAATAGCTGCGTCGATCTGAGGCGACGCGTTCAGCGTACCGAGGAGCAGCCCCGTGACGTTCATAGATCACATGCGAGATCGTCCTTGCCTCGAGTTTCTGCCGCTTCTGCGACCCCGCCCCTGCCAAGCATTGTGGGCTGTCGAAGGCATGGGCAGGCGAAGCATTGCGGGCGTATTCCCACGGACCAGACTACTTATGCATACCGGGCTTTTGGAGCCAAACCTGGATGCCATAAGCGCGACAGATCAGGAGCTAGAAAGCGGTCAAACGACCATCAACGCTATGAGGTAGCGTCGAACAGAATTTAATCTCGCCTCAGGACTCCGGTGGAATCACTCATTTATTTAGGGTCATCCATGATGTCAGCGACAGCAAGGAATGCAGGGCTCCCGCGTGTAACAAGCAGGAGATCTACGAACGCTCCAGTGGGCGGGGCCAAATCCGTCTCGCTCCTAGACTTCAAGCTATTCCAGGAAATAGCCTGCAACCTGCAGCGCTGGTGGTCGATAATGAATGGCTGATGCGGGAATGTTGACAGATACTCAATAAATTCCCCAACCGATTCACCTGAGCTTGAAACTCCATAGGGCCAGAATTCCACAATGAATGCGGACTGTCGCGCCGATGGTGAAAGGATTGGCCCGCCGGCGCGAAAAATTCGAGGTTCGCTTCCCTGAGTATCCATCTTAACTAGCGTGGGGCTCACCGTTTGGCCCTCAAAAAAGGCGGCGAGCGTCGTGACCGGCACGTCTTGGAAATCGCGGCCCTCTTTACTGCTATAAAGCTGATGATCGCCCATATTAGTAGGTGAATGGAAGAGCCGAGCTTGGCCAACTTTATCTGAAACAGCGCTAGCAATGGGTAGAACGCTCACAACGCTCGACCGCTTCACATTTTCACACAGCAGCGAAAAATTTCCAGGATCAGGTTCGAAGGCGTAAACTTTCGAACCTTGCCTCATAACCCTCTGTGCTATTACACTATACCAACCTATGTTAGCACCTATATCGATGAATATTTCAAAATGCTTGAGAAGCCGCCTCGCCACCTCAGTTTCGAACTTCTCCCAAGTTCCATGATCAATAATCTCCCTTGAGATATATTCGTCTCTCTCAATCGGGTGAGTTCGGATCCAGAACGGGTCAACGCCCTCTACATGGGCAATGTGCGCCCCCTCAGGAACTCTCTCGACAGGCGGCACGCTGCTCGCTCGGTTGCTCGAAGCAATCTCCCGGAGTACTGACTCGATGCTGTCCAGGCGCCGGCTCAAGGGGTCAAGACTTCTATCATGTGAAAGCCGCAAGATTGCTCCATTCGCAAGCCACCAACCTGCTGCCCTTAATGCTTTACGGAACATAATGATCCTTACGAGCTTAACTTTGGACTACTAAATCTAACCATTGCTAAGCACCTCAAGGGAAGGTTGCCACTGTGTCAGGTGCAGGCAGCAACAGGACCTTAGCAGTCGTTATTCGGCCAGCCATCTTGCAAGAACCGAAGCACGCTGGGCAAGCGGCAATTTCTTATATTGCAGTAGCGCCACTGAGATAACCGACTCGTCGGATGCCGTTCGCCGAAGCTCGACGTTACGGCGACCTCGTTATCAGCAACACAGACAGAGGACTCTCTGGTTTCGACGTTGGCGGTTCAGTTAGGGCCTTGAGTCGTTTAGTGGATTCCACTCATCCAGGTCGCTGCCGCTTGAAGATCCTCGCGAACGTTCGCATTGGAGCCGTGACCCTCCATGACGTAGATGAGAGAATGGATGCGTTGGACGCCCTAAGTTTATCGTTCTCCCACTTAGCGCTCTCCGCATCTTCCTGAGCCGACCGCAGATTTTCCGCTGCGGCATCCAATAAAAGCCGCAAGCTCTTATTCTCTCCTTCCAGAGATTTTATACGCTCATCTCGGTCGCTCAATACAGCCAAAATTTGCTGCTCTTGTTGCTGGCTTCGCAGCTCTAGAGTTGAAAATTTGGTGAGAGCTTCGTCTAGCTCGTAAAGCGGGTTTGGAAACAGGCTTGTCGAGTAACGATTGTAACCTATGTCTAGCTGAGGCCAATCAATCGGCTCTGCCCCAAAATACGCAGCAATCAGTCCGTCTCCGCTGAAACTTTCGTGAACATCATGCTCGGCAAGGATGCGCCCGCCAAACTCCTTCAACATACTTAGGCAGCGCTGATGCGTAAGCGGATCTCCGCTAATCTGATGAGCGTGCGTCGATACAACAACGAACCGAATGCGGCGTTCGCGCATCAAAGTCTCGCAGGAGCGAATTATGGCTGTTTCTGCTCCTTGAGTGTCGCAGTGCAAGATATCAAGGTAGCCAATATCGCGAGCTGAAAACAAGTCTGGCACCGAGACTTGCGGCACTGCGATCATTCCAGCGGATTCGGCCTGGAATGCCCGCGGCTCGGATGAGATTTCTCCTACACTTGCCTGTATAAATTCTATCTTGCGACCATTGATCTTTGCGTTTGTTTGGCCGACGCTTAGATTATCAGGATCCGGCTCGATCACGATTGCTCGACGGAAGTCGGGCGCGTCGTTCAAAAACCATAGGGAGTAGTACGACCAAAACCCGCCGAGCTCGAGCATCGTAGCTCGACGCGGGACGTGTTTCAGGATCTCGTTAAAGACCAGTTCTTCCTGCGGCTCGTGATGCCCCTGAAGTCTCTGGATGATCTCAGCCATCCAATCTCCATAATACCCTCCGGCAATGACGCGCACGCCATTGTGCATGATTTGAACGCTGTTGCCGCCCTCACTCACGATTGCGCCAGCATTTGCTACCTTTGGAATAGAATCGCAGTCACGGCAGCTTATCGTCATTTCGATACGTGATTTCATGGAGCGATGCTTAGCAAGCCAATTCACCCGCTGTCTATAGCAGCTATAATAAGCCAACTGCTAGCCGATAAGACTGCCTCTAGCAGCAATTGCATCTTGACTGCCGAAACGAATTCTATCGGCAAAAATGACGGGCACGCGCCCGTCAATTTTGTCGGGCCGTGAGCCGAAATTTACTACCAGTGGATCTCTGGACCTCCGGTATGGCCGCTAATAGTAGATGAAATTAGACCAAATAAGATATGTGCTCTGTAATAGGAATGATGTTCCAATGGATTTTGACAAGCGTCGGTGTGGCAGCACGTTGATACGACGACGGCCCGGTCCTGCAAGCGAGCGAGGAATGACCTCTGTTAACACAATCTAAAGTTGCATAATCCGAGCTCCCTAGATAACCAAGTTTCATCAGAGCCATACCGCTGGGACCGCATAGTATGAATGAGATCAAAGATCATCCACACGCCTTCCAGGGAACGCTCGATCATTATGCTCCTCCTGGTGTATTCATGGGATGGGCTAGGCATGTCTCGAGCGATAGCCACTGCCGTGTCGAGGTGGCGCTTTTCATAGGCGATTTGGAAGTAGCTAGAACGACCGCCCGCACTTGGCGGGGTGATCTCATGACTATTGGCGACGGGCATCACGGGTTTGAAATTCATTATACCGATGACATACCGCCCGGACTGATTGCGAGCGGGCACGTTCACCTAAAACCAGTCTTTGGAAACATTATCGGCCCTCCGTTGAACGTCAACCCGCGCATTGTTTCCGAAGACCGAATAGCGGGCGCGATAGCTATCGTGGCCAAGTCGGTTGCTACAGATCAGGATCTCTACAAAAGCTCCCTTACGCGATTGGAAGGAATGATTGATCGAGATGTGTATGGCTGGTTCCTAGCCGCGGCAGGCGATGCTGATCAGCAGAAAAATACGGCTCAGACAAACGCAGTTCGAACGCGAGGCGACAATTCCGAACTGTCGACCATTATTGTCCAGCCTGGACTGATGAGCAGAGATGGTTCAGCTATCCTCGGCAAGGACGGACATATCTTCCTCATCGGCGGCAACAATGACTTCCTAGGACAATGGGAACTGGAATCGAAACGTGAGGAACTGGACCAACTTACAGAAAAGTGGATCAGGCTTATCAAACAACGGCAGGAGTTGTGCGCAAGCCAGGGAATAGATTTCGTTCAGGTGCTTATAATGGAGAAGCTATCCACGTTGAAAGGATACTTCCCAAAACAGCCTGAGACAATGTCTCCTCTCCTTAATTCAGTCTCTGAGATCATTAAGCGCGATGCCTCGCTCGATGCAAGGTGTGTCCTTCACCCCTGGAACGGGTCTAATGTCAATCGTGCCGAGGCAATATTCAGGAAGACGGATAGCCACCTGACACCCTACGGCACGTTCGAGCTCTTCAGAGAAATTATGAACAAGCTTGGGGTCGAGATCGGGGAAGAAATCGACTTGTCTGAAATGATAACCATCCCTGGCGACCTCTCAGACAGGTTCTTCGATGTTCCTATCCTCGAGCATCTCCCTATTGCGGCTGAGGAAAGTCTTACTTTTCTCGGCGGCTCAGCTGAAGTGGTCGATCAATTCATTCCGGAGAGCGGAGGTCATGTCGGCCGATGGCAGCACTGCTTCAACAAAACGGCACCCAGTGATAAGACGGTCCTGGTCTTTGGCAACTCCTTTTCAAGTTTTATTGAGGGCGGACAGCCAGCTTTGTCCTGGTGGCTCAGCAGGTGGTTCAGACATTACCATTTCCACTGGCAAGGTACGGTAGACTGGGAGCTCGTGCGTCAAATCCAGCCTGATGTCGTCATCAATCAAACGAACGAACGGTTCATGAGGATTGTCCCGTCCGCTTAGAACCGATCCGCTTAACGCTTCTGACCTGCGCTCAACATACGGTCCTCAGTCATTTTTCGAGGTGTTAGCTCCGTCACCGACAGCCAATATACAACGACGAACAGCTCTTCGTCGAACGTATGGCCAATGTGACAAGGTGTCGTTGGCTCTCGCTTGCCGCCGCCCAGACGAGATCCCTGTTCGATGCGACGGAATTAGTCGATCGCAAAGGCCCTTTAGCCTAAAATTCCCATACCTCAGGCCATTGTTATATATGAAAGGGCACTTTCCCGGATGGTTAGAGCATTTTTCGGCGAAGTGGATCCGGTTCGCCGTCAAAAAATGCGGCAAACCAAAGCAGAGAGGTGATTCCACGTAAGTGGAAACAGCTCTAGAACTCTTGGGTATGGAGCTGGGCCAGCAAGGATCGACCATACTTCGTCTTTGCAAGCTTTGCGGCCGCCTCCTCAAAGGTGTCTTTATCGATCCAGCGCTGCCGATAGGCGATCTCTTCGGGCGATGCAATTAACTGCCCCTGCCGCGATTGCAGCACATGCACGAACTCGGACGCCTCGAGCAAGGATTCATGCGTCCCAGCATCAAGCCATGTATATCCACGGCCTAACTTCTCGACATAAAGACGGTTCTGGGCGAGGTAGGCATTGTTGAGATCGGTAATTTCGAGCTCTCCCCGGGACGATGGCTTAAGGCTCTTGGCAATACTCACCGCCTGTTCGTCATAGAAGTAGAGCCCAATGACAGCCCAATGCGACTTCGGAATAGAGGGCTTTTCCTCGATCGAGGTTACCCTCCCCCCCTCGTCGAAGGCCACAATCCCATAGCGCTCCGGATCCTCGACCCGATAGCCGAAAACTGTCGCTCCATCACGCTGATCATGCGCCCGATGCAGGACATCGGTGAGCCCATGACCATAGATGAGGTTATCGCCAAGGACCAGGCAGGTTGGATGCCCGCGGACGAAATCCTCGCCTATGATGAAAGCCTGTGCGAGCCCATCAGGACTCGGCTGGACGGCATACTCAAGCCGAACTCCCCATTGCTTTCCCGTCCCGAGAAGCTTCTTGAACGCGTCCTGATCGGACGGTGTCGTGATGATCAGAATATCCTTGATTCCCGCCAGCATGAGCGATGTTAAGGGATAGTAGATCATCGGCTTGTCATAGATCGGGAGCAATTGCTTTGACGTTACGAGAGTCAAAGGATGCAGGCGCGACCCTGAGCCTCCAGCAAGAATAATACCCTTCCGATCCATGAGTTCTTCCTGAGATAGTCTTATGCCGGGAGTTCGCGAGATCTTATGAGACATTGGGTAATTCACTTGATCTCGCTCGCTCGGAGACGACATGTATAGACGAATTTTCGACAAAACAAGGTGGTGTCGAGCTCCGATTCACCGGCGGTCGAGGAGACCCTAGATACTCTTCCCTCCGGATCGAATTCCGCACAGGAAGAGCACCCGGCGACGGACTAGGTTCCCTAAACCGTTCCGCTTTCTCTGAGAAGCTGCGTAACTGCTCGAACGTCCATTTCCACTGCCGAGCCTGTAAATTCGCCTTCCCCAGGCAGAAGAATGCGCTTCGTCAGGTCGCTATCCGTCCTAGAATAAAGTCAGGATTAAGAGAGATCCCGGTCGTAGGCCTTCGCAGTCGCGTAACAAAACGGCGATGAAAGGTTTACAAAGCCAGCCAATCGTCCATCCCTTTCGGACATAAGGGCCTCCGCGAGAGGAATCAGCCAAGTAACGTTGAGGTGAGGATCGTTCAAGGATAAGCCACCATCACAATCCGGCGCCTAGCAGCTGTCAACTTTATAAGCCTCCCCCGTATGAGGCCCGAGTATAAAGCAGCCATTTCCTCGACCATCACCGAGGAGGCAAGACACCCGGGCAATCGCTGGCGTGGCCCCAGCCTCTTATTGACCGAAATACGATTGAGAGCTAGCGGATCTCTGCTACTGGCTCTGAAGCGGAAAGAATGAGGATTTCGAAATGACTTTCCCGGCGAAGAAGGTTCAGATTGCGGACAAGACCTTCACCATTGCTGGATTAAGTGAAAGCGACCCATATTTCGGTGCTATTACAGACAACTTCGAACCTGACTTCCACGAGTTTTGTCAGTGCTTCCTTCAGAAGGACGATGTCTGCCTCGACATCGGCGCTAATATCGGCATGAAGAGCCTCATGCTCTCCCAGTTCGTTCCCACTGGTCGGGTCATTGCAATCGAGGCCGCGCCATCGGTCGCAGAGATCCTCACACTCAATATCGAGAGCAGCGGAGCGCAGAACATAGCTGTAAGCCGTTGCGCAATCAGTGATAGTGACGGTGAGGTCGGCTTTGCGGACAACTCTGCCTATGGGCACATCTCTCAAGGTGGGGTCAGGGTCCCGGCCAAACGCCTTTCCACCCTTCTTGAGGAGCATGAGCTTTCCCGCCTTGACTTCATAAAGATTGACGTCGAAGGATACGAGTACCCAATCCTGAGAGATGCGCTGGATATCATCGACAGGCATGGGTCTCTCGTCCTGTTCGAGTTCAATTCTTGGTGCCAGATGGCCTTCTCCCAAGTTGACCCGCTGGACTTCGCACGTTGGATTGTAAGGTCCTTCTCTCACGTCTTCATGGTGCGCCGGAATCATGCAGGTAGGCTCGCCTTGGAGCAGGTACCTCCAGACGGAGCTCTTGGACTGCTCCATACGAACTTGGTCGAGGACCGAACCCTTACCGACATTCTGGTTACCAATGCCCCTGTGCGCTGGGCCTCGTCCTTCGCGGTTCTCCAACAGCGGGCGGCACGTTCCTCGTCCGACGGACCAAGCTTGGCCGCACAACTGGCGGAAGCCCAGTTGCAGATTGAGCGAATAACTCTTGAACGGGATGCTATCCTAGCGTCGACTTCTTGGCGGCTTTCAAAGCCTCTTCGAGTGATCGGACGGATCCTGAGAGGTCGCAAATAGGGGCGGCATAGTTTCCTGGGCTCTTCTAGCCCCCAGGTTTCGCCCAGCATCCTTCGGCTCCGCCGGCCGAGGTGTGCCAAAATTACCTTTGAACTTGCTTGCCGGTGATGGTACCAGCCGACCCGGCTTCAATTTCTACGGCGGAAGGGACCTGTCTTGGCAAGTATCTGCATCATCGGCGGCGGCATGGTCGGCCTAGCCCTCGCGACCGAAGCAGCAACTCGCGGTCACAAGGTGCGCGTCTACGAAGCCGGCGGCGAGCTGCCGGGAGAATCGAACCTGGAGACCAGCGGATTAAACGCTGAAGGCACCAAGTACTTTGATATCAGTCAGACCCGGGTCTCAGCCTTGGGTGGAACCTCTCACATCTGGGGTGGCAACTGCCGATTTTTCGAGGCTGAGGATTTCGAACCATTGGCCGAAGATACCCCAAGCTGGCTCATCAACCGTTCAGATGTCGAGCCTTATTTCAAGACTGCCGAGGCTCTGCTGCACTTAGGCGGAACGTGGGATCCCGCAGACTATTTCGACCCGGCGCCGCCCATAGGCCCCCATTTCAAGCCAAGCATCTATAAACTCTCCCCCGTTCTGATGCCTGAAGAAGGTCCGCGGCGGCGCGGAAGCTCCTATGTCTATCTGAAAGACAAGCTTAAAGGAGTCGAGATATTTCCCCTACATTTGTTCAGTCGCTTCATTCATCGCGGCGATAAGATCACTGCTGCTCAATTCACCACGAATGAGGGACGGGTGATTGAGGACAAGGCCGATCACTTCATCTTGGCGTGTGGGGGGCTTGAGAACAGCCGACAATTACTCGTCCAAGCCCAGAACTCGCCTGACCTATTCTCACAGGTCACCAACAATATCGGACACTTTTGGTCCGAACATCCCCATCCGTTCTTGGCCGAGGCGCTCTTCGCTGACGGAAACTTCAAGGAATATGCCGGGTCATATCGTGAGCCGACCTATGATTTTGTGTTTACGACCAAGTTCGCGCTGGCCGACCGGCGCAGCGTCGAGGGGCCGCCCCTCTCCCACACGATGCAACTCGTCTATCGAGGACCAAAGAAGCCACAGTATCTGACTGCAATCAACGAGCAATTGCCGTTACGTGAGAATCGGATTGAACTTTCGTCAGAAATTTCGATATTCGACAAGCTGCCGCTTCTACGCCTCCATTACAATTCTGACGTCACGACACGATCAAGAATTTGGAAGGCCATGATGCTCTTTGCTTCGTACGCTGGATCGCATGACGAAACACGCCTCAAGTTGGCGCTCGACCAGGCAACGTTCTTGAATCCTGAACTCGGTCTCGGTGGAGGCCATCACCACATGGGCGGAACCTGCATGGGCAGCCTCGAAAACGGCGGTGTGGTCGACCGCGACTGCCGGGTCTACGGCACGCAGAATCTCTATATGGCAGGCAGTTCGGTCTTTCCC
>Ga0182742_1003913_pt1 | contig 14001 bp, 11 predicted proteins | sample eDN5th37CBELigMG_FD_128880 | JGI IMG/M metagenome (GOLD analysis project Ga0182742, IMG submission 128880) | Enriched Miracle-Growth compost microbial communities from Emeryville, California, USA - eDNA 5th pass 37_C BE-Lig MG (version 2)... ... | reverse complement strand
TAGAGAGTATAACCAATCTTATAAGCATCCAATACCAAATGCGGTTAACATCCCGATTGCATATTTAAAAAGGCATATTCAGGAAATTACAGGCTGTCAGTTACACGTCATTGCCTCCGATTCCTTAGAAAAAAACATCGGCATTCGGCTCTTGCGGAAAAAAGGTTATAATGTTGTAGGGTATACACTAATCGACAACCACTGTTTGAAAAATAAATCTGCATAAATAGAAAGGAATATCATTCAATGGAATATAATGATCAAGTTAAAAATAGAGTTAAGCGAATGGAAGGACAGCTTCGAGGTATTTTGAGAATGATGGAGGAAAATAAAGATTGTAAAGACGTCATTACACAACTATCAGCTGTGCGTTCAGCTGTTGACCGTACAGTCGGGGTGATTGTCAGTTCCAACTTAGTTGAGTGTGTGTTAGAAGCCGAGAAAAATGGCGAGAATACTGATGAATTCATTAAGGAAGCTGTTAACTTGCTCGTGAAAAGTAGGTAAGATTTCACGAGTAAGTTGACATTCTTTTTTTTATCTAGTAATATACCCATAGGGGTAGGGGTAGCGTCGAAAGAAGCATATCCCAATTCCCTTAAGGTTTGAATTTAAAGACTCTTTTTTTAGATAAAAATATACCGTTACTGGTAGTGGTAATTAAATATTAGGAGGAATAACAATGGAAAAAAAGCGTACAACAATTATTTTATTTAGTGGAGACTATGACAAGGCAATGGCAGCTTATATAATTGCCAATGGTGCGGCAGCTTATGACCATGAGGTAACTATATTTCATACATTCTGGGGATTAAATGCTTTACGAAAAGACGAGCCAATTGAATTGAAAAAAGGCTTTCTTGAAAAAATGTTTGCGAAAATGATGCCAAGAGGCGCTGATAAAATGGGGCTCTCTAAAATGAACTTTGCGGGCATGGGTCCGAAGATGATTAAGAATGTGATTAAAAAGCATAATGCGATGACATTACCGCAGTTAATTGAAATGGCACAAGAGCAAGATATTAAGCTAGTAGCATGTACTATGACCATGGATCTTTTAGGTCTTCAACAAGAAGAATTACTAGATAATATTGAATATGCTGGTGTAGCTGCTTATTTAGCAGATGCTCAAGAAGGAAATGTAAATCTTTTTATCTAGCCATTTGTAACTCTCCTATGCTAGTTTTCTTTAAAAGAAAATGTCAACTATTCGAACGGTAATAAATATTAGATGGTTGTTGGAGAGGCTCCTTGGTTGTGTATTCTAAAATAGCAGAACAGGCCCCATGAAGGAGCCTGTTTTTATATTCCTTTTGTAAAGAAAAATTCGTCTGTACCTGAATGGGTATGGACTTTTCTTATTTAAGGCCCTTTTCTCAAACTTTGTTTCTTTTGAATATAGAATATGAGGATTTAGGCTTCGTTGCACTCCAAAATATCGTAATCTTCATGAGGAAAGTGCTTGCAAACTGACTATAACGTAAAAAATAGCTTAGCTTACGTAAAATTAGGCTTTCGGAATTTAACAACAATCTTTATGAAAACAGCTTATTTAATAATCTGTTTAGCTTAAATGTTTATTAGTACGTAATTGGAGCTTAATCGTTTAAACACAAACAATTATAAAAAATATATAACAAATTGTTGAGAGAGTTGTTCACCAAAGATTCCTATTACTCAGTAACGTGTTTAATTAAATATTTTGGATTCTTGAATAATTTAAACGAATATTGGGACAGTAAAAAGGGATAATTGGATAAATTTTGTTTATTTTCCATTTGTATAACCATAAACACGAGATTTATGGATTAATACCCTTAAAGGTTGAGGGAATTTTTTGCGGAAAGGGAGTAGAAAATGGCGAAAAAGTCAGCTCCATTATGGAAGAAATTAAAATTTTTTGGCGGTGCTGTTGCTGAAAATGATCATACAGAGGTTCAGCCCAAGGATCGTGATAGTGAAAAAATCTATCGTCGTCGCTGGCAACATGATAAGGTAGTACGCACCACGCATGGAGTGAACTGTACTGGCTCTTGTAGTTGGAAGGTCCATGTGAAAGATGGAATTATCGCTTGGGAAACCCAGCAGGTTGATTATCCAACAACTGGCCCAGATATGCCTGAGTATGAACCGCGCGGTTGTCAAAGAGGTGCGACTTTCTCTTGGTATACATATAGTCCATTAAGAATTCGGTATCCATATGTTCGCGGGTCCTTATTAAAAATGTGGCGTGAGGCGTTAAAGGAAACCGCTGACCCTGTTGCTGCTTGGAAAAGCATTGCAGAAGATGAGTCGAAAGCAAAGAAATATAAGGCTTCAAGAGGAAAAGGTGGATTTATTCGTGCTACTTGGGACGAAATCAATACCCTTATATCAGCTTCTTTGATTCATACGATTCAAGAATATGGCTCTGATCGTATTTTTGGATTTTCTCCGATTCCTGCAATGTCAATGGTGAGTTATGCAGGTGGAGGGCGCTTTCTCAATCTCCTAGGTGGTTCTTTGCTCAGTTTTTATGATTGGTACGCAGATTTACCAAATGCCTCGCCGCAGGTATGGGGAGAACAAACAGATGTACCAGAAAGTTCAGACTGGTTTAACTCAAGTTATTTACTTGTTTGGGGTTCGAATATCCCGCAAACCCGTACACCAGATGCCCATTTTTATACAGAATGTCGATATCGCGGTACAAAGGTTGTTGCGGTTGCCCCGGACTATGCAGAGTATGTAAAATTTGCGGATAAATGGCTTCCAGTACAAGTTGGCATGGATGGAGCATTAGCAATGGCGATGACCCATGTGATTTTAAAAGAGTTTTATGTGGATCAACAGGTTGATTTTTTCACCAATTATCTCAAACAGTACACGGATATGCCGTTTTTAATTACTCTCAACAAGAAAGATGATGCCTATGTAGCTGATAAGTTCCTCCGGGCTAGTGATTTGGGGATGAATGTAAAGAATGGTGAATGGAAGCCAGTTCTACTTGACCGGAAGTCGGGACAATTTGCCTCGCCGAATGGAACGATTGGGCATCGTTGGGAAGAAGGAACCAATTGGAATTTAAAACTCGAAGATATGGATAATGGGTTGAACGAAATAGACCCATTTTTAACTCTTTTAGGTCAAGAAGATGAAGTTTTAATGGGGGCATTTCCTTACTTTGGTGAAGATCAAGAAAAAATTTTAAAAAGAGGAATCCCAGTTAAAGCAGTGGATATTAATGGTGTGACAATATATGTAACGACCGTCTTTGATTTAATGATGGCCCATTCTGCCGTCCCTCGTGGGCTTTCAGGGGATTATCCACAAAATTATGACGATGATATTCCATACACTCCAGGATGGCAAGAAAAATTGACTGGGGTGGACCGTCATCAGTGCGCACAAATTGCCCGAGAGTTTGCACAAAACGCTATTGATTCAGAAGGACGTTCGATGATTATTATGGGTTCTGGAATTAATCACTGGTATCATTCTGACGCTATCTACCGATCAATACTAAATTTGGTTCTATTAACAGGTTCTCAAGGAAGAAATGGCGGAGGATGGGCTCATTACGTAGGCCAAGAGAAGGTTCGTCCATTAGAAGGTTGGCAAACGATTGCGATGGCAAGAGATTGGGGTGGTCCGCCACGCTTGCAGAATGGTACAAGTTTCTTTTATTTTGCAACTGAACAATGGCGTTATGAAGATCAAAAAATGGAAAATTTAAAGTCACCGCTTGTTGACAATAGTCATTATAAACATCCTGGTGACTATAACGTTTTAGCAGCGAGGCTAGGTTGGTTGCCGAGCTATCCACAATTCAATAGGAATAGTATGAAACTTGTAGAAGAGACAGGGAAAACAACCAATGAAGAAGTCGTTGAAGAGATTGTTAATCAATTAAAAAATGGTCAATTAAAATTTGCCATCGAAAATCCTGAAGACCCTAAAAACTTCCCAAAAGTATTGTTTGTTTGGCGAGGGAATTTGATAGGAAGTTCTGCAAAAGGCCATGAATATTTCTTGAAACATTTACTTGGTACTCATCATGGAAATTTGAGTCAGCAAAATGAAGAGGATGCCACCGAAGAAATCAATTGGGTTGAGCATATACCGGAAGGTAAATTAGATTTAATGGTTAGTATTGATTTCCGAATGTGTAGCACTACTTTATACTCTGACATCCTTTTACCAGCGGCAACTTGGTATGAAAAATACGATATCTCTAGCACAGACATGCATCCTTTTATACATCCATTCAATCCTGCCATTACACCACCATGGGAAGCAAAATCCGATTGGGATACATTTAAAAATTTAGCGAAACGCTTCACGGATATGGCTAAGGTTTATTTGCGTAAGCCGATGAAGGATGTTGTCTCAAGTCCTCTTCTACATGACTCAAGGGATGAAATTTCACAGGCATATGGAAAAATCCCCGATTGGAAGAATGGCGAGCATGAACCTGTCCCGGGTGTGAATTTACCTAGGTTGCATATAGTTGAGCGAGATTTTACAAAAGTTTATGACAGATATATTTCTCTTGGTCCGGTGATAAAAGAACAAATCGGGGCAAAGGGAATGAGTTGGGATGCAAAAGAAGAGTACGACATGTTGGTAAGAATGCTTGGTCGGTCAAAACAATCAAAAGAGTATCAGGATCACCCAAGTTTATATACCGACCGAAATGCAGCAGAAGCCATTTTAACGTTATCAAGTACAACCAATGGTCACCTCGCGATGAAAGCATGGGACAGTTTAGAGAAAAAAACCGGTCAAAAGTTAAGTGATTTGGCAATTGAGAGGGCCGAGGAACATGTAAGTTTTGATGAGATTTCAGCTCAGCCGAGGAAAGTTATTTCATCGCCAGTCTTCAGTGGTACAGAAACCGGTAATCGCAGGTACTCGCCATTTACAACAAATATTGATCGTTATATTCCGTTTAGAACGTTAACTGGTCGTCAACATTTTTACCTTGATCATGATTTAATGCAAGAGTTTGGTGAAGAGTTACCGACGTTTAAAAGTCCACTGAAAAAATTAGCCTTTTATGATCATGACAATCGTCCAGTTACAGAACAAAAAGAGATTACACTAAAGTATTTAACACCACATTTCAAATGGAGCTTCCATAGTACATATGGAGATACCGTCCCGATGTTGACCTTATTCCGTGGTGGTCCACATATCTGGATGAATAATGATGATGCGGAATCAATGGGTATTGAAGATAATGATTGGATTGAAATGTATAACCGTAATGGGGTAGTTGTAGCGAGAGTGGTGGTAAGCCACCGAATTCCACAAGGAATCACTTATATGTACCATGTTCAGGAAAGACATATCAATACGCCAGGCTCACCAATTACGAAACAGCGCGGTGGAACATTCAATAGTCCTACTCGGATTCATATGAAACCGACTCAAATGATTGGTGGATATGCGCAATTAAGTTATGGATTTAATTACTATGGGCCTACAGGGAATCAAAGAGATGAAGAGGTTGTTATCCGTAAAATAAATCGGGAAGAGGTGGACTGGCTTGAGAATTAAAGCACAATATGGAATGGTCATGAACCTTGATAAGTGCATTGGGTGCCATACTTGTAGTGTGACATGTAAGACGACCTGGACCAACCGCCCCGGTGTAGAATATATGTACTGGAATAATGTTGAAACTAAGCCAGGTGTTGGATACCCGAAAGAATGGGAGAATCAAGAGAAGCGAAAGGGTGGATGGGAGTTAAGGAACGGCAAGCTTGAATTAAGAGCTGGTGGTCGTGCGAGTAAATTGTTAAACCTTTTTTATAATCCAGACCTAGCATCAATTGATGATTACTATGAGCCTTGGGATTATGATTATGAAAATCTCATCAATAGTCCTGAAGGAAAACATCAACCGGTCGCCCGTCCGATTTCACGATTAACTGGAGAGTATATGGATATTCAATGGGGGCCAAACTGGGAAGACGATCTGGCAGGTGTTTATAAAACCGGGAAAGATGATCCAAACATGAAAGGCTTGGAAGAGCAAATTAAATTTGAGTTTGAACAAACGTTTATGATGTATTTGCCTCGTATTTGCGAGCATTGTATCAATCCAAGCTGTTTAGCCTCTTGTCCATCTGGGGCGATTTATAAGCGTGATGAAGATGGGATTGTCTTAGTAGATCAAGATGCCTGTCGCAGCTGGCGGTTCTGTATGACGGGTTGTCCGTATAAAAAAGTCTATTTTAATTGGAAAACGAATAAAGCGGAAAAATGTACATTCTGTTTCCCACGGATTGAGGTTGGTCAACCAACTGTATGTTCTGAAACTTGTGTCGGGCGTTTACGTTATATTGGTCTTATTTTATATGATGCTGATAAAGTGAAAGACGCTGCATCAGTGGCAGATGATAAGGATGTTTATCAAGCTCAGTTGGATATGATTCTTGATCCGCATGACCCAGAAATCATTGCAGAAGCAAGAAAACAAGGAATTGCAGATGATTGGATTGAAGCCGCACAGCGGTCGCCGATTTATAAACTTGCTGTTGAGCAGGGTATTGCATTACCTCTACATCCCGAGTATCGTACTCTTCCAATGGTTTGGTACGTTCCACCACTAAGCCCATTTATGAATGCATTTGGGGGAACGGCAGATTCAATTGATCCTCGTGTAGTATTTCCAACAATAGAGCAGATGCGAATTCCGATTGAATATTTAGCAAATCTATTTACTGCAGGAGACACGCAAATTATTAAAAATGTTCTCCGTAAATTAGTTGCGATGCGGAGTTATATGCGACAGGTCAACCTTAATAAACCAATCAAGACCGATATGATTGAATCAGTAGGTTTGACAGAGGAACGAGTACGAGAAATGTATGAATTATCAGCGATTGCTAAGTACTCTGACCGCTATGTGATTCCTTCATCTCATAAGGAAATGTCTGGAGATATGTTTCATGAACGGGGGATGGCTGGATTCGAGGAATTCAGTGGTGCGAGTGGAGGTGGCTGTGAAAGCTGCGCAGTTGGAAGTCACCCACCAGAATCTCCTCTTGAATATTATGGTGAACAATATTGGAGGGAGCTCGATGAATCAAAAGCAAATGGTCTATAGCTTGATTTCTACACTATTGCAATATCCAGAAGTGGAATGGAAGAGCCAAATAAATGAGGTTTGGGAGGAAGTTGGCCAAATCCCTGATAAGGAAATTCGTGAGCCTCTAGGAAAGTTTTTAACTTACCTAGAGGATACTCCTTATGAAGAGTTATGTGAAAATTATGTGTATACCTTTGATTTTTATGAAAAGACAACACTTTATTTGACACATAAAGTATTCAAAGACAATCGGGAACGAGGAGAAATTCTGGTTCAATTACGGCAGGAGTTTTATAAAGCGGGACTAGAATTTTTATCTGATGAGTTGCCAGATTATTTACCACTAATCTTAGAGTTTGCTGCGATTGCCCCTGAGGAACAATCTGAGCGGATTTTAAGGCTGCATAAACGTTCGATTGATAGTTTGCAATTAGAACTTCAAGGAATAAACAGTCCATATAGGTATTTAATTGCAGCATGTATGGAAAACATGGTGTTGAAGGATGAAAACGAAAATGAAAAGGTTTCCTAAAGAAGCAGATTGGAGGAAAGCATGAGCTTTTTCGATTATTTCCTATGGGTGTTCTTCCCCTATATCGCCTTAACCATTTTTGTTGTCGGTCATATTTTTAGATATAACAATGATCAATTTGGGTGGTCGGCAAAATCAAGTGAGTTTTTGGAAAAAGGAAAATTAAAATGGGGAAGCCTCTTGTTTCACTGGGGAATCGTCTTTGTCTTTTTTGGTCACGTAGCCGGTATTTTGATTCCGAAATTCTTATACGATGTTATCGGCATAAGTGAAGACATGTATCACTTTGGGGCCGTTTGGTTTGGTGGTGCGGCTGGTGTTGCTACTGTAATAGGTGGGGCCATTTTATTTTACCGCAGGACAAGTATAAAACGTGTGAGGATCAATAGTTCGTTTAGTGACTATTTCTCCCTTATCGTTTTGGGAGTTGTGGTGTTAGTAGGATTCACGAATACTGTTGGATATACGGCCTCGGGTGGTTCTTTCGATTATCGTACAACCATTGGTCCATGGTTTCGTGGGTTGCTGACATTTACACCGCAGCCAGAGCTAGTTGCGTTAGCGCCAATTGGGTTTCAACTGCATATTTTAGCTGCGTTTGCTTTGTTTGCGATCTGGCCGTTTACTCGATTGGTACATGTCTGGAGTTTGCCTTTGGAATATTTATGGCGCAGATACATTATTTTTCGTAAAATGGGCCCTGCTCAAGTTGAAAAAAAGAATTAATGATAGAAAGGCCTGTCACAGGATGTGATAGGCCAAAGTTTGAAAGGAGTGTTTAGATGTCTGGACCTTCATTACGGAAACTGGATGCCCATCAATCAATTCATGAAGGGGCATTTATGGAGGCGAAAAGTTTAACTGAATTGCTAGAAAAATTGATTAAGGATGACAAAGAGAAGGAAGCAACTGAAGTGGCAGACGCCCTAATTGAACATTGGGAGAAGAGAATTATTGGACATGCTGATTCAGAAGAAGAGGGCTTTTACCCAGAAGTGGTTAAAAAAGAGCCTGAGCTAAAGGATATAATTATGATGTTAACAAGAGACCATAATTTATTAAGGATGCTTGCTAAAGAAGCAAAAGACAGGTTAGCTGAGTCTGGACCAACAAGCAAAATCTTGGGCAATTTCCAAGCACTCCTACTAGTAAATGAGATACATAGTCGTGAGGAAGAGCAATTATTGTTAGGTCATGACCACCATCATTGAAAAGTGAATTTAGACCGGTCTACAGATGAGAGAAGGTTTTGGATTCTCTCTTTTTTGTTGTTTAACACTATATCGTGAATTTATACCTTAGAGCTGTTCTATATAAGTTTCTTTACGGTGTATTTTTCAACAAGGTCCTATGCTTCTACGATTTTCAAAGTTTCAGATTCAGCAAATTTGTGTGAATATTGTATAATGAGGGTAAATGTTCTAGAAAAAGGTGAGAATGTGGCTAAGAAAAATTTTCAATATTGGGCGTTACAAATTTTAATTATTTTGAGCATCATTTATGTTTCATCTAAAATCAGCTTTCTATTTGAGCCTGTTGGAGTTTTTGTATCGACTTTGTTTTTCCCGATCCTTATTTCAGGCTTTCTGTTTTTCTTATTTAATCCCTTGGTAAATCTACTGGTTAGATGGAAGGTTCCGCGTGTTTTAGCCATTATTCTTCTATACATAGGGATTATCGGTTTGATTGTACTTGGAATTGGGAGCCTTGTCCCAGTTATTTCAAAACAGATTATGGAGCTTGTGAGCGATATACCAGGGTATGCAAGAGACGCACAAGTATTCTTTAACAATTTTGCTACAACCGAACAATATCGTTGGTTAATGACGCAGCAATTTATCACACAAGAAGAAGTGATACAGCGTATTACAGAATTTGCAAATACCTTGCCAGATCGGCTATCGAATGGGATTTCAAATATAGTAGGTTTAATAGCGAATATCACGATAACCATTGTTACCGTTCCATTTTTGCTGTTTTTTATGTTTAAAGACGGACATAAGCTAAAGTCAGCAATTGCTAGATTTATCCCAGTTGCTTATCGTAAGCAGGGGATAGAAACTTTAGAAAGTACAGCAAAAACTTTATCTGCTTATATTCAAGGTCAGGTAACAGTCGCTTTGTTCGTAGGAACATTATCCTTTATTGGTTTTCTAATCATTGACCTAGAGTATGCGCTGGTAATGGCGTTAATCGTATCAGTTACGAACATTATCCCTTATGTTGGACCGATTATTGGAGGAGCACCAGCCGTGATTGTTGGCCTATTTGATTCTCCAAGTAAAGCTCTATTCGTGCTCATTGTCATTGTGATTGCTCAACAATTAGAGGGGAACTTATTGTCGCCATTAATTTTAGGAAAGACACTTGATACCCATCCTGCAACAATCATTATTATCCTATTGGTAGCTGGAAATCTTGCTGGCCTTGTTGGTATGGTATTGGCGGTTCCAACCTATGCTGTAGCGAAAACAATCATATTACATACCGTTCATTTCCTTAAATTAAGGCGAGATGCAAAAGTGAATATACAAACATAAAGAGCGAAACAAAAAAGAGAGGACTCCCCTCTCTTTTTTGTTTCGCTCAATTATTGCTGTTGTATCCTACTTGTAACCTTGGGAATAAGTTTTTTGTATTGCTGCTTTTTACAAAATGGGTGAAAGCAGTCTTGATACAGATTCTTTAAGTTGAATCCATTTGGATCGATTTTGGTACTCTGCCCATGTCAATAGACGGGACTTTTCAATATCCTTGTTGAATGCATTGATAAGCTTTTTTGCAATTTGCCGGTCATAGATGAAGGCATTAATTTCAAAGTTAAGGTTTAAGCTTCGAATGTCAATATTAGCTGTTCCTACGGAAGAGACCTCATCATCAATAACCACTGTCTTTGCATGCAGGAAGCCGTTATCATAAATATAAACTTGAGCCCCAGCTTTTAACAGTTCTCCGATGTGAGACAAAGTTGCCCAATAAACGAAAATATGATCTGGCTTATTAGGGATCATAATTTTAACATCGACGCCTGACAAACAAGCAATTCTAATTGTATCTAATAAGCTAGCGTCAGGTATAAAATAAGGAGTTTGAATAAGAATCGATTCTTTAGCTAGCGAAATCATTTTAATATAGCCATTCTTAATTTGAGACCATTCCGCATCAGGACCACTTGTGACAATCTGCATTCCTACATTGTCTTTGCTCGTTGGCTTTGGAAAAAGTATAGGATCATAATCAATATCATGACTATTGGAAGCCTGGTTCCAATCTAGTATAAATCGAGTCTGGATCGCATGAACGGATGTACCATGAATTCGAAGGTGGGTATCACGCCAATAGCCAAAACGTGGATTTAATCCAAGATACTCATCACCAATATTAAATCCACCAATATAACTCGTTTTTCCATCAACAATGACAATTTTACGGTGATTCCTATAGTTCAGTCGGAAATTAATTAATCGGAATTTTGATGGGAAAAATACTTCAACCTCGCCACCAACCTGTCGGAGTTCATCAAAAAACTTCCTTGAAAGTCCCCTTGAACCTAGTTCATCATAGAGTACCCGCACTTTAACTCCTTCTTTGGCCTTTTCGATTAAGGCGTCACGTATTCTTTTTCCAAGATTATCTTTTTTAATAATATAATATTGGATGTGAATATGGTGTTTAGCAGAAGCGATATCCTTTAGAAGTTGTTCGAACTTTTCTTTCCCATCGGTGAAGATATCAACAGAATTGTCCCGTGTAAGCGGGGCATCATTCCCTAATAAATGAAGAAAGATTAATTCTTGTGCATTAAATTCTGATTCTTTTTGGTACTTGAATGTTCCAGACCGAATTTGATCTAGCTGATAAGCAATATCTTGTTCGATTCCAATCTTTTTCTTATCTTCCCAAGTGAACAGCCTCGTACGACTTAGATTTTGCCCTAAAAATAAATAAAGAAAAAAACCTAGAACTGGAATAAAGGACAACACTAAAAGCCATGCCCACGCCGAACTTGCATCGCGGCGCTCCCCAAATACCACAACAAATGCAAACACAATATTTAGAATAAGGACCAAACTTAGGAGAATGGTAGTTATATTCATAAATTCCCTTCCTGAAACATACATTGATTTGGCTCTCTTTCCTAGTATTGAAATACAACTATATAGTTGAGAGAAAAAGCTGCAAATTACTTTTAAATAATCATTTTTTCTTTACAATAAATCCTAGTCTTGATGTTTATTATACATTAGATTTGAAATTTACATAAAGGAATTGCTGACGTAGAATTTCATACCTTAGTAAAAGCTTCGTAATAATTTATTCATATTATCAAGTTACCATATGGACATACCAAATGACCAGATGGAGGAAATCATGAATAAAAATTCCGGAAAGAAAAAGATTCTTTATTCACTTATAGGGATCGCTGCTCTAATTGGCACATTTTTTATTGGAATAGTTTACGCTAATAAAGAGGTTGTTGCAACGGTAGGAGAAGTAGAGATTACCGAGACTGAATTCTATGATTATCTTGTAAGTTTATATGGACGTAACGCATTAAGCACTTTAATCGATAATAAGTTGATTGAAATTGAAGCAGATAAAGAAGATATTAAGATTGAAAGCGAAAAAATTGAAGAAGAGTATCAAGTATATGCTGAAACATATGGAGGAGAAGAGGCACTCCAGAGCGTCTTAAATCAGAGTGGAATGACCAAACAGGACTTAGAGACAGAAATCGAAACATATTTAAAACTAGAAGAACTACTGAAACCAAGGATTGAAATTACCGATGAAGAGTTGAAAACTTATTTTGATGAAAACAAAGAGTCTTTTAACCAGGAAGAAGAAGTTCAAGCTAGTCATATTTTAGTTGAAGATGAAGAAACGGCAAAAAAGGTAGCAGACAAACTTGCTGATGGTGAAGATTTTGCTGAAATGGCAAAAGAATACTCAACAGATACAGCCAGTGCAGAGAACGGTGGCGATCTAGGTTTTTTTGCAAAAGGGACAATGGTAGAAGCATTTGAAGAAAAAGCCTTCGCGATGAAGGTAGGAACAATTAGTGAACCGGTTGAAACAGAACATGGATTCCATATTATTAAGGTAACCGATAAAAAGGAAGCGAAAGAAGCAGTGTTTGAAGACCATAAAGATGAAGTTTATGAAATTATTATGAATGAAAAAATCCAATCCGAATATGGAGCGTGGCTATCTGAAATGAAAGAAGAATATAGTATAAAAAACAGTTTAGAAACAGTTTAAGAAGTTTTATTTTATATTCATTTTGTTCCCAATATAGGGCATCCTATCTTCTGTAATTAACCAAATCCTGTAAGGAGGAATGGACATGAAGATTAGGATGTCTTTTTTGTTTGCACTTGTAATAGGACTCTCTTTCATTTTGGGCGCCAATTCAATGCATGCAGGGGAACATACAAGTACTGAGAAAGAGAAAAACCCAAAGGTTGAACATAGTGAGAAAAAGAAACATGACTCAGAATTTATCAAAAAACGAGCAAGTGAACTTGGGATTGAATCGGAGGGAAAAGACTCTAGTACACTTGTTAGAGAAATTAAAGGAGAAATGGTCACTAGGCTTGCAGAATCATTAGGGGTGGAGACAACAGGAAAAGAAACTGACCAGTTGCTCCAGGAAATCCATGAAAGGCATATTAAAAGCCAAGCGAAAATTTTAGGGGTTTCGACAAAGGGAAAGGAAATCGATGCAATTAAGGGTGAGGTCCATAAAGAGCTGGTTTTTAAAAAAGCAAAGGAGTTAGGCATCCCTACTGAAGATAGGGAGCTCGAAGGTCTAGAAAAAGAAATATACGAGACCAAAGTGAAACTGGAGGGAAAAAAACTTGGTCTATCAACGGACGAGAGAGACGTTAAAGAGCTAGCACATGAAGTTTTCAAGAAAAAATTAGCAAAAGAAGCTGGCATACTAGGGGTCAGTACCGAGGGCAAAGACACCCATCAATTAATATATGAGGTTAAGCAGGCAAGGATAAAAAAATTAGCAAAAGAATATGGGATTCAAGAGGAAGGCAAAGACTACTTCGAATTCACGAATCAAGTTCGCGAAACGCAAATTTTAATGAGAGCAAAGGAGCTTGGGATTGAAACAACAAATCGAAATATTTTAGATATCATGAATGAATTATATATTAACCATGAGAATAAAATAGAAGATTTAAAACTACATCCTATTATGCCAAGACAATTTCATGGTCACCAAAATAAAAATTAATTAGAGATCCAGTAAACATCCTCGGCATTGGCGAGGATGTTTGTTATATAAGTAGAGAATATAATTAACGTAAAAAAATATAATTTGTTGTTTTCACAAAATAGACATTGACAAATGACATTGAAAATCATTATCATTTAG
>Ga0182742_1003911_pt1 | contig 14005 bp, 13 predicted proteins | sample eDN5th37CBELigMG_FD_128880 | JGI IMG/M metagenome (GOLD analysis project Ga0182742, IMG submission 128880) | Enriched Miracle-Growth compost microbial communities from Emeryville, California, USA - eDNA 5th pass 37_C BE-Lig MG (version 2)... ... | reverse complement strand
GTCCGAAAGATCGCCGACCGCGTCTGCGTGATGAACCAGGGCAAGATCGTGGAACAGGGCGACGTGAAGCGCGTATTCGCGGAACCCGAACACCCCTACACCCAGGCGCTGCTGACGGCCGTACCGACGCGCGATCCTGCGCCACTGCAACCAACGGCGCCGGTGATGGTGAAGACCGACGACCTGAAGGTCTGGTTTCCGATCAAGCGCGGTGTGATGCGCTCGACCGTCGGCCATATCAAGGCGGTGGACGGCGTCTCCATCGAGGTCCGCAAGGGCGAGACGCTCGGGATCGTCGGCGAATCCGGGTCAGGCAAGACAACGCTCGGCCTCGCGATCCTGCGGCTGATATCCTCCGATGGCCCGGTCGTATTCATGGGCAAGGAGGTCCAGGACCTCAGCTTCAAGGAGATGCGGCCCTATCGTCACGCGATGCAGGTGGTCTTCCAGGACCCTTACGGATCGCTGAGCCCGCGCATGTCGGTCGCCGATATCGTCGAGGAAGGCCTGCAGGTGCATCATCCGGACCTGCCAAAACATGAGCGTCAGGCAATGGTTGTCCGCGCGCTCACCGATGTCGGGCTCGATCCGGACACGCGGTTCCGATACCCGCACGAGTTTTCCGGCGGCCAGCGACAGCGCATTGCGATCGCACGCGCGATCGTGCTGCGGCCGAAATTCATCGTGCTCGACGAGCCGACGTCGGCGCTCGACATGCTGATACAATGCCAGATCTGCGACCTTCTGCGCAACCTGCAGAAGCGCCTCGGCCTGACCTACCTGTTCATCTCGCACGATCTCAAGGTGGTGGCGGCGCTGGCCAGCCGTCTGATCGTCATGCGCAACGGCAAGATCGTCGAAGAAGGTGCGGCGCAAAAGCTGTTCCGCAACCCGAAGACCGATTACACCCGCGCACTTTTCGCGGCGGCCTTCGATCTCGAATCCTCACCCACCGACGTCGTTGCGCAATAAGCGGGCGCGCCTGCCGCGCAACGATCACTCCATCAAGCCATAACGCAAACTTGATTGCGGTTCGCACGCCGCTTGAGTCAAGACACAGACAATGCCTCACCCTCGGATTCGCATGCCTCGCAGCCTCCTCGTTCTTTCCCTGTTTCTTGGCCTGTCCTTGCCAGCCTATGCGCAAGGCTTGGACGCGCAATTGCCGATCCTCAGCGATGACGGCAGCAGGGTCGCCAATCACCCCGTTTCCCCGGACAGCGTTGCGGCGGCGGAGAAGCTCCCAGGCGCCATCGTCGCCGCCAATCCGGACGGTGACGTCACGCTGGTCGAGTTCTACGACCTGAACTGCCCTTATTGCCGGCGCGCTTCGGCCGATGTCGATGCGCTACTGCGCGCTGACAAGAAATTGCGGCTCGTGCTGGTGCCGTTTCCGGTGCTCGGCATTGCCTCGATTCAGGCCGGGCGGGTTGAGATCGCGGTGTCCAAGATGCTGTCGCCGACCGACTTCTATCGCTATCACCGCGCGCTTTATGCAGGACGCGGCGTCATCGACGGGCAGCGCGCGTTGAGCGCGGCCTCCAATTTCAAGCTCGACCTGCAGAAGGTTCTGGAGGCGGCCAATGAGGACGGCATCACCGACATCATGAAGGCGCATGTTCGCTTCGCCGACACGCTCGCGCTGAAGGCGACGCCGTCCTACCTGATCAAGGACGTCGCAATTCAGGGGCATCCGGGCCGCAGGGGCCTGAAAGCGGTGATCGGCTCGATCCGCAAATGCGGCAAGGCGGTGTGCTGACGGGACGCCTCGCGTTACTGCGGGCGCGCCGTCGTCCTTCGCACGGACGAAACATCCGCGCCCGCCGCCTTGATCCTTGCGAGCGCCTGATCGAGCGGCTCGATCGCAACCGCCATATGATGCGCATTGGCGTGGATGATACGCTTTTCGTCGAAGACCAGCGCGACATGACCGGGCCAGAAGATCAGGTCGCCGCGCTTCGGACTCGACAAGGCCTCGATCATGCCGACGGCCTCGCCGACCGCCCTCTCCTGCATGTCGCTGTCACGCGGACAGACGATGCCGCAGCCCGTGAGCGCCATCTGCACCAGTCCCGAACAGTCGATGCCAAGATGCGTCTTGCCGCCCCATAGATAGGGCGTGCCGAGAAACCGCTCGGCCACGGCGACAGGATCGGTCTCATAGCTGTCGAGCGACGCAACATGCCGCGCCGGCACATAGCCGCCCTGCGCAATCACGGCGAAGAACTGCTCGCTACGTTCGATCGCAATCCGCGCTCCGAACGGCAGCGCGCCAACCGGCGGCGTCTTGATATCGGGCGCCGGAAATACCAGCGTGCTCAGGGCCTGCACCTTGGCTGTCGGCTCGGTCTCGTCCCGCGACAGGGCGCTTGCCGGAATCCAGCCGACATAGTCATCCGAAGCCAGTTGGCCCCAGCACCAGCCCTCGTCGGTCGTCTCATAGACGCGGACGCGTTCGCCCCTCAGCGCCTCGGTTTCGAGCGGTGCATCGGAGCGCGGCGCGCGCCGCACCGGAGCGTGCGGATCGAGCACCTCGTACAGGGTCGCATCGACGAAGCGCTCGGCTTCGACCCGGCCTTCCAGGTGTCTCGCCGCGAGATCGGAACGCGCCGGAGTGAGACGGGGGTCGAAGCTCACCGTATCTCAGCCATATCGTTCGCACAGCATCGCATAGAGCGCGCGCGCTGCCTGGCATTCGCCGCCTTCGGGTCGGCCCGGTTTGCTCGATGGGTTCCATCCATAGATGTCGAAATGCAGCCAGGCCTTCGCATTCGATACGAATTTCTTCAGGAACAATGCGCAGGTGATTGAACCGGCAAAGGCGCCTGACCCGACATTGCTGGTATCAGCGACTTTCGAATCCAGCATGGATTCGTACGGCGACCAGAGCGGCATGCGCCACAGCGGATCGCGCTCCCGCATGCCGTAATCCATCATCGATGCGGCGAGGCCCTCGTCATCGCCGTAGAACGGCACAAGCTCGGGACCGAGCGCGACCCGCGCCGCCCCCGTCAGCGTCCCGATATCGATCAGAAGATCGGGCGCAGCCTCGTCGGCGAAGGCCAGCGCATCGGCGAGGACCAGCCGGCCTTCCGCATCGGTGTTGCCGACTTCGACCGTGAGGCCCTTGCGCGAGGGATAGACATCAAGCGGCCGGAACGCCGAGCCCGACACCGAATTCTCCACCGCGGGAATGAGTATGCGCAGGTTCACCGGCAGCTTGCGGTCCATGACCATGTGCGCGAGCGCGAGCGCGGCCGCGGCGCCGCCCATGTCCTTCTTCATCAGCAGCATCGCGCTGGACGGCTTGAGATCGAGGCCGCCGGTATCGAAGCAGACCCCTTTGCCGACCACCGTCACTTTCGGGTGCTCCGGATCGCCCCAGCGCAGCTCGATCAGACGCGGCGGCCGCGCCGCGGCACGGCCGACGGCGTGAATGAGCGGAAAATTCTTCAGCAGAAGCTCGTCGTCCGTTACCGCTTCGATCCAGGCATCGTGGCGTTCGGCGAGAAGCCGGGTCGCTTCGTGCAGTTCGGCCGGCCCCATGTCGTTCGACGGCGTGTTGATCATGTCACGTGCCAGAGTCACGCCTTCGACGATGCGCGAGAGATCGGCCACGTCGACGCCGTCCGGCGGCACCAGCGTCACAGACTTGCGGTCGCGCTTGCGATAGCGGTCGAAGCGATAGCCACCGAGCGCAAAGGCCAAAGCCGCGAGCCGCATGTCGTGCGGCGCATTCGCGAACCGGTAGCTCCCCTCGGGAAGCAGCCCCGGCAGATTGCCCGGAAGCAGCGGATTGGCGCGGGCCGGTTCGTCCTCAAGCCCGAACAGCACCGCAGCGATTCCGCCACCGGGCGCCGGCAGCACGAGGTGTGAGCCCGGCTTGGGCTCGAAGCCCGCTGCCCCGGCAAAGGCACGCGCCGGCTCGTCCAGAGCGTCCCGGATGCCGGGCCAGGTGGTCTTGCTGACAAACCATATGGGAATGGCCGAAGCGCGGCCCGATTCTGTGAAGGCGGAGTGCATCTGCGCTTCTTATCGGGTCCGTGACGGCTCCGCCAAGGGGCTGCTCTTAACCGGCTGTTAGGGTTAACGCTTTATTGAACGTTACTGCGTGCGGGGCATACCCGCCGCGGTTCGAGGCGCGCCAATGTATTGTAGCACGGTCAAGACCCGCCTTCTCGCCGGCGCAGCCGTTGCCGCCGCCCTGATGCTGGGCGGATGCCAGAATGCACACATCGTCACCGCGAGCGGTCCGGTCCCGGAGGCGCCGCGCTCCGAGACGGACTGGCGCCAGGAGATGCAGGCCTGGGGCGACCGGTACCGCAAGAATCCGGCTGACGCCGAAGCCGGCGTCCGCTACGCCCAGGCATTGCGATCGACGGGCCAGCACGCACAGGCGGTGGCGGTGCTGGAACAGACATCGATCCACAATCCCCGCAACACGACCGTGCTCGGCGCGTATGGGCGGGCGCTGGCCGATACCGGCGCGTTTGCGCAGGCGCTGGACGTGCTGGGCCGCGCGCACAGCCCCGATCAGCCTGACTGGCGCATTCTCTCCGCACAGGGCGCCGTGCTCGATCAGATGGGTCGCCACGAGGAGGCGCGCCGTTACTATGCCAGCGCGCTGAAGATCGTGCCCGACGAACCCTCGGTCATGTCCAATCTCGGCTTGTCCTACGCGCTGTCCAAGAACCTGCGCATGGCCGAAGACACCTTGCGCCGCGCCAACGCCTATAACAGCCGCGAGCCGCGGGTGCGCCAGAATCTCGCGCTGGTGGTCGGCCTGCAGGGCCGCTTCGAGGAGGCGGAGGAGATCGCACGGGCTGACCTGTCGCCGGAGGTTGCCGCCGCCAATCTCGATTATCTGCGCACCATGCTGGCCGCCGACAAGAACGACAAGGGCAAGCCGGCGCAAAGGCTTTTGCGGCAGGCGGCGAATCATTCGTAGCCGGTGTTATCGGGTTTGGCAGGCGAGGCTGCTTCGGACGCAGCGCGCCTTGCCGCCCTAAAAGAAGATTGTCCGGAATTGACCGAGGTCGCGGCTATTGCAGCGCCATCACGCGAATCGCTGCCGGGCCGAGAATCACGATGAACAGCACCGGCAGAAAGAACAGAATCATCGGCACGGTCAGCTTGGGCGGCAGCGCGGCTGCCTTTTTCTCGGCCTCGGCCATCCGCATGTCGCGGTTTTCCTGCGCAAGCACGCGCAAGGTCTGGGCCAGCGGGGTGCCGTAGCGCTCCGCCTGCTGCAGCGCCACGCAGACCGACTTGACGCCTTCGAGGTCGGTGCGTTTGGCCAGGTTGTCATAGGCCTGCCGCCGGTCGGGCAGATAGGACAGTTCGGCGGTCGCCAGTGTGAATTCTTCAGCGAGCGGAACCGATTGCGAGCCGATCTCGGTCGCGACTTTCTTGAACGCGGCCTCGATCGACATGCCGGATTCGACACAGATCAGCAGCAGATCGAGTGCGTCGGGAAATGCGCGCCGGATCGACAATTGCCGCTTCTGAATCTTGTTCTTCAGAAGCACGAACGGCAGTTGCATCCCGAGATAGGCCGCAAACAGGCAGATGCCGATCTTGACCGTCATCGGCTTATCGAGCTGCAGCACGAAAAACACGTAGAAGACGGAAAACAGCAGCGCGGCAATCGGCGTCACCATCCGGAAGAACAGATAGGTGACATACGGCGCCTGGCCCCGATAGCCGGCCTGGACCAGCTTTTCGCGCGCCTCTTCCTGGCCGACCCACTTGTTGAGCTGGAAATTCTCCACCGCCCGCTGCATGAACTCCTTCGGGGTCTGGCGCAGCGCGATCTTTTCGCCACGCGCCATCCGCTCGCGCTCGCGCTGGCGGATCTTTTCGCGCTCCAGCGCGACCGACTTCATGCGCCGCGGCAGCGGGTCGGATGCGAGCAACGGCATGGCCAGCGTCAGCACGGTCGCAACCGCGGCCACCGCCGCGAGGATCATCGCGAGCAGCCGGGTGTCGTGCAGGATGCCGATGATGAGCTGGGCCATGCGTCCTCAGAAGTCGAAATTGATCATCTTCTTCATCACCAGGACGCCCATGAACATCCACGTGGCGGAGCCGAGCAGCATCAATTGCCCGGTCGGGTGGGTCCAGAGGAGTTCGATGTATTTCGGACTGGTGATCCAGACGAGGCCCATGACTGCCGGCGGCAACGAGCCGATGATGGCGGCCGAGGCCTTCGCCTCCATCGACATGGCCTGAATTTTCGCCTTCATCTTCTTCCGTTCGCGTAGAACCTTTGAAAGGTTGCCGAGCGCCTCGGAGAGGTTTCCGCCGGCCTTCTGCTGGATCGATATGACGATGCCAAAGAAATTCGCTTCCGGCAGCGGCATGCGCTCATAGAGTTTGGCGCAGGCATCGCCGAGCGGAAGCCCGATCGCCTGGGTCTCGACGATGGCGCGGAATTCGCTCTTCACCGGCTCCTGCCCTTCCGCCGCGACCATCTTGAGGCTGTCGAGCAGCGGCAGGCCCGCCTTGATGCCGCGCACCACCACATCGACGGCGTCGGGGAAGACCGCGAGAAACCGGCTTTCGCGACGCTTCTTCAGGTGATTGAGCATCCAGAACGGAAGCCCGAAGGCAGCCGCAAAGCCAAACCCGAGCGCTGCCAGGATTCCGAACCCGCTGCCGAAAATGAGGCCAAAGGCAAGGACGCCCATGCCGGCGGAAATCAGAACATATTGCCGGATCGACCATTTCAGGCCGGCTTGCTCGATGCGCTGGGACAGGGTCGGCCTTGCGTTCTTGCGCTGGCGCTGTTCGAGGTCTCGCAGCGACTCCTCGACCTGTTCACGCCTGGATTTCTGTTGGCCGCGCGCAACACGCTGCACCGGCTGAGCCTGCGCGGCGCTGGCGACGCGGCGCTCCACATTGCGCTCGCCGGACAGCAGCGGATAGAGGAACACCCAGGCGAGCCCGCCGACCGCCACCGTCGCGAGAACGGCCATAATCATTGGCTGGTTGCCGAGATCGAGCATGGTCAGGCCATCATCTCGTCGTCGACGCTCGCGCTCGCATCGATTGCCGCGGCGAGCCGCTTTTCCTCGCCGTAATAGCGGGCGCGCTCCCAGAAGCGCGGACGACCGATGCCGGTGGAGCGATGCCGGCCGATCAGATTGCCATTCGCGTCCTCGCCGAGCATCTCATAGACGAACAGGTCCTGGGTGATGATCACATCGCCTTCCATCCCGAGCACCTCGGTAATGTGGGTGATGCGCCGCGAGCCGTCGCGCAGTCGCGCGGCCTGGATAATGACGTCGATCGACGAGCAGAGCATTTCACGGATGGTCCTCGACGGCAGCGCGAAACCACCCATGGTGATCATCGATTCGATACGGGACAGCGCCTCGCGCGGGGAGTTGGCGTGCAGCGTGCCCATCGACCCGTCGTGACCGGTATTCATCGCCTGCAGGAGGTCGAACGCCTCCGGGCCGCGCACCTCGCCGACAATGATGCGTTCGGGCCGCATGCGCAGGCAGTTCTTGACCAGATCGCGCATGGTGACCTGGCCCTCGCCTTCGATGTTCGGCGGGCGCGTCTCCAGGCGCACCACGTGCGGCTGCTGCAACTGCAATTCGGCCGCGTCTTCGCAGGTGATGATGCGCTCGTCGTCGTCGATGAACTGGGTCAGGCAGTTCAGCAGCGTGGTCTTGCCGGAACCGGTGCCGCCCGACACGATGGTGTTGACCCGGCAGCGTCCGATGATCTTGAGGATTTCCGCGCCTTCCGGCGTTATCGAACCGAACCTGACAAGATTGTCGAGCTTCAGCTTGTCCTTCTTGAATTTGCGGATGGTGAGCGCGGGACCGTCAATCGCCAGCGGCGGCACGATGGCGTTGACGCGAGAGCCGTCCGGCAGACGGGCGTCGCAGATCGGCGAGGATTCGTCGACGCGGCGGCCGACCTGGCTGACGATGCGCTGACAGATATTGAGCAACTGCTGGTTATCGCGGAAGCGGATGCCGGTCTTGTGAATCTTGCCGGCGACTTCGATGTAGACCGTGCCGGAGCCATTGACCATGATGTCGGCGATGTCATCGCGCGCCAGCAGCGGCTCGAGCGGGCCATAGCCGAGAACGTCGTTGCAGATGTCGTCGAGCAGTTCCTCCTGCTCGGAGATCGACATCACCACGTTCTTGATGGCGATGATTTCGTTGACGATGTCGCGAATTTCCTCGCGCGCGGCATCGGCATCGAGCCGCGCGAGTTGCGCGAGGTCGATCGCTTCGATCAGCGCGCCGAAGATCGTGCCTTTGACCTGATAATAGCTTTCGGAGCGGCGACTATCGGTCGCCAGAATGGTGGTTTTTTGTGGAGTTGTGGGCGCCGACAGAAGCTGGGCGCCGAGCCCCGCCGACGGCAATGGCGCGCGGCCCTCGTGCGAGCCGATGGGCGCGGGTGCGACAGGCTTGGGCGCAGGCGCGAGCGGCGCGGGCGCAGGCGCCAGTGCGGCGGCACCTCCCGCGGGATCGCCTGACAACGGACCCGACGCGTTACGCTTCCCGAACACGACAATGAGACTCCACTTATGCCTTCTTGCGGAACTTCTGAATGAACGGAGCGAGCAGGCTCGCCTTCGATTTCTTCGCTTCCGAGCGCCCGGTCATCAGCTGGGCAAGGTGCCGGAACATGTCCGTCACCTTGTGATTGCCGGACACTTCCGCGATCATCTGGCCGTTATTGGCGGCGGTGCCGAACAGCTGCGGTTCGAACGGGATGACGACCGCCGGATCGTCGTCCAGCGCCTTGGCGAAGTCCGACGGCTTGATCTCAGGGCGCTTTGGAATCCCGACCTGATTGAGCGCGTAGAACGGTCGATGGTCGTTGACACGAGCCGCCTTCAGGTAATCCACCAGATTCTTGGCGTTGCGCAGATTGGCGAGGTCGGGCGCGGCGACAATCAGGATGTCGTCGGCGGCCAGCAAGGTTCGCTGGGTCCAGCCGCTCCATTGGTGGGGCATGTCGAGCACGATGCAGGGCACCGTGGCGCGCAGCGAATCGAGAATCGAATCGAACGCATCCGCTCCGAAGTCATAGACACGGTCAAGCGTCGCCGGCGCCGCGAGCAGGCTGAGATTATCGGAGCATTTCGACAGCAGCCGGTCGACGAAGGCGGTGTCGATGCGGTCCGGCGAAAACACCGCATCGGCGATGCCCTGCGGCGGATCCTGATTGTAGTCGAGACCGGCGGTCCCGAACGCCAGATCGAGATCGGTGACGACGGAATCGAGCGACAGATCGCGCGCGATCGACCAGGCGACGTTATGGGCGACGGTGGATGCGCCGACCCCGCCCTTGGCGCCGATCACGGCAAGGATGCGACCGACCGGCTTAGCATCCGGCGCCGAATACAACCCGCAGACCGCACGCACGATATCGAGCGTATTGACCGGCGCGATCAGATAGTCGCTGACGCCGCGGCGAACCAGTTCGCGATACAGCGCGACATCGTTGTGCCTGCCGATCACGATCACCCGCGTGCCGGGGTCGCAAAGCTCGGCAAGCGAATCGAGCCCGGCGAGCACCACATCCGGACGCGACTCGAATTCCAGAACGATCACGTTCGGAGTCGGGGCCGAACGATAGGCTTCGGCCGCCGCGGTCATGCCGCCCATCTGGATTTTCAGATGCGCCTTGGTCAGGCGCCGATCTTCGCCCGCCGCCTGCACCGCAGCCGCTGTCTCGACCGATTCGCAGAAGGCCTGGATCGAAATGCGCGGCGCGGGAGCGATGTGCTCGTCATGCGCCGGCAGATCGGCCGGCAATTCGCGGATTTCTTGGGCCGCGGCCTGGAATGCGCTTCTCGTCATTGTCCGATGTCGCTCAGGTAGCCTTTGTTTGGATTGGGATAGACGGTCGCAGTCGGCTGGCCGGCGCGATACTTTTCCATCACGGTCGTCCGCCGCGAGGTCCAGATCGGATCTTCGCCGCGCGGCTGCACGAGGTCCTGAGGATTGGCGACCATGGCGGCGAGGTTGCGCTGGTTGGCGCAGCCATGATTCCAGTAGTTGCGGTTCTCGTTGTAGAACGGATCGAATGTGGGACCGAGGTCCTGCGGCCACAGTCCGCACGGACCGGCATCGGCCACGATCTTCGAATATTTGAGCCTCAGCGTCGGAAATTGCTCCGGGTTTTCCGGCGTGTATGGCCGCACCGCGACGCTCTGCATCGGGATGCCGGACGCGGCAAAAATCGAGTTGATCTCGCGCAGCGCCTGCGAGGCCGCAAACTGGTTTGCGGTTCCGGTCGGAATGTCGATCACCACACCGCCGGTCGCCTCGTCCTTCCAGACCTGCGCGAAGGCGAGCACGTCGGCGCGCTGGGCCGGCGTCAGAGAGCCCCGACTCTGTCCGATGAACAGATCCATGGTGCGGGAGCCGTCACGCAGCGCGATCTGATGGCGCTTGCGATAGTCATTGGGATAACTGGCGGTGTCCTTCGGCACATAGGGACCGGCCGCCGTGTAGCAGCCGGACAACGCCGCCGCCGCAACCACGACGCCAAGGACGCGCAGTCCGATCCTTGCGATGCGCCCGCCGAACGTGAAACCCTGCACCATACTGTCGTCTCCTCGTTCGGGCTCAGTCCAGAATGAAGCCATACTTGCCGCGATACATCTTGTTCGGATCGACCTTTCCAGGGAGGCCATAGATCTTGTTGAGGCGACCGAGGAAGAAGCTCGAGGGGTCCGCTGTATCGGCATAGCCGTCATCGGGACGTGACAGATCCTTCTGCTTGACCGCGCGCACGATGTAAGGCGTGACCAGGATCATCAGTTCGCTCTGGCGATTGAGATAGTCGCGGCTCTTGAACAGCGAGCCGAGGATCGGAAGCTGCATCAGACCCGGCAGGCCGTTGATCTGCTGCTTGGTCTGTTCCTGGATCATGCCCGCCAGCGCCAGCGCGCCGCCGGATGGAATTTCGACCACGGTCTCGGCACGGCGCGCACGGATCGAGGGCACCGTCAGGGGGGCCGCACCGGGCTGCGTCAAGGTGATCGCGTTCTCCGTCGAGAGATCGGATACCTCAGTCGCAACCCGCATGCTGATGCGGCCCTCGCCCATCACTACGGGCGTGAAGGACAGGCTCACGCCGAATTTCTTGAAGTCGATCTGCTGCTGGCAGATCGGCGGATTGCGCGTGGTGTCGCAGGATAGCCCGTTCGGAATTGGAAACTCGCCGCCGGCCACGAAAGTCGCGGTCTCGCCGGAAATGGCGGTGAGATTCGGTTCTGCGAGCGTGCGGATGACACCGGCCCGGTCCATTGCGTTCAGGGTCGCGGTCAGGTTGCGGAAATTGCCGGTGATGTTGTTCACGCCGAGGGACTGGCCGTAGGCCGAGAACGGGTTCTGCGTGTTGAAGTTGATCACCGAGGAGCCGCCGCCGAAGCTGCCGTTCAGATTGATGCCGAGCTGCTTGATCACGTCGCGCTGCACCTCGGCGACGGTGACGCGCAGATTCACCTGATCGCGACCCCGTATGGTGATCGCATTGACCACTTTCGAACCCTGCCCGACATTGACCGCGGTGCCCGGACCAACCAGCCGGTCGGCAATTTCGAACGCCGTCTGCGAATCGGCCGGCGTATCGACGATGCCCGAGAGGATGACGCCATCGGGGCCCATGCCTTCGACGCGGATATCCGCGTTCGGCAACACCTGCCGGATCGCCTCGCGGATGCCGTTCAGGTCACGCTTGACCGCAATATCGAAGCCCGCGATCTGATGACCCTGCGCGTCGAAAAAGAACACGCTGCTTTGTCCCGTCTTGACGCCGATGATGTAGGCCCGCCGGGGATTGCGTACGACCGCATTGGTGATAGTCGGGTCCGCGACCAGAACGTCCTTGGTGTCGCGCGGCAGATCGATGACGACGGCCTTGCCGACGCCAAGTGTCACGGGTCGCGAACTCGCCTCGCTGCCGACGACGGTAATGACCGGCGTGCGGCGCAGATCGGGCTCGGCCGCGCGGGCGGCGGTCGTTGCGGCCGCGGCCAGCGAGGCTGCGATCAGCAGCGTCCGGATCGTCGTCTGGTTCGCCATGAAGCGACTTCCTTCCTTCAGCCTATTTCGATGCCTCGGTCGTGGTCACGCCGAAGCGCACGATGTTGATGGCGCCGCGACGGGGCTCATCGTCCGCATCGGTTGCGTCTTTTTTGGTGTCCACGACGCTGCGCAGCGCGAGCGACAAATGACCGGCCTGCTTGCCGGCCGCGAGCGTTTCGACCTGTCGCGGCGTCAGTTCGAGCGTTACCGTCTTGCCGATGACGACCTTCTGACCGTTCTTGTCCTCGACCGTCTGGTCGACCGCGAGGACCCGCACCTTGGAGATGATCGTCTCGCTGGTGTAGCTCTCGATTCCGTTGCGCTTTTCCGCTTCACGATCGCGGCGCGCCAGGATCACGTCGACATAGTCGCCGGGAACCACAAAGCCGCCCGCGCTGGTTTCGGCGCTGATCTCGGTTGCGACCGCGCGCATCCCGGCCGGCAGGATGGCGGACAGGTAGCCCGCCGAATCCGCCTTCACCAGGCGGGATTCCTGGATCGGTTCGCCGGCGAAAAACGTGCCGCCGCGCACCAGCGAGCCGGCGATCTGTTCGATCGCATTCGGCCGCTCGCTCTTGCGAATGAAATTCGGGCCCGCGGAGGCCGACGGCCACATCTGCCAGCGCAGTTCGTCCGGCTTAACGACGGTGCCCTGCCCGATATCGCTGTTCGCAACCAGCACACCGACGGTTTCGAGCTGCGCGACCGGCGGCGGAGGCGGCGCCTGCTCGCCAGGACGACCGGCAAGCAGCGCGGCGAGGCCGCCTGCGGCGAGCGCAACTCCAAGAACGACGAGACGCGCGATCTTCATACGCTTCACTTTCCACGACTGACGCGACCGGCCCGGACATGGCCGCGAGGGGGAGTTTCACCACCCAAAGGTCAATTCGTGGTTAATGAGCGGTTTGCAAACCAAGTTAATTTTGTGTTGACGGCCTCAGCCGATCCCGAGCGGCCGCATCCAGACCGTGTGCGGATAAACCGCCAAGGCCGCGCTGGCGAGCGCAATGCCATAGGGCACCCCGGCATCCGCCCGATGCAGGCGCAGCGCCCAGTCCTGGCCTTGCAGCAGCGCCGGCAGCGGCATCAGCCGATAGCGGATGATGGCGAAGGTCAGTACGCCGCCGAATAGCGAGGCATAGATCAGATAGCTCATCAGCGGGTCGAAGCCGAGCCAGAGCGCGGTCGCGGCAGCCAGCTTGGCGTCGCCGCCGCCGATCCAGCCGCAGGCAAACAGCGTGAACGTGACGACCAGCACAATGGAGCCCGCGCCCAGATGCATGAGCATGTCGGCGCCGCTCATGCCGATCAGCAGGGCCATGACGAAAAAGCCGGCAACCAGGAGCAGCGACACCCGGTTCGAGATCGTCATGGTGAACAGATCGCTGAACGCGGCGAAGGCCATGAGCACCGGAAACAGGAACAGGCGGATGGCATCGGTCATCATCAGTGTCATGGCCGTACTCGCAACATCACCCGACCGTGAAGCAGCGGAGAAACTTCGCGTATGGCCGCTGCGGTCCGGCTAGCGCCCCGCGAGGGTCCAAAAGGAAACTGCGCCCGTGGGCGGACCCGCGGACGCTGTTTCGCACACACGACCGCCGCTTATTTCAGGGCGCCCTGAACCGACGTGAAGGTCGAGGTCAGCTTGGTGCCGAGCCCCTGCACCACGGTGATGATGGCAACGGCGATGCCCGCCGCGATCAGGCCGTATTCGATGGCGGTCGCACCCGACTCGTCACCAATGAACTTCTTGAAGGTCACCATTGTTATAGCTCCGTTGGGACAGCTTGAACCAGACAGCCGGTGTGGCCGGCAGTGACGCCAAGCTAGCAGGCGCCATTGAAAAAACCGTAAGGTCGAGTGTCCGGCTTTCCGCGAGTGAATTCACAGACCGTTAAGACAGGAGACCGCCGCGCCGAGGAGCGCTG
>Ga0182742_1003910_pt1 | contig 14007 bp, 11 predicted proteins | sample eDN5th37CBELigMG_FD_128880 | JGI IMG/M metagenome (GOLD analysis project Ga0182742, IMG submission 128880) | Enriched Miracle-Growth compost microbial communities from Emeryville, California, USA - eDNA 5th pass 37_C BE-Lig MG (version 2)... ... | reverse complement strand
CGGAGGAAACGGCCCGGCGTTTGGCGGCGCGCGGCTTCCGCCCGGTGCTGGCCCCGGCCCTGGTCCTGGAATCACGGCCCTTCCGCCTGCCCCCGGCCCAGGCCCTGCTGCTGACCAGCCGCGCCGCCGCCCGCTCCCTGGCCGCGGCCGCGCCCGCCGCCTCCGGCCTGCCCGTCCTGGCTGTGGGGGAGGCGACGGCAGCGGAGGCCCGTGCCCACGGCTTCTTGAACGTCACCGCCGCCGGGGGCGATGCGGCGGGGCTGGCAGAGCTGGCCGCCGCGCGGCTGGATCCCGCGGCCGGGCCGCTCCTGCTGGCGGTCGGCGAGGGCTATGGCCAGGATCTCGCCGCCGGCCTGCGGGCGCGCGGCTTCCGGGTGCTGCGCCGCATCGCCTATGCGGCCCGGCCGGCGAGGGAATTGCCGCCGGCCGCGCAGGCGACCCTGGCGGCGGGGGAGGTCGTTGCCGCCCTGTTCTTCTCGCCTCGCTCCGCGGCCTGCGCCGTCGCCCTGCTGCGGGCCGCCGGGCTGGCCGAAACCGTTGCGGGCATGGAGGCGTTGGCGATCAGCCCAAGGGTTGCCCGGACCCTGGAGGCGGCGCTTGCGCCCCTGGCATGGCGCGCGCTGCGCATCGCGGAACGACCGGACCAGGACGCCTTGTTGGACCTGCTCGGTCCCAGGTAAGCAGCAGGACATGAGCGACGCCCCCGAAACCCCAGCCAACCCTCCGACGGGTGGCAATGCCTCCCCCGCGGCCTCGCCGCAGCCACGCAACACGCCGGTTGCCCCAGCCCCACCCAGGCGCTTCGATCCCGCGGCGCTGATGATCGGCGTCGGCGGCGTGGTGCTGCTGCTGGCCCTCTGGTGGCTCTGGGCCACGCCGCGCGCGGACCGCATCGCGGAATCGGATGCGGCGCGGCTCGCGCGGGTCGAGGAGCGCGTGGCCGGGCTGGATACGATGCGGGAGCAGATCGCGTCCCTGACCGCCCGCCAGCAGCAGCTCGCCGGGCTGGAGGGGCAGGTGCAGCAATTGGCGCCGCTGGCAAGCCGCGTCCGCACGCTGGAAGAAAGGCCGGCGCCGCCCGACATCCGGCCGCTGGAGGGACAGGTCACTGCCCTCACCGAACGGATTGCGACGGCCGAGCGCAGCGCTGCCCAGGCGTCCGACCGCGCCGCCGCCGATGAGCGCCGCCTGGCCGCGCTGGAGAGCCGCCCGGCCTTCGACCCGGCCAAGGTGGCGCCACGCGAGGCGCTGGATGCGCTCGCCACCCGTGCCGACCGGCTCGCCGAGCGCGTCGAGGCCCAGGCCGCCCGCATCCAGGCGGCGGAGGCGGAGCAGACGCGCCGGCTGCAGGAGCTGGCGCAGACCCTGGACCAGCGCCGTGCCACTGCCGAGGAGGCGGCGACGCAGCGCCTGGCGCAGTTCGAGGCGCGGCAGCAGCAGCAGGTCGCGGCCCTTGAGGCGAGGCTGGACCAGCGCGTCACGGCCCTGGACCAGAAGCTCGACCAGCGCGTTTCGGCCCTGGGATCCACTATCGACCAGCGCATCGCGGCCCTGGGCTCGACGGTGGACCAGCGCATCGCGACGCTGGATTCGAAGCTTGAGCAGCGACTTGCGGCCGTGGAGCAGGCGCAGCAGAAGCTCGCGGCGCTGGAGGGGCGCACCGCCCGCCTTGCAGCCATTGACGGGCTGCGGGCGGCGCTGGCGGCGGGGCAGCCGCTCGGCCCGGCCCTGGCGCGGATCGAGAACCCGCCGCAGGCCCTCGCGCGCTTCGCCAATGCCGCGCCACCGACCGAAGCCTCTCTGCGCCTGTCCTTCGAGGATGCGGCCAAGGCTGCGCGTGCGGCCTCGGATGCCGCCATGCAGCCGGACGGCACGCAGCAGGGCGTGGTGGATTCGGCCCTGGCGCGGCTCGGCGGCCTCGTCACCGTCCGCCGCGGCGACCAGGTGGTCTGGGGCGATGCGGCGGAAGCCGAGATCGAGCGCGCCCGCCGTGCGCTTGAGGCCGGCGACCTGGAGGTGGCGATGCAGCATATCGGGAAGCTTCCGGCGCCCGCGCGCGCAGCGATGCAGAACTGGACCGACCAGGCGCAGGCGCTGCTCGCGGCGCGCTCCGCCCTGCGGCAGCTGGCGGCGGGCTGAGCCGATGTTCCGCGCCATCACGGTCCTGCTCTTCCTCGGCATCGGCGTCGCGCTGGCCATGTGGCTGGCGCAGGTCGGCGGCACGGTGCAGATCCAGGTGGGCGACACCTGGATCGGCGTCAGCTTCCCGATCGCGCTGCTGATCCTGTTCCTGACCTTTCTGGTCCTGCACGGGATCCTGGCGCTGATCGGCGCGCTGCGGCGCTGGCCGGGCCGCATCCGCGCCCGCCGTGCTGCCCGCCGCCGGGCGGAGGGCGACGCGGCGCTGACCCGGGCGCTGGTGGCGCTGGCCGCCGGCACGGCGGAGACCGCGCGGCTGGAGGTGCGCCGGGCGCGCACGGCGCTGGGCGACACGCCGCAGATCCTGCTGCTGGCCGCGGAGGCCGAGCGCCTCTCCGGCCGGGAGGAGGCGGCGGCGGAAGCCTTCCGCGCCCTGGCGGCGCGCGAGGATTCACGCTTCCTCGGCCTGCGCGGCCTGCTGCGCCAGGCGATGACGCGCGGCGACTGGGATGCGGCCCTGGCCCTGGCGCGCGAGGCCGAGGCTGCCCAGCCGGGCGCCGCCTGGCTGCGCGAGGAACGGGCGCAATTGGCGCTGCGCACGCGCGACTGGCGCGAGGCCCTGGCCCTGGCGCCGCCGGAGACGCCGCGTGCCGCCCTGGCCCTGGCCGCGGCCGAGCAGGAGCCGGATGCCAGCCGGGCCGCGGAGCTGGAGCGGCAGGCCTTCCAGGCCGACCGCAGCTTCACTCCCGCGGCGCTGGCGCATGCCCGACGGCTGAAGGAGGGCGGCAGCCCCCGCCGTGCCCGGACCGTGCTGGAGGAGGCATGGGCGGCGGCACCGCATCCCGACCTCGCCGGCCCCTATCTGGCCGATGAGGCGGATTCGCTGATGCGGGTGAAGGCAGTGGAGCAGCTGATCCGCCACAACCCGGACCATCCCGAAAGCCGCCTGCTGCTGGCCCGCACGGCGCTGGAGGCCGGGCTGACCGGCCGGGCGCGCACTGCGTTGGAGGCGCTGGTGCAATCCGGCCAGGCCGACCGCCGCGCCTTCCTGCTGCTCTCGGAGCTGGAGGAGGCGGAGCACGGCGAGACGCCGGAAACCCGCGCCGCCCAGGCCCGCTGGCTGCGCGAGGCGGCGGTCGCGGTGCCGGAGCCCCGCTGGCGCTGCGCCCATTGCGGCACCGACTACGACTCCTGGGCGCCGGTCTGCCGCGTCTGCGACACGGTGGGGCAGATCACTTGGACCGCGGCGCCGCGGGCGACGGTCCCGGCGGCTGACGCGGTGGCCTGACAGGCGGGGGCGTCATCGGCGCAAGGCGGAAAGGCACTGCTTTGCGCATTCGGCCGTTGCCCTCCCGCGGGCCTGCTGGTATCTGGCCGGCCGTCGCCGCGGAGAAGGTCCGACGGCGCCGGGCTGGCGTAGCTCAGTTGGTAGAGCACTCGATTCGTAATCGAGCGGTCGGGAGTTCGAGTCTCCCCGCCAGCACCAGCCTCATCCATGCCACGGCTGCAAGCACGCGCTGCAGCCTTTCCGCATGATCCGCCGCGGCGGCGCGCAGCTGTTCCGGCTCCGCGCCCCAGCCCGCCGCGCCATCCGCCGCCATGGCATGATCGCCCAGCTGGAAGGCCAGGTAGCAGGGCTCCAGCAGTGCGATGAGGCGCGGGTCGGTGCTGTACCCGGACTCGCTCTCCACCTCTGCGCACAGCCGGTCGCTCTCCGGCTCCGAGAGGGCGAATTCCACCGCCGCCCCCGCGATGTTCCAGGCGATGTCCTGGCAGCCGACCAGGTCGTGCGCGGCATGGTGGTCGAGGGCATCGGCCTTCAGGATCCGCCCATCCGGCAGCGCCAGCCACTCCCAGGCATGCAGCCGGTTGTCGGTCTCCTCCCGGCGCACCCGTCGCTCCAGCCGGACCAGCTCCTCCGGCGGCCAGCGATGGAGGCTGCGGGCCAACTCGCTGCCGAGGGCGAGCCTGGCATTGCGGCGCGCCATTTCCCAGAGTACGGCCAGGGGCGCGCCCCGCTCCGCCCCGGCCGGAAAATGCCGGGCGTGGAAGCCAAGATGGCGGCCGAGCTGCGCCACCAGCCGGTCGCGTCCGACGGGGTGGCGGTCCAGGGAGCGCCTCGGTCATCCATTGCTTGATGAGGAAGCCGTGGCGGAAACCGGCGACCGGCGGGATAAGGCGAGCGGCCTGCAAGGCCCGCGCCTGCTCCAGCTTGCGCGCGCCCTCCTACCCGAGCGCGGCGAATTTCAGCAACCAGGTGCCACCGCTGGCGCGCAGGAGGAATTTGCGCCGCTCCAGCAGCACCTTGGCGGCGGGCCAGTCCGCCTCCCGCGCATAGCGGTGCGCCCGCCAGCCTCCGGCGGAGATCTCCTCGGCCGGGCCCTCTGCCGCGCCGACCAGCTCCGCCGCATGGTGGGCGCTTCGCTCCCAGCGCTCAAGGTGGCGGGGATTCGCCCGTGGTCCCGGCGCGCCAAGATGGCTCGGGAAGAAATGGATCCGCTCCGGCGCGATGCAGTGTCGTCCAGGAAATCCCCGACCGCGCCGAAGGAGCCGCCGGACAGGCCCGGTCCCTCATCCGCCACGGCGAAGCGCGTCGCCGGCCCGGACAGCAGTGCCGCCCGCAGATCCTCCGCCACGGCCAGCCGGCGGTGATAGGTGATAGGGGTGGCCGACCGGGCGCACCCGTCAGCGGTGGCGGCGCACCGGTCGCCGCGGCCACCAGTGCGGCCAGCGGCGCGCCGATGCTGCGGATGCCGATGACGCGCAACGGCGCCCCACCGACATCGCCGAGCGCCGCAGCCGCAGCCTGCACATAACCTTCCGGATAGAGGGAGTAGAGGGCGAAGCCCTCCGCGCGCTTCGTGCGCGGCGTCCCGGGGAGCCGCGCCGCATGCAGCTCCGCGATCGCCGCCTCGAGAACCGGACCGAGCCGCGCAAAGCCGCTCTCCCAGGAAAGCCGCACCGCCTGGGCGATGCACGCGAGCAGGGCCATCGCAGCCTCGGCATCCGGCCATCGGGCATCGCGCTCACCCGCCTCGGTGAAGCGCGTATCGGCGATGCCCTGGGCCAGCTCGCCGGCTTCGATCAGCGCCGCGACCAGCGCGCCATGGCGCTCGATCCCGGCCGGCATCCCGGCGAGCCGCCACAGCATCCCGGCAATGCCGCCGAGCTTCTCCCAAGGACACTCGGTGCGGATCAGGTCGCCATAGACATACATCGGGGGCACCGCCTTCGGCTTGACCGCGGCGCGGCGCGAACGCCGGCCGCGAGGGCGCGTTTCCGGCGGGCGGCCTCAGGCATTCTCCTGGCGGGATTCCACGGCGGGAACCGGCTCGGCGTCGCGCCACAGGCCGAGGGCCGAGGCCGGGATCCGGAGATGGGTCATCAGCCGCGCCGGCGTGCCGCAATGCGCGTAGCGGAGGGCGCCGAGATAGCGGCCCTCCTCCACCGCATGCGCGAAGCTGCTGTAGTCGAGCATCCTTTGCCGGTGCCGCAGCAGCCGCCGCAATTCGGGATCGCCCAGCCGGGAGGCCAGCCGCAGCATGCGCCGGTTCGCGGCGCTGAAATGCGGCGTCGCGGCATCGCAGTTGGATACCGATCCCTGCCGCACCCGGTAGACGTAATGGGCCTCCGGCGTGAGGTGGAACCGGGCGCCGCGCGCGACGCATTCGGAGTAGACCAGGAAATCCTCGCCGGCGCCCACATCCTCGGCGAAGCGGACGTGGCTCCGCTTCAGGAAGTCGCGATGACCCGTGTTTAACATCGCGGAAGCATCTGGAATGGCTCGGCTTCCCGTTCGTTTCCAGGAGGCATGTCGGGTTGCGGCGCGGGGAATGTTTCCCTGCCTTCCCGCGTCGGGCGCGCGCCCCTCAGCCGGGGGCGGGGTGCCCCGATGCCGCCAGGAGGCACCGTTCCCGCCCGGCCAGCCAGTTCTGCAAGTGCGCCGTCAGCTCGCCGCCCAATCCGTTGTGCTCGTCGATGAGCTGGATGATGCGCGCATTCGGCATCATGCAGGGCCGGACCGCTGCCACCACCTCCCAGGCCTCGCGCCACGGCATCCCGCGCGCGATGAGGATGCCGATGGCCATGGAGGTGCTGCGGCTGACGCCGGCGACGCAATGGGTCAGCAGCCTGGCGCCGGGCGCCAGATCGGCGGTGAAGTCGAGCACATCGAGGAGGTGCTGCCGGCACGGCGCTACATGGCCGTCCAGTTCCTCGGTAATGTCATGTAGATGCAGGAGCAAGTGATGCGGCCCCTGGCAGGCGAAGCCGGGGGTGCCGGGACAGAGGAGGCTGACCGTCCTCGCCGGCCAGCCCTGCCGGAGCAGATCCGTCGCCTCGGGCAGCGTCGTGATCCTGAGGTCGAACATGGCGGCAGGCTACCGGCGGGTGCCCCGCGGCGTCCATGCGCGGGCGGGCGGCGCAACGGTCCCGATGCCAGCGGCTCCCGCCGAGGCCGCGGCGCCGCCGGCGCGTTGGAAGCCCATCATGCCAAACCCCTGGAGCATCGCTTGTCGGACATCCTATCGGACCCGCCCGGGCTCTCCCTGACGCCGGAGGAGGCCGTCAGCCGGCTCGAAACACTGCATACGCGGGCGCTTGACGCGCTGCGCACCGCGCTGGCCCGTTTCCTCGCCGGCGGCGACCCCCCGAGCGCCGAGGAACGCGCCCGCTTCCGCTACCCGGAATTGCGGGTGGCCTGGCACGGCAATGCCGCCCCGCCGGTGCTGCGGCGGGCCTGGGCCAAGTTCCAGGTGCCCGGCCTCTATGCCACCACGGTGACGCAGCCAGGCTTCTTCCGCCGCTACCTGCTGGAGCAGTTGCGGCCGCTGGTCGAGGATTTCGGCGCCACCGTCCAGGTCGGCACCAGCGGGCAGGAGGTGCCCTACCCCTATGCGATGGAAGGCGTGGGGGACGAACTGTCCCGCGGCACCGTCTCCGCCGCCGACCTTGCACGGCATTTCCCGACGCCGCTGCTCTCGGCGGTGGGGGACGAGGTGGCGGACGGCACTTGGCAGTTCGCCCCGGGCCAGCCCCGGCCGCTGGCGCTCTTCGATGCGGTGCGGGTGGATTTCTCCCTGCGCCGGCTGGTCCACTACACCGGCACCGATTGGCGGGCGATCCAGCCCTGGATCCTGCTGACCAATTACCACCGCTATGTGGACCAGTTTGTGCAATGGGCGCTGGCTGAACTGGCCGTGCCGGACGGGCCCTATGACCGGCTGGTCCTGCCGGGCGGCGGCTGCGTCCGGCGCGGCGATGATCCGGCCGCGGCCGGGGCCGTCGTCGCGGCCGCGCCCTGGCACCGCTTCCAGATGCCCGGCTACCACCTGCTCCGGCGCGAGGGGCGGGGACAGGGAGTCACGCTGGTCAATATCGGCGTCGGCCCATCCAATGCGAAGACCATCACCGATCATCTGGCGGTGCTGCGCCCGCATTGCTGGCTGATGGTCGGGCATTGCGGCGGGCTGCGGCAGTCGCAGCAGATCGGCGACTATGTCCTGGCGCATGGCTATCTGCGCCGGGACAGCATCCTGGACGACCTGGTGCCACCCGAGGTGCCGGTTCCGGCCCTGGCCGAGGTGCAGCTTGCCCTGCAGGAGGCGGCGGCGCGCGTCACCGGCGACCATGGCGAGGCGCTGAAGCGCCGCCTCCGCACCGGCACGGTGGTGACCTATGCCGACCGGAACTGGGAATTGCGCTGGTCGCAGGAGCGGCGGCGCATCAACCTGGCCCGTGCCGTCGCGGTGGACATGGAAAGCGGCACCCTGGCGGCGCAGGGTTACCGGCTGCGCGTGCCCTACGGGACGCTGCTCTGCGTCTCCGACAAGCCGCTGCATGGCGAGATCAAATTGCCGGGCGCGGCCAGCGCCTTCTACCAGCGGGCGGTGGGCGAGCACCTGGCCATCGGCCTCGCCGCCCTGGACCTGCTGCGCGGGCAGCTCGGCCCGCTGCACTCGCGCAAGCTGCGGAGCTTCGATGAGCCGCCCTTCCGCTGATCAGTCCCGCGCGGGGGCGGAATAGCCGCGCAATTCGTTGTAGCGGCGCCGCTGCTCCGGGGTCAGCACCTCCACCATGGCCAGGTGGTAGCGGAGATGGGCCGCGCGCAGCATCGCCTGGCTGCGGCCGATGGCGGCGGTCAGGGACTCCAGCGAGGCCGGGGTGACGGAGCGGGTGGCGAAGGCCCGGTCGAGCGCGGCCTCCTCGGCGATCAGCCGCTCGCCGAGCGGCACCGTTTCGGCCGTCATGGCCTCGCGCAGCGCGCGGGTTCTGTCGCGCTGCTCGGCGCTCAGCTCCAGCGGTTCCGCCAGTTCCAGCACATGGGCGGGGCCCGGATAGCCGTTCAGCTCCGCCACGAGGGCGAGGCCCATGCCCCGCCCGGCGCGCAGATCGCTCAGTTGCTGGTCGGACAGCGCCTTGATGGGCCGCGACTGCATCCCGGCATAGGGCGAGGCCGCCGCCTGGTCCGGGGCGTGCGCGCCGCCATGGTGCTGCGCCGCCGCCGGCCCAGCGGCGAGGATCGCGGCCAGGAGGAGAGCGGAGGGTCGGGCCATCTCTGTCGTCCGGGGCATGGGTGGTGAAAGCCGGTCCCGCCTCTGTACCGAAACCGGATCGGCCTGTCGCTTCAACCCGGCTCCAGCCGCAGCACCCGGCCGCGGCCCTCATCGGTCAGGATGTAGGGCAGCCCGTCCGGCCCCTGGATCACGGCGCGGAAGCGGGTGCGGTTCCAGAGCAGCCTTTCCTCCCCCGTCACCCGGTCGCCCTGGGTCGAGAGACGCACGAGGCCGGGCGGGTTCAGGCAGGCCAGGAACAGGCTGCCGCGCCAGGCGGGGAAGGCATCGCCATCATAGAAGGCGATGCCGGAGGGGCTGACCGAGGGCACCCAGGCATGGATCGGCTCCTCCATATCCGGCCGGGAGGTGCCCTCGCCGATCCGGCTGCCGTCATAGTCCACGCCCTTGGTCACCACCGGCCAGCCGTAATTGCGGCCGGGGAGGATGAGGTTCACCTCGTCGCCGCCGCGCGCGCCGAACTCGGCCTCCCACAGGCTGCCGGTCCAGGGATTGAAGGCCAGGCCCTGCGGGTTGCGGTGGCCATAGGACCAGATCTCCGGCCTGGCTCCCTGGCGCCCGGCGAAGGGATTGCCCGGCAGCGGCGCGCCATTGCGATCCAGGCGGAGGATCTTGCCGGCCAGGTCGTCCAGCCGCTGGGCGCGCATCTTGTTCACGAAGCGATCCCCGGTGGAGAGGAACAGCGCCCCGTCTGGGCCGAAGGCGATGCGGCAGCCAAAATGGTTGCGCCCCCGCTCCTGAGGCGGGGTCGCGTCCAGGATGGGCGTGACATCCTCCAGGCCCTTGGCATCCGGCGAGAGCCGCGCCCGCACCAGCCGCGTCAGCGCGCCACCCCGCACCAGGGCCGCGTGGCAGAAATAGACCTGCCGTGTCGTGGCGAAGTCGGGTGCCAGGGCGACATCCAGCAGGCCGCCCTGACCGCCTGTCTCGACTGGCGGCACGCCGGCAAGGGGGGCGGAGACGCTGCCGTCGCGCCCGATGATGCGCATGCGCCCCGGCCGCTCCGTCACCAGCAGGCGGCCATCCGGCAGGAAGGCGCCGCCCCAGGGATGGTCGAGGCCCGTGGCAAAGTCACGCATCCGGAAGGAGACGCGCTCCTGTGCCGGCGCGGCCGGGGCGAGGAGCAGCAGGGCAGCCAGCAGGAGGTGTCGCATGTTGCCGAGTTGGGATGCGGCGACGCGGTGTCTACCCTCTCTCGGCGCGGCGGAATGCCCGGCAGGCTCCGGGACGTGACATGCGCGGCGTGCAACGATGCGCGGGGCCGGCGGTTACGCGGGCCTCACCTCAGCGACGGAGGCTGCGCGATGCCCGGCCGGAATCCTGCGAGCACCGCCAACATTATGGGCCACCCGCTCCATCCGATGCTGATCCCGTTTCCGATCGCCTTCCTGGTCGCGACCCTCGCCTGCGACCTGGTCTTCTGGAGCACCGGCAACCCGGCCTGGGCGACGGGGGCGTTCTACCTGCTCGGGGCGGCGCTGATCATGGCCGCACTCGCCGCCGTGGCGGGACTAATCGATTTCCTGGGCGACAAGCGGATTCGTGATCTGAGCCCCGCCTGGCACCACATGATCGGCAACGTCATCGCCGTGCTGCTGGCCCTGTGGAATTGGTGGCGCCGCTATGATGCCGCGGATCCCGGGGCGGCGGTCCTGCCGACTGGCCTGGCCTTGTCGCTGATCGTGGTGCTGGTCCTGCTCTATACCGGCTGGCAGGGCTGGGAGATGGTCTACCGGCACCGGGTCGCGGTGTACGACGCGCCGGAGCAGTGAAGGGGCCGCCTGCCACCACCGGGCTGGCGGCGCTGCCGGGCGGACCTCCATTGTGGTCCGTGCCGGCGATGCGCCGCCACGAACCATAATTACTTGTCCAGGCGCCGGCTGCCCCCTGGCTGTCCGGCCCTGGCGCGGCGCCTCAGCCGATATTCCCGGCGATCCAGTCCTTCAGCGCGCCCTTGGGCAGGGCGCCGACCTTGGTGTCCAGCAGCTTGCCGTCCTTGAACAGCAGCATGGTGGGGATGCCACGCACCGCATATTCGTTCGGCGTCACCGGGTTCTCGTCGATGTTCACCTTCGCGATGGTGAGCTTGCCGGCATATTCCTTGGCGATGTCGTCGAGGATCGGCGCCACCATGCGGCAGGGGCCGCACCACTCCGCCCAGAAATCCACCAGCACAGGGCCGGAGGCTTCCAGCACGTCGCGCTTGAAGCTCTCGTCGGTCACGGCCTTGGTCAGTTCGCTCATGCTTGGTCGCCTTGCTTTGGGCAATGGGGCTATATGGGTCGCCCCATTCTCGCCGCAAAGTCGGGCGCCGGCCGCTCCGGGTCAAGGATTGCGGCAGCGCGGGGCGGTCATGCGTCCGGCGCGTATCGATCCAGCAGCGGGGCGGGCAGGGGCATCAGCCTGGCGCCATAGGTCCAGACCAGGGCGCAATCCACCGCCCGGCCGGGGAAGGCCTGGCGCAGCACCGCCCGGTAGGCGGCCATCTGCCGGAGATAGAGGGGCGCCACCTCCTCCGCGGTCGCGGGGGGCGGGCGGTTGGTCTTGTAGTCCAGCACCAGCACCCGGTCCGGCTTCACCACCAGCCGGTCCACCTGGCCGGCGACCAGGCGGCCGCCGACGGTGCCGGCGATGGGGGCTTCCGCCAGGCTGTCCGGGCCGAACACATCCGCGATATCGGGGGCGGCGAGCAGGGCCAGGACCTCGGCCAGGACCTCGGCCTGCTCCGCTTTGTCGAGTCCGTGGCCGGGGCGGGCCAGGAAGCGGCGGCCGGCTTCCTCCCGCTCCGCCACCGGGCGCTCGGGCAGGTGCTGCAACAGGGCGTGGACCAGCCGGCCGCGGCGGAAGCGGCGGCCCTCCGGGTCGGCGGCGCCATGCGGGGCGGCGGCGGGGGTTTCCTGCTCGCCGGGCAGGGCGGAGGGCATGATGGCGGACTCCGCGGCCTCGGGCGGGGCGGGGCGCGTGGCCCAATCGGGCAGGGGCGGCGCTTCGATGGCAGCGGTGGCGGCGCGATCCTCCGCCGGGGGCACGCTCTGCGGGCACTCCAGGCGCCAGAGCGAGGCGCCGCCGAAGTCGCAAGCTGCCGGGGCGCCGAAGGCCGTGTGGTCGAACTCGATCTCGACCGCGCCCTGGCCTTGCAGGCGGCGGAAGCCGGCGGCGACCAGGCCGTGCCACTCCTCCGGCTCCTCGCCCCAGCCGCAGACCAGCAGCCGGTCCTCGGCACGGGTCAGGGCGACATAGAGCAGGCGGTTCTCCTCCTCCTGCCGCTTGCGCTCCTCCTCGGCCAGCACGCGGCTATAGGCCGGGGCGTGGAATTCCTTGCGGTTCTTCGGTGCCCAGAGCGGCAGTTCCATGTCGCCCAGGCTGGCCCAGCGCACCGCCTTCTCGCCCTTGCCGGAGCCGACATCGGGCAGGATGACAATCGGGGCCTGCAACCCCTTGGCGCCATGCACGGTCATGATGCGGACGGCATCGGCGCTGCTCTCGGCCTCCCGCTTCACTTCGGCGCCGCCGCGGCGCAGCCAGTGGACGAAGCCTTGCAGGCTGGGCGGGTGCTTGCGCTCGTAGTCGAGGGCGGCGTTCAGCACCTCGTCCAGCGGGTCCGCCGCATCGGGGCCGAGACGCGCGAGCAGCTTCGCCCGGCCGCGATGCTCGCCCAGCACCTCCGCCAGCAGGGCATGCGGGGAGACGATATCGGCGCGGCCCATCAGGCCGGCGATCCAGTCCGCCGCCCGGCCGAGCACGCTGTCCGCGCCGCGATGCTGCGCCAGCGCCGCCCAGAGCGAGCCGGGGCGGCCATAGGCCAGGTTGAACAGTTCCTCCTCGGACAGCCCGATCAGCGGGCTCTTCAGCAGCGCGGCGAGCTGGAGGTCGTCCTCCGGCAGCAGCAGCACGTCGCAGAGGGCGAGCAGGTCCTGCACCGCGATCTGCTCCACCAGCGTCAGCCGGTCCACGCCGCCCACCGGCACGTCGCGCTCCTTCAGCGCGCGCACGAGGCGCTGAACGAATTCCGTCCGGCGCCGGACCAGCACCAGGATGTCGCCGGGGTGGATGGGGCGCGGCGCCTGCACCTCCGCGCCTGTCGCCGGATCATGGCGGCGGATGCAGCGGGCGGGCAGGGTCTCGTGCTTCACCATATGGGCGATGCGCGCGGCCAGCGCCTCGGCCAGCAGGGCCGGAGCATCGGCCATGCGCTCGGGCTGTTCCGGCACCTGCCAGGGAGCGGGCTTGGGCTTCGCTGCCGGGCGCAGCAGCGGCCAGAGTTCGACGCAGCCGGCATGGCCCTCGCGGTGGGCGCGATGGCGCAGTTCCGTGCCATCCGCCACCACCCCGGCGCGGGCCGGGCCATCGGCAAAGACGGCATCCACCAGCGCCAGCACCGGCGCGGTGGAGCGGAAGGAGACGGTCAGGTCCACCTTGGTGAAGACGCCGCCCTGGCCCGCGACCTTGTTGCGGAAGGTGTTCTCCCAGGTGCCGAAGCCGGCGGCATCGGCGCCCTGGAAGCCGTAGATGGATTGCTTGACGTCGCCCACTGCGAAGATGGTGCGGATGCGCTCCCCACGCCCCGCGATCTCGGCGCCCTGGCCGGAGAAGAATTCCTCGGTCAGCGCCGCGGCGATGCCCCATTGCGCCGGATTGGTGTCCTGCGCCTCGTCCAGCAACACGTGATCCAGGCCGCCATCCAGCTTAAACAGCACCCAGGCGCTGCCGGGATCCTTCAGCACGCGCTGGGCGATGACGATCAGGTCGTCATAGGCCAGCAGCCCGGCGCTCTTCTTGCGCGCGTCGTAATGCGTCAGCACCGGATGGGCGAGGGCCAGCAGCGCCTCCGTCGCCGAGAGCAGGCGGCAGGAGGCGAGGCGGCCCATCATCTCTTGGATGCGCGCCGCCTCGGCTTCCATGGCGGCAATGCCGGCCAGGGCGGTGCGGAGCGTGCCTGTCGAGGTGAAGAAGCAGCCGTGCCAGTCCTGCCACTGGGCGCTGCGCCGGTCGCTGTTCAGTTCCAGCCAAGCGCGCATCTTCGCGGCCAGTTCGCGCGGCGTCTTGTTCTTGTGGTTCGCCAGCGCCGCCGCCGCGCGCGCCACCTCGTCCGGCACGTCGCAGAGGGCGGCAATCACCTCCTCCTCATCCGCCCCGTCCTCCAGGCCGAGCAGCCGGGCGAGGCGCAGGCGCAGGCCGGCCACGCCGTTGCACCGGGCGATGCAGGAGGCGACCCGGTGCCGCTCCTTCATCAGGGCGGTGACGACCTGGGAGAAGTCCTCGGCGGAGACGAGGCCGGCCATCAGCGCCAGGTTCT
>Ga0182742_1003909_pt1 | contig 14008 bp, 10 predicted proteins | sample eDN5th37CBELigMG_FD_128880 | JGI IMG/M metagenome (GOLD analysis project Ga0182742, IMG submission 128880) | Enriched Miracle-Growth compost microbial communities from Emeryville, California, USA - eDNA 5th pass 37_C BE-Lig MG (version 2)... ... | reverse complement strand
GCTCCACGATTGCAGCAGGTTGATGACGAGCAGCATGGCGAAGGAGATGATCAGCATGATCGCCGCGATCGCCGTGGCGGCGGGATAGTTGTATTCCTCCAGCCGGATGATGATGAGCAGCGGCGCGATCTCGGAGATTTTAGGCAGGTTGCCGGCGATGAAGATGACAGAGCCGTATTCGCCGACGCCGCGGGCGAAGGCGAGCGCAAAGCCCGTCAGGATCGCCGGGGCAAGGCCGGGCAGCAGGACACGGAAGACGGTCTGGAAGCGGCCGGCGCCGAGGGTGGCCGCCGCCTCCTCCACCTCCTTGTCGATTTCCTCCATCACCGGCTGCACGGTGCGCACCACGAAGGGCAGACCGATGAAGACGAGGGCGATGACGATGCCGGTGGGATTGAAGGCCGCCTTGATGCCGAAGAGGTTGAGGACCTGGCCGATCCAGCCGTTCGGCGCATAGAGCGCGGCGAGCGCGATGCCGGCGACGGCGGTCGGGAGGGCGAAGGGAAGGTCGACGACGGCGTCGACGATGCGCCGGCCGGGGAACTCATAGCGCACGATGACCCAGGCGACGATGACGCCGAAGACGACATTGACGAGCGCGGCAGTGAAGGCGGTACCGAAGCTGATCTTCAGCGCGTTCAGCGTGCGCGGATCGGCAAGGATGGCGAGGAATTGCGTGCCCGACAGGGAGGCCGAGCGCCAGACGAGGCCGGCGAGCGGAATGAGGATGATGAGCGCGAGATAGGCGAGCGAAAAGCCGAGCGTCAGTCCGAAACCCGGAATGACGCTCGGCTGTCTCAGTCGCCACCGCACCGAAGCAGCAGCAGACGTCGTCAACGGTTCAGTTCCCCGGCTTGTAGATCTGGTCGAAGACACCGCCGTCGCCGAAGTGCTCAGGCTGTGCCTTCGCCCAACCGCCGAAAATCGGATCATCGATCGTCACAAGCTTAATCTCGGGAAGCTGTTGCAGCAACTCCGGCTTGACCAGTTCGCGTTTGGACGGCCGGTAGAAGTGTTTCGCCGCGATGTTCTGGCCTTCTTCCGAATAGAGATACTCGAGATAGGCCTCGGCCTGCTTGCGCGTGCCCTTGGCGTCGACATTCCCGTCGACCACCGCCACCGGCGGCTCGGCGAGGATGGAGATCGGCGGGGCGACGATGTCGAAGGCATCCGCCCCGAATTCCACGCCGGCGAGATAGGCCTCGTTTTCCCAGGCGAGCAGCACATCGCCGATCTGGCGCTGGGCGAAGGTGGTCAGCGAGCCGCGCGCACCCGTATCGAGAACCGGGGCACGCTTGTAGAGATCGGCGATATAGGCCTTGATCTTGTCCTGGTCGCCGGAAAATTCCTGGTTCGCCCAGGCCCAGGCCGCCAGGTAGTTCCAGCGGGCGCCGCCGGAGGTCTTCGGGTTCGGGGTGACGATCTGCACGTCGTCCTTCACGAGGTCGCCCCAGTCATGGATGTTCTTGGGGTTGCCCTTGCGCACGAGGAAGACGATGGTCGAGGTGTAGGGCGAGGAATTGTTCGGCAGGCGCGTGCGCCAGTCCTTGTTGATCTTGCCGGTCTTCTCGACGATCGCGTTGATGTCGCTTTCGAGCGCCAGCGTCACCACATCGGCCTCCAGGCCGTCGATGACGCCGCGCGCCTGCTTGCCCGAGCCGCCATGCGACTGCTGGATGGTGACGTCCTCGCCGGTCTCCGCCTTCCAGTGCTTGATGAAGGCTTCGTTGTATTCCTTGTAGAGTTCGCGTGTCGGGTCATAGGAGACATTGAGCAGCGTCGTTTCGGCGAACGCCCCTGTCACACCGCCGAGCGCAAGCCCGACCCCCACGACCAAAGCTGCGAACCGTCTGGCCAATATCGACATCTCCAACCTCCTTGGATCTCTATACCGCATAAACCCTAGTGATTTAGTAGAGTTAGTCAACAATGCCCCGGCAACTTGCAAAACCGGTTTCGAACGGGCCGCGATCACGCAACGGAAGCGCTGCCGAAGCGGACTTGGGGCGCATATTTCATCCCGATTCCGCAGCATCCCGCGCAAAATGCATCCAGGGAAAGCGGCCGGTTTCGCCGCTTTCGAACAGCATCATCCCGCGGCGGCAAGCTCGGCGCCGATGCGTGCGGCGACCGAACGGGCCTGCACGCGAATATCGGGAACGGCCGTGATCTCCCAGTTCCGGCCCGCCGTAAGCGGGCCGAGGGCAAAAAGGCGCGTCACGGGAGCGCCGTCGGCAGCCCGCACGGCCGCCTCGTCGTCGACGACAATGCCAAGGCCCAACGGGTCCGGCTGGAGCAGGCCTTTGGCGGCAAGGCTCCTCAGCAGCGGCGAGGCCGTGGCCGTACACCGGTCGAAACCGGTGCAATTGACCACCAGATGCGCCGCGACCGTCGCAGCCGCCCGCCCGCCGAGATCGGCGGCGAGCCGGCCGTTTTCAAGCCGCAGCGCCTCCAGCCGGCCGCGATGGACGAGAAGCTTGCCGTCCCGTTGCAAATCGACGATCTCCTCGGCGACGGCAGGGGCCATGCGATGGCGATGGACGTTCCAGAAGGTGGCGGCATGGCGCAGGAAGCGCGCGCGCTGCGCGTCATCCAAGCCCCGCCAGAGGGCCTGCGTGACGGGACGAAGGCCATCCATGACCGCACGCCAGTCCGGCGCGGCGGCAGCTTGCGCGCGCAGCGTCGCGAGCATGGCGCTGAGTTCGCCTTCGCCGGGAACGAGCGCCGCGTCCACGGGGTCGGCGCGACGGAAGAGATGCGGCTGCGGCAGCAGGCCGTGGCGCGAGGCGGCATGCATGGTGCCGCGGAACCCGCGGCGTTTCAGCAGGAGCGCCTGGTCGATGGTGGTGAGGCCCGTGCCGACGAAGAGCACATCGCCATCCGCCGGCAGGCGTTCCCACCAGGCATCGGCCCAGGGGTCGTGCACGACGAGAGCCTGCACGGCGGGCGAGAGAGCCTGCTCCGGCAACGGCAGGCGGCGCGCGCCCGCGCCGGTACACAGCGCGGAAACATCGGCGGAAAGCCGCTCGCCGTTGGAAAGGCTGAAGAGGAGGCCGCCATCCTGCCTTGCTTCCGCGTTCAAGGCCTCGGCATCGACGAGCGTGATTGCGGCGCGGTTGCCGGTACGCTTCAGCGCTTCCGCAAGACAATCGCGGACATAGGTGCCATAGATGCGGCGCGGCACGAAATCGTCGCCCGTCCAGGGATAGCCCTGCCCGCCCAGCCAGGCGGTGAAATGGTTCGGGCGGTCGGCGAAAAGGCTCATGCGGCCGGCCGGCACATTGAGGAGATGGCATTCGGCCTTGGTGGAATAGGCGATGCCCTTGCCCTGCACGGCCGCCTTGCCGACAAGGCTCACCTTTGTTGTCGGCGGAAGAAGATCGACGAGGTTCAACGCCAGCGCGACGGCGGAATAGCCGGAGCCGATGACGGCCACATCCGTTTCCAGGGTCATGCGAACTCCTCCTGCGAAAACCGTGGCAAACAGTCTAGCGATATTTGTATAGTAAATCTATAGACTATTATTCGATGCCTACGGCGGGAGAAACGAATGGGGCCTGGACGATGTTCCGGGCGGTCGTCCGCCGCCCGGAACTGCGGACTTCACGCCTCGCGGTAGCGCGGATAGGCGGAGGAGAAAATCTCCTCGACGGGGGGATGGCCAAAGGTCCGCTCGGGATAGCGGGCGACGAGACCGTCGAACTGGCGCTGGGCCCGCTGCTGCTCGGCCTTCGCGTCGAAGCCGGGGATCTTGCCGTCGACCATGACGAAGCGGCCGTCGATGATGACATCGGTGACGTCGCGGCCGGAGCTGCTCATCATCAGGGTCTGGATCGGGTCGATGACCTGGCCGATGCGATCATGCCCCATGTCGATGACGATGATATCGGCCTTGGCGCCCGGCTGGAGGCGGCCAAGGTCGGGCCGGCGCAGGGCATTGGCGCCGCCGAGCGTGGCCGCGTCGAAATAGTGCTCCGAGCGCACCCGCTCGATCGAGCCTTCCGCCACGCGCGACAGCAGGATGCCGACCTGCATGTTCTGGATAAGATCGCAGGGCCATGTATCCGTGCCGAGGCCGATGCGCACGCCCATGTCGCGGAATTTCGCAAAACTGTCCATGACGCCGGCGTGGCGGGCCGAGACGACGGGGCAATGGACCAGCGTCACACCGGAATTCTTCAGGATGTCGAGGTCGCGGCCGGGGCGGGCGACATTGCGCGTGCCGGCGACATATTCGCCATGGGGCAGCAGCATGCGCTCGTTCAATACGCCAAGGGAATCCATCCATTCGAGCGGCGTCATGTCATAGGTGCCGGTGATGCGGTCGAACTCCAGCGTCGACTGGCAGCAATGCTGACGGACCGGGATATCGAGGTCGCGGCCGGCATCCGCCGTGCGGCGCAGCATTTCGGGCGTGTTGGTTTCGAGGCGGTCGGGCGCCAGCATGGCGCGCACGAGCGGAGAGGCCATTTCCTCGATGCGTTCGGCAAAGGCGAGCGAATCGGCGAAGCTGCGGAAGCCGCGCTCCTCATCGTAGTGGAAGGCGATCTTGCCGTTCTCGTCGAGATAGCTGTTGCCGGTGCGATAGGCCGGGCCGAGATAGACGCGCAGGCCAAGTTCATGCGCGGCATCGGCGGCGGCGGAGAACTCCGCATCCGTCTCGCCCCATTCACGGTAGAACAGCGAGGCGATGGGCAGCGCCGTGGTGATGCCGTTGCGGATGAGCTGGGCGAAGGCGTAGCGCTTCTGGAAGGCCAGCTCTTCCTGCGTGTACATCTCGTAGGCGCGATCCATGTAGTCCTTCGGCCAGATGCGGCCCTTCTTCCAGGAGGGCTGGTTGTCGAAGGCAAGGACGGCCGTGTCGAGATCGGACAGGGCATCGAGATCGACGAAGCCGGGCGAGAGGATGGCATTGCCATAGTCGATGCGCTCGGCGACCTCGCCCTGATAACCGTGCCCGACGAAGACGACCGTGTCGCCCTCGAAGACGACGACGCCATTGTCGTGGATCACATGATGTCCGTCGCGATGGCCCACGACCCAGCGGGCGGAGAGAAGGACCGGGCCGTCGATGCGCCCGGAAGGAGGAAGTGTCGTCATGGTGCTCGTCCTGTCTTTACTCATGCGAGGCTGCGCTCACGCGCGGTCGCTGCTCATAAACCCTGTTTCTCCGGCGAAACGTCCCGCGTCTCCCCAGCCTGCGTGCAGTGCAGGCTTGTCTTGGCAGACTATATCCGTTCCTAGCGTATACAATTTTTACGCCAAATAACCAACGAGCGACGGATCGAATTTTCGATCAAGGCTTCGAACAAGGAGACTGCGTTCCACGTCCGACGCCAAAATGCCTGCGAAAGGCGGAACCGGCTAATTATCTGTCGAGCCGAAACGCTGGCTTCAAGTGGGGTGACAGGGGCCGTAAGAGCGGCGGGACGTTACGGATTCAGGCATTCGAAGTCGGCCGGAACCAAGGAGAAATCATTCGATTATTGCATACAATATTAAATTTGCCATTTATCAAACAAGAAGGCCGCTTGCCGCAAGCAACGGGAGGCTCCGGAACCGGGATCGATGTTGCCTGCCCGGGCCCTCGGGAAAAACAACCTGGCGGAGCAGGCGGGAAAGTGGACAGGATCGCCCCTCGTGTGCAATTTTCACGCTCCTTTTGCGAATCGGAGACCTGCCTATGGCAAAGACAATCGGCGATTCCGGCCGCGGTCGCTCGCAGGCCGTTCACCGTGCGCTGAAACGCGCGATCCTCGACCAGGCGCTTTCGCCGGGATCGAAACTGCCCGAGGATTCCATCGGCGAACGGCTCGGCGTCAGCCGCACGCTGGTGCGCGAGGCCCTGGTGCGCCTCAGCGAGGAAGGCCTCGTCGACCTGCGCCCGAACAAGGGCGCGACCGTGGCGCGGCCGACGCTCGAGGAGGGCCGCAACCTGTTCCTCACGCGCATGGCGCTGGAGCGCCTCGTCGTGGAGACCCTTTCGGGCAAACTGACGCGCGAGCAGATCGAGACGCTTTCAGCCCATATCGCCGCCGAGGACGCGGCGCGCAAGGAGCACGCGCCCTCGATCCGCCTTGCCGGCGAGTTCCATACCCTGCTGGCGCAGATGACCAACAATGCCAGCCTGATCCGCTATGTGAACGAGCTGGTCGCCCGCAGCTCCCTCATCCTCGCGCTCTACGGCCGCCCGCACTCCTCCGAATGCGCGGTCTCGGAGCACCAGGAACTGCTCGAAAGCCTGATCGCCGGCCGGACGGAAGAGGCCTCGACCCTGATGGCCCATCACCTCGATTCCATCACCACCCGCGCCCTGCTGCCGAGGGAGGAAGATCGCAACATCAAGGACGTGCTCAGTGCCTATGCGGCCGCCGAGGGGCTTGTCTGATCGGCCCGCGGCGGCGCATCCGGCCGGACGGGCGTCCCGCCGGCAGCCCGCTTTCACCGCGTTCCTTTACGGGCGGAAATGCCCGTAGCCGTCGCAGTTGCGGCTTGCATAGCGGCAATCCTTCTGGCGATAGAGGCGCCGGTAATGGCCTTCCTCCGCCCGAATGCGCTGCCTTCTCCGGTGCTCGCGCAGGGCGGGCGAAACGGGCTCGGAATAGCCTGGGCCGGGACGATAGTCCGCGGGGCGTTCGGTCGTGCAGCCGGCAAGGACGAAGCCTGCCGTAAGCGTGATCGCCAGCATTTTGGACATGGCGGGGATAATGCGCATCCTATCCTCCTCGTCCGCCACGCTTTTGCCTTCGAATGGCGCTGTTGCGGACATTTTTCTTTAAAACGCTGTTAACTGCGTTTCGTACAGATTGCCACCTGCCGGATGACTACAGAATGAACACGATGCTCACAGACGGTTCAGGTCACCGCTGTCATTCATTGGGACGAACGTCAGGTTCGTTTCGAAATCGAGGAAATCACATGAAAACCGTTGGTATCGTGCTCGCATCTCTCTTTCTTGCCACGGCTGCGCATGCAGACGATATTTCCCTCGGCACGCCCGGCTATGGCGGCAGCGGTTGCCCGGCCGACAGCGTCTCGGCTACGCTGAGCCCGGACGGTAAGGCGCTCAGCCTGCTGTTCGACGAATATGTCGTGGAAGCCGGCGGCACGACCGGAAAATCCTTCGACCGCAAGACCTGCAACGTCGCGATCCCGGTTCACGTTCCGCAGGGGCGTAGCGTCTCGGTTCTCGCCATCGACTATCGCGGCTTCAACCAGCTTCCGCGCGGCGCCCGCTCGCAGTTCAACGTCGAATATTTCTTCGCCGGAACGCGCGGCCCGGCCTTCCGCCAGACCTTCACCGGCCCGCAGGAAAAGGACTACCTGATCTCCAACAAGCTGACGGCCGAGTCGCTGATCTGGTCGGCTTGCGGCGAGGACGTCAACCTGCGCACCAATTCCAGCATCCGCGTCAACACGACCGGCGGCCGGGAAGCCATGGCGACCGTCGATACGCAGGACGTGAAGGCCGCCATCATCTACCGCCTGCAGTGGCGCAAGTGCCGCTGAGCCGCGTATAAGACAGACCATCGCGATTCCGGCGTCAGCGCCGGGATCGCTCGAACCGGGCAGCACCGTCCGCCGCCCCGGCCGCAGACAGGGAAATTTGGTATGCGTCTTCCGATCCGTCTCGTCCTTCTCGCCACCGCCTCGTTCCAGCTTCCGGGGCTCGCCCTAGCGGCAAACGGCTGCGCGGACGGCACGTTCTCGACCACGCGCTCGCCGGACGGCAACGCGACCAGCGTCCTGTTCGACGATTTCTCGGCTATGGCCGGCGGCGGCTCGGGCGTCCGGCGCTCCGTCAGCACCTGCAAGCTCAGCGTTCCCGTCACCCAGCCGGGCGGTCATTCGGTCTTCGCGGTCGACTATCGCGGCTTCGTGGCGACGGAAGACGGCCAGAGCGCGTCCCTGCGCACCGTGCAGGACGGCAAGACGATCCTGCGCCACGCCATCAAGGGCCCGCTGGAGGACGATATCGCCCTTTCCGACCGGGTGGGCGTTTCCGGCTCCGACAGCCTCGATCTTGCGGTGATCCTCGATGCGGCCGGTCCGCTCGACCCGGCCAGCTTCGAATCCACGCTGTCGATCGATTCGGTCGACTTTGCCCGCATCGGCTACACCACCACCGCCTCGGTCGTCGCCTCGGCCGACCAACTCGCCCGCCAGCGTCAGTCCATCGCGCTCGATCTCATGGATACCGCGCAGAACCTGCTCGGCCAGCAGAGCCGGTTCGACGAGGGCAGCTATGTGGCCGCCTTCGCCAGCTCGGATGCGGCCGCCGGCTTCAACGGGCGCTGGGAGGCCGGCAGCGGCATCAGCGTTCTCGGCGGCGCGGCCATCGTCAATCCGAACCGCACCGATGCGGCGCTCGACACGCTCGCCCTGCTTGCCGGAGCGGTGCGCTATACCAGCTCGCAGGCCACCTGGCGCACCTTCGGTGAAGCCGGCGCCTGGGGCTCGCCGAACATCTCCGCCTCGCTCACGCGCAGCTACCTGAATCTCGATTCGCGGGTCTTCGCCACGGGCAGCGCATCCGGCTCGCTGTTCAGCGCCTATGGCCGGGCCGGCGTCATCTATGCGCCGGACGACGCCAACGAGATCGCGCTTTCTGCCCGCTTCACCCGCTCGTGGCTCGATCTCGACGGCTACGACGAGGACGCATCGGGCAAGAACCTGTTCGCGGCCCATGTCAAGGGCGGCCGCTCGACGGCGAATACCGTGAGCGCGGAACTCGCCTGGAGCCGCAAGCTCGACGAGAAGCTCGACTACACGCTTCTCGGCGCGGTCGGCCATACCTTTGCCGGCAAGAACGGCGCGAAGGCCTCCGTCGATTGGGTCGGCGACGTCAAGGGCAGCGCGGACAACCAGTCCTTCGCCACGCTGGGCGGACGCGTCGGCTGGAAGTTCGACGATCGCTGGCAGCTCGACACGGCGGTTTCCGCCACGTTCCGCGAAAACGACAAGCCGGACTGGAACATCGGCGGCCAGGTGAAGGCGGCGTTCTGACGCCCGACCGAAAGGTTTTTTTCGCCGCGCCGAAACCGTCCGAGATTTGCCACATCCTTCGCTAGGATGCCGCCATTGCGCAAGCGCGGGTGTGGGACATGGCGGAAGAAGACGGTGTGGTTTCCGAGGGCGGGAGAGCGCGCCTCGTCCAGATGTTCCTGGCCTACAGGCCCTATTTCCTCGGTGCGGCAAGCCTTCTGGTTTTCGCCCTCGTCGCGGTCGGCATCTATCGCCTGACCGCCGAAGTCCGCTACGAGGACGTACTGGCGGCCCTTTCGGGCACCCCGTGGACGGCGATCGCACTTGCGATCCTCTTCACCGGCCTCAGCTTCCTCGCGCTAGTCTTCTACGATTCCAACGCGCTCGACTATATCGGCCGCAGGAAGCCGCTTCCCGCCGTCGCCGTCACCGCCTTCATCGCCTATGCCATCGGCAACACGGTCGGCTTCGGACCGCTGAGCGGCGGCGCCATCCGCTTCCGGGCCTATTCGCGTCTCGGCCTTTCGCCCGGCGAGATCGCCCGCGTCATCGCCTTCGTCACGCTCGCCTTCGGCCTCGGGCTCCTGTCCGTCAGCGCGCTCGCCATGCTGGCGGTGGCGCCGCGGGTGGCCGGCATTCTCGGCGTGGAAGCCGGCTGGCTGCGGGCGCTCGCGGTTGTCGTGCTTGCCGCGCTCGCCGCCATCGTGCTTCTCGGCCGGAAGGGACGCTCCATCAGTCTTTGGGGCTTCAGCCTGCGCCTGCCCGACAGCCGCACCGCCTCGCGGCAGTTCCTCGTCTCGGCCCTCGACATCGCCGCCGCCGCGTCCGTGCTCTATGTCCTCCTGCCGGAGACCCATGTCGGCTGGCCGACCTTCCTTGCCATCTACGGCGTCGCCATCGGCTTCGGCGTGCTCAGCCACGTTCCGGCCGGCCTCGGCGTCTTCGAGGCGGTCATCATGGCGGGCCTTTCCAATGTCATCGGCATCGACCAGCTTCTCGGCAGCCTCGTGCTCTACCGGCTGATCTATTATGTGCTGCCGCTGCTGCTCGCCATCCTCGCGCTGCTCGTGACGGAAACCCGCCAGCTTGCGACGCGGCCCGGCTTTGCCGAAGCGGCGCAGCTCGGCGGCCGGCTGGCCCCCACGCTGATCTCGGCGCTCGCCCTGGTGCTCGGCACGATGCTGATCTTTTCAAGCGTGGTGCCGACACCCGATACCGATCTCGACGTCCTTTCCTCCTATCTGCCGCTGCCCATCGTGGAAGGCGCGCATTTCCTGTCGAGCCTGCTTGGGCTGCTGCTGCTCGTGGCGGCGCGCGGCCTGGGCCAAAGGCTCGACGGCGCCTGGTGGATCGCCCTTCTGGGCGCAAGCGCCGCGCTGGTCTTCGCCTTCCTCAAGGCTATCGCGGTCTTCGAGGCGGCCGTGCTGGCGCTCTTCATCGTCGCGCTTCTTCTCAACGCCCGCGCCTTCGACCGGCACAGCTCGCTGCTGCGCCAGGCGCTCGGGCCGAGCTGGCTGGCGGCGATCGCCGTCATCCTCATCGCCGCCCTCGTCATCCTGCTCTTCGTCTATCGCGACACGGAATATGCGCATGACCTTTGGTGGCAGTTCGAATTCTTCAGCGAAGGGCCACGAGGGCTGCGCGCCCTGCTCGGCCTTGCCATCGCGGCCTCGGTGGTGGCGCTGTTCAGCCTGCTGCGGCCGGCCCATTTCCGCACGGACCGCCCCGAGAGCGGGGATATCGCCCGAGCCGTCGCCGTCACCATGGACCAGGACGTGGCAGACGCGAACCTGGTGCGCATGGGCGACAAGCGGATTCTCTTCTCGCCCTCGGGCAAGGCGTTCATCATGTACGGCATCCACGGCCGATCGTGGATCGCGCTGGGCGATCCGATCGGCGCGTCCGACGAATTTCCCGAACTCGTCTGGCAATTCGTCGGCGCGGCGCGGGCCGGCGGAGGGCGGGCGGCGTTCTACCAGCTCTCGCCACCGCTTCTGGCGAGCTGCGCCGATGTCGGCCTTCGCGCCTTCAAGCTGGGGGAACTCGCCATCGTCGATCTTCGGATCTTCGAGCTGAAGGGCAGCCGCTTCGCCAATCTGCGCCAGTCCTACAACAGGGCGCTGCGCGACGGCCTTTCCTTCGAAATCGTGCCGGTGGACGGGGTTTGCGACATCCTGCCGGACCTGAAGACGGTCTCCGACGCGTGGCTCGCCCACCACAATACCCGGGAAAAGACCTTCTCGCTCGGCGCCTTCGACGAGGCCTATGTCATGGCGCAGCCGGTGGCGGTGGTGCGCCTTCAGGGGCGGATCGTCGCCTTCGCGACGCTGATGGTGACCGATACGAAGGCGGAGGGGACGGTGGACCTGATGCGTTTCGCGCCGGATGCGCCGAAGGGCACGATGGACTTCCTCTTCACCGCCATTCTCGAATATCTTCGCGAGGCCGGATATGGCCAGTTCAACCTCGGCATGGCGCCGCTTTCCGGCATGGCGCGGCGCGAGGCGGCGCCGGTCTGGGACCGCGTCGGCGGCACGCTGTTCGAACACGGCGAGCGCTTCTACAATTTCAAGGGACTGCGTGCCTTCAAGGCCAAGTTCCACCCCCGATGGGAGCCGCGCTATCTCGCCGTTTCGAACGGCGCCGGCGCGGCGCTCGCACTGATGGACGTCACCTTCCTCATCGGCGGCGGTGTCAAAGGAGTGATCGCGAAATGAACCCGTTGCGTCTGTTCGCCCTTGCCGGCTTTCTCGCCGCCGCCCTGCCCGCCGGGGCCGAGACGCCGGATTTTGCGACCGGCATGATCCCGCCCGGCCATATCGTGCTGCCGGACGGCCCGCCGCGCGCCAGCGTCTTCCTGATTTCCGACGCCGGCGGCTGGAGCGCGGAGGACGACACGCGGGCGGCGGCGCTCGCCGACAAGGGCGCGGCGGTCGTCGGCATCGATTTTCCCGCCTATATCGCCGCATTGAAGGCCGATCCGGGCAGCTGCGTCTACATGATCTCCGATGTGGAATCGCTTGCCCATCAACTCCAGCGCGCTGGCGGGGCTTCGAGCTACAACCCGCCCATCGTCGCCGGCCGGGGCGAAGGCGGTGCGCTGGCGCTCGCCATGGTCTCCCAGGCGCCCGCCGCGACCCTTGGCGAGGCGATCGCCGTCGATCCGCAAGCCGGCATTCCCCTTCAGAACGTCCTGTGCACGCCGGCCGCCAAGGAGGAGGCAGGCGACCGCACGGTCTATGGCTTCGTCGACGGGCCGCTGCCGGCGGCCGTCAGCATTCTCATGACAGACAAGGCGCCGCAGGCCGGGCGCGACCATGTCGCAAGGCTGAAGCAGGCCCATGGCGACATCGACCTCGCTCCCGTCGATGCGAACGCCTCCGACGCGCTGACGCGGGCGCTGAGCGACCGGCTCGACGCCGCCGGAGACAGCGACAACCCGCTCGGCCTGCCGCTGACGATCCTCGACGCACAGCCCGCCTATGACACGATGGCGGTGGTCTATTCCGGCGACGGCGGCTGGCGCGACATCGACAAGGACGTCGCCGGTATCCTGCAGCAGCGGGGCATTCCGGTCGTCGGCGTGGATTCGCTGCGCTACTTCTGGTCGGAGCGCAAGCCGCAGGAGACGGCCGACGACCTCGGCCGGATCATCGACAGCTATCGCCGGCAATGGAACGTGCATCATGTGCTGCTCGTCGGCTATTCCTTCGGCGCGGATATCCTGCCCGCGACATACAATCTCCTCGGCGCCGAGGACCGGGAGCGGGTGCGGCAGATCTCGCTGCTCGCCCTTTCCCACCAGGTCGACTACGAGATCTCGGTAACGGGCTGGCTCGGCGTTTCCGGTGACGGCGCTGCCGGCGATCCGGTGAGCGACATCGCGAAGATCGATCCACGGCTCGTCCAGTGCATCTACGGCACCGCGGAGGAGGACGACCCCTGCCCGACGCTGAAGGCCAAGGGCGTGGAGTCGATCGGCATCAACGGCGGACACCATTTCGACGGCGATTATGAAGGGCTTGCCGGCCACATCATCGACGCCCTCAAGCGACGTCCCATGCCGGAATGACCGGCAATTCTCCGCTTGAGAATATATAGGAGTCCTATATGTTCTTGGCATGAAGAGACCGAACGCGCCACTGCCCCTCAACCACCGCATCCGCGAGGCCCTGTCGCGGGTGGGGATGGCGATGCGGCTCGATGAATGGGCCGGTGCCCGCGCCGCCGGCCTCAACCCGACGCAACTTGCCATTCTCGGCCTCGTCGAAGGACGCGGCTCTCAAGGGCTTGGCGTCAAGGAGATCGCAGCCCATCTCGGCGTGACGCAGCCGACGGCGACGGATTCGATCGCGGCGCTGGAGCGCAAGGGGCTCATCGAAAAACAGCCCGGCATGGCCGACAGACGCGCGGTACGCGTGGTGCCGACCGCCGAAGGGCGGGCCGCGCTCGTCGGCGCCGGCCTCGAGCAAGGCCTTGCCGAACGGGCTGTCGGCGCACTCGACACGGACGAGCAGGAGGCCCTACTCCTGACTCTCGTCAAGATGATCCGCCACCTTCAGGAGACAGGCGGCATTCCCATCCAGCGCATGTGCGTGACCTGTCGCCATTTCGAGCCCTTCGCCCATGCGGACGCGACGCGGCCCCACCATTGCACGCTCGTCGACGCCGCCTTCGGCCAGCGCGAACTGCGTATCGATTGCCGTGACCACATCCAGGCCGGTGCCGATTCCCGGAAAATCCTTCAAGCGGGATAGCCGCAACCCCAGGCAGGAGAACAGACATGCCCGGCCTCGCCCCCGAACTTGCCGTCAGCCAATGGTTCAATACTCCTGTGCCGCTGAGCCTTGCCGGTCTCTTCGGCCGGCCGGTCTTCCTGCACAGCTTCCAGCTTCTGTGCCCGGGCTGCGTTTCCCAGGCCATTCCGCAGGTTCAGCGCATCGAGCGGATCTTCGCCCAGAGCGACCTGCAGATCGTCGGGCTGCATACGGTCTTCGAGCATCATGCGGCCATGACCCCGGTG
>Ga0182742_1003908_pt1 | contig 14010 bp, 13 predicted proteins | sample eDN5th37CBELigMG_FD_128880 | JGI IMG/M metagenome (GOLD analysis project Ga0182742, IMG submission 128880) | Enriched Miracle-Growth compost microbial communities from Emeryville, California, USA - eDNA 5th pass 37_C BE-Lig MG (version 2)... ... | reverse complement strand
GCCCGCAATCCGGTCGCGTCGAAGAGGATCGCCGCCCCGCCCGGCTCGTCCCCGCCCCAGGAAACGGCCGCGTCAAGGGTCGCCTCGGCCCCAGCCCAATCCAGCATCGTCATTTGCCGCGCGGCCTCACACTTCTTCCAGGGATACGCTGAGCTCCCGCAGCTCGCGCGTATGGGGATGCGCGATACGCCCTGCCCGCAGATCCTCCACGCTCAGCTGCTCGACCATCTCGCCACCCTGCATCACGCCGAGGCGATTGCACAGATGCGCGATGACGGCGAGATTGTGGCTGACCATCACATAGGTGAGGCCCCGCTGCTCGCGCAGGTCCGCAAGGAGGTTCAGCACCTCGGCCTGCACCGACACGTCGAGCGCCGAGGTGGGCTCGTCGAGAAGCAGGATTTTCGGCTCGGCGATCAGTGCGCGGGCGATGGCCACGCGCTGGCGCTGGCCGCCGGAGAGCTGGTGCGGATAGCGAAAGCGCACCGATTGCGGCAAAGCGACGTCGGCGAGCGCCCGGTTGATGCGGCCGTCAATGTCGCCGATGCGGTGAACGAGCAGGATTTCGGAGAGAATGCGGTCGATCGTCTGGCGCGGATGCAGCGAGCCGAACGGATCCTGGAACACCATCTGCACCTGCCGGAAGAACTCCGCCGGACGCTTCCTGGGAGCCTCCACGCCGTCGAAGCGGATGGCGCCGTCCCAGACTTCGTTGAGCCCGGCCATGGCGCGCAGCACGGTGGACTTGCCTGAACCGGATTCGCCGACGATGCCGAAGCTCTCGCGCGGCGCGACCGTGAAATTGGCGCCCTTGACGATCACATGCGGGCCGAAGGCGATCTTCAGGTCGCTGACCTCGATCATCGGTTTTTCCCCGGCGCCGTTCATGTCCGCAGCTCCTTCAGCCAGGCCTCGTCGCGCACGAGCACGGGCAGGCGCGCCTTGGGATGCAGCAGCGAGGGCATGCAATTGAGGAGGCCCTGCGTATAGGGATGTTTCGCCTGAAGCAGGTCGGATGCCGCCATCTCCTCCATGATCTGCCCCATATACATCACCGCGACGCGGTCGCAGAAATGCGAGACCAGCGGCAGGTCGTGGCTGATGAGGATCAGGCCCATGCCGCGGCGTTCCACCAGATCGTCGATCAGCCGCAGGATGTCCGCCTGCACGGTGGCGTCGAGCGCCGAGGTCGGCTCGTCGGCGATGAGCAGCTCGGGATCGGGCGCCAGCATCATCGCGATCATCGCGCGCTGGCCCATGCCGCCGGAGATCTCGTGCGGATAGGAATCGAACACCTTCTTCGGATCGCGGATCTTCACCTGCTCCAGAAGGTCGAGCGTCGCATCGCGCAGTTCTTTGCGCGAGCCGCCCTTGTGCTCGCGCCAGGCCTCGGCGATCTGCTTGCCTATGGTCTTGACCGGGTTGAGCGAATATTTCGGGTCCTGAAGGATGAAGCCGACCCGCTTGCCGCGGATGGCACGCATCTCCTTCTCGGATGCCTTGAGGAGATCGATGTCGTCCAGCGTCAGCCGGTCGGCCGTAACCTGCGCATTCTTCGTCAACAGCTTCATCAGCGCCCGGGCGGTCAGCGACTTGCCCGAGCCGGATTCGCCGACGATGCCGAGTTTCTCGCGGCCGAGCGACAGCGAAATGCCACGCACCGCCTCGAAGCGGGTGCCGCGGTTCTCGAAGGCGATACGGAGATTCTTGATTTCAACCTGCATCGGCGCCTCCTCAGCTGTGCTTCGGATCGAGGACGTCGCGCAGGCCGTCGCCGAGGAAGTTGAAGGCGAGCGACGTCAGCAGGATCGCGACGCAGGGCGCAACGGCAACCCACCATTGCTGCAGCAGATATTGCTTGGCCGTTGCGATCATCGCGCCCCATTCCGGCGACGGCGGCTGCGCACCCATGCCGAGGAAGCCGAGGCTTGCGGCGGTGATGATGATCGAGGACATGTCGAGCGTCACGCGCACCGTCAGGCTCGGAATGCACATCGGCGCGATGTGGCGCGCGACGATCCGCCAGGGCGAGGCCCCGGTGAGCCGGCATGCCGCGATGAAATCGGCATTGCGTACGGTCAGCGTCTCGGCCCGGGCGATGCGCGCATAGGGCGGCCAGGCGGTGAGCGCGATCGCAAGGATGGCGCTCTCGACGCCGGGGCGCAGCGCCGCGACGAAGGCAAGCGCCAGGATGAGGCGCGGAAAGGCGAGGAAAACGTCGGTAACGCGCATCAGGAGCGTATCGACCCAGCCGCCGAAATAGCCGGCGATGCAGCCGACGGCAAGGCCGAGCGGCGCCACCAGCACGACCACGGTCACGACCATGCCGAGCGTCACGCGCCCGCCGTAGAGAATGCGCGAGAGGATGTCGCGGCCAAGTTCGTCGGTGCCGAAGAGATGGTCGATCGACGGCCGTGCCAGGCGCAGCTCCAGGTTCTGCGCGGCCGGGTCATATGGCGCCAGCAGCGGGGCCAGAACGGACAGGATCACGCAGGTGAGGATGATGAACAGCCCGATCATGGCGAGCGGGTTGGCGCGCAGCGCCAGCCAGGTCCGGTAACGCCGCCCCCACGCCGCCTGCCTGCGGGAAGAGGGCATTTCGTCGAGAGCCCAGTTTCGGAAGGTCGCAAGCATGTCGATGGGCCCTTATTTCACGCGCGGATCGAAAACGCGGTAGAGGAAGTCCGCCAGAAGGTTCAGCACGACATAGATCAGGCCGATCAGAAGGGTCGCGCCGACGACGGGGTTCATGTCCGCATTCATCAGCGAAATGGTGAGATACTGGCCGAGCCCCGGCCAGGCGAACACCGTCTCGGTGACGACCGCGCCTTCCAGAAGGCCGGCATAGGTGAGCGCGATGACGGTGATCAGCTGCACGGCGACCGTGGGAAAGGCATGCCCCATCACCACGCGGGCGCCGGACAGACCCTTGGCCCGCGCCGCGACGATGAACTCGCCGTGCAGTGCCTCCAGCATGAAGGCACGCGTCATGCGGGTGATATAGGCCATGGAGAAATAACTGAGGATCGAGACGGGCAGCACGAGATGCGACACCGCGTCATGGAATGCGCCCCAATCGCCGGCAAGGATGGTGTCGATGGTCAGGAACCCGGTCACGACCGGAACCATGTCCTGGTAGAGGATGTCCTGCCGGCCCGGACCGGCGGCGACGCCGAGCCAGGCATAGAAGACGAGAAGGGCAAGCAGCGCCAGCACGAAGACCGGGACGGAATGGCCGGCAAGGCAGACGATGCGGATCACCTGGTCGGTGAGCGAGCCCTGTCGCACCGCGGCCCATATGCCGAGCGGCACGCCGATCACGACGGCGAGAAGGAGGGCGTAGGTGGCAAGCTCCATCGTCGCCGGGAAATAGTGCGCGATATCGGTGGTGACGGGATTGCGCGTCAGGATCGAATTGCCGAAATCACCCCGCACGACATCGCCGAGATAGCGCAGGAACTGCACGACGATAGGCTGGTCGAGCCCCATCTCGATGCGCGTGCGCTGGATCACCGCCTCCGGCGCATTGTCGCCGACCGCCGCGATGACGGGATCGACCGGCATGACCCGGCCGATCATGAAGGTGACGATGGCAAGCCCGAACAGCGTCGCAAGGACGCTGCCGAGCAAGGCGCCGAGGCTCTTGATCCTTCCGCTCACGTTCCCTCCGTCCTCAGGACTTGGTCACTTCGGTATAGGAATGGCCCGAGGAGATGGCGCTGAGCCGCATTCCCTCGACGCCCGTGCGGCAGGCGACCGTGGTGAAGGGCTGCATCATGATCGCATAGGGGCTGTTGTGCATCAGGTGCTTCTGCAGCTCGACATAGAGATCGAGGCGCTTCTGCGGATCCTTCTCGTCGCGTGCGGCGATCGCCATCGCCATGACCGCGTCATCCTTGAAATGCGAGCGCCAGGCGAAGGGCTTGTTCGGCGCATCGTCGGAATCGTCGTGGTTGATGCAGAACGCGTCGACATTGGCATGGGGGTCGAAATAGTCCGTGCCCCAGGCCGCGAGGATCATCTGGTGCTGGCGGGCGCGCATCTTGGTCAGGACCTGGCGGTTCTCGGCCGCCAGCAGGTTCACCTTGATGCCGATCTCGGCAAGGTTGGCCTGGACCGTCTGGGCGATGTCCGGATAGGGCTGCGCCGAATAGTGATCCATGTCGATGGAGAAACCGTCCGGGAAGCCGGCCTCGGCCAGAAGCGCCTTGGCCTTGGCGCTGTCCTTCTGGAAGGGGTTTTCGTCATAGGCGCCGGGCAGGCCCTTCGGAACGACCGCCTGATGCACCTCGTGCGTCACCGAAAGGATGTTCTTCTGGATGCCCTCGTAGTCGAGCGCCCATTTGACGGCTTCCCAGACTTTCGGGTTCTTCAGCTTCTCATGGCCGACATTCATGGTGACATGCACCAGCGAGGCCTGGCCCTTGCGCAGGAGAACGATGTTCGGATCGTCCTGAAGCGTCTTGATCTGCTCGCTGGTGAGGTTGCGGGCAATATCGACATCGCCCTGCTGGAGCGTCAGAAGCTGTGCGGACGGATCTGCGATATGGCGCAGGATGACGCGCTCCAGCGAGCCCTTGTAGCCGCCGTTCGGGTTTATCTGCATGGTGACCGCATCGCTCGGCCGCCAGACCTGCAGCGTGAACGCGCCGGAGCCGGCCGAGTTCTTCTGCAGCCAGCCGTTGCCCCAGTCATCATCCACCGCATTGGCGGAGACGACGGCCTTTTCGACGACCGAGCCGACGTTGGCGGACAGGCAATAGAGCAGGAAGCCGATCGATGTGGGTTCCGCCGTGGTCAGCACCAGCGTCTCGGCGTCGGTCGCGCGGATGCCTTCCGCGACGTTCTCGGCATTCCAGCCGAACTGGGTGAGGATGAAGGCCGGGCCCTTGTTGAGCGCGACGCAGCGCTGGAGCGACCAGGCGCAGTCCTCGGCGGTCAGGTCGCCGCCGGACGAGAATTTCAGGCCCTTGCGGATCTTGAAGGTGAAGGTCTTGCCGTCTTCGCCCGCCGACCAGCTTTCGGCAACCTGCGGCTCCACGACATTCGGGTCCTCGAAGCTCGGCGATACGAGCTGCTGGTACATGTTGCCGCAGATCTCGGAACCGACCGCCTCATAGCTTTCGTGCGGATCGAGGCTCGTCATATTGTCGAGCTGCTGGGCCACGACGAGCACGTTCTTCGGCGTCGCGGCAAAGACCTTCGTCATCGACAGATAGGAAAGTGCCGGGAAAGCGGCCGAGGCTGCGATGAACTGACGTCTGGAAAGCATGGGAAGGTTCCTCCTGGTTCGCGGGCATTTTCTGAGGAGCCACGGGAGGCAGCCATGCCATACCATGTCAGGCCAGATTGCCCGAGGCGGGCTGCTAGCATGCAGCTTCATGCGCCAGCCAATGCCATTTGCGGGAGAGGATAGGTAAAAAACTCATATCTTTCTGTTTTCAAGCACTTGGCAAGGCGGATGGGTCGGGGGATCGCCTCTCCGGGCTTGCCTTCCCGTCATTTCGGCAACAGATACGGGCCAGCCTGAAAGGAGAAACCCATGGTCGCGCCCACCCCCTTCCCCGTCTTCGACGGTCACAACGATGCCCTTCTGAGGCTCTGGAAGGCCGGAGGGCCGGATCCGGCCAGACGCTTCATCGAGGGCGAAAGCGCCGGGCATATCGATCTTCCCCGCGCGCGCAAGGGCCATCTCGCCGGCGGCCTTTGCGCCGTCTACGTCCCTTCGGAGCGCGTGCCGGATGCGGATGGAAACTGGCCGACGCCGAGCCGCAACGAGGCGCTAGAAGTGACCATGGCCATGGCCGGCCTCTTGCATCGGATCGAAAGGGAAGCCGAAGGTGCCCTCACCGTCTGCCGCTCCGCCGCCGATATCCGCGCCGCCATGGAGCGCGAAAGTTTCGCCGCGGTCTTCCATATAGAGGGCGTCGAGGCGATCGGCGCCGATCTCGATCTTCTCTACCTGCTGCACGATGCGGGCCTGCGCTCGCTCGGTCCCGTCTGGAGCCGGCCGAACATCTTCGCCTATGGCGTGCCCTTCCGCTTTCCCTCGACGCCGGATATCGGGCCCGGATTGAGCGACAACGGCAAGGCGTTGGTGCGCGCCTGCGACGAATTGAAGGTCCTTGTCGATCTTTCCCATATGAACGAGGCGGGTTTCTGGGATATCGCGAAGATCTCCACGGCGCCGCTCGTCGCCTCGCATTCCAACGTCAGCGCCATCTGCCCGCATAGCCGCAACCTGACGGACCGGCAGCTAGATGCGATCCGCGACACTGGCGGCCTTGCCGGCATCAATTTCGGCGTCGCCTTCCTCAATCCGACCGGTGAGCGCGATCCCTCGCTGCCGCTTTCGGCACTCGTCCGCCACGTCGACTATATCGTCGAGCGTATCGGCATCGATCACGTCGCCCTGGGCTCCGACTTCGACGGGACCACCATTCCTAGCGAGATGCGGGATGCGGGCGACCTGCCCAAGCTGGTCGAGGCGCTGCGCCAGGCGGGCTATGACGGCGAGGCGCTTGCCAAGATCACCCATGAAAACTGGCTGCGCGTGCTGGGCGCAACCTGGGGCGCATGAAGCAAAGGGCGGGATGGTCATCCATCCCGCCCCGTGCATCAGGCGATCTTCTCGCAGGCCCGGGCGGCGGCGAGATAGATCTCCTGAAGATGCCGGGTCGCCGGACCGGGCTTGCCGTCGCCGATGACGCTGTCGGCGATGCGGACGACCGGTGTCACGAGGCTGGACGCGCTGGTCAGGAAGGCTTCGGCGGCGTCACGCGCCTCCGCGACGGTGAAAAGCCGCTCCTCCAGGGCAAGGCCGCGCGCCCTGGCGAGTGCCATGACGGCGCGGCGCGTGCAGCCCGGCAGGGTCGCATTCGAATTGGGACGCGTCACGATCGCGCCGTTGCGGGTCACGATGAAGGCCGTCGAGGATGCGCCTTCCGTGATGCAGCCATTCTCGAAAAGCCAGACGTCGTCGAAACCGCTCGCCTTCGCCTCGCGCTTGGCGAGGACCTGACCGAGCAACATCACCGTCTTGATGTCGCGCCGGTGCCAGCGCGGATCGGGCATCAGCGCCACGGCCACGCCCTCCCGCTGCTGAGCCGTGTCGTAGAGCTTCTTGGGTTGGGTGAAGGCGACGAAGGTCGGCGTCGTACCCGCCTTCGGAAGAAAATCGCGCTCGGCAACGCCGCGCGTGACTTCCAGATAGATCGTGCCGTCGGTCAGGCCGTTGCGGATCGCCAGTTCGCGCTGTACGGCACGCACCCCTTCGATCGGTAGCGGCATGGCGATGTCGAGCTCCTTGAGCGAGCGCTCGAAGCGTGCCAGATGGAGGTCGTTGTCGATCAGGTGGCCATCGAGCACGGCCGTCACTTCATAAATCCCGTCCCCGAACAGGAAACCACGATCCATTACGGAGATTTTCGCTTCGCTTTCAGCGACATAGTCGCCATTCACATAGATTTGCCGTGTCATCTCAGCCGCATGCTCCAGAATTCGGCGGCACGCTACTCATGCCGGAAGGAAATGGCCAATGCCGGTTTTCGCGCGGATTAGTCCGTTTTCGCATAGCTTCGGCCCGAGCCGATTCTCCCGATGGGGTCACGGGCAATTTTCCGCGCAAAACCGTTCGGCACTTTCGCGGGAATTGCTTTATTGTGGCCGGCACAGGAGACGACAATGGAATTGAAGTGGCTCGAGGATTTCGTGATGCTGGCCAACACGGCGAGCTTTTCGCGGGCGGCCGAGGCGCGAAACGTCACGCAATCGGCCTTCAGCCGGCGCATCAAGCAGCTGGAGGCCTGGTGCGGCACCCCGCTGATCAGCCGCGCCACCATTCCCGCCGAACTCACGCCGGAAGGCAAGACCTTCCTGCCCATCGCGCAGGAGGCGATCCGCACCTTCCATGCCACGCGCGAGGTGCTGCGCCCGGACAACCGCCGCCGCCAGCGCAGCGTCAACATCGCATCGCTGCATACGCTGACCGTTACCATGGTGCCGGACTGGCTGGACCGGATCGATGCGGCCGTGCCGGGCATCGTCACCAAGCTGATCCCGGACCGCGGCGGCATCGAGGCCAATCTCGAAGCGCTCGTCAGTGGCGAGGCGGACATGCTGCTGACCTATGCGCATCCCTACGTTCCCATGCTTCTCGATCCGGAACAGTTCGACTGGATCGTGCTGGGGCATGAGGCGATCCTGCCCGTCATTGCGCCGCATCTGCGGGGCGAGCGAGCGGCAAACCCCTGCGAGCACGACGATTTTCTCGCTCATGCGGCCGAGAGCAAGCTCAACGTGCCCTATCTCGATTACGGACCGGACTCCTTCTTCGGCACGGCCTTGCGGCGGCTGTTCACCGACCGGCCGTTCCGTCGCCACATCGTGCATGAGAACTCGATCAGCGTCGGCCTGCGGGAACTGGCCCTGCATGGCTGGGGCCTGTGCTGGCTGCCGGAAATGCTGGTGAAGGACGACCTTTCCAACCGGCACCTGATCCTGGCCTCGCCGGAGCCCGAATGGCAACTGCATGTCGAGATCCGGCTCTACCGCTATCGCGGGGATGAGCAGAAGCATGACCAGCGCTTGTGGCAGGTCATTTCCCAGGCCTTGAGCGTGCAGGGCCAGGTAAATGGTGACGGCGCAATCCCGCCATCGCTTGCCGAACCCTCGTCCTTCAAAACGGCAGCCGCGCGTTTTCCTTGACCTCCTTCATCACGAAGAAGGTCCGAGTCTGGCGCACGCCGGGAAGCGCGATCAGCTTCTGGCCGTGCAGCTTGTTGAAATCGGCCATGTCGCGCACGCGGATTTTCAGGAGATAGTCGAAGTCGCCGGCAACGAGGTTGCAGTCGAGCACTTCCTTCATCGCCATCACCGCGCCTTCGAAGGCCGCGAAGCTTTCCGGCGTTGAGCGGTCGAGCACGACGCCGACCATCACGAGCGCCCCGAGGCCCACCGCGGCCGGAGCGATTTCCGCCCGCACGCCGGCGATATAACCTTCGTCGAACAGGCGCTGCGTCCGCCGATGGCAGGTGGCCGCGCTGACATTCACGCGCTCGGCCAGATCCGCATTCGAAAGCCGGCCCTCGGATTGCAGGGCGCGCAAGATCTTGAGATCGGTCCGGTCGATATCGCTCATGAAAGAATCTTTCATTTGAAGGCTAATGATTTGAAGAAATCAGCATATCCAAAAGAAATCGAGACCAAAACTGAAATCCGCATCGGCAAAATAGAGAGCACCTTTCTTCCGATTCCTCCTATCCTCCATCACGATTTTCGATGGGAGGACAGATCGATGTCATTGCTTGAAAAATTCGAACGCTATCCGCTCACCTTCGGCCCGACGCCGATAGAGCATCTGCCGCGGCTGTCGGCGGCGCTCGGCGGCAAGGTCGAAATCTATGCCAAGCGCGACGACTGCAATTCCGGTCTCGCCATGGGCGGCAACAAGCTGCGCAAGCTCGAATATATCGTGCCCGACGCGATCGCCTCGGGCGCGGATACGCTGGTCTCGATCGGCGGCGTGCAGTCGAACCACACCCGCATGGTGGCGGCGACCGCCGCCAAGATCGGCATGAAATGCGTGGTCGTGCAGGAAAAATGGGTGCCGCACTATGATGCCGTCTATGACCGCGTCGGCAATATCCTGATGACGCGGCTGATGGGGGCGGACAGCCGCCTGGTCGAGGACGGCTTCGACATCGGCATCCGCAAGAGCTGGGAGGACGCGATCCGGTCGGTGAAGGATGCCGGCGGCAAGCCCTATGCCATCCCCGCGGGCGCCTCGGTGCACAAATACGGTGCGCTCGGCTATGTCGGTTTTGCCGAGGAGGTGGCCGAGCAGGAACGGCAGCTCGGCTTCACCTTCGACTATATCATCGTCTGCGTCGTCACCGGATCGACCCAGGGTGGAATGATCGTCGGTTTCGCAGCGCAGGACCGCGCCGAGCGGGTCATCGGCATCGATGCCTCCGGCACGCTCGAGCAGACCCGCGCCCAGGTGCGCGACATCGTCAGCTCCACGGCCGAACTGGTCGGGCTCGGCCGCAAGGTGCGCGACGACGAGATCGTCATCAACCCGGATTATGCCTATCCCGCCTATGGCGTTCCTTCGGAGGAAACCAACGATGCGATCCGGCTTGCCGCCCGCACCGAGGCGATGATCACCGACCCCGTCTATGAGGGCAAGTCGATGCAGGGCCTGATCGATCTCACCCGCAAGGGCTTCTTCCCGGAGGGATCGAAGATCCTCTACGCCCATCTGGGCGGCGCGCCGGCCATCAATGGGTACAGCTACTATTACAAGGACGGCTGATCCGCGCGCCGAAATTCAAGGCGACAGGGGCCTGACCTTCTCCACCTGGAGAAGGCCAGGCACGCGCCGCTCAGCCGCGCCGGGCAGCCTCTATCGCGGCGACATCGATCTTCCGCATGGTCATCATGGCGTCAAAGGCCCGTTTCGCCTCGGCGCCGCCGATGGCGAGCGCATCCATCAGCACCCGCGGGGTGATCTGCCAGGATATGCCCCAGCGATCCTTGCACCAGCCGCAATCGCTTTCCGTGCCGCCATTGGAAACGATGGCGTTCCAGTAGCGATCGGTTTCCTCTTGGTCTTCGGTGGATATCTGGAACGAGAACGCCTCGTTGTGCTTGAAGGCCGGGCCGCCGTTGAGCCCGATGCAGGAAACGCCCGCCACCGTGAATTCCACGACGAGGACGTCGCCCTGCTTGCCGTCCGGATAATCTCCGGGTGCGCGGATGATGGCGCCCACGCCGCTGTCGGGGAATATCTCGGCATAGAAGCGGGCGGCGGCCTCGGCATCCTTCTCGTACCATAGGCAGATAGTGTTCTTCGCCATTGCAGGGTCCTTTCGCGCTTGGTGCCCCATCCTGACATAAGAAGAATACCGGTTTTCTCCAGCCCGGTCGCGCCAGGCCGGCAGAATCTCACGGCGGGCGATCCCGCCGGGAATGCACCTTGCGGCGGGGCCGAGCCCCTAGAGCCGCTTGGCCAGCATCGAGCGCGATGCCACGACGACAAGACCGATGACGATCGTCGCGGCGATGAAGAGGAAGGCCGCAGCGGCAATCGCCGGGCTGATATTCTCGCGGATGCTGGAGAACATCTGCCGCGCCAGCGTGCGCTGGTTCGGGCCGGCGACGAAGAGCGTCAGCACCACCTCGTCGAGCGAGGTCGCAAAGGCAAGCACCGCGCCGGACAGGACGCCCGGCATGGCGAGCGGCAGCGTCACGCGGCGGAACACCGTGGCAGGCGATGCGCCGAGGCTCTGCGCGGCAAGCTCCACCCGTTCGTCGATCCCGGCGAGCGCCCCGGTGACGCTGACCACCACGAAGGGCACGGCGACCACCGTATGGGCGATGATCACGCCGGCATAGCTGTTCGTCAGGCCGAAGCGGGCGAGCAGCACCTGCATGCCGACGCCGAGCACGACCGCCGGCACCACCATCGGCAGCAGGAAGAGCGTGCGGATGGACCCGCGAAAGAGGATCACCCGGTTGCGCAGGCCGAGGGATGCGGCCGTGCCGAGAACGGTGGCAAGCAGCGTCGTGCCTGTCCCGATGATCAGGCTGTTGACGATCGCCCGGCGCCAGGCGTCGGCGAAGAACAGTTCCTCGAACCAGCGCAAGGACCAGGAAGGGATCGGATAGGTAAGGATGACGCTCGAGGTGAAGGCGAGCGGCAGGATGGCGATCAGCGGCGCGACGAGGAAGAGGATCGTCAGCGAGGCGAAGGTGACCTTGGCAAGCTTCATCGGCATGGTCAGCGTCTCCCCGGTTCGTCGGCCGAGAGCCGTGCATAGACGCTGTAGAGCAGGAGCGTCGCCACCAGCAGCACGACGCCGAGCGCGCCGGCCATGCCCCAGTTCGCCGTTCCCGTCGCATAGAAGGCGATGATCGAGGAGATCATCTGGTCGCCCGGCCCGCCGATCAGCGCCGGCGTGATGTAGTAGCCGATGGCCGAGATGAAGACGAGAAGCCCACCGGAGGCGACGCCGCGCAGGCTGAGCGGAAGAAGCACGCGCAGAAAGGCCCGCCAGGGCGGGGCGCCCAGCGACGCGGCGGCCGGCATCAGGTTCTTCGGGATGGTGATGAGCACGGAATAGATCGGCAGCACCATGAAGGGCAGCAGCACATGGGTCATGGCGATGATGACGCCGGTGCGGTTGAAGATCAGCGGGAGCGGCGCGTCGATGAGGCCGATGCCTCTCAACAGGTCGTTGATGAGGCCCTGCTCCTGCAGCAGGATGAACCAGGCGGCGGTGCGGACCAGGAGGGACGTCCAAAGCGGCAGCAGCACCGCGGCGAGCATCAGGTCGCGCTTCCAGCCGCTCAGCGAGGCCGCGATGATGGCGTAGGGAAAGCCGATGCAGGCGCAGGCGAAGGTGACGAGCGCGCCGATCCAGAAGGTGCGCAGGAGGATGACCCGGTTGACGGACTGGTCGGCCGGCAGGTGCTCGATTTCACCTGCCGCGTTCCGTCCGAGATCGACGGCGGCAAGCAGGTTGCGGTCGGTGAGCGGCGACAGCGCGTCGGCGATCGCCAGCCAGAAATCCGGCTTCTCCCAGCGCTTGTCGATGGAAACGAGGTCGGCGGGCGGATTTGCCGTATCCTGCAGCGCGCTCGTCGTCCTGGACATCAGCGTGCGGAAACCGGAGCGGGCGCTGTTCAGGCGCCGCACCATGTCGCCGAGCGCCTGGTCGTCGTCGACGGCCTTCAGGTCCTCGATCATTGCGGTCTGCATGGGCATTGTCGGCGGAGACTGGCGGTCCCAGTCGGGCATCACGGCGGCGGTGCGCGGCAGGAGCCGCAGCACGGCCGGATCGGAAACGGCCTGCGACATCATGCTGAAGAGCGGCCACAGGAAGAAGCCGACGAGGAAGAGGAAAAGCGGCGCCAGCAGAAGCAGGGACCGGCCCGTGCGGGAGGCGCGGCCGCTCATGGAGCGATGACCCGACAATCGCCGGCCGAGAACGCGGCGTAGACCTTGGTGCCCGGCGGGAATTCACGCGACCTGCGGCCGAGCTTGGCGATCAGCGGGTGGGCCGCGTTGTGCAACTGCACGCGCAGGTGGTCGCCCTGGTAGACGGAATCGGTCACCTCCGTTTCGAGGACGTTTCGTGCCTCGCCCCGGGTCTCGCTGAGGTCCACCCGCTCCGGACGGATGGAGAGGAACACCGGCTGGCCGGAGGCGACGCTGCCGGAAACGGCCGAAACGATCTGCGCGCCGGAAGGAAGCCGCACCGTCGCCTCGGTGCCCTGCACCGCTTCCACGACGCCCTCCACAAGGTTGGTTTCGCCGATGAATTCGGCGACGAAGCGGGTCGCCGGCTCGTCATAGACCTGACGGGGCGTGCCGATCTGTTCGATCTTGCCCTTGTTGAAGACGGCGACCCGATCCGACATGGTGAGCGCTTCGGACTGGTCGTGCGTCACGAAGACGATGGTGAGACCGAGGCGGCGGTGGAGGTCGCGAATGTCGAGCTGCATCTGCTCGCGCAGTTGCTTGTCGAGCGCGCCGAGCGGCTCGTCCATCAGCACCACCCGCGGCTCGAAGACCAGCGCGCGGGCAAGCGCGACGCGCTGCTGCTGGCCGCCGGAGAGCTGCGAGGGACGGCGGTCGGAGAGCGTCGAAAGCTGCACCATGTCGAGCGCCCGCCTGACGCGATCGCCGATTTCCGCCTTGCCCATGCCCCGCATCTGCAGCGGGAAGGCGATGTTCTCGCCCACGGTCATGTGCGGAAAGAGCGCATAGCTCTGAAAGACCACGCCCATGTCCCGACGGTGGGTCGGCACGTCGTTGATGGCGGTGCCGTCGAGCAGGATGCTGCCCTCGGTCGGCTGCTCGAAGCCGGCGAGCATCATCAGCAGCGTCGTCTTGCCGGAACCGGACGGGCCGAGGAGGCTGACGAACTCGCCCTTCCCGATGCCGAGATCGAGATTTTCGACCACACAGAGCTGGCCGTAGAACTTGGTGATGCGGTCAAATCG
>Ga0182742_1003905_pt1 | contig 14019 bp, 10 predicted proteins | sample eDN5th37CBELigMG_FD_128880 | JGI IMG/M metagenome (GOLD analysis project Ga0182742, IMG submission 128880) | Enriched Miracle-Growth compost microbial communities from Emeryville, California, USA - eDNA 5th pass 37_C BE-Lig MG (version 2)... ... | reverse complement strand
GTATGCCCGTTCGCGGATTCGTTGTTCCAGATCGTCCATGATGCGTCTCACGGCAGCACAGCGCTGCGGCGCTGCGTCGGGACAACGGTTCTACGCGGCAAGAAGGTTCCGGCAGGCAGCGCGGAAGCGCTGGGGCACGAGCGGCGCGTGACACACCGCCGCCCGTCCTCAGCCCTGCTTCTCCTGCTCCGGCAGTCCCTCGTCCAGCCGGGCGAGGAGCAGGTCGAGCAGCTGGTTCATCTGCTCCATCTGCTCTTCCGACAGCCCGGCCAGAAGGCGGGCTCGCAGTGGCTCCGCCGTGGCGAAGATGCGCTCCAGCACCTCCTCCCCCCGGGGCGTCAGGCTGAGGAAGTTGGTCCGCCGGTCATGCGGAGCCTGCCGCCGTTCCACCAGCCCGTCTGCGCTGAGCGAATCGACCATGCGCGTCATGGTCGGGCCTTCGATCCGCAACCGCTTGGCGATGTCGATCTGCGCGTTCGGTCCTTCCGCGTTCATGATGGCCGACATCGCCTCCATCCTGGCCGAGCTTTGCTCGATCGGGCGAAGGCGCTCGTCCAGAAGGGCGCGCCAGCGGCGGGCGACCAGCACCAGCGCCACCGTCAGGCGGATCTCCGGCGTGGTGCCACCGGCCTGGTAGGTCGAAAAGCTGGAGGGCGCTGCGTCCCCCTCGCCGGAAACGGTCCGCGCTGCCTGCTCTCCCGACATATCAGCCAAGCGCCACTGAGATGGCCTTGAGTTCGGTGTAGGCCTCCACGCCGGCGCGGCCGTTCTCGCGGCCCCAGCCGCTGGACTTGAACCCGCCGAGCGGCAACGCCGGGTCCACCCCGCCGGAGCCGTTGATGCGGATCGTGCCAGCCTTCAGGCGGCGGGCCAGCTTGTGAGCCATGGAAATGTCACGCGTCCAGATGGAGGCGGCGAGGCCATACTCCGTCTCGTTACCCATGCGCGCCAGCCGGTCCGCATCCTCGGCATCCGAGAAGCGGTGCGCGCACAGGACGGGGCCGAAGATCTCCTCCCGCCGCACCGCCATGTTGGCCTCCGTATCGACCAGCACCGTCGGCTCCACAAACCAGCCCTTCCCTTCTCGCCGGCCGCCGCCGACCATCACCGTGGCGCCTTCGCGGCGGCCGCTTTCGATATAGGAGGTGACGCGGTCCAGCTGCACTTCGCTCACCAGCGGGCCGATCACGGTCTGCGGGTCCAGCGTGTGGCCGACGCGCAGCATCTTCGCCATGCCAGCGATGCCTTCCAGCACCTGATCCGCCACGCTCTCCTGCACGAACAGGCGGGAGCCGGCGGCACAAACCTGGCCGGCGTTGAAGAAGATGCCCATCGCAGCCGCCGGAATCGCCTTCGACAGATCGGCATCCGCGAAAATGAAGGTGGGCGACTTGCCGCCCAGCTCCAGGCTCACGCGCTTGAAGTTCGACTTCGAGGCATCGATGATCGCGCGGCCCGTCTGCGTGGAGCCGGTGAAGGCGATCTTGTCGACATCCATGTGGCTCGCCAGCGCGGCGCCGGCGGTGCGGCCGTAGCCGGTGACAATGTTGATCACGCCTTCGGGGAAGCCCGCTTCCAGCGCCAGCTCACCCAGCCGCACGGTGGAGAGCGGCGTTTGCTCGGCGGGCTTCAGCACCACGGTGCAGCCGGCGGCGAGTGCCGGGCCGAGCTTGCCGCAGGCCATCGCCAGCGGGAAGTTCCACGGCACGATCTGGCCCGCGACGCCGACGGGCTCCCGCAGCACGTAGCTCAGCCATTCGCCGGGGGCGCTGATCTCGTTCGTTTCCCCCTGCAGCTTGGTTGCCCAGCCCGCCTGATAGCGCAGCTGGCTGACCGCGCCGCCCACGTCCATCATGCGGCTGAACTGGATCGGGCGGCCCACATCCAGCGTCTCGATCAGCGCCAGTTCCTCGCCATTCGCCTCGATCAGGTCGGCGAGCTTGTTGATGAGGCGGGCTCGCTCATCCGGCTTCACCTTGGACCATGCGCCTTCAAAGGCGGTGCGCGCGGCGGCGACGGCTGCGTCGACATCCGCCTGACCGGCGCTGGCGACTTCGGCCAAGGTTTCTCCCGTGGCGGGATCTTCGGTGGTGAAGGTCTCGCCGCTGGCAGCCTCTCGCCACTCATTGCCGATCAGCATTCTGGCAGGCGCGGACGACCAGCGGGCGCGGAAGGCTTCCATTCGGTTCTCGATGGGGGTCTGGTCGGTCATGGCTCGCCTCTTCCGGTGCTTGTTGATTCAGTCTGGCGTCGGCATAGAGGGCACAAGGGCGGCCCGCCAGACCGATTGCGGGCATAACGACCGGGAGAGGGACACTGCAAGGCGCGTTTGACTATGTCATCGTCGGCGCGGGATCGGCGGGATCGGTGCTGGCCGCGCGCCTGACCGAGGACCCGGCGGTGCGCGTGCTGCTGCTGGAGGCCGGCGGCGGGGCCGACAAGTTCCTGATCCGCATGCCGCTCGGCATGATGAAGGCGATGCTGAAGCCAGAGCTGACCTGGCGCATGATGACGGAGCCGGAGCCGACGCTGAACGGTCGCCGCCTGTTCCTGCCGCGCGGCAAGCTGCTGGGCGGGTCCAGCTCCATCAACGGCATGGTCTACATGCGCGGCCATTCGGCGGATTACGACCGCTGGGCGCAGAAGGGCGCGCGTGGCTGGAGCCATGCGGAGGTGCTGCCCTATTTCCGTCGGATGGAGCGCAGCTGGCGCGGCACCGAGCATTACGGCAGCGAGGGACCCCTGCCGATCACCAAGAACAACACCGAGTTCCTGCTGCATGACGAGCTGATGCAGGCGATCGCCAATGCCGGCTATCCCTGCACCGACGACATTCACGCAGGAAATGAAGAAGGTGCCAGCTTCGTCGAACTGACGATCGATGAGCGGGGGCGGCGGGCATCGACCTACGAGGCCTATCTCAAGCCCGCGATGAAGCGGTCGAACCTTGCCGTCGTGACGGAGGCGCTGACCCATCGGGTGGTGATCGAGAACGGCCGGGCGGTCGGCGTGGAGTATGAGCGCGGCGGAGAGCGGCTGGTCGCGCGCGCTGCGCGTGAGGTCATCCTTTCGGGCGGCGCGTATAATTCGCCGCAGCTGCTGATGCTGTCCGGGATCGGCCCGGCGGAAGAGCTGCGCAAGCATGGCATCCCGGTGGTGCATGACCTGCCGGGGGTCGGCCGCAACCTTCAGGAGCATCCGCGGGTGCCGCTGGAATTTGCGGCGAATGGCCCCGTCACCTTCGTCAACCAGCTGCGCTTCGACCGGGCGGCGCGGGCGGTGGCGCAGTGGTACCTGTTCGGCAGCGGACCCTTCGCGCGCCAGCTCAACAGCGCGAACCCGATGCTGCGGACCGACCAGCGGCTCGCCCAGCCGGACATTCAATTGTTCTCCAACCCGGTGAAGCTGAGCGCGCACCTCTGGTTTCCCGGCTTCGTGAAGAGCCCGGAGCATGCCTTTTCCGCCGACGTGATCCTGCTGCACCCGCAGGCCCGGGGCTGGGTCGGCCTCAAGTCCGCCGACCCGCGCGACCTGCCTTCCATCCGCCTCAACCTGTTCGATAACGAGGCCGACTTCGTCACCGCCCGCGCCGGCCTGCGCCTCGCCCGCCGCATCTACGCGACCGAGCCGATGGCGGGCTTGATCGAGCGGGAGGCCGTGCCCGGCGCTGAGGTCCAGTCCGACGAGCAGATCGACGAGCATGTGCGCGCCACGGCGGGCACCACCCAGCACCCCGTCGGCACCTGCGCCATGGGCACGGGCTCCAACGCGGTGGTGGACCCGGAGCTGCGCGTGCGCGGCGTCGAAGGGCTGCGGGTGATCGATGCCTCCATCATGCCGGACGTGCCGGGCGGCAATACCAACGGCCCCACCATCATGATCGCCGAGAAGGCAAGCGACATTATTCGCGGCCGCACCCTGCCCGCCGCCGCACCCCAGCCGACAAGAGAGGTTGCATGAACGAGGACGATTTCCGCACCTACATCGCCGCCTTCAACGCGCGCGATTTCGAGGGCTTCTCCCGCTTCTACGCGGACGATGTCGAATTCAACCTGGGTGATCGCAAGCAGATCATCGGCAAGCAGGGCATCGTCGATTTCTATACCCAGGTGTTCGACCATATCAGCGAGGAGCTGGAGATCGTGGACCTGATCGTCGCCCCCGATGGCGCGGCGCTGCACAGCCGCACGGTGTTCACCACCATCAAGGACTGGCCCGACTTCGAGCTGTGGAGCACGAAGGTAGGTGACGTGCGCCGGGTTGAGAGCATCAACATGTACCGCACCAGCGGCGGCAAGATTACGCAGATCAAGTCCGGGCGTTATTCCGCCAAATGAGCAGCACCACCGATTACATCGTTGTCGGCGCGGGTTCGGCAGGCGCGGTCGTTGCCGCACGCCTTTCCGAAGACCCGAATGTCCGCGTCACGCTGATCGAGGCGGGGCGGCGGGAGCGGCGGCTGCTGCTCACCATGCCCATCGCCTTCCCGATGGTGTTCATGGATAAGCGGCACAACTGGAACTACCAGGGCGAGCCGGAGCCGCATGCCGGCGGTCGCTGCATTCGCCAGCCGCGCGGCAAGGGGCTCGGCGGATCAAGTCTTATAAACGGCATGCTCTACGCTCGCGGTCATGCGCGCGACTATGATGAATGGCGCCAGCTCGGCCTTGAAGGCTGGAGCTATGAGGATGTGCTGCCCTACTTCAAGCGGTCGGAGAACCACTGGGGCCCGGCGGATCACTACCACGGCAAGGGCGGCCCGCTCTCGATCACCAAACATGTGCCGGACGACAAGCTGTTCCCGCGCTTCATCGAGACGGTGAAGAGCCTCGGCTACAAGACGCAGGTCGATCATCACGGGCCGGATCAGGAAGGTTGGGGTTCGCCCGACATTTCCATCCATCGCGGGCGGCGCGGCAGCACGGCGGCGCGGTTCCTCTACCCGGCGATGAAGCGGCCGAACCTGACCGTCATCACCGATGCCCATGCGACGCGGGTGGAGATGAGCAACGGGCGCGCAACGGCGCTGCATTACCGGCAGAACGGCGCCGAACACCGCTTGCAAGCAGAGCGCGAGATCGTGCTGTCGGGCGGTGCGTTCAACTCGCCCCAACTCCTCCTGCTGTCCGGCATCGGCCCGGCGGATGAGCTGCGCGAGCTTGGCATCGACGTGGTGCATGACCTGCCCGGCGTTGGGCGCAACCTCCAGGACCACCCCTCCATCGCAATGATGACTGGGGCGGATCGGTCGGTGACGCTGAACCCGGACTTGCGGTTCGACCGGCTGACGCTTTCGATGCTGGAATGGTTCGCCACGGGCAAGGGCCGCATCGCCAATATGCCGGTAACCTCCAACGGCTTCATCAAGACGCGGCCGGATCTGGAGCGGCCCGATGCGCAGTGCCTGTTCCAGCCGACGACCATCTTTGCGCGGCCCTGGTTCCCCGGCATCCGCAAGCCGGCGGCGGATGTGGTGGCGATGGCCTGCGTGCTGCTGCGGCCGGAAAGCCGTGGCTGGGTGAAGCTCGCCTCCGCCGATCCCTCCGCTCCTCCGCGCATCCTCAGCAACGTGCTCGCCGCGGAGGCGGACCGCGCCTTCTTCCGCCGCATCATCCCGCAGATTCGCGAGATCTTCGCGACCGGCCCGCTGGCCGATGTGTTGAAGGGCGAGGTCATGCCCGGACCAGACGTGAAGACGCCAGCCGAGATCGACGCTTGGGTTGAGACGGCGATCAGCACCGCGATGCACCCTGTCGGCACCTGTTCCATGGGCGTTGGCGAGGAGGCGGTGTGCGATGCGCAGCTGCGCGTGCGCGGGATCGAGGGGCTGCGGGTGGCAGACGCTTCGGTGATGCCGCGCATCGTTGGCGGCAACACCAATGCGGCCAGCATCATGATCGGCGAGAAGGCGGCAGACCTGATCCGCGAGGGGTGAGCGGAAGCTCAGCGCAGGTTCTGGACCGACAAGTTCCCCTGCGTTGACTCGGCCCCCTCACTGCCTAGGTAGCAGCCAAACTCGGACGGGATTGAAGCGAATGACCACCCACACCACCCGCATGCTCATCATCGGCTCCGGCCCGGCAGGGCTGACGGCGGCGATCTACGGCGCGCGTGCGGGGATGGAGCCGATCGTGGTGCAGGGCTTGCAGCCCGGTGGGCAGCTGACCATCACCACTGATGTCGAGAACTATCCCGGCTTCCGCGACGTGATCCAGGGCCCGTGGCTGATGCAGGAGATGCAGGCGCAGGCGGAGCATGTCGGCACGCGGATGCTGTGGGACACGATCACCGAAATCGATCTCGAGAATGGCCCGCCCTACCGCGCGAAGGGTGACAGCGGCGACGAATATGTGGGTGACGTGCTGGTGATCGCCACCGGCGCGCAGGCCAAGTGGCTGGGCGTGCCGGGCGAGCAGGAGCTGGGCGGCAAGGGCGTATCCGCGTGCGCCACCTGCGACGGCTTCTTCTACCGCGGCAAGGCAGTCGCCGTCATCGGCGGCGGCAACACCGCGGTGGAGGAGGCGCTCTACCTCACCCACCATGCCACCGAAGTGACCCTGATCCACCGCCGGGACGAGCTTCGCGCGGAGAAGATCCTGCAGGATCGCCTCTTCGCGCATCCCAAGATCAAGGTGCTCTGGAACCAGCGGGTGGACGAATTCCTTGGCGACCCGCTTGCCGGCGGCCTCACCGGCCTGAAGCTGACGGACACCGTCACCGGCGAGACGAGCACCTTCGAGTGCGACGGTGCCTTCGTCGCAATCGGCCATGCCCCGGCGACCGAGCTGTTCAAGGGCAAGCTGGAAATGGACGACAATGGCTATCTTGTCGTCGAGCCCGGCACGCCCAAGACCAACCGCCCGGGTGTGTTCGCCTGCGGCGACGTGATGGATCACACCTACCGCCAGGCCGTGACCGCCGCCGGCACGGGCTGCATGGCCGCGCTCGATGCCGAGCGCTTCCTCGCGACGCTCGAATATGTCCGGAACGAAGAGGCGCAGGCGGCGGAGTAGCGCCCCTCAGCCCAGGAAGCGGTGCACCTCTTCAGGGAGCAGCCGGTCGATCAGCTCAAGGATTTCGAAGGTCTCGCCGATTGCTTCACGCCGCTCGCTCTTGCGTTCGGCGGTACGCAGCAGGTTCAGCGCCTTTGTCACCTGGTCGTGCGCAGCCTTGCGGTCTTCCTCCGGCGTGGCATTCACCCGCGCTGCATTGAGGCGGATCAGCAGGGCGCGGGTGGTCAGCTTGTCGAAGACCAGGCCAAGCTGGATCTTCTCGCCGGGAAGATAGGTCGCGTTGTTCCTGCAACTGTGGATCGCCTGCGAAACATCGAAGATTGCCGTCCGTAACGTTTCAGAATCCGCCATCATCCCCTCCTCAAAGCACTTGCAGCCCGGCGTTTGCCCCCGCGGCTGGCTCGAAATCGACGCTAGAGAACCACCATCGCCGCCGATCCGATCGCCTCGAACACGGCCCCCAGCCGCTGCAACGTCGCCGCGGCCTGACGCCGGCGCTCTGCTGGGGTAAGATCACCACGCGCGATGCGTTCGAGATCCTTGTGCGCCTCGATCAGCGCGTCGAACATCTGCCCGGTCGGCGAAACACGGATCGCGCCAGCCGCGCTGCCGCACTGCGCCTCCGGCACGGCGCTGCGTTGTTCCAGATAGTCGCGCACAACCGCAAGGCGTTGGTCACGGCTCATCCGGGGCAGCTGGGCGGAGAGGCGCTGGCTGTCCGCGTCGATCTGGCCGAGCCGCGCCTGGTAGCGGATGCAGCTCCACGCATCAGAGTCCGACGCCAGCTCCTGCAGAAGCATGGGCACCTGCTGCCCGGCGGGGCCGAGGATCGCCTGCCTCAACGTGCGAGTGTCCCGCGCATCAGAGGCGATCACCTGCAGGGCCCCCGCAAGTTCGGCGAGATGGCCGGCGAAGCTCTCCACCGGCCCGTCGGGAGCGAAGAGGGGGGCGAGCGAGCCGTCATCTCCGCCCGAGGCAGCCTGCTTCAGATTGCCCGCGCCCTCACCGATCGCGAGCACGCCTTCCGCGATCATCCCGATCTCCTGTGAGGCGCCGGGCTGCTGCCCATCAGAGGCTTCCGCCAGCACCTCCACATAGTCCGTGACCTGCTTTACCGCGGCAAGCTGCAGGTCGAAATCGGCGCGGGAGAGCATGAGGAGCTGGCGCTGCGGGGCGATCGCGTCAGGGTCCAGGTCGCGGCGCGTGTCCAGATACTCATCCAGCCGCTCCCATTCCGCGACGCTAAGGCAGGCATCGGGCGCCCTTTGCGGATTGCTGAACGCCTCTTCCCGAAGCGGCGGCTCGAGGTTGGCAGGCGGAGCTGGTCCGCCGATCTCCCGCAACAGCGCCTCCGCCTCGGGCGTACGCAGGCGGATGGTTGTGTTGAGTCCGCAGGCAGGGTTGTCCGTAAGAAACCGGACATTCTGTTCATTGAGATCGCGGATGACGGCATCGTAACGCTGCGACACCGCCATCATGGCGGTGCCCGCGTCTTCGGCGAAAGAACGCGCCGCGGGCTGAATGATCACGCCGTGCGCGCACCCCGTCAACGCAAGCGCGCACGCCAGCGGGGTTACAGCCTGCCATGCGAACGCCTCTCGCATCTCGCACCTCCTGCAGCGCCTCGCCCCCTCAATGCAGCGTCAGAACTCGACCTGACGGTCGTGGCATTCTTTCGAAACTGCACTTCGGAGACATGGCAGAGCAACTTGGCTCCACGTGGATTTCTACACTCTTGTTACTTGCGTTAGCAATGATGTTATACGGGTCATGCCCCGCCTCTGCGCTTTTCCGGCCAAGAATCCTGCAGGTTCCCCGGTGCCCTCCTCAAGAAGGACTTGCCTGAGTTCGCCTGCCTTTCGCCAAGCCGGCTACCACAGCATCACGGTCGGCTTTGCATCGCCGGTGGAGTGTTTCAGCCGAATGCGCACCGCATAGACGCTCCCGCCGCGAAGCCGTGTGCCGATATAGGCGTTCCGATCCTCGCCACTGTCATCGTCGGAGGCGAGATAGCGCCATTCGCCGTTGACCTGCTCGAACAGCACGATCTGAGTGTCACAGGCGCCGAAGGTCTGAACCTTGTACTTGTCGGTCGCCGCGGGCTCGAACAGGAAGTTTGCCTGCTCGCCCGGCCGCACGTCCATCATCTGAGACACGCCGCGTTCCAGCTTCGGCATGGCCTGCTCCAGCGGCGGGTAAAAGGTGCGGATCCAGGTCTTGTCGCGCTCCGAGAGGCCGCCGGCCGGCTGAAGCGGCTCCGTCCGGTATTTGTCCGGTTGCAGGATCAGCCCCGCTTCGAACGGATAATGCATCACGGAATTGGCGTCCCAGTCGGACCCCTGAACGGAATCGGCGGGAATCTTGCGGATGATGTTGTGGAAGGTCACGTCGCGCGGCCAGTTGTTCGGCGGGCCGCCAAGCGAGCGATAGACCGCCTCCTCATCCCACACGATGCCGGCCTTCGGGTTCTGGTGCTCGTGCGGCAGGCCCAGCGTGTGCCCGATCTCGTGCAGCGCCGTGTTCTCGCCGTCAGCCCCACGCAGATCCCAGCCGAAATTCATCGTCCGCTCGCCCGTCCCCGGCTTCAGGATATCGGTGCCGAGATAGGACCATGAGCCGTCCCCCTGCATGAAGCCGATGCGGATTTCCGCCTCGGCCAGGCTCTGCACCTCCTTGAACTCAAGCCCGATGCCGAGCGACTTCCAGGTGGCGAACGCCTTGCGGACGATCTGCCGCTGCACCTCCGCGCCGACCCAGGTCCGCCATTCCTGCGTACCATCGGCGAAGGTCACCGTCTGGCCATGCGCCTCCGGCTCCGTGAAGAAGCTGTAGTGCAAGGTGGTGCCGTTCGCCCATTTGTTCGCCATGACGAGGAGGACCCTCGACCGGTCGGGCGAAAGATCGCGGGGAAGGTTCGGCGGGGGTGTTTGCGGAATAGAGCAGTAGCGGGGGGAGATCCCAGGATTTTCGACGGTGGTTGAAGCAGACTCGTTCGCCATGGCAGGCCTTCCTCTGGTCGAGGTTCTTGATTCCCTTCCGCTAGCAATGCCTGCCTCTGTAGGACACACGTTCTATTGAAGCGCCTCACCCCCTTCTGAAATTGTTCTTTCCCTCTTCTTGTTGGATGTAAAAACGGCATTCTCACCCTTTTGAGAACACCGTCTCCTGCTCCGTCATGAACTCGACCAGCGCCGGTATCCCCGCCTCTGTCGCCGCGATGGCACGGCGCAGGGCTGGCACGATCTCCGCCGCTTCGGTCACCCGCTCCCCGTGGCAGCCGAGCGACCGGGCGAAAGCCGCGTAATCGCCGCTGATATCGGTCGCGCGGTACTTCTCTGTCGCCACCGGCATGATCGGCAGCTCGATCGCCATGGCGGAGTTGTTGAGCAGGATGGAGAGGATCGGGATGCCCTCGCGCGCCGCCGTCTCCAGATCCGTGCCTGTGAAACCGATCGCCGCATCGCCCCAGACATTGATGCACAGCTTGTCAGGATGAACCAGCTTGGCACCCATCGCAAGGCCGAGGCCGTAGCCGAGCTGCGTGGACTTACCCCAGCCGATGTAGCTGTGCGGTGTGATGCTTTTCCAGAACGGTACAAGCTGGTCGCGGGGTGAGCCAGCATCGTGGGTAATGATGGTGTTCGCCACGTCCACCGTCTGCTGCAAGTCCCACAGCACGCGATAGGGGCTGAGCGGGCTGGTCGCCTGTTCGCACTTGGCGCGCCACTTGGCGAACCACTCGGCCTCCACCTGCTTGATCCGTGCGGCAACGGGAGCTGAGTCGCGCGGCTGCGGCAAGCGGCGCTTCACGGCCTCCGACAGTGCGGCGAGGGTCAGCCTGGCATCTCCGACCAGCCCGATCTCGCAGGGCACGCTCTTATCGATGTCGGTCGGATCCAGCGTGGCGTGGATCACCCGCTTGCCCACGGGGATGGTCAGCCCAAACGAGGTAGCGGTGAAGGAGCAGCCGATGCCGAAGAGCACGTCGCACTCCGCCAGCCACTTCGCCACGCAGCCATTGATGCCGTTGCCGCCGGAGCCGAGCGCGAGCGGGTGCGTCTCGTCAAAGGCGCTCTTGCCCGGCAGGCTGGTCATCACCGGAATGGCGAGCTGCTCTGCCAGCGCGCGCAATTCGTCATAGGCCTCCGCCCAGTGCACGCCCTGCCCGGCATAGATCGCCGGGTTTTCCGCAGCGATCAGCGCCTCGGCAGCGGCGTCGATCGCCGCCTGCGCCGGTTGCGAGCGCGCGACCTTGCCGGGCGTGTAATCGAGCTCTCCCGTGAATGGCTGGGTCATCAAGTCAAACGGCAGCTCCACCACCACCGGCTGCGGCCGGCCGTTGCGCAGCATGGAGAAGGCGCGGCGCATCACCGGCACCACCTCGCCCGCGGCGGTCAGCGGCTCCGCATGCTTGGCGACGCTGGCCATGGATCGCACGGAGTTGAAGTTGAACGGCACGTGCATCTGTCCCAGGGCATAGCCCTGCGGCATCACCAGCACCGGCACGCTATCGGCAAAGGCTTGCGCCACCCCGCCAAAGGCGTTCTCCGCCCCCGGCCCCTGCTGCATCACGAACACGCCCATCTGGCCGCCCTTGGTCATGCGGCTGACCGCGTCCGCCATGTGCAGGCCGGTCCGCTCCTGCCGCACGATGATGGTGCGGATGTCGATCCGCGCCGCAGCCTCCAGGATGGCGTTGCGCGGATAGCCGAAGACGATCTCCACCCCCTCGCGCTTCAGCACCGCCGCAATCGCGTCGGCCACCGTGCCGTTCGAATGGACTGCCTGCCGTGTGTCGCCCCTGCCCTGCCGCATCTGCTCTCTCCCTCTTTTGTGGGCGCTTATGGCCGCGCGTGCCGTTCTGCGCCACCGCCACTTGATCACAGACCGCATGCGGGCCAGATGCGATCATGACCATTGACCGTTCCGCCCTGCGCGCAGCCTATCGCCAGGAGGAGGCCGCCTGCATCGCGGATCGGCTGCGCCAGGCTGCCCCTGCCACAAAAGCCCATCCGCAAGCCTCCGCGTTGGCGGTGCGGCTGATCAAGGGCGCCCGTGCGCGCAAGGCCAGCGGGCTGGACGCGTTCCTCCACTCCTACGGCCTCGGCACGGAAGAAGGGATCGCCCTGATGTGCCTGGCGGAAGCGCTGCTGCGCGTGCCTGACGCGGAGACCGCCGACGCGTTGATCCATGACAAGCTGGCCGGGATCGACTGGAGCGAGCATCTGGGCGCGTCCAGCTCCACCTTCGTCAATGCCGCGACCTTCTCTCTGATGCTGTCGGGGCAAGTGCTGCGCGGCGGAACGCAGGCGGAAGCGGGGCTGGCGAACACCCTCCGTCGCGCCGTCAGCCGGCTGGGTGAGCCGGTGATCCGCCAGGCGACCTTGCAGGCGATGCGCATTCTCGGCGGCCAGTTCGTGTTCGGCCGCACCATTGAGGAAGCCCTGAAGCGCGCCGAACCGGAACGGCGCAAGGGCCTCACCCACAGCTTCGACATGCTCGGCGAAGCCGCGATGACGTTCGCCGATGCCGAGCGCTATCGGCAAAGCTATGCCTCAGCGATCGCACGGCTGGCTCGCGAGAAGGGCGGCGTGCGAGCGGCTCCCGGAATCTCCGTAAAGCTCTCCGCCCTCTACCCGCGTTACGACTTCCTGCATGCCGATGCAGCGAAGGCGGCGCTGGTGCCGATCGTGCGCGACCTCGCGCTGGCGGCCAGCGCAGCGGACATTCACTTCACCATCGACGCAGAGGAAGCCGAGCGGCTGGAGCTGAGCCTCGACATCATCGAGGCGCTGGTGGCCGATGACGCACTCTTCGCCCGCGCCGACGGCACCAGCTGGGAGGGCTTTGGCCTCGCATTGCAAGCCTATTCCAAGCGGGCGCAACCCCTTTGCGAGTGGGTTGCAAATCTGGCCCGCGCGCATGGGCGGCGGCTGATGGTGCGGCTGGTCAAGGGCGCCTATTGGGACAGCGAGATCAAGCTCAGCCAGGTGGGCGGCCATACGGATTACCCGGTCTTCACCCGCAAGGTGGCGACCGATGTCTCCTACCTCGCCTGCGCCTCCACCCTCCTCGCCGCGCAGGACGCGATCTACCCCGCCTTCGCCACCCACAACGCCTACACCATTGCCGCCATCGAGGCTTTGGCGCGGGCGATCCCGGCCTCAAGTAGCGAGGCGATAGGCCAGCATGAGCGCTTCGAGTTCCAGCGGCTGCACGGCATGGGCGAAGATGTCTACGCTGCCCTCGCTGCCGAGGGTCACGAACGCCGGGTCCGCATCTATGCGCCGGTCGGCGGGCACAAGGACCTGCTGGCCTACCTCGTCCGCCGCCTGCTGGAGAACGGCGCGAACAGCTCCTTCGTCAACCGCATGGCCGATGCGGATGTCCCTGCGGCAGAGCTGGCGACCGATCCGGTGGCGGAACTCGCCGAGACCGAGCCCAAGCGCAACCCGGCCATCCCGCTGCCCGCGAACCTCTATCCCAATCGGAAGAACAGCGCGGGCATCGACCTTGCCGATCCGCTGATCCTGCAACCCCTGCTGAGGCAGCTGGAACGGCTGGAGCAGCGCGAGTGGACCGCCGTTCCCACCGCCATCGCCGGGTCCAGCGAGGGGGCAGCCTCGATCCGCTCCCCGCAGGATGACAGCCCGGTCGGCCAAGTGCTGGAGGCCACCGCAGCCGACATCAACCTCATGCTCACCCGCGCAACCGCTGCCCAGCCCGGATGGGATGCACTCGGCGGCCCCGCCCGCGCCGCGCTGCTGGACAGGGCGGCGGACCTGTTCGAGCAGCACGCGCCCGAGTTTCTCTCCCTCTGCCAGCGCGAGGCGGGCAAAACCCTGCCGGACGCGGTGCTGGAGCTGCGCGAGGCGGTGGATTTCCTGCGTTACTATGCCTGCGAAGCGCGGATGCTGTTCGCCGCGCCCCAGCCGCTGCCCGGGCCCACGGGCGAGCAGAACCTCCTGCGCCTGCACGGCCGGGGCGTGTTCGCCACGATCAGCCC
>Ga0182742_1003899_pt1 | contig 14037 bp, 10 predicted proteins | sample eDN5th37CBELigMG_FD_128880 | JGI IMG/M metagenome (GOLD analysis project Ga0182742, IMG submission 128880) | Enriched Miracle-Growth compost microbial communities from Emeryville, California, USA - eDNA 5th pass 37_C BE-Lig MG (version 2)... ... | reverse complement strand
TCGTCCTCGAAGTGCTCGAGCACGCCCTGGGAGAACACGACGTCGGCCTCGAGCTCGAGCTCGGTGAGCTTGAAGATGTCGTGCTCGACGAAGCGCGGCTGGGCGGGCCAGCGCGCGGCGGCCTTGCGCGCGACTTCGAGCACCTGCGGATCGTTGTCGACGGCGACCGCGTCGACGCCCGTCAGCGCGAGGAAGCTCGACTTCACCGCGGTTCCGCAGCCGGCCTCGACCGTGCGGCGGGGCTCGGCGGCGAGGATCGCCTCCATGAACGGCGCGTGGTGCGAGAGCGTCGTGAAGTACGTCGACAGGTCGACCTCGCCCGCGTAGAAATCCCCCCAGCTGCCCATCAGGCCGAGCAGCCTAGCGTCGCTAGGCTGCTCGCTCGTGCCGCCGCGATGGACGGATCCCGAGCAGTACCGCCTGGCGCCCACCATCCCGGGGCGCGTCCTCGACCTCGGTTGCGGCAGCAAGAAGTACCCGGGCGCCTTCGGCGTCGACATCTCCGCCGACACGGACGCCGACCTCGTCCGCGACCTCAACGACGTCCCGTACCCGCTCGAGGAGTCGAGCTTCGACTGCGTGCTGCTCCAAGACGTCATCGAGCACGTTGCCAACCCGTACGACGTCATGGCGGAGGTCCACCGGGTGACCCGACCCGGCGGGCGCGTGTTGCTGCGGACGCCGCACTACTCGTCGGCGCTGGCCTACGGTGATCCCACCCACACGCACTATCTCTCGGCGGCGGCGGTCCGTACCTTGGCGGAGCCTGGCTTCGCCCACTACACGGCGTCCCGCTTCCGCGTGATCGACGTGCACATCGACTTCTGGCTCCCCTTCCGCGCGCTCGGCATCGAACGGCTCGCAAACCGGTTCCAGGAGCCCTACGAGCGCTACTTCGCGTTCCGGTTCCCGGCGATGAACCTGCGAGCGGAGTTCGAAGTGATGAAGTGATCCCGGTCCGGCCCGCGATCAACGCCGTGTTCCTCGAGCCGGGGATGGGCGGGCTCGAGACCTATGTGCGCGAGCTCACGCCGGAGCTCCTGCGCGCCGCGCCGGGCATGCGCTTGACGATCGTCTGCAACCCGATCGGCCGCGAGCTGCTGGCGGCCGAGCCGTGGGCGGACGAGGTCGAACTGCTCGTGCACCCCCTGATCGGGCGTCGCGGTACGCGCGCGATCTCGGAGCTGACCGTGCTCGGCGCACTCGCCTCGCGGCGCTTCGACGTGCTGCACAGCGTCGCCCTCACCGGTCCCCTGCGCACGCGCGCCGCCCACGTCGTCGTGCTCGCCGACGTCACGTGGATCGTCGAGCCGACGTACGGCAAGGGCCAGTCGGCGACGGTCCGGCTCTGGCAGGCGCTGGTGCCGCAGGTGGCGCGCCGCGCCGATCGTGTGATCGCGATCTCCCGCGCCGGAGCGGCGCACGTGCGGGAGCACCTCGGGCTCGCCGCCGATCGCATCGACGTCGTGCCGCTGGCGCACGGCGTGCGGGTCACCGCGCAGCCGCTGGCCGAGGACGAGCTTCGCCGCCGGTTCGGGCTCGGCGAGGGGCGGCTGGTGCTGACCGTCGGGGCGAAGAAGGTCCACAAGAACCAGATCGCGCTGATCCGGGCGCTGCCCGGGCTGCACGAGCGTCACCCGGACGCGACGCTCGTGCTGGCGGGCGCGCCGACGCCGCACGAGGAGGAGCTGCGATCCGAGGCCGCCCGGCTGGGGGTCGACGGCGCCGTGCGCTTCCTTGGCTATGTCTCCGACGAGGAGCTCGAGGGCCTCTACCGGGCGGCGACCGTTTTCGCGCTGCCGTCGCTGAACGAGGGCTTCGGCATCCCGCTGCTCGAGGCGATGGCGCGCGACCTGCCCGTGGCCTGCGCCAACGTGTCGGCGCTGCCCGAGGTGGTCGGCGACGCCGCGCTGCAGTTCGACCCGCGTGCCTCGGACGAGATCGCGGACGTGCTCGCCCGCCTGCTCGAAGACGCCCCGTTGCGCGCCGAGTTGGTCCGGCGGGGGCGCGGCCGGCTCGATGTCTTCAGCTGGCAGCGGACCGCGCAGGGAACCCTCGAGAGCTGGTCGCGGGCGCTCACGGGGCGATGACGGCGCCCGACCGCGAGGGCGACGTCCTCGACTCAGCGCACGCGGGCCGGCTCGTGATCCGCGGCGGCGCGTTGCGGCTGATCGGCTACGGCGCCGGGATCGTCGCCACGATCGCCTCGACCGCGATCCTGCTGCGCTACCTCGACGTGGCGGACGCGGGCCGCTACACGACGGTCGTCTCGCTGATGGCGATCGTCGGCGGACTCGTCGACGCCGGGATGACCAACATCGGCATCCGGGAATGGGTCAGCCGGCCCGAGGACGAGCGCGCGACCGTGCTGCGCGACCTCCTCGGGGTGCGGCTGGCGATCACGCTGGTGGGCGTCGCGCTCGCGGTCGCGTTCGCGGTCGTGGCCGGCTACACGCCGGAGATGGTCGCGGGCACCGCGCTGGCCGGCGGCGGGCTGGTGCTCCTGATCCTCGCCAACACGCTGCAGGTGCCGCTTCAGGCCGAATTGCGGCTCGGGACCGTCGCGGCCGTCGACGTGCTGCGCAACGTCCTGACCGCGCTGCTGGTCGCGGCGCTCGCGGTCGCGGGCGCCGGGCTCGTCGCCCTGCTCGCGATCCCGCTGCCCGTGGGCATTCCGCTGCTGGTGATCGTCGCGCTCATCGTCCGCCGCCGGGCGCCGCTGCTGCCGTCGGTGAGCGTGCGCCGCTGGCGCGCGCTGCTGGAGGACGCCCTGCCCTACGCGCTGGCCATCACGGTCAGCTTCATCTACGTCTACCTGGCGGTGATCGTGCTCGGGTTCGTCTCCTCCGAGCACGAGGTCGGGATCTACAGCGCGGCCTTCCGCGTGTTCATCGTGCTCGTCGGGCTGGCCGGGCTGGTGCAGCAGTCCGCGTTCCCGGTGCTCGCCCGTTCCGCGCGCGACGACCGCGACCGCCTCCGCTACGCCACCCAACGCCTGCTGGACGGCAGCCTCGTGCTCGGCGGCCTCGTCGGCCTGGCCACGGCGGTGGGCGCGCCCGTCGCGATCGACGTCATCGCCGGCCGCCAGTACGGCGAGTCCGTGCCGGTCCTGCGCATCCAAGGCGCCGCCCTGACGATGACGTTCCTGGCCGTCCTGGGCGGGTTCGTCCTGCTCAGCCTGCACCGCTACCGGGCCGTGTTGGTCGTCAATGCGCTCGGGCTGGTCACCAGCGTCACGTTCGTGGTCGTGCTCGGGTCGCGCCACGGGGCGACCGGGGCGGCGTGGGCGAACCTCGCCGGCGAGACGCTGATCGCCGGCGCGGCGCTATGGGCGGTGATGCGCGGGGGCGACGGCGTCCGGCTCGGGTTCGGCACCGCGCTCCGGGTCGTCCCGGCGCTTGCCGCCGGCGTCGTGGCGGCGTGGCTGGTCCCCGGCGGCGCCGTCGCGGAGACGGTCGCCGGGGTCGCGGTGGCCACCGGAGGCATGGTGCTGCTGCGGGCGGTCCCGGAGGAGTTGCTGCAGGCCGTCCGCCGCTAGGCTGGCCCGCCATGCCCAGCGTCCTTCTGGTCCGCGGCCACCAGGCGACGCCCTGGGAGCTCGCTCCATGGCGGCAGCTGCCCGAACGCTACGCCGTCCGCCTGCTGCGGACGCGCAGCAACGCCTATGACGTCTCCGGGCTCGGGCTCGAGACCGTCGAGACGCGCACGCTGCGCGACCGGTTGCCGCGGGGCCGCGCGGGCGACCTCGTCGCGCGCGTGGTCGGCGATCGCTACGTGGACGCCGACGACGCGTTCAACGGGGCCGACATCGTCCACGCCGAGGAGCTCGGGTACTGGTTCGCGGCCGAGGCGGCGCGGCGCCGTCTCGAAGGCGGGCGCTTCAAGCTCGTGCTGACGGCGTGGGAGACGCTGCCGCTGCTGGGCGCCTACCGCAACGCCGGCGCGCGCCGACGCCGCCAGGCGGTCCTCGCCGCGGGCGATCTGTACCTCGCGGCGACCGGGCGTGCACGCGACGCGCTGCTGCTCGAAGGGGTGCCGCCGGAGCGCGTCGAGGTGTGCTCACCGGGCATCGACGTCGAGCGCTTCGCCGCCGCGCCCGCAGAGCCCTCCGAGCACGTGATCCTGTCCGCCGGCCGGCTCGTCTGGGAGAAGGGACACCACGACCTGCTGCGCGCGGTGGCAGCGTTGCGGCGCGGGCTCGTCGAGAGCCCGGCGCAGCCGCGGGTGCTGATCGTCGGGGCCGGCCCCGAGGGCGCGCGCCTGCGGGCGCACGCCGACGAGCTGGGGATCGGCGACGCCGTCGAGGTGCGCGCGTTCGTCCCCTACGAGGAGATGCCGGGCCTGTACGCGAACGCGTCGGCGCTCGTGCTCGCGAGCCTGCCGTCCGCGGCGATGGGCCTGCACGCGTTCGACATCCCGCGCGCTTTCTGGGAGGAGCAGTTCGGGATGGTGCTGGCGGAGGCGATGGCTGCCGGGCTGGACATCGTCGCGGCTGACAGCGGCGCGATCCCCGAGGTGCTCGACGGCCAGGGCACGCTGATCGCTCCGGGCGACTGGCGCGGGCTCGCAGCGGCGCTGGCCGAGGGCCCGCTCGCGCGGCGTCCCGGCGCGCGCGTCCCGTACCCGGCGGAGCTCGTCCGGCGCTACTCGCTCGGCGCGATGGCCGAGCGGCTCGCGGGCGCCTACGACCGCGTCCTGGCGATGTCGTAGAGCAACGCGCGCGTCTCGCGCGCCGTGCGGTCCCACGAGAACGCGGCGGCACGCTCACGGCCGCGCGCTCGCAGCTCGGCGGCCAGCGCCGTGTCCTCGAGCAGGCGCTGCAGCGCGGCGGCGATCGCATCGGTGTCGCGCGGATCCACGAGCAGCGCGGCGTCGCCGGCGACCTCCGGAAGGCTCGAAGCGTTCGAGGTCAGGACGGGCGCGCCGGCGCTCATCGCCTCGAGGACCGGCAGCCCGAAGCCCTCGTACAGCGACGGGTACGCAAACGCGGTGCAGCCCGCGTACAGCGCGGCCAGTTCCCCGTCGTCCACCCGGCCGAGCAGTTGCGCGCCGGCCTCGGCGGCGGCCCGGAGGATCGGCTCGTCGCTCCAGCCCCGCGGCCCGACCAGCGCGAGCTGGTGTGTCTCGCGCAGCGTCGCCGGCAGGCGCGCCCATGCCGCCACCAGCCGCTCGAGGTTCTTGCGCGGCTCCAGCGTGCCGACGGCGAGCACGTACGGCCGGTCGAGGCCGTGCCGGGCGGGGACGTCGCCGGCCACGGCATGGGCGAACGCCTCGTCGGCCGCAAGCGGGATCACGGACGCCTTGGCCCGTGCGCGCGGGAACCGCCGGACGAGGTCCTGCCGGGTGGCCTCGGAGATGCACGGCAGGGCGGCGGCACGCGCGAGCGCCGGGCGGATCGTCGCCCGCTCGATCCGCGCGGCTCGGCTCTGGGCGTTCGCGCGGTCGACGAACGGCACGAGGTCGAACACCACGGGCGCCGTCGGAATCGGGCTGAACCACGCGGTCAGGTAGCTGTTGGTCGACAGCAGCGCGTCGGCGGCGCGGCCGGCGTGGGCGGCCGCCGCGACGTGCCAGAGCGGGTCCGGCAGCCCGATCAGCCGCCAGCGGAAACGGCCGTCGAGCGCAGGCTCCTCCCAGGGCGTGCGCGCGAGCAGCAGGTAGCGGCCGCCGTCGAGTCGGGCGAGGCCGCGCAGGAGCTCGCGTACGTAGCGTCCGCGGCCGGCCGGGACCTCGGCGGCGGCGCGCGCGTCGATGGCGATGACGGGGTGCATCGTCACCCCGCGTAGCTGGCGGCGACGGCGTCGAGCGAGGAATCGAGCGCGAGCTCGGCCGCGTGGTCGGCGTACCAGCGGGCGGTCGACTCCCGCAGCGCGGCGCCCCCCTCGTGAACGCGCAGGATCGCCGCGCCGAGCTCCTCGGGCGCGACGCTCTCGGCGACGAAGCCGTTGACGCCGTCCTCGATCAGCTCCGTGGCGGCGTTGTCCGGGTCACGGACGACCACGCACGGCGTGCCGAGCGACAGCGCCTCGACGACGATCAGCCCGTAGCCCTCGCGCCGCGACGGCAGCACCATGCACAGCGCGCGCGCGAGCGCCGCCTCGACCTCTTCCGTCGGCACGAACCCGGGCGCGTCGACGAACCCGGACGCGTCGTGCGCGGCGATCGCCGCGCGCACCGCGTCGCGGTCCGGTCCGTCGCCCAGGATCAACCCGCGCAGCTCCGCGACGTGCCGGCGGGCCCAGGCGACCGCCGGGACGACGGCGGGCGCGCGCTTCTCCGGGATCTGCCGGCCCGCGAAGACGACGACCGGCTCGGCGGGGACCGGCGCGGGCGGCGACTCCATCCCGGCGTAGAGCCCGCGCAGGACCTGGATCTCGCCGCGCAGGCCCGCCGCGCGCAGGCGGTCCGCGGTGAGCTGGGCGAACGCGAACGCGCGCTGGCGCACGCGCACGCACAGCGCCTGCACGGTCTCGCCGACGCGCCCGCCGACGCCGCCGAGGTACTCGCGCCAGTACTCGCGGCTCCACAGCTCGAACCAGTCGACCACCAGCCGGTAGCCGCCGACGCGCCGCAGCAGCGCGGCGGCCAGCAGCGAGAAGTACGGGAACGAGCAGGTGTGCACGACGTCGTAGCGGCGGCCGTGGCGAAGCAGGTGCCAGAACACACCGGCCCCGAACACCAGCGGGGGCAGGATCCGGCGCTGGCCCGCGCCGGCGTACAGCCGCATGCGCGGCCCGGCGGCGACCACGCGCACGCCCGGGACCTCGCCGCGCTCGCCGCGCTCCCACTGACGCAGCGTGAGGTAGGTCACCTCGTGACCGTCGGCCGCGAGCCGCTGGGCGACGTTGCGGTACCAGCGCTCGGCCCCGCCCACGGTGTAGGGGAACAGGCAGTCGTAGACGATGCAGATCCTCACGGGCAGGTCACGTCGGCCCGGGGCGGCGTCGGCATGGGGGCGAGAGCCTAGCGGCGCTAGATTCGACCGGTGCCCGAGCCGCCTCCCCGCGCGCCGATGCGCGTTGCGCTGAACCTGATGTTCCTCGTGCCCGGCGAGACGGGCGGCATGGAGGTCTATGCCCGCGAGTTGATCCCGCGGCTGGCGGCGAGCCCCGACCTGCAGGTGACGGCGCTCGTCAGCCGGGCGGCCGCCGACGCCGACCTCGGCGTCGAGACGCTGGTGCTGCCCGTCGACTCGCGCAACCGCGTCGACTGGGTCCGCGGCGAGCAGCAGCACGTGCCGCGCGCCGCGAAGCGCATCGGCGCGCAGATCGTCCACAGCCTCGGCAGCACGGCGCCGCTGTGGGGGCCGTTCCGGCGCGTGACCACGATCCACGACCTCAACTACAAGCTGGTCGCCGAGAGCCACTTCGGCGTGCGCGGGCTGGGGATGCGCGTGCTCGTCCCGGCCGCCGTCCGCCGCTCGCACCGCGTGATCGTGGATGCGGCGTCGACGCGGGACGACCTGCGCGAGCACCTCGGAACGCCGGCGGAGAAGATCGACGTGGTGCCGCTCGGTGTCACGCCCGCTCCACCGGTCACGCCCACGGCGGCGTCCGAGCTGCGCGGCCGGCTGGGCCTCGGCGAGCGGCCCGTCGTGCTCAGCGTCTCTGCGAAGCGGCCGCACAAGAACCTCGCCCGGCTCCTGGATGCGGTGGCCGCGATCGACCCGGAGCGCCGGCCGGCGCTCGTGCTCCCGGGCTACGCGACCCCGCACGAGGCCGAGCTGCGCGAGCGCGCGTCCGCGCTCGGCCTCGGCGGGTCGGTGGCGTTCTGCGGGTGGCTGCCCGCCGCCGACCTCGAAGGGCTCTACGCGCTCGCGGACGTCTTCGTCTTCCCCTCGCTCTACGAGGGCTTCGGGCTCCCCGTCCTGGAAGCGATGGCGCGCGGGGTCCCGGTCGCGACGTCCGCCCGCGGCTCGCTCGCCGAGGTCGCCGGTGACGCCGCGTACGTGTTCGACCCGACCGACGTCGGCGCCATCCGCTCGGCGATCGAGCGCCTGCTCTCGGACCCGGCGGAGGCCGAGCGGTTGCGCGCCGCCGGGCGGGCGCGAGCGGCCACGTTCTCGTGGGACCGCACGGGCGAGCTCACCATTGCCGGATACGTGCGAGCACTCAAGGTCTGAAGGGCTCGCGCGCCGGCCGCCGAAATCCGACCGGCTAACCTGTGGCCGCAACTACGCGACTTCTGTCTGAGTGTCGCGTTATTTGTGTAGCGCCAGTCGCCTGGTACGGCACGCATCGCATGAGCACTCTCCAGCCTGCAAGCCCGCGGTTCGCCCGCACCGACGACGACGACATCGTCGTTTCGGTCGTCATCCCCTGCCTCAACGAAGAGGAGAACATCGAGCGCTGTGTGACGGTCGCATTGGACGCGATGGTCCAGAACGGCATCCGCGGCGAGGTCGTCGTCGCCGACAACGCGTCCGAGGACCGCAGCGCCGAGCTCGCCAAGGCGGCGGGCGCTCGGGTGGTGACGGAGCCGCGGCGCGGGTACGGCAGCGCCTACCTGGCCGGCTTCAACGCCGCGCGCGGACGCTACATCGTGATGGCCGACGCCGACCTCACGTATGACTTCAACGAGATCCCGCGCTTCGTCGAGGAGCTCGACCAGGGTGCCGAGCTGGTCATGGGCGACCGGATGGACAACATCCATCCCGGCGCCATGCCGTGGCTGCATCGCTACGTCGGCAACCCGGTCCTGACAGGGATCCTGAACCTGTTCTTCCGCACCGGCGTGAGCGACGCCCACTGCGGCATGCGAGCGCTGCGCCGCGACGTGCTGCCGCGGCTGGACCTGCGCACGACGGGTATGGAGTTCGCCTCGGAGATGGTGATCCGGGCGTCGAAGGAAAAGCTCGACATCCGCGAGTTCCCGATCCAGTACCACCCGCGCGGCGGCGAGAGCAAGCTGTCGAGCTTCCGCGACGGCTGGCGGCATCTGCGGTTCCTGCTCGTCCACAGCCCGACGCACCTGTTCATGGTCCCCGGCGTGGTGCTGCTGGCCCTCGGCACGCTGATCACCGCCATGGTGGTCGCCAACCTCGAGGCGTTCGGCCGCGAGTGGGATCTGCACGCCATGCTCGCCGGCGTGCTGCTTATGGTCGTCGGCGTCCAGGTCGTTTCGCTCGGGCTCTGCGCACACGCCTACGGGACGTACTTCATGGGCGAGAAGGACGAATGGTTCGACCGCATGCGCAAACGCTTCAGGCTCGAACACGGGCTGCTGCTCGGCGGCACGATCATGCTCATCGGGTTGATCGCCGCGGCCGCGATCGTGGTCATGTGGATCGATCGCGGTTTCGGTGAGCTCTCCGAGCAGCGCACAGCGGTGCTCGCGGCGGCGCTGATCATCATCGGCCTGCAGATCTTCTTCTCCTCGTTCCTGCTCTCGATTCTCGGCCTGCGTCGCCGGGTGTGACCCGGTACCTACCGCGCGCCGTCTTGGCGGCTTTCGCGGTACTCGTGGCGATCGCGATCGTGCTGACGCTCGTCCGCCACAGCACGCGCGTGGTCGGTACCAACGGCGTCAGCCCAGCCGAGTTCGTCGTCACCGTGCCCGCGGGCGAGCGCGCCTGCCAGGCCATGGCGCCCGCGCCGCGCGCCACACGCGCGATCGTCATGACCGTAGGCGTCTACGGCGACCAGCGGGCGCGGCTGCGCGCGGACGCGGGCACGGCAACGAACGGTCGCGTGGTCGCCGCCCGCGACGGGCAGCTGGAGCTCCCGCTCGCCGGCGCAGAGCGCGCGAAGCGCCTGTGCGTCACCAACGTCGGATCGCGGCGCGTCGAGCTCGCGGGCACCGCTACCCCGCCGGAACACGCGGCGGTCGTCGATGAGCGGCCCGCCCAGGGCGTGTTCGGGGTCACGTTCGTCCGCGCTTCCGCGCCGACCTGGGCCGAGCGCCTCGATGAGGTTCTCGCGCGCGTCGGCTACGCCAAGGGGATGACAGGCGGGTCGGCGACCGGAGGCTTCCTGATCGCGCTGCTCGCGCTCACGCTGGCCGGGGCGCTGACGATCGCCTGGAGGACGCTGCGCCCGTGAGCGGACCGCCGCCTCCCGCGGACCTGGTGCCGCACGACGCCGGGGCCGACCGCGACCAGGCGAGCGACGCGGCCTCGGAGGACCGGCGCTCCGCGACCCGCCGGCTCGTCCTGGCCGTGGCGACCGTGGCGTTGTTGCACGGCCTGCTGTGGACGATCCTGATCCCGCCGTTCCAGGCGCCCGACGAGACCGAGCACTTCGCCTACGCACAGTACCTGGCCGAGACCGCGCGGTTGCCGCCCAAGGTCGGCAACCCGCAGTACTCGTCGGAGGAGATCGCGGCCTTCAACGCGCTCGGGACGGTCGGGATCACCGGCGCCTACGGCGTCAAGCCTCCGGCGACCGAGGCGTCGGCGGACGCCGCCGAAGCCGCGGTCGAGGTGGCCGAGGAGCTGCCGCGCGACGACGGCGGAGGCCCGTCGACCGCCTCCGCGCAGCCGCCGCTGGCGTACGCGCTGTGGGCCATCCCCTACCGCGTCGGGGCGGACGGCTCGATCCTGACCCGGCTGTGGCTGATGCGTCTTCTCTCCCTCGCCTGCTTCGTCGCGACCGCCGTCGGCGCCGCGCTGTTGGCGCGCGAGCTGCTGCCGTCGTGGCGGTGGGCGGGGATGGTCGGCGGCCTGCTGGTGGCCCTGCAACCGGCCGTCGCGTTCATCGCGGTCTCCATCAACCCGGACACGCTGCTGTTCGCCGTCTCGACCTGGGCGCTGCTGGTCGCCGTGCGGAGCGTGCGGCACGGGTTGACGCGCCGTCGCGCGCTCGCGCTCGGCGTGCTGGCCGGAGCCGGCATGGTGACCAAGCTGACCTTCGCCGGGCTCGTGCCCGGCCTGCTGCTGGCGCTGGTGTTCGGCCTGCGGCGAGCACGCACGGACCGCGTGCGGCTCGGGGCGACCGCGATCGGCGCCGCGGCGGTCCTGCCCGTCGTCTACCTGGCCTGGGCGCTGCTGCAGGGCCGCGGCCTGCTCCCCGTGGCCGCGGGGACGCCGGTGCTCCCGGTCGAGCAGCAGGCCACCGGCTCGCTCACGGGCCTGATCTCCTACGCCTGGCAGCTGTACCTCCCGCGGCTGCCGTTCATGCACGACTTCTTCGGGTTCTTCCCGCCCTACACGACCTGGATCGGTGGCTTCGTGGGCCGGCTGGGCTGGCTCGACTACGGCCTGCGCGGCTGGATCTACGATGCCGCCGCCGTCATCCTCGCCGGCGCGCTCGTGCTCGTCCTCGTGGCGCTCTCGCGGGCGCAGCGGCTGCGGCGCAACTGGCGCGTCCTGGCGGTCTTCGCCCTCTGCGCGCTCGGCCTGGCCGCGCAGATCGCCTGGGTCGGGTACGACTACCGCAACAAGACCGGGTTCGTGTTCGAGCAGACCCGCTACCTGTACCCGATGATCGGCGTCTACGCGACGGGGATGGTGACCGCTTGCGCGGCGCTGGGCCGCCGCGGCGGCCCGGTGCTCGCGGCCGCGTTCATCGGCGTCGCGTGCCTGCACACGCTGGCCGCGGTCTTCGCCACCGTCGCGCGCTACTACGGGTAGTTAGCCGCGACGGCGCAGGACGATCACGTCCTGGTTGCCCGAGTTGCGCCCGACCGCGTAGTGCGCGACGTCCCAGCGCCCGCTGACCTGCCGCAGCAGCCACTCCGGGGTGAAGAAGGCCGTGCCCCATTCAGGGTGCTTGACGCCGTGGTCGCCGGCCTCGCCGAACTCCGGCGCGAACCAGAACCCGCGCCGGTAGAGCTCGCGCTGGATCTGCTCGAGCTGGCGCGGCGGGCGCGCGCCGGTGTGACCGTAGAACGCGACGGACTGGTGTCCGTGCGTGGTCATCACGAGGTGCCCGCCGGGAGCGAGCACGCGGTGCATCTCGTCCAGCCAGGCGAGCGCGGAGCGCTCGCCGAAGTGCGACCAGATCGAGATCGCGAACGCGAGCTGCAGCGCACCGTCCTCCAGCTCGAGCGGCGGGTCGGTCGGGGAGACGGAGAAGTCTGCCTCGGGGAGGTGCTGGCGCGCCCAGGCGATCGCCTCGGCGTTGGGATCGACGCCGAACCATTCCACGTCGGGATAGGCGACGGCGAGCACTCGCACCGCGCGCCCGGACGAGCAGCCGAAGTCCAGCGCGCGCCGGACGTCGTCCATGGAGCCGCCGGCGAGCTCGAGCGCCTCGACCACCATGTTGGCTTCGTAGTACCCGCCACCCGTCGCGAGGAGCCCGCGCGCCATCGCGTGCACGTGCTCAGGCGGCTCGTCCGGTCGCAATCCGGTCTTGTCGAGCACCGACTGCACGCGATGCCACACCCCGAGCGCCAGCAGGATGTCACCACGGTTCTGCTGCGACGCAAGCTCGAACCACGGCGCCGTCTCGGCGTCGACGGCCGACTCGATCGCCGCGAGGTCATCCTCCGAGAGGCGGGAAAGCAGGCGGTCGGTGACCGGCGTGGTGCCGAACACCTCGACCGGGACCGCGCGCGAGACGTCGCCGCGCGCCGGCGGCTCGGCGACGCCCTGCGGCGCCGTGGGCTGCCTGTCGGCCTGCACGCCGTGCTCCCTCTCCCGCAGCGCGGTGCGCAGCCCGGCCTCGAGCTGCTCGGCGGCGCGATCCCACGTGCGGTCGGCGACGAACGCCCGGCCCTCCGCGGAGCGGTGCTCCCACAGCGCTTGGTCGTCGAGCAGCCGCTCGAGCGCGTCGGCGATCGCCACCGGGTCGAACGGCGCGAGTTCGACCGGGCCGTCCGCCCCGAACACCGTCTCGGCGCTGAAGCCCGCGAGGTCCACGCACGGCAGCCCGCAGGCGAGCATCTCCTGCGGGATCAGCGAGTAGTTGGTCATCGACAGCACGAGCCCGACCGTCGCCTCCGAGTAGGCGTGCGCGAGCTGCTCGGGCGACGCGATCCCGAGGTGCTCGTACGGGAACGGCGCATCCGTGGGCTTGCTGTCGCCGAAGAGCACGATCCGCAGCTCCGGGCGCCGCTGGTGGAGCTCCTGCAGCGCGAGCAGGCCGAGCGGCACCGCCCGCCGGGGCGTGACGTCCCGCGCGTAGAAGATGATCGTGTCGCGCCGGCGTGCCACGTCGAGTGGTCGGTACACGGAGTGGTCGACGCCGAAGTCGAACTGCGAGGCCGGCGTGCCGTAGCGCTGCTCCATCAGGTCGGCGAGCCAAGGGCTCGAGGCGATCGGGTGAAGACCGAACGAGTACGTCTGCTCGGCCCACCAGCTCTCTGCCGAGGTGGCGTAGAACTCGTTCTCGTGGTCGTGCACGAGGTACGCGCGGGCACGGGCGTTGTCCAGCAGCAGCGCCGGGTGGACCGTCTGCCAGCCCGTCGCGACGACCACGTCGGCGCCGTACCACTGGTCGAAGCCCACGAACACCGGCCCGTCCACGGGCGCGAAGTACTCGCGGATGTTCCCGCGCACCACCGCCGGCCATTCGTCGCGCTGCCAGCCCATCGGGTCGTGCAGCCAGACCGAGACGGTGTGGCCGAGCCCTTCGAGCCGCGACAGCATCTGGAAGATCGAGTTGTGCCCGCCGGAGCCGCGGCGGAACGGCGGGATCACGGCGGCCACGTGCAGCGGCGTCCGCTCCGACATGCCGGGCACCGGCGCGAGCAGCGGCGCCGGTCCCTCGACCGCGACCCGCCGGATCTCCTCGTAGGGGGTCGGCCCGCGCGCGGGCACGGACACGGTCGGCGGCGGACCGTCCAGCGCCTCGAACGGGCTGACCGCACTGCCCTCGAGCGAGATCGCGCGTTGTAGGCCCGCCGGCAGGCGGTCGGCCCGCGAGCCGAGGGCGGAGAACACGCGGCGGCCGCCGTGGTGCACGACGGAGCGCGCGGTCCACCGGCGCAGGTTGGACTCCGGCATGCCCTGCTCGCGCATCCAGCGGCGGTCGGCGGCGACTGCGTCGCGCACGATCCTGGCGCTGGAGCGCAGCCCGAAGCCCTCGACGTGTCCGAGCGACTGGCGCAGGCCGCGGTACTCGTCGAAGTAGCGGCGCATGAACGCGACCGGCG
>Ga0182742_1003897_pt1 | contig 14042 bp, 16 predicted proteins | sample eDN5th37CBELigMG_FD_128880 | JGI IMG/M metagenome (GOLD analysis project Ga0182742, IMG submission 128880) | Enriched Miracle-Growth compost microbial communities from Emeryville, California, USA - eDNA 5th pass 37_C BE-Lig MG (version 2)... ... | reverse complement strand
GGCGGCGGCGCCGGGCGAGGGCGGACCGCGGCGAGCGGCGGCGCCGGGCGAGGGCGGACCGCGGCGAGCGGCGGCGCCGGGCGAGGGCGGACCGCGGCGAGCGGCGGCGCCGGGCGAGGGCGGACCGCGGCGAGCGGCGGCGCGGGGCGAGGGCGGGCGAGCGGGGGCATGCTCGCACCTTCGCCTGGGGCCCTGTGACGGGTCTAGACGGGTTTGTTACAAGAGTGCGACGGGAGTCGCGAGGGAGTGTGCCAATTGCCCGGGCGGGCGCGGGCTAGTAGGTGCGGTAGGCGCGCCAGACGCTGAAGATCGCCCAGGCGGCCGCGGCCAGCATCGCGAGCCAGAGCATTGCGCCGAGGCCGCCGGCGTCCCACATGCGGCTCGTGGCGACGAGCGCGAAGGCGGCGAGGGCGAGGGCGCCGTAGAGCAGGCCGCGCTGGCGCTCCTCGAGGCCGAAGATCGTCTCCCGGTGCTCCATGTACATGCGGTAGAGGAACCAGCCGAGGCCGCCGACGAAGAGCACGGTGAAGACGTTGCTGATCGTCACTGCGGCGGTGCCGCCGCCCGGGAGCTTCCAGACGCCGACCGCGAGCACGAGGATGATCGCGATGTTGCGGAGGTGCTTGTTGCGGTCCGGGCCCACGCGGGTTCCACTCTAGCCCGCGGCGGCGAGCTCGGCGACCCGCTCGGCGGCCTCCGCCGGCTCGGCGACCCGCCCGGCAGGCTCGGACGGCGACTCCGCAGCCGGGGGCACCGGCGCCTCGACCGGCTCGGCCGCGAACCGGTACCCGATCCCGAAGTGCGTGTGGATGTACCGCCACCCCGGCGACGCCTTCTCGAGCTTCGACCGCAGCTTGCGCACGAAGACGTCGACCGAGCGGTCCCCGTGCGCCATCGCGTAGCCCCACACGCGCAGGTAGATCTCCTCGCGCTGCATGACCTGCCCCTCGGCGTCGGCCAGGAGCTGGATGAGCTCGAACTCGCGGCGCGTCAGTTCGACGGAGACGCCGTTCACGAAGGCCTGGAACTGGTCGGCGCGGATCTCGACCTCGCCCACGACCACGGGCCCCTTCTCGACGCGCACGTCGGCGCGCTTGCGGCGGCGGACGACGGCCTCGATGCGGGCGATCAGCTCCTCGGGGTGGCAGGGCTTGGTGACCCAGTCGTCGGCGCCGAGGCGCAGGCCGCGCACGCGCTGGGCGACGGAGGACTGCCCGGTGCAGACGATCACGCCGAGCCCGGGCAGGCGGGCGCAGAGCTTCTCGAGGTAGGTCCAACCCTGCGGGCCCAGCACCGCCAGGTCGACCACCACCGCGTTGAGGCGAAGCGACACCAGCGCGTCGAGCGGGACCGGGGAGGCGAGCACGCGGTGCTGCCAGCCCATGCCGTCCAGGCGCTTGCCCAGCACCTGGAGGAAGCCCGTGTCGGTGTCGATCACCGCCAGGCGCACCGCCGCGGCGCCGGACCCGCGCCGCTCGTCAACCACCGTCGTCGTCATCTCGCTCCGCACCTTAGCCCGGCTCCCGGTCGCGCCGGGCCCTGTCGGTAACGGGATGTTCACAGGATTCGCCCACCTTGCTCAGACGACGTGCGAGGCATCGGAGAACTCGCGGAACTGGCCGGTCACGACGAACGCGACCTGCTCGCCGATGTCGACGGCGTTGTCGCCGATGCGCTCGATGGCGCGCGCGACGAGCATCATCGACATCGCCCACTCGCGGCGGTCGGCGTCCGTGCCGATCTCGACGGCGCGCGCGAAGACACCGCGGTTGAGGCGGTTGATCTCGAGGTCCTGGCGCACGAGGTCCTCGGCGACCTCGACGTTGCGCAGCAGGAACGCCTGCTTGGACTGCTCGACCTGGGAGCGCGCGAGCCGGCCCATCTTGAAGATGTGCTCGAGCATGACCTCGTCCTTGGGCGGGTCGTAGCCGACGACCGGGAGCATCTTGGCGATGTTCACGCACTGGTCGCCCATGCGCTCGACGTGCTTGATCACGTGCAGCAGCGCGGCGACGACGCGCAGGTCCGACGCCACCGGGGCCTGGAGCGCCAGCAGCGAGAGGATCCCCTGCTGGACCTCCAGGTAGCGCCCGTCGATGCGGTCGTCGTCATGGATGACGATCGACGCCAGCTCGATGTCCTGGTGCTCGAGCGCCTCGAGGGTGCGGTCGAGCGTCTTGATCACGAGGTCGATGCCGCCGAGCGCCTGCTGCTCGAGCTCGCGCAGCTCGTCCTGGAAGTGCTGTCGCCCCAACAAGCTCACCCGAACCTACCACTGACGTAGTCCTCGGTCTCCTGCTTGGAGGGGTTGGAGAAGATCTTCTCCGTCGTGTCGACCTCGACCAGGCGCCCGGGGCGGCCGGCGGCCTCGATGTTGAAGAACGCGGTGATGTCGCTGGCGCGCGATGCCTGCTGCATGTTGTGGGTGACGATCACGATCGTGTACTGCTTCTTGAGCTCGGTGATGAGCTCCTCGATCGCGAGCGTGGCGATCGGGTCGAGCGCGGAGGCGGGCTCGTCCATGAGCAGCACGTCGGGCTCGACCGCGGTCGCGCGGGCGATGCACAGCCGCTGCTGCTGGCCGCCCGAGAGGCCCATCCCGGGCTTGTTGAGCCGGTCCTTGACCTCGTCCCACAGATGGGCGCCGCGCAGCGCGCGCTCGACGATCTCGTCCAGCTCGGCCTTCTTCACGCGCCGGTGGTTGAGCTTGATCCCCGCCGCGACGTTGTCGTAGATCGACATCGTCGGGAACGGGTTCGGCGCCTGGAAGACCATGCCGATCCGCCGCCGCACGGACACGGGATCCGCGTCGTAGATGTCCTCGTCGTCGAGCAGGACCTCGCCCTCGACGCGCGCGCCCGGCACCAGCTCGTGCATGCGGTTGAGCGAGCGCAGGAACGTCGACTTGCCGCAGCCCGAGGAGCCGATCAGCGCCGTCACCTTGTTCGGCTCGATCGTGATGTTCACGTCCTCGACGGCCAGGAACGACCCGTAGTAGAGGTTCAGATCGGTGACCTGGACGGTCTTGGCGGCAACAAGGGCGAGAGCGGTCATCGGATCTCCGTGCCGAAACGGCGGTAGATGAGGCGCGCGACGACGTTGAGCGTCATCACGATCAGGATCAGGACGAGCGCCGCGGTCCAGGCGCGGTCGATCGCCGGCTCGGGCGGCACGCCCGGCGACTTGTAGGAGTTGAACGCGAACACGGCGAGGTTCGCCATCCGGCCGTCGAACGGGTTCGTGTTCACGGACGTGACGACGCCGGCGGTGATCAGCAGCGGCGCGGTCTCGCCGATGACGCGCGCGATCGCCAGCATCACGCCCGTGACGATCCCGGCGAGCGCCGTCGGCAGCACGACCTTGAGGATCGTCCGCCACTTCGGCACCCCGAGCGCGTACGCGGCCTCGCGCAGGCTGTTCGGGACGATCCGCAGCATCTCCTCGGTGGAGCGCACGACGATCGGGATCATCAGCACCGACAGCGCGACCGAGCCCATGATCCCGAGCCGGATCCCCGGCCCGAAGAACAGCGAGAACAGCGCGAACGCGAACAGGCCCGCGACGATCGACGGGATTCCCGTCATCACGTCGACGAAGAACGTCAGCGCGCGCTTGAGCCGGCCCGTGCCGTACTCCTGCAGGTAGATCGCGGCGAGGATCCCGACCGGGACCGAGATCAGCGTCGCGCAGCCCGTGATGATCAGCGTCCCGTAGATGGCGTGGATCGCGCCGCCGCCCTCCCCGATCACGCCCCGCATCGACCACGTGAAGAACTGGCCGTCGAACCGGTGCAGGCCGCGCTCGACGACCGTCCACAACAGCGACACGAGCGGCGCCAGCGCGAGCGCGAACGCCGCCGAGATCGCGTACGTCACGCCGCGGTCGGTGGCATGGCGCGCGCCCTCGACCACGCGCGACCACGCGTACAGGCCGACCCCGCCGAGGATTGCGGTCAGCGCCGCGAACGGCGCGAGCCGGAGCCCCGTGAGCACAGCGGCGACCAGCGCCGCCGCGGCCACGGCCGCCCACGGCGCCCAGCGCGGCAGCCGCCGCGCGGCGACCGGCAAGGGCGGCCGCCCGCGCGCCGGCGCGGCGGGCGCCGCCACGGCCGGTGCCGGCTCGAGGCGGGGCGGGGAGTCCACGGGGGTCTTGTGCTGGGGAGGCGTGTGCATGTCAGATCCGCAGCTGCCGGTTGATGACCGCGCGCGCCGCCATGTTCACGGCGAGCGTCACGGCGAACAGGACGAGGCCGGCCGCGATCAGCGCATTGACGGCCGGCCCGGAGGACTCGGGGAAGTCGAGCGCGATGTGCGCCGCGATCGTCGACGGGTTCCCCGAGCCGATCAGGTTCAAGGTGACCGCGCCCGAGACCGAGAGCACGATCGCGACCGCCATCGTCTCCCCCAGCGCGCGGCCGAGGCCGAGCATCGACGCGCTGATGATCGCCGACCTGCCGAACGGCAGGACCGTCATGCGGATCATCTCCCAGCGCGTCGCGCCCAGCGCCTGCGCGCCCTCCTGCAGCCGCCGCGGCGTCTGCACGAACACCGAGCGCGCGACCGCGGTGATGATCGGCAGGATCATCACCGCGAGCACCACGCCTGCGACCAGCATCGTGCGGCCCGTCGCCGACGCCGGCCCCGCGAAGAACGGCAGGAACCCGAGGTGCTCCTCGAGCCAGCGCTGCAGCCCGACCGACGCGGGGCCGAGAACGGCGATTCCCCAGAGGCCGTAGATGACGCTCGGGATCGCGGCCAGCAGGTCGATCAGGTAGCTCAGCGGCTGCGCGACCCGCGGCGGCGCGATGTGGCTGATGAACAGCGCCACCGCGATCGCCATCGGGACCGCGATCACGACCGCGATCGCCGCCGCGACCACGGTGCCGAAGGCGAGCGGCCAGATGTACTTCGCGAGGCCCGGAGCGTCGGCCGTGATCGCCGGCCAGGCCTCGAGCACGAGGAAGCCCGCGACGCCGGCGAGCGTGGCCAGGATGAGCACGCCCGCCGCGGTGGCCAGGCCGGAGAAGAGGCGGTCGCCGAGCGCGGTCATCTACTGGAGCGCGTCGACCAGCTTCGCGCGCAGGGCGTCGCTCAGCGGGGCCGAGCCGGCGTTCTGGGCCGCGGCCTGCTGGCCCTCCGGGCTGATCACGTACCCCACGAAGGCCTTGACCAGCGCCGTCTCCTCGGGCGTGTCGTACTGCGTGCACGCCATCAGGTAGGAGACGAGCACGATCGGGTACGTGCCGGACTCGGTCGTGTCGCGCGCCAGCTCGTAGGTGAACACGCGCGCGCCCGGGTCATCGGTCTGGAGCGACGACTCGAGGATCTTGGCCGCCGCCTCGGGCGTCGGGCCGACGTACTCCTCGCCGACCTTGATCGCGGCGACGCCGAGGTCGCCGGCCTGGCTGGCGTCGGCGTAGCCGATCGTGCCCTTGCCGGCCTTGACCGCGTCGACGACGCCGGAGGTGCCCTGCGCGGACTCGCCGCCCTTGACCGGCCAGTCGCCCGAGACCTCGAAGTCCCAGACGTCCGGGACGACCGCGGCCAGGTACTCCTGGAAGTTCTCGGTCGTGCCCGACTCGTCGGAGCGGTTGACCGGGGTGATCCGCTCGCCCGGCAGGGTCGCGCCCGGGTTGTCGGCGGCGATCGCCGGGTCGTCCCAGCGCTTGATCTCCTGCTTGAAGATCTTCGCCAGCGTCTCCGGCGAGAGCTGCAGGTTCTCGACGCCCTCGAGGTTGTAGATGATCGCGATCGGCGAGATGTAGACCGGGATCTCGATCAGGTTGTCGGCCCCCTGGCAGCGCTCCTGCGCACCGGTCAGCTCCTCGTCGGCGAGGTGCGAGTCGGTGCCGCCGAACGCGGTGCCGCCGGCGACGAACTGCTCGCGGCCGCCGCCCGAGCCGACCGGGTCATAGGAGAGCGTCACCTCGGGGTGCTCGGCGCCGAAGCCGGCGATCCAGGCCTGCATCGCGGCGTCCTGCGAGGACGCGCCGGCGCCCGCCAGGTTGCCCGACAGCTGCTCGGCCTGGCGCGCGGCGCCGGACTGAGAAGACTCGTTCTCGGCACCGCAGGCGCCGATCGCCAGCGTGGCGGCAAGCAGCCACACACAGCGGTTCAGTTTCATCGAACCCTTCCTTCTCCGTGACCTGAGCCCCGCGGCCCAGAGTCTGTTAGCGACGTGTTCTCGACCTGTGAAAAGGGTGTGAAGGCTCCGGCTGGAACCGGTAGCCGAAGCCGAAGTGGGTGTGGATGAACCCCCACTCCGGCAGCGCGACCGCGAGCTTGGCCCGCAACTTGTGGACGTAGACGTCGACGGACCGGTCCTGGCCGCGCAGCGGCGCCCCCCACACCGTCTCGTACAGCTCTTCCCGGCTGACGACCTTTCCTTCGCGCCGGGCCAATGCCGTGAGCAGGTCGAGCTCGCGCACCGACAACGGCAGTGCGCGGCCTCGAGCCCGCGCGAGGTGCTCGGAGGGTCGGATCTCCAGCTCCCCGGCGGTCAGGACCTCACTCGTGTGCATCGCGCCCCACCCTGGTGGACGCGCGAACGGGCCCCGTTACGTGGCGGTGAACCGGCCGTGAACAGCCTGTGAACGCTCGCGCTCGGCGCGGAACGCGGCGATCGCCGCGCCGGCCCCGGCGCGGCCGGGGAGCCAGAGTTGCGCGGGCGCGGCTCGGCGGCCGGGACGGGGTCCGGCTCGGGCAGCGGCTGCAGCTTGGGCTTGCGCGGGGCGACGGTCGAGCCCTCCAGCGCGGCGGCGATCTCCAGGTGGTCGATGTCGCCCGCGGTCAGGAGCGCCTGCGCGAGCCGCTCGAGCTGCTCACGGTGCTCCTCGACGAGCGCGATCGCGTCGCGGTAGGCGTCCTCGACGATCCGGCGCACCTCGCCGTCCGCCGCCGCCTTGGTCTCCTCGGAGAAGCTGCCGACGATCTGGCCGACGGTCGCCGAGAGGCCGTACTGCTCGACCGCGGCGCGCGCGATCCCGTTGGCCTTCTCGAGGTCGTTAGCGGCGCCGGAGGAGACGGTCCCGTAGATCACGTGCTCGGCCGCGCGGCCGCCGAGGATGTAGATCAGCTGCTCGTGGATGTGCTGGGCCGTGTGCAGGGCGCGGTCCGAGCGGCCGACGACCGCGAACCCGGCGGCCTGGCCGCGCGGGTTGATCGTGGCGTGCAGGGTCTTGTCGACGGTCGGGCACAGCTCGGCGCACAGGACGTGCCCGGCCTCGTGGTAGGCGACCGCCTCGCGCTCGCCGGCGGCGAGCATCGCGGACGCCTTGCGCGGGCCGGCGACGACGCGCAGGAAACCTTCGAACAGGTCCTCGTGGGTGATCTGCGTGCGCTGGGCGCGGGCGGCCATGATCGCGCCCTCGTTGAGCATCTCGGCCAGTTCGGCGCCGCTCGAGCCCGCGGTGACCTTGGCCAGGTGCGCGAGGTCGACGTCGTCCGCGAGCGGCTTGCCCTTGGCGTGCACCTGCAGGATCTGCAGGCGGCCCTCCTCGGACGGCGCGCCGACGTGGATGTGGCGCGAGAAGCGGCCGGGCCGCAGCAGCGCCGGGTCGAGCGTGTCGAGCCGGTTGGTGGCGGCGATCACGAGCAGGCGCTCGTTGCCGGTGAAGCCGTCGAGCTCGACCAGCAGCTGGTTGAGCGTCTGGTCGGCCTCGCGGTGGCCGCCCGGCTCGCCCCCGCCGCCGCGCTTGCCGCCGATCGCGTCGACCTCGTCGATGAAGATGATCGCGGGCGTGTTGGCGCGCGCCTGCGCGAACAGGTCGCGCACACGGCCGGCGCCGACGCCGACGTAGAGCTCGACGAAGTCCGAGCCCGACATCGCGTAGAACGCGGCCCCCGCCTCGCCCGCGACGGCCTTCGCGAGCAGCGTCTTGCCCGTGCCGGGCGGGCCGTAGAGCATCAGGCCGCTGGGCATCGTGGCGCCCAGCCGGCGGTAGCTCTCGGGGCTCTTGAGGAAGGAGACGAGCTCCGCGGCCTCGTGAACCGCCTCGTCGCAGCCCGCGACGTCCTTGAAGCGCACGTCCGGCAGCTGGCCCTGGCGGTGCGAGGTCTTGGTCTGCACGCCGCCCGCGGCCTTGGCCTGCTGGCGCTGCAGGTAGATCATCACGCCGATCAGCGCGAAGATCCCGAACACCATCGCCAGCGCCGCCCACGGGAAGCGGCCGCGGGTGAAGCTCGTGTCGACGTCGACGTCCGCGCCCGAGCCGGCGAGCCGCGAGGCCAGCGTCTCGTCCGCGGGGTCGTAGCCGACCTTGTGCTCGTCGCCGTCCTTGAGCACGACGTCGACCTCGAACTCCGCGGGGTGCAGGGTCGCCTCCTTGACCTCGCGCCGCTCGACCGCCTCACGCAGGTCGGAGTAGCTGAAGGGCTCCGGGGGCGTCGCGACCGGGCGCATGGTGGCGGCCGCGCCGCCCGTGGCGACGGAGAGGATCGCCACGGACGACAGCACGCCGACGAGGATCACGGCCGCGAACACCGCCGGCCGTGCGCGTAGCCACGCGAAGGGGCGCTGGAGGGCTCGGAGGAGACGGCGCATGGCTCGTCCCGAGTGTTCGGGCGCGGACGCGCCGGGCGCGGACGCGGCTCCCCCATACGGGGGTCGTACGGCGTGCGACCCGCGGCGTATGCGCCCGCGCGCAGGATCGTCCCCGCGGGCGTTTCCGGCGCGGCCGCGCGGGCCTACCGTCGCGGCGATGATCACCGTCGAGCACCTCACGAAGCGCTACGGCGCCAAGACCGCGGTCGACGACCTGACGTTCACGGTCCGCCCGGGCGTCGTCACGGGCTTCGTCGGCCCCAACGGCGCGGGCAAGTCGACCACGATGCGGCTGATCGCCGGGCTGGACCGGCCGACGTCGGGCCGCGCGCTCGTCGACGGCCGCCCCTACGCCGAGCACCTGGCGCCGCTGCGGACGGTCGGGCTCTTGCTGGAGGCCGGGTGCGCCCACCCCGGCCGCTCGGCGCGCGACCACTTGCGCGCGCTGGCCGCGACCCACGGCATCACGCGTGGGCGCGTGGAGGAGGTGATCGCGCTGACCGGCCTCCAGGACGTCGCCCGCAAGCGCGCCGGCAAGTTCTCGCTCGGCATGGGCCAGCGGCTCGGGATCGCCGCCGCGCTGCTCGGCGACCCGGCGAACCTGGTCCTGGACGAGCCGGTCAACGGGCTCGACCCGGAGGGCGTGCTGTGGATGCGCGGGCTGCTGCGCTCGCTCGCCGCCGAGGGGCGGACCGTGCTGCTCTCGAGCCACCTGATGAGCGAGATGGCGCTGACCGCCGACCACGTGATCGTGATCGGGCGCGGCCGCCTGCTGGCCGACGCGCCGATGGGCGAGCTCACGGCGCGCGGGTCGCTGGAGCAGGCGTACATGGCGCTCACCCGCGACCACGTCGAGTACCGGGCCGCATGATGCTGCGCTCGGAGTGGATCAAGCTCACCACGCTGCGCTCCACCACGCTCACGCTGCTCGCCGCGTTCGCGGGGATGGTGGCGCTCGGGATGCTCGTGGCCTGGGTGAACGTGCACGACTGGCCGCTGATGAACGCCGAGGCCCGCGCCGAGGTCGCGGTCGAGGAGTCGACCCTGGCCGGGCGCTACTTCGCCGAGCTGGCGATCGGCGTCGCCGGGGCGATCGCGGTCACGGGCGAGTACGCGACGGGCACGATCCGCGCGACGCTCGCCGCGGTGCCGCGGCGGCTCGGCGTCCTGTGGGCCAAGCTCGCGGTGCTCGCGGCGGTGACGCTCGCGCTGATGACGCTCGGCGCGTTCGCGGCGTTCTTCGCCGGCAACGCGATCCTCGCCGCGCACTGGGACTTCAGCCTGTCCGACCCGGGCGTGCTGCGCGCCGTGCTCGGCGCCGTCGCCGGCCTGGTCGCCATGGGGCTGCTCGGGGTCGCGCTCGGCTTCATCGTCCGCAACAGCGCCGCCGCGGTCTCGGCCCTGTTCTGCATCCTGCTGGTGCTCCCGCTGGCCGGCGCGTACCTGCGCGGGGTCGCGCCGTACCTGCCGACGGGCGCGATCCACTCGCTGACGAGTGCGAGAATCGAGGGTGCGATGCTGGAGCCGTTGCCCGCCCTGCTGTTGCTCTGCGGCTACGCCGGCGTGGCGATCGGAGGTGCGGCGTGCTCGCTGCGCTACAGGGACGCCTGAACCCGCTCGTGGTGGACGCCGCGCTCGCGGCGGTGCTGGCGCTGCTGTTCTCGTTCGAGCCGGACGCCCGCTGGCCGTTCGTGCTCGGGCTCACCGCGCCGCTCGCGCTGCGCCGGCGCGCGCCCGTCGCCGCGTTCGCCGTCATGGCCCTCGTCGCGCTCGCGCAGTGGCTGACCGCCGACGCCTACGCCGGCAACGCCGCGCTGCTGCTCGGGCTCTACAGCGTCGCTGCGCACGAGCCGCGCCGCTGGGCCACGCCCGCGGCGTTCGCGACGGTGGAGACGGGCGCGCTGCTGGCGGCGCTGCGCGAGGGAGACGGGCTCGGCCAGGAGCTGCTGGCGTTCGCGGCGCTGTCGGCGTTCGCGGTCGCCGCCTGCGCCCTCGGCGTGTGGGTGCGCACGCGGCGCGAGCACATCGCGGCCTTGACCGAGCGCGCGCGCCAGCTCGAGCGCGAGCGCGACCAGCGGGCGCAGCTCGCGGCCGCGGCCGAGCGCGCACGCATCGCGCGCGAGATCCACGACGTGGTCGCGCACAACCTGTCGGTGATGATCGCGCTCGCGGACGGCGCCCAGGTCAGCCCCGACCCGGCGGCCGCCGAGCGCGCGATGGCCGCCGTGGCCGGGACCGGCCGCGAGGCGCTGGAGGAGATGCGGCGGCTGCTCGGCGTGCTGCGCGAGGACGCCGGCACGCCGCTGGCGCCGCAGCCGGGACTCGACCAGCTCGACGCGCTGGTCGACCAGGTGCGCGGCGCGGGGCTGGCGACCCGGTTGACGCGCACGGGGACGCCCGCGCCGGTCGGTCCGGGCGCGCAGCTGGCGGTCTACCGGCTCGTGCAGGAGGCGCTCACGAACACGCTCAAGCACGCGCGCGGCGCGTCGGCCGCCGAGGTGCGGCTGCACTACGGCGAGGACGCGCTGCAGCTCGAGGTGCTCGACGACGGCGAGGCGGCGCCGCCGCGGCCCGGCGGGCATGGGCTCGCCGGGATGCGCGAGCGCGCGGCGGCATACGGCGCCTCGGTCACGGCCGGGCCGCGGCGCGGGGGCGGATGGCGCGTGGAGGCGCGCTTCCCGCGATGATCCGCGTCCTGCTCGCCGACGACCAGGAACTGCTGCGGGCGGGCTTCCGGATGGTGCTCGAGGCGCAGCAGGACATCGCGGTCGCGGGCGAGGCGTCCGACGGCGACGAGGCCGTCATGCTGACGTCGCGGCTGGACCCTGACGTCGTGCTGATGGACGTCCGCATGCCGGGCGTCGACGGGATCGAGGCCACGCGCCGGCTGGTGGCGTCCGGCGTCCGGGCGCGGGTGCTGATCCTGACCACGTTCGATCTCGACGAGTACGCGTTCGCGGGGCTGCGCGCGGGGGCGAGCGGCTTTCTCCTGAAGGACGTGCCGCCGGCGCAGCTCACCGCCGCGATCCGCTCCGTCGCGGCGGGCGACGCGGTCGTGGCGCCGCGCGTCACGCGGCGGCTGCTGGACGCGTTCGCGCACGAGCTGCCCGTGCCCGAGCACGCGCCGGCGGACGACCCGCGTCTGCGCGAGTTGACGCCGCGCGAGCGCGAGGTGCTGCTGGAGGTCGCGCACGGGCGCACGAACGCCGAGATCGCCGAGCGGCTGGTGCTCTCCGAGGCGACGGTCAAGACGCACGTAGGGCGGATCCTGGCCAAGCTCGAGCTCCGCGACCGCATCCAGGCCGTGATCCTGGCCTACCGGCTCGGGCTCGTGCGGCCCTGAGGCTTGCTCCGGGCGTGCGCTGGGAACCCTCCGGGGTGACGACTGCCCGCAGGAGGACCACTGAATGAGTTATGACGACACACCGCGGCCCCGGAGCGGGATCTCGCTCGCGAAGGGCCCGGTCGCGCTGATCGGCGTCGCCGCGCTCGCGCTGGGCGTGCTCGGCTTCATCTTCGCCGACCAGAGCTTCACCATGGACGTGCCGGACGGGATCGTCGACGGCGCGACGTTCCTCGGGATCGAAGGCAACGGCTGGACGTGGGCGCTGTTCGCCGCGGCCGGCCTGCTCCTACTGCTGGGCTCGCCCGTGCACTGGGGCGCGAAGTCGATGGCGTTCATCGTCGGCGTGGCGATGGTCGTCGGCGCGCTGATCTCGCTCTCGGACGGCAACGACATCCTCGGCATCTTCGCCACCAACGACTGGACGACGCTGGTCATGGGCGCCGGCGGCGCGGCGCTGATCCTGCTGGCGATGGCGCCGCGGATCGGCCGGCGTCGCGGCGGCGCCCCGGCGGCCACGCGGCGCGAGGCCGACGAGCGGCGCTTCGACCGCTCCCGCGAGGGCGAGCCGGCCAACGGGCGCACGGAAACGACGCACGGGGCGCTCGAGGACCGGCGCTGAGCGAAGTTGCCCTGTGGCGGCAGGGAGGAGTGGCCGGCCGCCACAGGGCATCGCGCGCGAATGGTCCGCGGCGTCGACACGGACCAGTATTCGACGCGATGATCAACTAATTGGCGTGTGAAGTCAAGACCGGGGTTCGAGCGCGTCGATGGCGCGTTCGACTTCGGTTTTGGTCGGTTGTGGTCCGAACCCCGTCAGGCACCACGTCGCGCCGGCCTCGGCCCACGGCGCCGGGTCCGTCCCGGGCGGGTTGGTCACCACGACGTCGCCGGCGATCGGGGTCTCCGCGAGCAGCTCGGCCAGCGCCTCCGGGCCGGGCAGGTCGATCGGGAACACGCCGTCGTGGCGGGCGGCGCGCCGCATCGGGCGCCGGTTCGGCCAGCGCGCCGCGACCCAGATCGGGATCCGCGTGACCGGCCGCGGCTCGAACTCGCCGTCCCAGTACGCCTGCAGCTTCGCGAGCCCGTCGTCAAGCAGCCGCGCGCGGGCGCGCGGGTCGCCCTCCTCGCCGAAGCGCGCCGGGTCGAACTCGCCCGTGCGGTCGCTGCCGAGGCCGACGCCGAACACGAAGCGCCCGCCGCTGAGCCGGTCGAGCGACACGGTCTCGCGCGCGAGCTGGTGGATGCGCCGCCGGGCGATCGGCGTCACCAGCGGGCCCGTGATGATCCGGCTCGTGCGGGCGGCGATCGCGGCCATCGTGATCCACGGGTCGGCGAGCGCCGTCACCGGCGGACGGTAGGCGACGTGGTCCCAGAGGAAGAACCCGTCCCAGCCGCGCTCCTCGGCGCGCACGGCCAGCTCGGCCACCAGGCCCGGCTCGGACAGCTCGTCGAACGGGGCCACGAAGATCGCACGTCTCATCCGCGGGAGACTATGCGGCCATGGTCGAGACCGCGCACACCGCCGACCTCTCCCCCGCGACGCTGGAGGCCGCCCACGCGCTGCTCTACCGGATCTTCGGCGACGACCTCTCGCCCGAGGACTGGGAGCACGGGCTCGGCGGCGTGCACGCGCTCGTGTGGGAGGACGGCGAGCTCGTCGCCCACGGCTCGGTGGTGATGCGGCGGCTGCTGCACGGCGGCCGCGCCCTGCGCGCGGGCTACGTCGAGGGCGTCGGCGTGCACCCGGACGCGCGCCGGCGCGGCCACGGGCGTGCGGTCATGCGGGCGCTGGGCGGCGTGATCGACCGCGCCTACGACCTCGGCGCGCTGGGCGCGACCGACATGGCCGTCCCGCTCTACGAGCGGCTGGGCTGGCGGCGCTGGGAGGGCCCGCTGTACGCGCTCACGCCGGACGGGCTGAAGCGCACCGAGGACGCCGACGGCGCGATCTACGTGCTCGAGGCCGGCGTGCCCTTGGACGTCGAGGGCGAGCTGGCCTGCGACTGGCGCGACGGCGACGTCTGGTGACGGGCTAGCTGTAGTTCCTGAGGAGGTTGTTCATCCGGGCCTCCCGGGAGGCTGAGAGCTGCCAAGCGACTCGCCTCCAAGGAGGACCCGGATGCAGCTACACGCTAATGCCGCGCTCAGCCTCAAT
>Ga0182742_1003894_pt1 | contig 14055 bp, 11 predicted proteins | sample eDN5th37CBELigMG_FD_128880 | JGI IMG/M metagenome (GOLD analysis project Ga0182742, IMG submission 128880) | Enriched Miracle-Growth compost microbial communities from Emeryville, California, USA - eDNA 5th pass 37_C BE-Lig MG (version 2)... ... | reverse complement strand
GCGGGAGAGGCGCTCGCTGGCGCCCCACCCCCCTGCGCCGCCGGTGTCGCCAAAAAAAGCGCCGCTGGGGTGGGGGGGGGGGGGCCCCGCGGGGGGGGGGGGGGGGGGGGGGGGGGGGGGGGGGGGGGGGGCGGCTCATTCTTGAGAATGGTGCCGTACGGATGAGGCCTGCGGTGCCCATCTATACTTCATGCGACTGATGAAGAATTTTCAGCCGCACGAAAAGACAGGCTTCCAAACTACGACAAGCACGCGCAATAAAAGCAACACAATTTACGTTTATAGTTTTGTGGGTGCGGTAAATTTGCTATGCATCCTCCCTGCGATTGCGTTCGTGGTGCCGCTCGCAACAGAAGGAACTTGGTATGATCCTGTTCGCCAATCATCGACGAACTAAGAACATAGGCGATCTGGTTTGTACTCCATATTATTACTTCGGTTTTCCGAATAAGAAGCTGGTTGATGCCAGCGGCGAACTGCCCGAATCTCATGCGGTGATCTTTGGGGGCGGCGCCATCGAATACATGATGGCAGGCGAGAACGCGGTGCAGCGCCGCGCACAGGCCAAGTACAAGATTGCCTGGGGGGTCGGCTCTTCCCGCCATGGCTCGACCCAGCATCCTGCTCCCCCCACCGGCTTTGATCTGATGGGCATCCGGGAGTACGGGCGCGAGGGCGGAATCTACGTTCCCTGCACCAGTTGCATGGCGGACTTCTTCGACGCGGTTCCTGCCCCGGAGACGGAGGTGGTGACCTTCTTCAACGCCGATCCGAAGATCACCAAGCCGGAGATCCCGGGCTTTCCGACGCTGGAGAACGTGTCGTCACTGGAGAGCACGCTCAGCTTCCTCGCGCGGGGCGAGACAGTGATCACGAACTCCTACCATGGCGCCTACTGGTCCACGCTGATGGGCCGCAAGGTGATCTGCCTGGCCTATTCTTCCAAGTTCTACGGCTACAAGTGTCCGCCAGTGATGGCGACGCTTGAGACCTGGAAGGAAGCGATGCCGAAGACCCGCTCCTACAGCGAGTATCTCGACGATTGCCGCCATGAGAATCTGAAGTTCTTCAAGCAGGTGACTGACCTCATCTACTGAGGTCGGGGGCAGGGCGGGATCTCCGCCCTCGGCCCGCCTGGCCGCTTCCCTTCCTGCGAATATCGCTCAGAGGGAGCCAGCGGGCTGAAGCCTGTCTGCTCGCTTCTCACGTCCGGCTTTATCTTCGGGCAAGCGGCAGACCTGCTCACCCTGCCCAAGTAGAGGCAGGGGCCGGGGTGACAGTGTCGCCCCGGCGGGGTTCCCAAAGGACCAAGGAGGCCAAGCCCCTGGTGCCGGGAGGCGTGGTTCAGGCCACGCCGGCGCGCAGCAGGTCGTGGATGTTGAGCACGCCGACCGGGCGGCCGTTCTCCACCACGAAGATCGCGGTGATGGCGGAGCGATTCAGGTCCGCCAGGATCTGCGGCGCCAGCACCTCGGGCGCGATGGTGCGGGGATTGCGCGTCATGATCTGGCTGACCGGCCGCTCGACGAAGCCACCGCCCTCGAAGGCGCGGCGCAGGTCGCCATCGGTGATCACGCCGGCCAGCCGGCCCTCGCCATCCACCACCGCGGTGATGCCGAAGCGCTTGCTGGTCATCTCCATGATCGCCTGGGAGAGGGTGGCGTCCTCCGGCACCGTGGGCACGGCAGCGCCGCCATGCATCAGGTCGCGCGCGGTGCGCAGCTGCGCGCCGAGCTTGCCGCCGGGGTGGAACTGCCGGAAATCCTGTGCCGAGAAGCCGCGCAGCGAAAGCAGGCTCACCGCCAGCGCATCGCCCATCGCCATCTGCATGGTGGTCGAGGTGGTGGGCGCCAGCCCGTTCGGGCAGGCCTCCGGCATGCTGGGCAGGATCAGCGGAATGTCGGCCGCCTTGCCGAGCGCACTGGCGGAGCGCGCGGTGATGGCGATCAGCGGCACCTTGAAGCGCCGGGTATAGGCGACGATGTCGGACAGTTCCGGCGCCTCGCCCGACCAGGAGAGAGCGAGCACCACGTCCTGCTCCTGGATCATGCCGAGATCGCCGTGGCTGGCCTCGGCCGGATGAACGAAGTAGGTCGGCGTGCCGGTCGAGGCGAAGGTCGCCGCGATCTTGCGGCCGACATGGCCGGACTTGCCCATGCCCGTGACGATGACGCGGCCGGTGGCGGCGCACAGAGCGGCGATCGCGCGGTTGAAATTTTCGCCCAGCGGGCCATCCAGCGCCTGCCGCAGGGCCGCGAGGCCCTCGGCTTCCAGCTCCAGGGTGCGCCGCGCTGAAACCAGGGTGGCCTCGCCGGCGGTCAGAGTCATCTCCATGGCGTATTCGTCCTCGCGGCTGCGGGGTCAGGCAGTGTGGGCTGCCGGGGCGTGCCTGCGCAGCAGCTCGCGCGCCCGCTCCAGGTCCTCCGGGGTGTCCACGCCCAGCGGCACCTCGGCCACCTGCATGGCATCGATGCGCATGCCGGCTTCCAGCGCGCGCAGCTGCTCCAGCTTCTCGCGCCGCTCCAGCGGCGAGGCGGGCAGGGTGACGAAGCGGGCCAGGGCCGCTCTCCGCCAGGCATAGAGGCCGATGTGGTGGTAGAGCGGTCCCTCGCCCCAGGGCGCGGTAGCGCGGGTGAAGTAGAGCGCGCGGAAGCGCCCGTCGCCGAGTGGCGAGCCGACCATCTTCACCACGGAGGAGGCGGTCCGCTCCTCCTCCCGCACGATCTCGGCCACCGCGGTGCCGAGCGCCACCTCGGCATCCGCCAGCGGCACGAGCGCGGCACGCAGGGTCGCGGGCGTGACGGTGGGCAGGTCGCCCTGCACGTTGAGCACCGTGTCGAAGCGGCCCTCGGGATCGATGCGGCCGAGCGCCTCGAAGATGCGGTCGGAGCCGGAGGGATGGTCGGCCCCGGTCATCACCGCCTGGCCGCCGGCAGCCCGCACCGCCTCGGCGATGGCGGGCGTGTCGGTGGCGATCCAGACCGGCGCGGCATCGGCCTCGACCGCACGGCGCCAGACATGCACGATCATCGGCTCGCCGTGGATGTCCGCGAGCGGCTTGTTCGGCAGGCGGGTGGCGGCCAGCCGGGCCGGGATCAGGACAACCGGGTTCATGGCGTGTGCTGCGCCTTGGTCAGCCGGTCCAGCGCCAGAAGGTCGCGCAGCAGCGCCTCGAACTGGCTGAGCGGCACCATGTTCGGGCCGTCCGAGGGGGCCTTGTCCGGGTCCTGGTGCGTCTCGATGAACAGGCCGGCGACGCCGACCGCGACCGCGGCGCGCGCCAGCACGGGGACGAATTCACGCTGCCCGCCCGAGCTGCCGCCAAGGCCGCCCGGCTGCTGCACGGAATGCGTGGCGTCGAAGATCACCGGCGCGCCGGTGCGGGCCATGATCGGCAGGCCGCGGAAGTCCGAGACCAGGGTGTTGTAGCCGAAGCTGGTGCCGCGCTCGGTCAGCAGAACATGCGGATTGCCGGAGCCGGTGAGCTTGTCCACCACATTGGCCATGTCCCAGGGCGCCAGGAACTGGCCCTTCTTGACGTTGACCACCCGGCCGGTGGCCGCCGCGGCCAGCAGCAGGTCGGTCTGGCGGCAGAGGAAGGCCGGGATCTGCAGGATGTCCACCGCCTCGGCGACCGGCGCGCACTGCTCGGGCAGGTGCACATCGGTCAGCACCGGAAGGCCCAGGCTCTCGCGGACCTCGGCGAAGATCGGCAGCGAGGCCTCCAGGCCAAGCCCGCGCGCGGCCTTGCCGCTGGTGCGGTTGGCTTTGTCGAAGCTGGTCTTGTAGACGAGACCGATGCCAAGGCGAGAAGCCATCTCCTTAAGCGCCGAGGCCATCTCCAGCGCGTGCTGCCGGCTCTCGAGCTGACAGGGGCCGGCGATCAGCGAAAGCGGCAGGGCATTTCCGAAGCGGACAGCGCCGGCTTCAACAATCGGGTCGGGCTTCATGGTGCTGTCCTGCTATCTTGAGGCGTTCAGAACTTGGTTGACATTAGCGTGGGAGATGCAAGCGATACAATCATTGAAGGCCACAGAACGTTTCTCAGCCATCAGAGCGTTCTCCAATGTGCGTATGGCTCCGGCGGTTGTGCCATCATGCGGCCGCCGCTCGGCGCTCTTTCATGAGGCGGCGTACGACATCCCAGATATAGGCCCAGCCCGCATCGTTGATGTAGCTGTAGCGATCAATGCGAAGCTGCTTGAGCGTCTCGACCTTCTGCCAGTCCAGCAGCAGATCGGCGAGCAGATCGGCCGAAGCAAGCGTGCCGGCCTCACGCCAGCGCACCTCGTCTTCCTCTTCCGACATGGCGGCATGGCCTGAGACGAAGAGCTGAACAAGGGGAATGCAGCCGCGGTGCATCATCTCGCGCAGGCAGGTGAAGGCGCTGCTCTCGCCGATCTCGGCCGCCAGATAGGCACCGCTGCGCCGCTTCTCCACCGTGCGGACATAGTCCTGCAGCGGCGTGAAGGTCACGCTGCGATGCGCCTCCTGCACCGCGAGCAGTTGGGCAGGGGTGTTGGCACGCTGGTCGTACACCACCTCGACCTGCCGGTCCGTCGTCAGGCTGCAGACCTCCAGCAGGAGTTCCAACTGTTCGCTTTCGAGCACGGGCGAGAGCAGCGTGACCATGCGCCGGTCCTGCCCGGTGACGATACGCATCGCCTCGCTGGTATGGCCGCGCCAGAGGAAGGGGATGATGTAGCGGCCTAGCGGCAGCTTCCCGGCCGAGGCGAGCAGGAGGGAATTCTCGGTATCGGATGCCACGACCTTGTCAAAGGTCTCGGTCAGGCGCTTCGCGAACTGGATGACCTCGGCTTCCGAGGCGCGCTGCGCCAGCACCCCGAGCGGCGCCACAGCCTGCATCGGGAGGCGCTTGCGCCGCCCCGCCATGCCCTCGGGAATGCAGGCGAACCAGAGGCCATGGTGCCCGGCATCCAGCAGCTTGCGGAAGCTCATGACGGGGACGCCCTGCGAGCCCATCGTGGCGGCGAGCTTGCCGCCCAGCCCCTGCGCGGTGGCCGGCGAGCAGATGACCTGGCCCCATTTCCGCAACTGCCGGACCGCCTTGGCGTCCATCTTGTCCGGCTGGCCATCGATGTAGAAGCCGACCTTCGACTGGTGGGCGACGTACTCGGCTGCTTCAAGCGCGTGATAGAGCAGCGGGGAGCGCAGATTCACGTCCTGCGCATGGAGGACGACGATCATCGCCGGCTCCACCTGCACGTTCTGGCCGAGGCTTTCCTCCAGCGTCTCGGCGACCTGCTGGCCCGCGTGGTGCATGGACTGCCGCGAGGCTTCCTCCAGCACCTGGATCAGCGAGGGATCGCGCACCACGGCGGCGCAGGCCCGCATCATGTCCCAGAAGGAGGGCAGGGTCTGGAAAGGGTGGGTCGGGACATAGCCCTCGAAGCAATGGGCATGCGCGATGACGCCCTTGCCGTAGCTCAGCGCCTCACCGATCTTGATCTTCAGCCCGGTCGAGAAGGACATCGGCCCGAGGATGACGTCCACTGAGTCGTAGAACTCGTCCATCGTCTCAACCCGGCCGAGCAGGCGCACGAAGGGCAGGTGGTCAACCTGGAGCAGATCGCAGCATGTGCCGGCGATGACGATCTCGCAGGGTAGGAGCGTCTTGCGCAGGAACTTGTGCGCTTCCTCGAGGAAGGCTGTGAAGTTCCGCACGTTGATGTTGTTGCGCGCACCCACCATGCCAAAGGCGATGACCTGACCGGGCTTGCGCGTGTGGCGCGGCACGACCGGCTCGGCATGCAGAAGCGTCATCACCTTCCGGCTGGTGATGGACTTGAAGAAGTCCTCTTCTTCCTTCTTGATCGCCCAGACCACGTCGGCGCGGTCGAGCGCGATCTTTTCCTGCTCCGGTGTGGTGTAGAAGAATTCCGGCGCGATGCCGTTGCTTTCCAGCACCTCGCGGCGGCCGGAGAAGCGGTCATGCGTGTCGAGGATCTTCACCGGCCCTTCCGGCACGAATTCGAGCGCCTTGGAAAGCCAGGTGTAGTTGACGATGACGACGTCGAAGCTGTGCGTGCTGAAGATCCACTTCAGCATGTCGCCGACGCCGGGATCCCACCACTCGTCGATCGTGTGGTAGTCGCCCTGCTGCGGCGGCATGTGCAGCGGCTGCGTCACTGGCGCGATGTAGTAGTTGTCCCACTGCGCCATCATGGCGCGCTGCGCCTCCAACGAGACGCTCTCGCGCCAGTCCGCCTCGCCGGGGTAATGCAGAAAGGTGATGGCAGCGCCAAGATTCTTCAAACGCTGGCAGACCTGGAAGATGCGCCGGCGGTTTCCGAAGTCGATCGGGTAGGTGGGCGTCGGCGCCACCACCAGCACGCTCTTCCCCGCCCACTTGCTCTTGGCAGCCAGGCTGAGCTTACTCATCATCGACCTCGTGCATGCCGCTCAGCATCACGGAGGTGAAGTTGTAGATGGTGGCGAGCTGCCAGCGGAACATGCCCGGGTCGTTCTGCTGCAAGGCCAGGGCGCGCACGGTCCGCTCCGAAGGCGGGCAGTGCAGGAAGAAGTCCTTGATGTCGTTCCACGCCCGCTCGACATCGACCGCCTCGCTGGAGACGGCGCCGCGGACCCGGTCGGAGACCGCCTGCCAGGCGACGCGCCGCCGGAACCAGGATTGGCGCAGGCGGGCCGCCTCCACCAGATGGTCCACCGCGGCGATCGGGTCATAGACCACCCGCCCGCCATGCGCCTTGATCCGATCGGTGAGCGCCACTTCCTCGTTGGACATCAGGCTGCTGCCGGAGCCGACACGGCCGAGGGAGACGTCGAACCCGCCGAAGCGGCGGAGCACCTCGGTGCGGTAGGCGATGTTCGCGCCCGCCACCCATTCCTGATCGGTCAGGAAGCGGGCCTCGTCCCCATGGTCCACGACCGAGACATAGCCCAGCATCTCGTCCGCCAGCCAGACGGGGCGCGGCTCGCTCCACAGGGGGCGCACCTTGCCGCCGATGACATGGCAGGTCTCTCCGAACTCGGCGAAGGTGCGGCAGAGGCTTTCGGCCCAGACAGGGTCCGCGATGGCGTCATCGTCAAGATAGGCGATCAGCGGGGCATCGGCGAGTCGCATGGCGACGTTGCGAGCATTCGACAGGCCCGGAATGGCCTCATGCACCCAGCGCAGATTGCCGACATGCTCGTACTGCTGCTGTTCCCGCCCCGAACCATCGCGGTCCGGCGAATTGTCAACCACCAGAACCTCGAACTGGTCCTGGGGAAGCGTCTGCCGCGTGAGGGATTCAATCGCAAGCCGAAGCAGGTCGTATCGCTTGTAGGTGCACAGTGCCACAGTCAGCTTCATCTCGCCGCCCTTTCCAATCCCACCTGGACCCTGATCACGTGCTCGCAGGCGAAATCTTCAGCCCGGCGAAGGCCACGCCCAGCATCCGCGTGTCCTCCTGTCCCTGATCCGCGGGGCGGAAGATGTGCGGGATGTTGAACATGATCTCGGTCGCGCCCGTCTCGTCGCTTACGGGGAAGGCTTCCGAGCGGATCACCTTATCGCCGCACCGGACGGGCACCTCGACGCCATTGACCTTCAGAGTGATCTCGGAACGATTCCGTTCGTCGCCGAAGGAGTACATGGTGGCATCCAGTTGCATCGGCACCGAGCGATCGACCCAGACGCGGAAGCGGACGGTGGAGCCGGGGCCGGTCCAGCGATAGGGACCTTCATTGCCGTATTCCAGAGCGTAGAAGCCATCCAGCGCGTCCAGCGCGTCGCGCATGTCGATCTGGGCGAACTGGGGCAGGTCGCTGGCTGCATGGGAGGCGCCGCCCGGCGTCCCGGAGCCTTGGCGGCGCAACGCGGCTGCATAGACCTTCTGCTTTTGCTTCAGCTTGGCCATTTCGAAGCTGAGCATGGCGATCTGCTCGCAGATCTTGCCGCGAGCTTCCTCGTCGGAGCCGCGGGCCAGTTCTTCCTGAATGCCCTTCAGGATATCGCTGTAGGACAAGTTGATCTGGTTCGCCATCTCTCTAGCTTCCTGCTTCCACTGCATTGCCCATCGCCAGTCGCTCCACGCCTTCACCTTGCATTCCGGCCAGGCGGGTCCGGTGCAAACCAGATGCCGAGGCGGGGCAGGACGACCGATGACCTAAGCTGGGACCGCAGAGCTTTGTTGCGTCGCAGCATAGAGCCTACAAGGTTGATCACTCAAGAGTGAGTGAAAAAGAAGAGTTCGGGGCAAAGGTCAACCCTGGGGCGGGTGGCCTCATCAACGAATCGCTGCGACTTCGGGAATCCAGGTCGGCCTGCCCAAGCCGGCTTATGATCTGCCTGTCGATTCTCGGAGGTTGCCCTAGGAGATTCAGAGCCTCTCGCCTCCAACTTCCCTCGTTTTAAGGCCCATGTTCTTCGCGCTACTCTGCTGAGCCTGTTCTCGTGACGCTGCGCGGTGCAACGAATCGCCGGCCTTTCTCTAATTTTCTGAACGCAGATGCGTTCGGCTGGAAACGGCAAACTATGATCTGCGGCTTGCGATCCATCCATCGGACCGGGTGGTTGGCGTACTGCGCGACCTTGGTCGAGCGCATCAGGGCGAAGTCCACGGGATGGAGGCAGACCCATGGAGTCCTTGCCGGCACGGTGGCGGAGCCTCTCGGAGCTTCTGCAATGGTCTGCCTGCAGCAGTGCTTTGCTGCATAGAATCGCTCCGTCCGCGGAATGGATCCTTCTCCGCCCTGACGTCCAGGGGGAAGTGTGTCTTGCGGCGGGCCTTTGCTTCGTCTCAAAAGACGGGATGATGCTCATGAATAATGAGGCAGGGAGCGCTGACCACGAACTGGTGAATGCGCCCGTTATTCGCCGAAAGGCTAAAGATGAGCTCCGGATTCCTGCTCTTCCATCGTCATCGCGGCGATCCTTGAAGGATGAGCCGTCCACGTCATCCTGCACGGGCGGCGGGCAGGGCTTCTGAACTGCAGGACCCATGGTTGTTCGATGGGGCAGATGAATATCCTGAGGAGCCAGGCAGCCCCGGAAGCCATCTCCTGTCCTGGAGCAACCCGAAACTGGAATGGCCAAGGCCAGCAATCGAAGCTTTCCTCATGAGAGCACCCACTCGGTGGCTGGGGCCGGTATGTACCAAGGAGTATGCGCTGTCGTAAATGCGGAGTTGTGGGATGATCCGCTTCATAGCTTCTGAGGCGAAGGCCGCGAAGCGGCACGCCTCCGGTGTGCTGCGGCTTGGCGAAGCGACGAATTTCCCGAATGCGACTTTCCGCGGCGGGGCGCTCCGCCAATGCGTGCGGCTCCCGTGCGCCGGCCTATGGCGGCCGTGAGTGCTGGATAGCTTCCCCTTCTTGTCTTGCTCAGGAGAACCGGCGGCCCTTGGGGTGTTGGTCAAGACGCCCCGCGCCGCTGCGTGGCTGCTGGTTGACCGGAAAGCTCCGCCCGACACGAGCACCATGGAGGGCGGCATCTTGCATCCTCTTCGTGGGCGGGACCTATGGCGTTCAAGCTGAGGGGGGCTTGGGCACCGCAGGAGGCCGCATCATGCGCAAGGCAGTCCGGCAACTTCGCCGCAGGCCGGACTAGCCTCTAGCCTTTTGCGTCATATGTTCATGGTCGCTGGACAACTTTGAGGTGCTTTCCATGGGCCGCATTGCTATGGTCGCTGTGCGCCGCAACATCCAGGGGGCCTTCGCTTGAGTTCCACCGTCACCCGTCTGCGCGTTCAGGACGAGGATTTTCTCGTTGCAGCGATGATCGAGCGCTGCCCGAAGACGATGATGATCCGGGAATTGTTCAAGAACGCGCTGGAAGCGGCCGCCACGGCGCCCGAAGGCCAGCGGCGGGTCGAATTCTCCGCGCTGCCGGTCGATGGCGTGCCGAAGCTGGCGCTCTGGAACTCGGGTCAAGGGCTGACCGGCCCCGAACTCTACCGGATGTGCGACATCGCCGCCTCCATCCGCAAGGAGAACGCCCTCGACCGCAATTTCGGCATGGGCGCCAAGGTGGCCTCGCTGCCCTCCAACCAGAGCGGCATGCGCTATCGCTCGGCGCATGAAGGCACGGTGCAGGAGGTGGTGATCGGCAAGTTCGGCGGCATCTATGGCCGCCTGTTGCGCCCTGGTGCGGGCGGCGCCCCCTCCGAAGTCATCGCGGTGACGGAGCTCGCGCGGGCCGAGGGGCGCGATCCCGCGGCCGACTGGACCGAGGTGGTGCTGTTCGGCAACAAGCCGGAGCAGAACACCGTCACCGACCCTTATGGCGGCAATCCGCGCAGCGCGAAGCACTGGTTGGTGGAGGCGGTGCGCAGCCGCTTCTTTCGCTTTCCGCAGGATGTGGAGATCGTCTTCCGCAAGGGCGTGGCGCAGCTGAAGGAGGATCGCCGCCTGGTCAGCCTCGCCAGCCGGCTGGCGGCCTTGCAGCATTACGAGGCGGTGCGCACGCCGGAAGGCATCACCATCCACTACGCCTACAATCCGGCCCGGCTGCAGCCGGGTGCCGCCAGCGGGACCGAGGCCTGGGAAACCGGCGAGAGCATGGGTGCGCTGATCTACCAGGACGAGATCTACAGCATCCTGCGGAGCGCGGCCTGGCTGAAGGAGGCGCCGAGCTTCGGCATCCCCTTCCTGGCGCGGGCCATCACCGTGCTGATCGAGCTGCCCGACGACTATCCCGTGCTGGCAGAGGCCTATCGCGAGTTCCTCCGCTACCGCAGCGAGCGGCAGGAGCAGGTGAAGGTGCATGATTATGCCGCCCTGGCGGTGCGCCACCAGCCGGTCTGGCTGACGCGCCTGCTGGCCGAGGCGGTGCCGCGCGCCGACTATGTCGATGACATCCTCGCCGAGATGCGGGAGATGCTGGAGAAGCTCGGCGTGGCGCTGCGCCGCCCGAACCAGGCGCCGAACTTCCGTCCCAAGGCGCTGGCCCACACCGCGTTGCCCGGCGAGAAGCAGCCCAGCGAGCCGCCGCCCTTCCATGCCGAGAAGCCCCCGGCCATCATCCTGCTGCGTGATCCGCTGGAGATCGCCGATCGCGGCCTGACGCACCGCGCTGCCGCATACTATCCGGAGACGCACCAGCTGCATGTGAACCTGCAATATGCGGCGGTCCCCGAGGTCGCGCAGGTGCTGGCGGCCGCGGCACCGCCCGAGCTGGATATCGAAGGAGTGCAGGCGGCGGCCCAGCTGACCGCCGAGCGTGCGATGGTCAGCCGCGTGGCGCGTGCGCTGACCTACTGCCTCGCCAAGCGTGGCCGGCCGAAGGAATGGAACGATAGCCAGCTGCGCCACGCCTTCTCGCCGGAAGCCCTGACCCTGGCGGCAGACGACATCCAGACCGGTTGGCACGACACCGAGGCGAGCTTCGCCGAATCCCTCAAGTCCGTGCCGCAGGCGGTCATGCCGGCCGCCCTGGACTGAGGGCCGCCTGCCGGCGCCCTTCCGGGGCGGAATGCCGGCCGGACCTTGCGCCCGGCCGGATCGGCACCCTCGGCTTACCTGCTGCGGGGCAGGGGGGAGAGCAGGCTTGCCCCGTCTCCCCGGGCACCTTACGCGATTGAAGCCGTGAGGCTGTCGGCCCAGCTGTCACCCATCTCCGCGGAAGAGGCTTAACCGCGACCATGGACACGCGCCCTCTGCAGGCAGCCATTCGCTTCGGACTTGGGCCGCGGCCGGATCAGCCCCTGCCGTCCGATCCTCTGGCCTGGCTCGATGCGCAGCTCGATGGCAAGGACATCCCGCCACCCCCGCCGGAAGGCTTCGAAACCCCTCCGGGCATCGGCGAAGGCTACCGTATCTGGCGTGAGCTGACGGAGGCGCGACGCGCCGGCGGCATGGTGCCCGACACGGTCTGGTCGCTGTACCGCGCCGAGGCCATCAGCGCGCTGAGCTGGCGCGTGGAAACGCCGGCACCCTACCGGGAGCGCCTGGTCGATTTCTGGACCAACCACTTCACGGTCAGCCGCCGTGCGGGCCATCGGGTCACCAGTGTCCAGGGCGCCTATGTCCGCGAAGCCATCCGGCCGCATGTGACCGGCCGCTTCGCGGACATGCTGGTGGCGGTGATCAGGCATCCGGCCATGCTCAGCTATCTCGACCAGGCCAGCTCCATCGGGCCGAACAGCCCCGCCGGCCGCAGGCGCGGCCGCGGGCTCAACGAGAACCTCGCGCGCGAGCTGCTCGAACTGCATACCCTTTCCCCGGCTGCCGGCTACACCCAGGCGGATGTGGTGCAATGCGCCCGCCTGCTGACCGGCTGGGGCATCGAGCGCAGCAAGGAGCCGGTCGGGACCGTCTTCCGGCCAGCCAATCACGAGCCCGGCCCCAAGACCGTGCTGGGCCGGCGCTTCGAGGAGGGCCCGGAGGCCACCGAGGCGCTGCTCCGCTTCCTGGCCGACCATCCGGCCACCCAGAAGCACCTGGCGACCAAGCTGGTGCGGCACTTCGTGGCCGATGACCCGCCGCCGGAGGCGGTGTCCCGTATCGCCGGGGTGCTGCGCGACACCGCCGGCGACCTGCGCGCCGTCGCCATGGCGCTGCCGCGCCTGCCGGCCGCCTGGGCGCCGCCCTTCAGCAAGCTGCGCAACCCCGTCGATCTGATCACTGCCGTGTTCCGGGCCGGAGGGGCTTCGGGCGCCAGCATCGGCGTGGCCGCCTTCAACGCCTGCGACCTGCTGAACCAGCCCTTCTGGGCCGCCCTCCAGCCGAATGGTTGGCCTGACGAGGCCGCCGAATGGCTCGGGCCGGAGGCTGCGATGCAGCGGCTCGACTGGGTCTATGATGCCGCCGGGCGGTTCGGTCGGCTGGAGCCGATGCAGGTGCTGGAGGCCAGCCTGGGCCCGCTCGCGCCCTCCGAGACCTACCAGGCCGTCCGCCGCGCCGGCTCGACCCGCGAGGCGCTTGCCCTGATCTTCGCCAGTCCGGAGTTCCAGCGCCGATGAGCCACCTCCCGAAGATCGGCCGGCGTGGCCTGCTGCTCGGCCTCACCGCGATGGCCGCCACGGCGCGGGCGCGCCTCGCCTTCGCCCAGACCACCGCCGCCACCGCCGGGGAGAACCGGCTGGTCGTGGTCATCCTGCGCGGCGCCATGGATGGGCTGGCCGCGCTTGCCCCTTATGGGGACCCCGCCTATCGCGCCTTGCGGGGCGGCATCGCCCTGCCCGAACCGGGGCAGGAGGAGGGGCTGCTGGACTGCGGCGGCTTCTTCGGGCTGAACCCGAGGCTGGCCACCCTGCACCGCTTCTTCCGAGATGGTGCGCTTCTGCCGGTCCATGCCGTTGCCGGACCCTACCGGAACCGCAGCCATTTCGAGGCTCAGGACCTGCTGGAGAGCGGCGCGCCTGAGCGCCTCAGTTCTGGCTGGCTGAACCGTGCCCTTGGAGGTTTGGCCGAGCCACCGCCCGGCAAGCCGGACGCCGGCCTCGCACTCGGCCTTGACCTGCCGCTGCTGATGCGCGGGCCGCAGCATGTCGGCATGTGGGCGCCGCCGCGCCCGGTGCGGCCGCCACCTGATCTCTACGGCCGGATGGCCGATCTGCTGCACGCCGATCCTTTGCTCGGTCCGGCGGTGGCGGATGGCATGCGCGCGCGGGGATACGCGGCCGGCGTGGTCGGCGAGGAGCGGGGGCCGCGTGGCGGCTTCGTGGCACTGGCCGGCGTGGCGGGCAAGCTGCTCGCCACCCGGGATGGCCCCCGGGTGGCGGCCATGGAGCTGGGGGGCTGGGACACCCATGTCGACCAGCTCCGCCGGCTCGACCCGGTGCTGGGGCAGCTCGATGCCGGCATGAGCGCCTTGCAGGCACAGCTTGGCGAGGCCTGGAGCAAGACCGCCGTGCTGGTGATGACCGAGTTCGGCCGCACTGTCCGGGTAAATGGCGCCGGCGGCACGGACCATGGCACCGGCGGAGTGGCCTTCCTGCTTGGCGGTGCCGTGGCGGGGGGGCGGGTGCTGGCCGACTGGCCGGGGCTGGCCGAGGATCGGCTCTTCGAGAACCGCGACCTGCAGCCCACGCGCGACCTGCGTGCCATCGCCAAGGCCCTGCTGCGCGACCACCTGCGGCTGCAACCGGC
>Ga0182742_1003893_pt1 | contig 14058 bp, 11 predicted proteins | sample eDN5th37CBELigMG_FD_128880 | JGI IMG/M metagenome (GOLD analysis project Ga0182742, IMG submission 128880) | Enriched Miracle-Growth compost microbial communities from Emeryville, California, USA - eDNA 5th pass 37_C BE-Lig MG (version 2)... ... | reverse complement strand
TTCCTGACGGCAGATGCGAATCCAAGCGGTTGAAAAAGGCTGCTGGCTCGTTGGTTCCGGAGATGACAAAGAAATTGACGGTGATCAAGGCACGCGTCGTCGCATTGGTTGTGAATGGTAGCTGAGCAGACAATGGTGGCTGGAAGCAGTCGTTGATCAAGGATTGGACACGAGCCGCCGCCCGACGAGATCCCGGCTTTCAGCCGCGTGATGATCAGCCTGTTCATTTGAGCGCACATGTCGGACTGACGGCTGCGCTGTCTAATCGGAAAGGGCAAATGCACATCGAGCTTGCGAAGACGGTTTCCGCGCCGCCGGCAGATGTATTTGCTGTCGTTGCGAACATTCTCGACTGGCCGTACATCATTAGCTCCATCAAAAAGGTCGAACTGTTGACCCCGGGTCCGATCCGGATTGGCTCTCGCTTGTTGGCAGAGCGGATCATGTTCGGTCGAATTGGGACGCAGAAGCTCGAGATCGCAGAAATCGAACATCCCCATCGACTGCGCATGCTGTTGGATCATCCGGATCTGCACTATGAGCTAGATCATGTGATCGATGCCGTTTACGGCGCCGGCAGCCGGATCATGCTGATTTTCAGAAGCAGGCCGGCCACCTCGGGTGGCCGGGCTCTGCAGCCGCTGATAACGCCATTCATGGAAGTTACCCTGCGCGACGAGCTGGAGCAGGACTTGTCCGACCTGGCCGCTGCTGTCCCGCATCGCGTCTCCTGAGGGAGCGCACACGGACCTGCTGCCTGCACTGACCGCCACCGCGTTTCGCTGACGACCGTCAAGGACGTTACGACCCCGGCGGTGCACGTGTGTTCAATGGCAATGGGGAGAGAGCTCATGGCCGGCTTCAGACCAGCATCGTCACCCGCAAGGGCGACGAATCGAATGTCGAGGTGACGGCGCCGAAATCTTGACGACCGTCAACGACATGCAACGGCTTGCGCCTATCTTTAGAAGAAAACATGCCCATCCGGAGAGCGGCAATGATCAAGGATGTCATGGTATGGCTGGACGGTGGGGTGTCCGACGATATCCGCTTGGCCGCGGTGGCCGAGATTGCCAGCACTTTCGAAAGTCACGTCATCGGATTGTTTCTCAATCCGCTGCGACAGACAGTAATTGTCGCGGACGAAGTCAGCGCGCTCGCCGCCGCTGATCAGCTGAAAAGGGCGAAGGAGGTCGGTGACAAGACTGAGACTCTGCTCGCCAAACGCTTGCAGACGCTCAAGCGTCCGACCGAAATTCGCCGGTTCGATGTCCTGGCCAACGATGTCGCAACCATTGCCGCCCGCGAGGCGCGCGGAACTGACACCTTCGTTGCGCTGCGGCCGAATGGATCGATGGATCCGGACCGACTGCTCGAAGGAGTGTTGTTCGGAGGGGGTCGCCACCTCTACCTGTTTCCTGAAACCGAACGTCCAAACGTAGTGTTCAATCGCGTCCTGATTGCGTGGAATGGTAGCCGGGAGGCCGCCCGCGCGGTCGCGGAAGCGATGCCCTACCTTCACAAAGCCAAGGAAATCGCAGTGCTGGTCGTCACTGGCGATCGTCCCGTCGAAGAGGCGGCTACACTGGGCTCGGATATCGTCAACCATCTCAAGCACCATGGCCTCGATGCTGTCCTTGTGCGCGTGAAGAGCGGCACCAGCGGTGTTGGCGCCAAGTTGATTGCGGAAGCGCGAGCGCGCAAGGCCGACCTCATTGTCATGGGTGGCTATGGCCATTCCCGGCTGCGCGAGTGGCTGCTGGGAGGTGTCACCTATGATCTCATGCACCAGTCGCCCATTCCGATCGTCATGGCTCATTAAAAGTGGCGCAGAGATCAACTACTTCGTTTTGGGCGTAGGATCAGACGGTGCCGGTGCCTGCTCCGATTGGCCGGTGGTCGCAGGCTGAGGTCGTCGCGGCTCAACGCATTGAGCACGATGCCGACCACCTGCCCGCAAGCGATCAGAACACCGGCCATTGCGGTCCGCTCACGCGATTACCTCCCGACCAACACGATGGAAGGGATCGGATCGCCTCGGGTCGTGGGGATGAAAGCGTGATGTCGGACACAGATGGGCCAGAGCATCAGTTCAAGCATCTCATAATCTGTCGCAAATCATTTGACCACGGACAGGCGCTACAATCGCGTAATAAAAAACACATCGAGTAATAAAAAAACACATCGAAGAGTACGGTGAGCGCTCAGCGCGCCTCCGACCTCGCCTCAGCTCCTCGCGGGCCACCTGACGCTCTCACTCGCTGCTTCGCCAGGCGACGGCAAGGATCAGAATGAACGGCAGAAAAGTGATGATTTCTAATATAGAACAGGCTCGCGGTTACTGTTGTTCCAGTCCTGTTGTTGCTGCGCTCGCGACATTTGCGTACGTTCCTAGATTCTATTTGCAATTCGAGGCAACTGAGAGCAGAGCGCTGTGTTTCCGACGAGACTGTGCCATCGACAGGCGCAAACAGCGGGACTTGCCCGAACGTCCGCCGTCCGGTGACGACACGAGCGATCAGGCGTGAACGGGGTCCATATGCCGGCGGGCCCACTCGATCAGTTCGGATGATGACGCGAGGCCCGTTCTGCGAGCGACTTCCCGGCCGCCTTGGACCAGCAGTAGCGTCGGTATGCTTCTAATGGCGAACCTTGACGAAACCTCCGGCGCAGCATCGCTGTCGACCTTCACGAGCCGGACCTCAGGCTCAAGCCTGGTTGCTGCCTGCTCAAAATGCGGTGCCATCGCCTTGCAGGGGCCGCACCAGGCGGCCCAGAAGTCAACAAGGAGCGGGATGTCGCTATGACGGAAGTGCTTGTCGAAGCGCGCGGGGTCATTCAGCGCGATCGGTCGTCCTTCAAACAACGGCCGATGGCAGAAGCCGCATTTGCCACGATCATGCAATCGTTCGCGCGGAATCCGGTTGATCGTATCGCAATGCGGGCAGACGATGTGCAGTGGCTTCATCACTATCTCAACGGGTTACTCCACGAACGATCATAGGTGTTCTGCGAGATGAACGCTCTGACGGGCATCAATTTTGCGCCAAAAAAGAGGGCTATCATGGCGGGCGCAACGATAGCGGATATGCGAGAAAGTCGCGTTCAAACGTCGTGGCTGTACACATTGATCTTGCAAAAACGTTGTTGCGCAACCGATGCGCGCTTTTTTGACATTGTTGTGACATTGTCCAGTGGCGGTGGATCGAGCGGGCCGGCCGCGGTCGTAACGTGAGATCCGCAACATGTAAATCGTAACGTAGAAGGTCGAACCTTCTGCGTTACTCATTTCAATTTGCAACATACGGCATTGAACCGCCATGACCAGTACGATGCTTCTTTTCATCACGATTGACCATGGCCTCGTCCGGTCCTGGGCAGAGGCTAGAGATGCGCGCCCCTCGAGGTTCGAGGGCATGTCGAAGCCATCGCCGCTTCGCTTTGACCTCGGTCCGCCCGATGCAGGTTTGACAGAAACGAGTTGGGAGGATTTTTTCGAAGAATTCGAACGAGACAATCTTGCTTTTTACTATCGGGATATGGCGCCCACCGGGGAGCCCGATGATCTGCATGGATTTGTCAGCCGTGCGGCCGTTCCGGATTTAGCGATGGTCTCAAGTTCGACGATCGTCGAACGCGCCGTCTAGTTGACAATCGACCCTGCCGCTCGGTTCAGGATCGCAAAAAGGGATGAATCTCATCAAGGCGTTGTCGTCGGAATCGGTGCACATTCTCTCGCGATATTTAGGTGTCCCGCCGGGAGATTGCCGAAAATTGACGGACGTCAGGGCGGTTCGGTGATCCCCGGCCTAACTTTATCTTCCGTTCGCACGGGCCGAGGCGGGGGCACGTCGGACGGCTCTCTCACTGAGGAGAACGCCATGATGCGGCAAAAGCCAAACCGCGGAACGGCCATCAGATTGGCCAGCCTGTGGGACGCCGGTTATGTGTCTTATGCGTCGCCTCCTCGCTTGCCGCGCGCGCGAAGGGATCGCAATGATGCAACGCGTTCTGATGCGCCATCGGCCGCTACGTCACGGATCGTCAGCACTTCGCAGTAGGGAACGTTCCCTTGGATCAATCAAACACTCCCTTGGATCAATCATCAGACGGTCTCGAGCGGATCAAGGTGCGCCAGGTGGCGGCGTGTTCCATTCCCGCCAAGCCGGCGAGGACGCAGTCGAAGACCTTTTGCTGAACGGGTTCGACCGCACCGACCAGATCGAAAAGCGCGCGGAAGACCTGCTCCTCAGTTCGCTTCGTCCGGTCCATGGCTCGGCAGCGAGCCACTGAGACACCCGGAGGCAAGACAGCAAGACAGCAAGACAGCATGACAGCATGACAGCAAGACAGGAACGCCCCCATGATCGCAGCGCGACCCGCCGACACCAATCCGCCACCCCGGGTGATGGCCGTGCCGCGGTTCGAGCGGCTGTTCCGCCGTGCGGCCGGCATAGACGTTGATAAAACTGACCTGCGCCGCTACAGCGATTTCGTCAACCGCAAGCTTCACGATCTGCTGGTCGTCGCCGAAGAGGTGGCGCGAATGAACGGGCAAGAGGCGATTGAGCCGTTGCATCTGCCGATCACCAAGGGCTTGCAGGGTTGCATCCGGGAATTCCGTCTGCTTGACGAAGAGGTCGAACTCGACCCGATCCTCAATCAGCTTGCGGCGCGGCCTCCGCTCGGTCTGCCCTACGGCGAGGAGATGGAGGCGCAGTTTCCGATGATTGTCGGTGGCCTGAGCGTGGCACTGGCGCGCTCTTTCAAAATCATCGATCCTGCCCTGAAGCGGCCGTCGACCGAACACTGGCAGCGGTCGTTCGAAGTGTTCGATCTGTTGCTGTAGCGCGCGGCGTGGCCGAGGTGAGGGGAAGCGAAGTAACGATGGGTGTGCGAGGTCTTTGCCGGCTCTGCGAATCCGAGTAACTCGGCCGCCGCAGCGCGTCATATCCGCCCGCCTAGTCAGTGACCTGATAAAGGAGCAGGGCCGGCAGACCACGTAAAGAATAAAGATTGCATCCCACACCCCCTTGGCGCTGGCGACGGCGACCGTTTGCAACGGGGTCGCGAACGCGGCCGGGCCTCAGCCGTTCCCGCGCCGACGAGGCTTTTGCTCTACTTAAGCTGCACCTTACCTTCACGCGGTAGGGCCACCACAACGGCGTCCGCGAGGTCGATGAGATACTCCTTCTGGTGCCGGCTCAATTCGGTCAAGACCCGGTCGGCCTCCTGCACGTCGTCAAACGCACTGCCCACCAATTCAGCCATAATAGTCTCCTTCCAACGCCAGCCCAAATCGATAGCACTCAGCTTCGAACGTCTTGTGTCCAACACTGATCTTCGAGTGCGTCTGATCGAACGCCTACGATATCATGCCAGGATCGACCTCCGGGGCGGGGAAAACAATAATTGATGTTCTGTCTCGTGGTCGCGACCTGCGTCACGGTACCGGTTCGTGGTTCGCCCGATCCTGACGCAGCGGGGCTTTACGAATTCTCAACGCAAAGAGAGTTTACCCTCTGCCCGGCGCGAAAAGCTTCCGGATCAGTCGCTCGCTGTTCGCAGAAAAGATCGTTGCCGGGTCGGTCGCTGTTTTGTGAAGCGGTGCAAGCGTGAATGTCGCCAAGCGCTTGAATTTGAGCGAAGATTGTAATCAAACGAAGCCGATAGTTCCGAAGCAGCCATCCAAATCTCCGACCGTCGTTCCGCCGGGCGCGCGCCATGAACAAACAGCAACAATGGAACATCTGGTACTTCATCGGCGCATTTTTCCTGCTGATGATGTTTCAGAGCGTATGGACCACGTGGCGCACCGTCGAACCCATTCCCTATAGCGACTTCCTCAAATTCCTCGATGAGGGTCGGATCGTGGAGGTCGTGGTGAGTCAGGAGCAGATCACCGGCAGGCTGAAGGAGCCGATCAACGGTCGCCAGCACTTCGTGACCAACAGAGTTGATCCCGAGCTGGCAGATCGGATTGCCAAGACTGGCGTGGAATTCACAGGCACCGTTCAGAACACGTTCCTTTCGACCCTCTTGTCCTGGGTGATGCCCGTCCTGGTCTTCCTTGGCATCTGGTACTTCGTTTTCCGTCGGATCGCGGAGAAGCAGGGCATCGGTGGCCTGATCAATGTCGGAAAGTCCAAAGCCCGCGTTCTGGTAGAACGCGATACGGGGGTCACCTTCGATGATGTCGCCGGTGTGGACGAAGCCAAGGCCGAGCTGCAGGAACTGGTTTCGTTCCTCAAGGACAAAGACAAGTATGGACGGTTGGGAGCCCGTATCCCGAAAGGCGTACTTCTCGTCGGTCCTCCCGGAACAGGCAAGACCTTGATCGCCAAAGCCGTCGCTGGCGAAGCAGGCGTGCCGTTCTTTTCAATTTCAGGTTCCGAGTTCGTAGAGATGTTCGTCGGCGTGGGAGCGGCCCGGGTGCGTGACTTGTTTGAGCAAGCGCGTAAGACGGCGCCCTGCATCATATTCATCGACGAACTCGACGCGCTCGGAAAGGCGCGCGGCGCTCCCGGTACGTTCGGGGGACACGACGAGAAGGAACAGACGCTCAATCAGCTGTTGACCGAGCTTGACGGGTTCGATCCGCGCGAAGGCATCGTTCTCCTGGGCGCGACCAATCGGCCGGAGGTGCTGGATCCGGCGTTGCTGCGGGCCGGGCGGTTCGACCGGCAGGTCGTGCTGGATCGGCCCGACCGGCTGGGCCGCGAAGCCATCCTCAAGGTGCATGTGAAGCGCATCAAGCTGGCCAGCGATGTCAAGTTGGAAGAGATCGCGGGGATCACGCCCGGCTTTAGCGGCGCTGATCTCGCGAACCTGGTAAACGAGGCTGCGATCGTCGCGACGCGTCGCGGCGGCAACGAAGTGACGACCGCCGACTTTACCGCGGCGGTCGAGCGGATCGTCGCCGGCGCCGAGCGCAAGGGCCGCTTGCTGCAGCCGCACGAACGCCGTGTCGTTGCCTATCACGAGATGGGACATGCGCTGGCCGCCGCCAGCCTGCCCGACGCCGACCCGGTCCACAAAGTATCCATCATTCCCCGTTCCATCGGGGCGCTCGGCTACACCATGCAGCGGCCCACCGACGATCGCTATCTGATTACGATGCGAGAATTGAAGGACCGCATGGTGGTCCTGTTATCCGGCCGCGCCGCCGAGGACATCGTTTTCGGTGAAGTCTCAACAGGCGCTGCCGACGATCTCGCCAAAGTCACCGACATTGCGCGCCAGATCGTGACAAGGTTCGGCATGACCCAGGCGCTGGGGCAGGCCGTCCTCGAACGCAAGAGTGAGACGTATCTGGGAGACCAAGCGGTCAGCGTACGCGAGAAGGATTATTCGGAGGAAACCGCGCGCGAAGTCGATCTCGAGGTCAAGCGGCTGATTGAGGAGGCCTATGATCGTGCCAAGACGCTCTTGTCGGAGCGGCGATCCGTATTGGACGAAGGTGCGACGCTATTGCTGGAGAAAGAGACACTGACACCCGATGACTTTCCCCCGCTCATGCCGAAGAAGCATCAGCCACCAGCCGGCCGGCAACAAGAACCAGCGCGGCAGGCTCGTTAACGGCGCTGCGCTCCAGGGGTTGGACTATGCACCTGGAGGTCAGCGTGCCGATACGAGCGTTTGGCTTCATCTGAGATGAGTTCGCATCAGGCCCCCAAGCTCCCAAAGAGCTCTATCTGCGCTCATCACAAGAGCGGCGACAATAGCCGTGCTGCAGAGTCCCGGAACCTGACCAGCGGGTTTTGGGCGAGATAGGCTGCCGCATCGAATTCGGTGCAGTGAGCGAGATCGCGCTCGAAAGCGCCCTCCAACTCCGTCGCGAGTCGCCTGTTGTAGAGAACTGCGTTGATCTCGTAGTTAATACTGAAACTGCGGATGTCGATATTGGTCGAGCCGATCGAGCAGATTTCCGAATCGATGCTGATTGTCTTAGCGTGCAGGTACCCCTTGTCATAGAGGAACACCCGGGCTCCGGCGGCAACGACATCCTGCACGTATGTGTTGCTGGCCCAGCCGGGTACAGGATCACCTGACGCGCGTGCCGTGAGCATCACGTGCACCTTCACTCCAGCCAGTGCAGCGGCTGCTAACGCCTCGGCAATGGTTGAATCCAGGATAAAGTAAGGCGATTGGATGTACACGTGCCGTTGCGCGCTCGTGATCATTGCAAAATAGAGTTGGCGAATGGCAGACCACTGTGAGTCCGGTCCCGAGGTCAGGATTTGAACTGGCACATCTCCTTGTTCCGGCTCTGGCGCATCGGTTGGGAAGTAGTCCCGACGCTCAAAAAGGTTCTCCTTCACGGCGTTGTACCAATCGACCACGAAGACGGCCTGCAGGACTGCGGCCGCTTCCCCGACGAGGCGAACCTGCGTGTCGCGCCAAGATGTGAAGCCCGCTCCACCACTGAGGTGCTCGCGACCGATATTCATCCCGCCGATGAACCCGATCGTGCCGTCAATGACCGTAATCTTTCGGGGCACGACGCCGAGGAGGGAATCCTTCGGACCTTTAAGGAGGCCGGTGGCGAAGTAGTCGGCTCTGTCAGGCTGCCGCTGGTGAATCCGGATTTTTCCGCCTTCGTGCAGCGTGCAAAGGACCTCAATCCGGACGGCATCTTTGTATTCGTTCCGGGCGGAGCGCAGCCGCCTGCCCTTGCGAAAGCCATGTGGGAGCGCGGCCTCAATCCGAAGAACATCAAGCTGATGGGCCAGGGCGAGATCGCAGACGAAACTGCACTCCGCAACATGGGAGAGGCCGCGCTGGGGATCATCACGGGATTTCATTACGATTTCAATCACACCTCGCAGAAGAATAAGGATTTCGTGAAGGCCTACTTCGAGGACTACAAGCGCAATCCGAACTTCTTCGCGACGCACGGCTATGACGGCATGCATCTGATCTATGAGACGCTGAAGAAGACCGGCGGCAAAGCCGACGGCGAGAGCCTCGTCAATGCGGCCAAGGGCATGAGCTGGGAGAGCCCGCGCGGCCCGATGACCATCGATCCGGAAACGCGGGACGTCATTCAGACGGTTTATATCCGCAGGGTTGAGCGCGTCGGTAACGAACTCGTCAATGTCGAGCTTGAGCGGTTCGAAAATGTGAAGGACCCGGTCAAGGAGCGGATGAAGAAGGAAAAGAAATAAGGCTTGCGCACGAGCCTCCCCGCATTTTCACAGTGGCGCATCCGCAGGCCGTGTTTACCCTTGTATCGCTCCGAACGAAGTTTCTCGGCGACGCGCTCTGGGTGCATGCCCTCTGTGGCCGAGAACGGCACGAGACCTTCAAATTCATCCGCGGAAGAATAAGGCGCCGGCAGCAGCTGGGCAGTCAAGGGCGGGACGCGAGGAGGACGGCGCCAGACAAAGTTTGGGCGGCAGTTCCTCTCGCTCGTCAGGGTAAACCGGAGAATGTTGGATTACAGCTCCTCTCGCTCCGCCAACCTGTCGAAAAACTTTTTTCTCCGCTTCGGCCGACTGCTTACAAGCCGGCTGAGTTCGTAGGCTTTTCGCGATTGGGCGATGTACCTCGGCCAGATGACCGGACCGGTTGATGCTCTCTCCGGGGGAGATTTCTACCGAAGCTGTGTACTCGCCCGCAAAAGTACTGAGCTTCCCGCCTTCGACAAATCAAGACGTTAGCGCGGATGGACGAAACTTCGTTTCGAATACCTGTCCGCCGTCCGAGTCCGTTTCGAAAAAGCTCACAATAAAGTTGCGCATCACTGGCCGGGCTCGTGGTCGAAGCTGAGAGCGGTGCTGCTCGGTCGGCAACGGATCGCGGAGCCAGCTCGCAGCTGAAGCGCCGCATGCTGGCCGCGCGGCGCTGGCCGAGCGCTATGTACGCGAGCTCGATGCCGACCCTTACTGCGGAAACCAGCCAGCGTCGGCTTTTCCAGACAACGCCAGACATCCTGATCCGTCGCGCAGGTAGGTGCATCCATGTGATCGATACCAAATGGAAGCGTGATTTTGTACCGGCGGTAGGAGGTGGATCGCGCAATTGCGATGTGTGTACACCGAGATCTTCCGACACCTGCATAGAGGATGCGCACGATCCTTGGTCAGGCGAACCGCCTAGAGCTTGAACTCTTCGCGTAAGCTTCCATCTCCCCGTGACCACCCCCCGGTCCCATTAAAACACCTGACTTGGTGTCTTCGGAGCCGGACTCAGGCCCAACATCCCGTGGGCCGTCGCGGAGAATTCATCGTCGATCTGATGATGCGCTCGCGGCACCTCGCACTTGAGCAAGCTCACTATCTTGCTGACGACACCGGCGAGACGCAGGCTTGAAGCCGGGACTTCTAGCTCGGATATGGCTATCGCAGCAGCACACCCGTATCCAGACAATCGATGCCACAGGACTTTTGAACTTCCGCGGCGTGCGTGGTCGTCGAAATCCAGGTCCTAGCGGGGAGCTTCATCCCAGCGCGTCGGACCATGATTTTCGGAGGAAACAGGCAAGAGAAGAAGTTTTCTGACGAGTTCCGCCTGTCGGTGTGTGCCCGTTTTCTGAAAGATAAGCTTGAGATATTGCCTCGCACTGACTTGCGTTATGCCAAGCTGCTGGGCGGATTCTTTCAATGAACAGCCCGCTACGAGCAAATCCGCCAGCCTCGCCTGGCTCGGCCTGAGTCCATATAACCGCTGGAAAAGCTCAGAGCGTGTTTCGTCAGGCAGTTCCGGATCGCGGACGTAGGCAATTACGAGCGGTTCCTTCGAAATAGCCCAGCCGTGACGAGCTTGATTGCCCGCCAAAACAGAGAGCAATACAGTATAGCTGTCACGACCGGACGGCCGCGCAATTTGAACAGCATCTCCGGAAGGTCGCAATCCAGACTCTGCAGAACGAATAAGCTGCTGAGCTCGCGTTCGGATACTGACCCCTGCGACACCGTCGATCGTCAGCCGACCGTTAGAAAAGTACAGTCCGTCCGCTTCGGCGGCAATTTGCCGCGCTGCGCTGTTCGAGAATCTCACGCAAGCGTCAGCATCGATAACAACAATGCCGAGCGCCATGCTGTCCAGAGCATCGAATGCGACGTCCCGCTCGACGGTTACGAGTTCGAACTCTCTTTGTAATTTGAGAGCGCGATTGAGGTGAGGAATCAACGCCGCCATCAACTCGCACTCCTGGTCGGTAAATCGAGACTGGGTACGATCACGCAAAACAAGGAAATAGGTCAGCGCGCGCTCATCCTCGACCAAATTGACACCAAGCGAGTATTCGACTTCGCCGACTGATAGAACCTCCTGGTAAACGCGCGAAGCATGAAGCTGTTCGTCCGACAGCAACATCCTGCAGTGAATGGGTTTGAACGGATTTGCGCTAAAGAGCGGAATGCGCGGGTCTTCACCCATCATGCTTTCGTAGCGACGCATATGCGCCGGGCTCCAGTCGTAGCCGTGGACCACGCTGAACGATAAGCGGCTATTGACCAGATCGGTATGACCTACCTGCGCCCCGCGCGCATTGAATAATGCCGACGCCTTCTCGAGAAAAACGGGCCACTTATCCAAGTCGGATGCGGAATCATAAAGCCGCTCCACGACTTCAAGCAATTGGCGCGATCGTCGCATGTCGCCACAGGCCGAGACAAGCTTCGTTCCCCCGGCCGTCAGAGCGTTTTCTCCCGGTTCGCCCGTTTGTCAATATCCCACCGAAAATCGCATTGCAATGGTTGCGACCGGATCCCCCTCTCAACACACGACCGCCCTCAAAGGAGCTAGGCCCTTGCCGCCCAACTCCTACATCTCGCAAATGCGAAATCAGAGCACAGCGAGGTCGGCGCGATGTAGTCCCCATTTGGGGATTGCGCGAGACCAAAACCTATGCGCCCAATCAATGCATAAGCCACATCTGCGTGGCAAGTCCTGAAAAAAGGACGCAGGGGAAGCGGCCCAGACGATCACGGCCGTAAGCCACCAGCGCGAATGGGGGAGCGTTAGCGTCATGGTCAACCGAAAGCCAGTGGCGACTCATGTGTCTGCAAACGGCGCGGAGGATGCGGGGCCAATCGCAATCACGCTGGTCGGTAGCGACGCGGACGGAACGATCGCCTCCTTCCGCCTCAATAGCCGACCCAAGCATGGCACACTATTTCTCGACGCGGGCATGACGATCGAGGCGACTGTCAATGGCGTCTACGACGCAATCGGCAATGCGCTCACCCTGTATTTTCGGCCGAATGCAGATTTCTACGGCAACGTTCATTTCAAATACGCGGCGATGGACGATTTTGGCGCGCTCTCAAAGGCGGCAATGGCGAAGATCAATGTCGTTGCAGTCAATGATGCGCCCAAGCCGGCGAATGTTGCGGTGAAGGGCAAAGAGGACTCCACAGTCCAGATGAAGCTGAAGGGGACAGACATTGATGGAAAGATCGCCTCGTTTAGAATCACCGATTTGCCGGCCGACGGGACCCTGTATCTCAACAAGAATGGCACCGGCGCGGTTGCAGTCAACGACGTGATTGCCGCGGGCAAAAAGCTATATTTCAAACCTGATTCCGACTGGAACGGCACGACCAAATTTCATTATGCAGCGATCGACAAGCAAGGCGCGGAATCGATCACCGACGCGAGCGTCACCATCAACATATCCGCGGTCAATGACGTGCCGGTCACAAACGGTGTATCCTCAAACGGCGTAGAGGATGCCGCCGCGATCGCCGTCACGCTGACCGGAAGCGATGTGGACGGCACAGTTGCCTCGTTCCGCCTCAATAGCCGGCCCAAGCATGGCACATTGTTTCTCGATTCCGGCCTGACAGTCGAGGCGAATGTCAACGGCGTCTACAAAGCAGTCGGGAACGCGCTCACCCTGTATTTTCGACCGCACGCGGAGTTCAACGGCAACGTATCCTTCAAGTATACTGCGATCGACGATCTGGGCGCGCGCTCCAGGGAGGCGATCGCCAAGATCAATATCCTTGCCGTCAACGATGCCCCCAAGCCCACCGATGTAACGGTAAAGGGCAAGGAAGATTCCGCGGTCCAGATCGCGCTGAAGGGGACCGATGTCGATGGGAAAATTGCCTGGTTCAGAATCACGGATCTTCCGGCTGATGGAACTTTGTATCTCAACAAGAATGGCACCGGCGTCGTTGCGGTCAATGACCTCATTGCGCCAGGCAGAAAATTATATTTCAAGCCCAATTCCGATTGGAACGGCACGACCGAATTTCATTACGCAGCGATCGACAAGCAGGGCGAGGAATCGATCAACGACGCGAGCGTCACCATCAACATATCATCGGTCAACGATGCACCAACTACGAAAGACGCTTCGGCGACGGGCAATATCCTGTCGCCCAGCATTCCGATCACCCTGACCGGCGACGACAGCGATGGCACGGTTTCCGCCTTTAGGGTTCAATCACTACCAAAAAATGGGAAACTCTATCTCGATGCGGACCTCACCCAGCCGGTGAAAGCGGGTACCATTTACCCAGCGACCGCGGAAACGCTGACCTTTTATTTCAAGCCAAATGACGGTTTCGTCGGAAGCGCGACTTTCAAGTTCGTTGCCATCGATGAGCTCGGCCAGAAAGATCAATCCCCGGCTGTCGCGACACTCAATGTATCAGCCGATATCACCCCACCGGATGCGCCGGTGATTGTCTCGTTCTCAGACGACACCGGTACGCTCGGAGACGGGCTGACGGCGGACCGGAACCTGACGCTCACGGGAACGGCGGAGGCGGGCGCGAGCATCGAAATCTTCAACGGAGCGGCGTCGCTTGGAACGGCGAATGCCGACAATTTCGGCCAGTGGGCATTCACTACCGCAACCCTGGCGGACGGCGCCTACAATTTCACCGCCAAAGCCACCGATGCCCCCGGCAACACCTCGGCCTCGTCGAATGTGCTGACCGTTACGGTCGATGCGACTCCGCCGGCTGCACCGGTGATTGTGTCTTTCTCCGACGATACCGGCGCGCCCGGTGACGGCCTGACAGCGGACCGGACACTGACGCTCACGGGAACGGCGGAGGCGGGCGCGAGCATCGAAATCTTCAACGGAGCGGCGTCGCT
>Ga0182742_1003891_pt1 | contig 14064 bp, 15 predicted proteins | sample eDN5th37CBELigMG_FD_128880 | JGI IMG/M metagenome (GOLD analysis project Ga0182742, IMG submission 128880) | Enriched Miracle-Growth compost microbial communities from Emeryville, California, USA - eDNA 5th pass 37_C BE-Lig MG (version 2)... ... | reverse complement strand
CGCGCCTTCACCCATGTGGCCAGCCACCACGCCGCGGTGGTGGTGCGGTCCATGCTGTTCCGCCTGCCCGCGAGGGTGGATTACGCCGCCCTGCCGCGCGTGACCTACACCGATCCCGAACTGGCCCAGATCGGCATGACCGAGGCGGAGGCACGGCAGGCGGGCCATGCCGATCTGCGCATCCTCCGCTGGCCGCTCTCGGAGAACGACCGGGCCATCGCCGAGGGCCGGCCGGAAGGGCTGGTGAAGCTGGTGGCGACCAAGCGGGGCAGGCTGCTCGGCGCCGGTATCCTCGGTGCGCATGCCGGGGAGATGGCCGGCACCTACGGGCTGATGATCGGGCGGAAGCTGCCGCTCTCGGCCCTTGCCTCCATGATCCTGCCCTATCCGACCCAGGCCGAGGCAGGGAAGCGGGCGGCCGGCGAATTCTACGCGCCCCGGTTGTTGTCGCCCCTGACGAAACGGCTTATCGGGTTGGCCAAACGCCTGCCCTGAGCGTTATCCGGCTGCAAAGGACCGAACGGCACATGGAACGGATTCTGGAAGGGCGCACGGCGCTCGTCACCGGCAGCACCAGCGGCATCGGGCATGGCATCGCCCTGCTCCTCGCCCAGGCCGGGGCGAAGGTGATGCTGAACGGCTTCGGCAAGCCGGAGGACATCGCCAGGGCACGGGCCGAGGTGGGTGCCGCCATGGGCGGCGGCGACGCGCCCTATTCGGATGCCGACCTGTCCAGGCCCGAGGCGGTGCGGAAGATGGTGCAGGATGCGGAGGCCGCGCTCGGCCGCCTCGACATCCTGGTGAACAATGCCGGCATCCAGCACGTCTCCCCGGTGGAGGAATTCCCGGAGGCGAAGTGGGACGCGATCATCGCGATCAACCTCTCCTCCAATTTCCACGCCATCAAGGCGGCGCTGCCAGGGATGAAGGCGCGGGGCTGGGGGCGCATCATCAACATCGCCTCGACGCATGGGCTGGTCGCCTCGCCGAACAAGGTCGCCTATGTCGCGGCAAAGCATGGCGTCGTCGGCCTGACCAAGGTGGTGGCGCTGGAGATCGCGCGGACACCCATCACCTGCAACGCCATCTGCCCCGGCTTCGTCCGCACCCCGCTGGCCGAGGCGCAGGTGAAGCCGCTGGCCGAGCAGCACAACGTCTCCGAGGACAAGGCGCTGACCGATTACCTGCTGGAGAAGCAGCCCAGCAAGCGCTGGGTCGAGGTGGACGAGGTGGCGCGGATGGCGCTCTATCTCTGCGGCCCAGGCAGCGGCGCGGTGAACGGCGCAGCGCTGTCCATTGATGGCGGCTGGACCGCCGCCTGATGGACAATATCCCGCCGGAGGTCCCGGCACCGGCCGCGGCGCGGGAGGCCGCGGAGAGGCAGGAAGCGCTCAGCCGCCCCGCCATCGCCAAGCCGGCCACCACGCGGCGGGTGAACCTTGCCCTGCAGGGCGGCGGCACGCATGGCGCCTTCACCTGGGGCGTGCTGGAGCGGCTGCTGGAGGATGACCGGCTGGATTTCGACGGCGTCTCCGGCACCTCGGCCGGCGGCATCAATGCCGCCATCCTGGTGCAGGGATTGGCCGAGGGCGGACGCCAGGGCGCGATCCGCGCCCTTGAGAAGCTGTGGAACGATGTCGCCGCCCGGCTGGCCGTCAGCCCGCTGCGCAACACGCCCTTCGAGAAGGCGCTCTGGGGCTACGACCTCACCTATTCCTTCGCCTACCAGGCCTTCGACACGCTGACGCGCGTCTTCTCGCCCTACCAGTTCAACCCCTTCCCGGTGGAGTTCAACCCGCTGCGGCAGGTGATCGCGGACAACCTGGATGCGGAGCGGCTGCGGCGGGACCCGAAGGCGATCCGGCTGTTCATCTCCGCCACCAATGTCCGCACTGGCAAGCCGCGCGTCTTCACCCGGGCCGAGGTGAGCACCGATGTGCTGCTCGCCTCCGCCTGCCTGCCCAACATCTTCCGCGCGGTGGAAATCGAGGGCGAGGCCTATTGGGACGGCGGCTATGTCGGCAATCCGGCAATCTGGCCGCTCTATTACGAGCGCGGCGCGCCGGACATCGTGCTGGTGCAGATCAACGCCATCCTGCGGCCGGAACTGCCGACCAGCGCCTCCGACATCATGAACCGGCTGAACGAGATCACCTTCAACGCCTCGCTGATGGCGGAGATGCGGGCGATAGACTTCGTGCAGCGGCTGCTGGATGCCGGCCGGCTGGAGCAGCCGCGCTACCGCCGCATCTTCCTGCACGTCATTGACGATGAGGAGCGGATGCGGGAGTTCAAGCTCTCCACCAAGCTGAACGGCGACCGGGAATTCCTGCAGACCCTGCGGCGCTATGGGCGGGAGGCGGCGGACCGCTTCCTGTCGGAACACTTCGCCTCGCTCGGGCGGGAGAGCACGCTGGACATCCAGCGCTACCTCTAGGCGCCCCCTTCCGGCCCCATCCCGCTGCCGCTAGCCTTGGCCTGGGGAAGGAAACGGAGGCGTCCGGTGTCGCTCGGGGAATGGATCCGGATCGTGGTGGCGGCGCTGGTCGCGCTCGGCGGCCTGTTGCTGGCACGGGAGCAGGGCGTGGCGCTGACCAAGGAACAGCTCGGCCTGCTGATCTTTATCCTGGCGGTGGCCTACGCCTTCCTGCTGATCGGCCGGTATTTCGACCGGCAGGAGCGCAGGCCCGGGGAGTAACAGGACATGTCCGGCAATCCTGGTTGGGATCCGAACCAGTATCTCCGCTTCGGCGATGAGCGGCTGCGGCCGGCGCTGGACCTGATCGCCCGCATCCCGCATCCGGGGCCGCGGCAGGTGGTGGATCTCGGCTGCGGCGCGGGCAATGCGCTGCCGGCGCTGGCGGCGCGCTTCCCGGGGGCGGAGATCCGGGGCGTGGACGGCTCCGCCGCCATGCTGGCCAGGGCCGCGGCAACGGGCTTCGCAACGGAACAGGCTGACATCGCCACCTGGGCGCCGTCCCAGCCTGTGGATGTGCTGTTCAGCAACGCCGCCCTGCACTGGCTGCCGGAACACCGGACGCTCTTCCCGCGCCTGCTCTCCTGCCTGGCGCCCGGCGGCGTGCTGGCGGTGCAGATGCCGGCCATGCATGCGGCGCCCCTGCGCGCACTACAGGATGAGGTAGCGGCGGACGGCCCCTGGGCGGAGCGACTCTCCGATGTCCGCAGCGCGCCCCCCATTCTGGAGGCGAGTGGCTATTACGACCTGCTGGCGCCGAGGGTAGCGGCGCTCGACCTGTGGTTCACCGAATATGTGCATATGCTGCGCGGCCCGGATCCGGTGGTGCAATGGGCCATGGGCAGCAGCCTGCGGCCCTATCTGGACGCGCTGGCGGATGCGCCGGCGCTGCGGGAGGGCTTCCTCGCCGCCTATGCCGCGGCGATGCGCGAAGCCTATCCGCCGCGCGCGGATGGCGTGGTGCTGTTGCCCTTCCGGCGGCTGTTCATCCTGGCCCTAGCCCGCCCGGCCGGCGGGGACTAGTAAGGCGCCATGTCCAAGCATGTCCAAACGCAGCGGATCACCGTGCCGCAGATCAGGGCACGGAAGGGCCGCGAGAAGATCGTCTGTCTCACCGCCTATACCGCCCCCATGGCGGAGATCCTGGACGAGCACGCAGATCTGCTGCTGGTCGGCGATTCCCTCGGCATGGTGGTGCATGGCCTGCCTAGCACGGTCGGCGTGACGCTGGAGATGATGATCCTGCACGGCAAGGCGGTGATGCGCGGCTCCTCCCGTGCCCTGGTCGTGGTCGATCTCCCCTTCGGCACCTATGAGGCCGGCCCGGCCGCCGCCTATGCCACCGCCGTCCGGGTCATGCAGGAGACCGGCTGCCAGGCGGTGAAGGTGGAGGCCTGCGCCGGCATCGCGGAGATCATCGCCTTCCTCGTGCAGCGCGGCATCCCGGTCGTCGGCCATGTCGGGCTGCGGCCGCAGGCGGCCAATGTGGATGGCGGCTTCAAGGCCAAGGGCCGCACCACCGCCGAGCGCGAGCGGGTGCTGGCCGAGGCGCGCGACGCCGACCAGGCCGGCGCCTTCGCCATCGTGGTCGAGGGTGTGGCGCGGGATCTCGCGGCGCAGATCACCGAGGCGGTGAGCGTGCCCACCATCGGCATCGGCGCCTCGCCGCAATGCGACGGGCAGATCCTGGTGACCGAGGACATGCTTGGCCTGTTCGACTGGACGCCGAAATTCGTCCGCCGCTACGGCGAACTGCGCGCCGCGATCAGCATGGCCGCCGCCGGCTATGCGGAGGATGTGCGCGCCGGGCGCTTCCCCGGCGATGCGGAGATGTACGCGCTGAAAGCCGGCTGAACCGCCGGCGCGGACGCGAGCGGCCAGACTTGCTGGCTCGCACCCGGTACGGGACCTTAGACCAGGATCCGCAGCCGCGCCGGCGCGCCGACACGCAGCAGGACGATCGCGTTCTGCCGGAAGCGCCGCCCCAGCACGGCGGCACGTCGGGGATCGGCGGCGATGACCAGGCTGTACTCCGCCCAGCCGCGCCCCCTGCCCCAGCCCTCCGCCATGGGCAGGCGCCGCGCCGCTTCGCGCAGGCGGGCCTGCATCCTCTCGTTCCAGCCGCGCGGCATCTTCCGGCTGAAGGGGTTCCAGGCGGTGATGAAGGCGCCCTGCCGCGTGCCGAGCCGCCGCAGCAGCGCATCCATCGCGGCGCTGCGCCGGCCGATGCGCGCCACCGCGCCCGCGGCGGCGTAATCCGTGCGCGCATAGGCACGCGCCAGGCTGGCCCTCATGCCAGATGGAAGAGCATGGCCTTGAGATAGGCGCTCTCGGGCAGCAGCGGATGGACCGGGTGGTCCGGGCCGGCGCCGCCCTGGAACAGGATCCGGCCCTCACGGCGCGCCCGGCCGATTCCCCAGACCACCGAATCGGCGAATTCGCCCGGCGCGACATGGTGGCTGCAGGAGGCGATGAACAGGAAGCCGCCCGGCGCCACCAGCGCCGCCGCCAGCCGCGCCAGCTTCGCATAGCCGCGCAGCGCTGCGGGCTGGTCCTTGCGCAACTTGGCGAAGGCCGGCGGGTCGGCCACCACGATGTCGAAGCGGGCGCCGGAGGCAGCCATGCGCTCCAGCTCCTCCATCGCCTCGGCACGGCGGGCCTCCACGCGCTCCGCGAGGCCGTTTGCGGCGGCGGTCTGCATCGCCAGGTCCAGCGCATGGGCGCTGCGGTCGAGCAACGTCACCTGCGCCGCGCCAGCCGCCGCCGCGCGCAGGCCGAAGCCGCCGGTGTGGCAGAAGGCGTCCAGCACCCTGGCGCCGGGGGCGAGTCCCGCCACCCGGTCCCGGTTCTCCCGCTGGTCGAAGAACCAGCCGGTCTTCTGCCCGCCCAGCAGGTCCACGGCGAAGCGCAAGCCGCCCTCCTCCACCTGCGCCGGGGCGGATTCGCCCAGCAGCAGGCGGGTCTCCTCCTCCAGCCCCTCCAGCCGCCGCACCGCGGCATCGTTGCGTGCCACGATCAGGCGCGGGGAGAGCAGCGCGGTCAGGGCCTCGGTCAGCGCCGGGGTCAGGCGTTCCATGCCGGCAGTATTGGCCTGGAGCGCCAGCGCATCGCCGTAGCGGTCGATGACCAGGCCGGGGAGGCCATCCGCCTCAGCATGGACCAGGCGGTAGAAGGGGGTGGCATACAGCCTCTCGCGCAGTGCCAGGGCGGCGCCGAGGCGCTCCCGCAGCCAGGCCGCATCCACCGCCGCCGCTGGGTCGTGGCTCAGGCGCCGGGCGGCGATCAGGCTGTGCGGGTTGAACTGCCAGGTGCCGTGACGGATGCCGTCATCGCCTTCCAGCCGCACCAGGCTGCCGGGCGGCAGGGACCTGGCCGCCGGGGTCATGGCGATCTCGTTGGAGAAGGCCCAGGGGTGGCCCCCCTTCACCCGGCGGTCACGGCCGGGCAGCAGGCGGATCAGCGGGCGGTCCGCGGGATCTGGATCTGGCATGGCCGGGCGGACCATGCCGCCCCCCGGCCGGCGGCGCAATCGGCCGATGCGCCTTGCGGCGGAACGGAAGGCGGATTACTGCGCGGCCATGCGTATCGCCCGCGACCTGCCTTCGCTGCGCGCCGAACTCGCCCGGCTCGGCCGCCTCGCCCTCGTGCCCACCATGGGCGCGCTGCATGAAGGGCATCTGTCGCTCGTCGCCGCGGCGCGGCGGGAGGGAGAGGCCGTCGCCGCCTCCATCTTCGTCAACCCGCTGCAATTCGGGCCGAACGAGGATCTCGCCCGCTACCCGCGCGACGAGGCGGGCGACCTGGCGAAGCTGGAGGCCGCCGGCTGCGACCTGGTCTGGATGCCCTCCGTCGAGGTCATGTACCCCCCCGGCCGTGCCACCGAGATCGAGGTGAAGGGCCCGGCGGAGGGCTGGGAGGGCACGGCCCGCCCCGGCCATTTCCGCGGCGTCGCCACGGTCTGCGCCAAGCTATTCAACCAGACCGGCGCGGCAGTGGCGCTGTTCGGGGAGAAGGACTGGCAGCAGCTCCAGGTGATCCGGCGCATGGTGCAGGATCTGGACATGCCCATCCGCATCATCGGCTGCCCGACGGTGCGGGAGGCGGACGGTCTCGCCCTCTCCTCCCGCAACCGCTTCCTGAGCGCGGAGGAGCGCGCCAAGGCCCCCGCGCTGTATGCGACGCTGCAGCAGGTGGCAGCCAGCCTGCGCGCCGGCACCCCGGCCGCCGAGGCCCTTGCGGCGGCGAAGGCCGGGCTGACGCAGCAGGGCTTCGCAGTGGACTATCTGGCGCTGGTCGAGCCCGAGACACTGCGCGAGACGGAGGCGCTGCCAGGCCGGCTGATCGCCGCGGCGCGGCTCGGCAGCGTGCGGCTGCTGGACAATATCGCGGCGGGATAGGCTGCTCCCGCCGCGCGCCGGCAAGGGCTAGGACAGCGCCACCTCGAAGCCGCGCCGCGTCGCCGGACGGGCCATCATGGCCTCATACCAGCGGCGGACGGCGGGGAAGTCCGCCAGATCCACCTGATGCCGCTCATGCCGCCAGGCCCAGCCGAGGATGGCGAAATCTGCCACGCTTGGCTCACCCTCGGTAGCGACAAAGTCCCGCCCCTGCAACCGCCGGTCCAGCACGCCGTAGAGGCGCCGCGTCTCCTTGCTGTAGCGCTCCAGCCCGTAGCGCTGGTCCTGCGGATCCTTCACCATCAGGAAGTGATGGACTTGGCCAGGCATGGGGCCGAAGCCGCCCATCTGCCACATCAGCCATTCATAGACCGGCACCCGCGCCCGCAGGTCGCGCGGCAGGAATTTTCCCGTCTTCTCGCCGAGATAGAGCAGGATGGCGCCGCTCTCGAAGACGCTGATCGGCTGGCCGCCTGGCCCCTCCGGGTCGATGATCGCGGGGATGCGGTTGTTCGGGCTGATCTTCAGGAAGTCCGGGTTGAACTGCTCGTTCTTGGTGATGTCCACCGTGTGCACGCGGTAGGGCAGGCCCATTTCCTCCAGCGCCACGCTGATCTTGCGGCCGTTGGGGGTGTTCCAGGCATAGAGCTCGATCATTCCAGGCTCCGGTTCCTCTCGGGGGCCGGGACGGTAGCCGAGGCGGACCGCGGTGGCGAGGCACCCCCCGGCCCCGGCTGCCGCCGGAGCGGCGTGGCGGCGGGGCAACGCGGGGCGGCATTGCGTCGTATACTTTCCGAAATGCCTTCACAAACCGAAGCCCCTGTTGCAACTTATGCGTGCGGTTCTGCGAGAGGGGCGGAAGCACTGCTTCCGACGGCGCAGGCCGTGTCAGGGGGATCGCGTATGCATGCCGTCGTATTGCCGGGGCCGCGCCGCAAGTCGGTTGGCTTCGCCTATCTGCTATGGGCGCTGTTCGGCCTGTTCGGGCTGCACCGCCTCTATCTTGGCCGGGGCCTCAGCGCCGCCGGGATGGCGGCGATCACGCTGCTCTCCGTGCCACTGATCTGGAGCGGCCTCGGACTGCTCGGCTTTGTCGCCACCGGGACCTGGGCGCTGGCCGATGCGCTGCTGATCCCGGGCATGGCGAGGGAGACGAACGAGGCCCTGCCGGCAATTCCATAAGGCGGCGCTTCCCGGGGTGAACCCGTCACCCCGGGGCAACGGGCTGCCTCAGCCCAGCTTCTGCTTCAGCACCTGATTCACCAGGGCCGGGTTGCCCTTGCCCTGCATCGCTTTCATCACCTGGCCGACGAAGAAGCCGAACAGCTTGTCCTTGCCGGACTTGTACTCGGCCACCTTGTCGGCATTCGCGGCCAGCACCTTGTCCACCGCGGCTTCGATCGCCCCGGTATCGGTCACCTGACGCAGCCCGCGCTCCTCGACGATGGCGCCAGGGGCCTTGCCCGTCTCCACCATCGCCTCGAACACCTCCTTGGCCAGCTTGCCGGAGAGGGTGCCGTCCTTCATCAGGTCCAGCAGGGCGCCGAGATTCTCAGCGGAGACGGGCGAATCCTCGATGCTGCGCTTCGTCCGGTTCAGCGCGGCGAAGAGGTCGCCCATCACCCAATTGGCGGCGAGCTTGGGGTCGCGGCCCTTGGCCACCGTCTCGTAATAGGCAGCCGTCTCCTTCTCCAGCGTCAGGACATGCGCGTCATAGGCGGTCAGGCCGAAATCGCGCATGTAGCGGGCGCGGCGGGCATCCGGCAGTTCGGGAAGGCTGGCCTTCAGCTCCTCCACCCAGGCAGGGTCGAGCACCAGGGGCGGCAGGTCCGGGTCGGGGAAGTAGCGGTAGTCATGCGCCTCCTCCTTGGAGCGCATGGAGCGCGTGACGCCGCGGGCGGTGTCGAACAGGCGGGTCTCCTGCTCCACCGTGCCGCCTTCCTCCCAGACCTCGATCTGGCGGCGCGCCTCCGCCTCCACCGCCTGCATGACGAAGCGGATGGAGTTGACGTTCTTCACCTCGCAGCGGGTGCGGAAGCCCTCGCCGGGGCGGCGGACGGAGACATTGACGTCGGCCCGCATGGAGCCCTCGTCCATATTGCCGTCGCAGGTGCCGAGATAGCGCAGGATCTGCCGCAGCTTCGCCAGATAGGCGCCGGCCTCCTCCGGGCTGCGCATGTCGGGCTCGGAGACGATCTCCATCAGCGCGACGCCGGAGCGGTTCAGGTCGATGAAGCTCTTGGTCGGGTGCTGGTCATGCAGCGACTTGCCGGCATCCTGCTCCAGATGCAGGCGGGTGATGCCGACCTTCTTCGTGCTGCCGTCCTGCAGCTCGATCTCGATCACGCCATGGCCGATGATCGGGTGCTGGTACTGGCTGATCTGGTAGCCCTGCGGCAGGTCGGCATAGAAGTAGTTCTTGCGGTCGAAGCGGGACCACAGATTGACCTGCGCATTCAGGCCAAGCCCGGTGCGCACCGCCTGCGCCACGCATTCCCGGTTGATGACCGGCAGCATGCCGGGGAAGCCGGCATCGATGAAGCTGACCTGGGTGTTCGGCTCCGCGCCGAAGGCGGTGGCAGCGCCGCTGAACAGCTTGGCCTGGCTAATGACCTGGGCATGGACCTCCAGCCCGATGACCAGTTCCCAGGGGCCGGTGCGGCCCTCGATGGTGTAGCTCATGCGCCCACCCTCACCGCCGGCAACGCCGTGAAATTCGCGCTGCGCTCCAGCGCCGCGCCGACCGCGAACACCGTCTCCTCGTCGAAGGCCCGGCCGATCACCTGCAGGCCGAGCGGCAGGCCCTGCGCGTCCAGCCCCGCCGGAACCGCCAGCCCCGGCAGCCCGGCCAGGTTCGCCGTCACGGTGAAGACGTCGTTCAGATACATGGTCACCGGATCGTCGGTCTTCTCGTTCATGCCGAAGGCGGCGGAGGGCGTCGCCGGGGTGACGATGGCATCCACCTTGTCCCAGGCCTGGTCGAAGTCGCGCTTGATCAGAGCCCGGACCTTCTGCGCCTTCAGGTAATAGGCGTCGTAATAACCGGCGGAGAGCACATAGGTGCCGATCATGATCCGCCGCTTGACCTCTGCCCCGAAGCCAGCGGCACGAGTGCGCTCGTACAGGTCGGTCAGGTCGTCGCCTCGCTCCTCCACCCGCAGCCCGTAGCGCACGCCGTCATAGCGGGCGAGGTTGGAGGACGCCTCAGCCGGCGCCACGATGTAGTAGGTCGGCAGCGCATACTTCGTATGCGGCAGGCTGATCTCCACCAGCTCGGCGCCGGCATCGCGCAGCCATTCCAGGCCTTGCCGCCACAGCGCCTCGATCTCCGCCGGCATGCCCTCGATGCGGTATTCCTTCGGCACGCCGATGCGCAGCCCCTTCACGGAGCGGGTGCAGGCGGCGGCGAAATCCGGCACCGGGACATCGGCGCTGGTGGAATCCTTCGGGTCGAAGCCGCTCATGCTGCGCAGCAGGATGGCGCAATCCTCCACAGTCCGCGCCACCGGCCCCGCCTGGTCCAGGCTGGAGGCGAAGGCCACGATCCCGAAGCGGCTGCACCGGCCATAGGTCGGCTTGATCCCGGCGACGCCGCAGAAGGCCGCGGGCTGGCGGATGGAGCCGCCGGTATCCGTCGCCGTCGCCCCCAGCGCCAGCCGCGCCGCCACCGCCGCGGCCGAGCCGCCGGAGGAGCCACCCGGCACCAGCTTTGTCTCCGGGTCGTTGCGCCGGCTCCAGGGATTCTCCACCGGCCCGAAGGCGGAGGTGGCGTTGGAGGAGCCCATGGCGAATTCGTCCAAATTCGCCTTGCCGAGGAACACCGCGCCATCCCGCAGCAGGTTGGCGGAGACGGTGCTCTCATAAGGCGGGACAAAATTGCCCAGGATCCGGCTGCCTGCCGTGGTCCGCACGCCCTTCGTACAGAACAGGTCCTTGATGGCCAGGGGCACGCCCTCCAACGGCCCGGCGAGGCCCTGCCGGCGCCGCTCGTCGCTGGCCTTGGCCTGTTCCAGCGCCTGCTCCGCCGTCACGGTGATGTAGGCGTTCAGGCGCGGATTCAGCCGCTCGATGGCGTCCAGATGCGCCCGGGTCAGTTCCTCGGCGCTGATCGTGCCCTCGGTCAGGGCCTCGATGGCGCCGCGCAGGGTGAAATCGGTCGGGTGCATCACTCCACCACCTTCGGCACGCCGAAATAATCGCCCTCGCGGTCGGGGGCATTGGCCAGGATGGCATCGCGGATGCCGCCATCGGTCACGACATCCTCCCGCATCCGCATCGAGACGGCACCGCCGCCGGCCATGGGCTCGACGCCCTCGGTCGGCACCGCCTGCAATTGCTCGATCCAGCCCAGAATGCCGTTGAGTTCGGCCTGCATGCGGCCGACCTCTTCCTCCTCAAGTCGGATGCGGGCAAGCGAGGCGATGCGCCTCACCATGGCGGTATCGAGGGACATGGCGTTTTCCGAATTCCCGAATGCGGGGCGGCGGACCATAAACGTGCCCATGCCCCTCTACAACCTCAAGGACTTGCGGGCGGCGCTGCCGCGCGGGCAGAGGCTGATCGGCCTGGACCCCGGAACGAAGACCATCGGCGTGGCGCTGTCCGATGTGTTGCTGATGCTGGCCTCCCCCTATGGCAGCCTGAAGCGCGGCAAGCTGAAGGCCAATGCGGCGGAGGTCCTGGCCATCGCCCGGAAGGAGGGGGCCGGGGGGCTGGTGGTCGGGCTGCCGCTCGGCATGGACGGCTCCTTCGGCCCGGCCGCCCAGGCGGCCAGGGACTGGGCCCTGGCGCTGAGCGAGGCCACCGGCCTGCCGGTGGCGCTGTGGGACGAACGGCTCTCCTCCTCCGCCGTCAACCGGATGCTGGTGGGGGAGGCGGACCTCAGCCGCAGCAAGCGGGCAGCGGTGGTGGACCGGGCCGCCGCCGCCTACACCCTCCAGGCGGCCTTGGACGCGACCGCCCCCGCGGCTAGGGTGCCGCCGCCCGTTCCGGACGAGTCGTGATGTCCTTCTCCTTCCCCATCCTCCCCGGCGGCCATCTCCTGGGCATCGAGGGCCTGGAGCCGCCGCATATCGAGGCGCTGCTCGAACTGGCCGAGAGCTATGCGCTGCTGAACCGGTCCGGGAAGACCCAGCGGGACCTGCTGAAGGGCCGCACGCTGATCAACCTGTTCTTCGAGGACTCGACCCGCACCCGCACCAGCTTCGAGCTGGCCGGCAAGCGGCTGGGGGCGGATGTGATCAACATGTCCGTCTCCACCAGCAGCGTGAACAAGGGGGAGACGCTGCTCGACACCGCCTCCACCCTGAACGCCATGCATTGCGACCTGCTGGTGGTCCGCCACGCCCAGTCCGGGGCGCCGGCGCTGCTTTCGCAGAAGGTGTCGGCGAGCGTCATCAATGCCGGGGACGGCACCCATGAACACCCCACCCAGGCGCTGCTGGATGCCCTGACCATCCGCCGCCGCAAGGGAAGGCTGGAGGGGCTGGTGGTCGCCATCTGCGGCGATGTGCTGCATAGCCGGGTGGCCCGCAGCAACATCCACCTGCTGACCACCATGAACTGCCGGGTCCGCATCGTCGGCCCGCCCACCCTGATCCCGGCGGAGGCGGCGCGGCTCGGCGTCGAGGTCTTCCACGACATGAGGGCGGGGCTGGACGGCGCCGATGTGGTGATGATGCTGCGGCTGCAGAAGGAAAGGATGACCGGCGGCCTGGTCCCCTCCCCCCGCGAGTTCTTTCGCTTCTACGGGCTGGATGCGGAGAAGCTGGCCTGGGCCAAGCCGGATGCCATCGTCATGCATCCCGGCCCGATGAACCGCGGCATCGAGATCGACAGCGCCATCGCCGACGACCCGGAGCGCAGCGTGATCGGCGAACAGGTGGAGATGGGCGTCGCCGTCCGCATGGCGGTGCTGGACGTCCTGGCCCGCGACCTGCGGCGGAACGTCTGAGCATGAGCGACATCCTGTTCACCGGGGTCCGGCTGCTGGACCCGGCCTCCGGCCTGGATACGACCGGCGACCTTCTGGTGCGGGACGGGGCCATCCTGGATCTCGGCCAGAATATCGGCCGGCCCGATGGCGTGGCGACCGTCGCCGGCGAGGGGCTGTGCCTCGCCCCCGGCCTGGTGGATCTTCGCGCCACCCTGGGCGAGCCGGGGGCGGAGCACCGGGAGACCATCGCCTCCGCCGCCCTCGCCGCCTCGGCCGGCGGCATCACCACCATCTGCGCCCTGCCGGATACCGACCCGCCGCTGGACGACCCGGCCCTGGTGCAGTTCGTCCTCCGCCGCGGCGAGGCGACGGGCTGCCTCACCCTGCTGCCCTACGCGGCCGCCACCAAGCGTTGCGAGGGGCAGGAAATCTCGGAATACGGGCTGCTGAGGGAGGCCGGTGCCGTCGCCTTCACCGATGGAGCACGGGCCATCGGCAATGCCCGGACCATGCGCCTTGCCCTCTCCTATGCCCGCGCCTTCGGCAGCTTCGTGGTGCAGCACCCGGAGGACCCCACCCTGGCCGCCGGCGGCGCCGCGACGGAAGGCGAACTGGCGACCCGGCTCGGCCTGCCGGGCATCCCCGCCGCGGCCGAGGCCATCCTGGTGGCGCGCGACATCGCCCTGGCCCGGATCACCGGCGGCCATGTGCATTTCGCGCATGTCTCCACCGGCGCGGCGCTGGAGCTGATCCGTGCCGCCAAGGCGGAGGGGCTGAAGGTCACCTGCGACACCGCACCCCCCTATTTCGACCTGAACGAGACAGCCATCGGCGACTGGCGCACCTATGCCAAGCTCTCCCCGCCGCTGCGGCCGGAGTCCGACCGGCTGGCGGTGGTAGCGGCGCTGCGGGACGGGACCATCGATGCCATCGCCTCCGACCACCAGCCGCGCGATGCGGATGACAAGCGCCTGCCCTTCGCCCAGGCGGCGGCGGGCGGCGCCGGGCTCGCGACGCTGCTGGCCGTGACCCTGGCGCGGGTGCATGGCGGCGACCTGACGTTGCTGCAGGCGCTGGAGCTGATGACCGCGCGCCCGGCCCGGCTGCTCGGGATCGAGGCCGGGCGGCTGGCCAAGGGGGCGCCGGCTGATCTGGTGCTGTTCGACCCGGACCGGGCCTGGCAGGTGCGGGACGGGCAGCTTCCCGGCAAGGCGCAGAATTCCCCCTTCGACGGGCGGGCGCTGGAGGGAAGGGTG
>Ga0182742_1003890_pt1 | contig 14066 bp, 15 predicted proteins | sample eDN5th37CBELigMG_FD_128880 | JGI IMG/M metagenome (GOLD analysis project Ga0182742, IMG submission 128880) | Enriched Miracle-Growth compost microbial communities from Emeryville, California, USA - eDNA 5th pass 37_C BE-Lig MG (version 2)... ... | reverse complement strand
TCTTGCCGTGCCGCTGCGCCTCGACAGCCCGGACGCAATGGCAGCCCTGATCCGCGCCAAGCAAGCGCTGGGACTCGATGGCGGCGTTCTTGTCGCCAATCCGGTGCCGAGCGCCGATGAGATTCCGGCCGGAGACATGAAGACCTTCATCGACAAGGCCGTCGCCGAAGCGAAGGCGCGCGGCGTCGTCGGCAAGGCCGTGACGCCCTTCCTGCTGTCCCATCTGTTCGAGATGACCGGCGGACGCAGCCTCGCGACCAACATCGCCCTGGTGAAGAACAACGCCGCGCTCGCCGCGCAGCTCGCCAATTCGCTCGCATCGCCGAAGGCGTGACGCTTACTCGCCTGCGCTCCAGGCGGCCATCTCTTCGAAGACGATGGCATGGCGCTGCGCGAGCGCTTCGATATCGGGCGAATAGCCGCCGCCGATCACGGAAACGAGCGGAATTCCGCGGCTGCGGGCCTGCTCGATCACATAGCTGTCCCGCCGGCGCAAGCCATCGTCCGACAAGGCCAGTCGTCCGAGCTTGTCCTCGCGATGGGGATCGACGCCCGCATTGAAGAACACGAGATCGGGCTCGATGGCATCGAGCAGTCGCGGCAGGTGCGCTGCCAGAACCTCCAGATAGGCATCGTCCTCCACGCCGTCATCGAGCCCGATATCGAGATCGCTCGGGATTTTGCGCACCGGATAATTCTTCTCCGCATGCATCGAGAAGGTGAAGAGATCCGGCTCACGGCGCAGGCAATCGGCGGTGCCGTCGCCCTGATGCACGTCGAGATCGACGATGAGCGCATGGCGGATCGTGCCCTCGACGCGCAGGGCCTTGGCTGCGATGGCAACGTCGTTGAAGACGCAGAAACCGGCGCCGGTCTCGCGCTGACCGTGATGACTGCCGCCGGCGGTGCTGCCTGCAAGCCCGTGCTGAAGCGCTAGGCGCGCGGCGAGAAGCGTTCCCGCAGCGGATGTGCGTGCGCGGCGCACCACGCCGGCGCTCACCGGCAGCCCGATGCGACGTTCGATCTCCCGCGGCACGGAGCAGGCGAGCACCTGATCGACATAGGTCCGGTCATGAGCCAGCCCGATCACATCGGCAGAGGCCTCCTCCGGTGTGACGAAGCCGTTCGGGGCAAGGCCCTTCTCCGCAATGAGTTCCGCCAGCCGTCCATATTTCCGCATCGGGAAGCGATGGCCGTCGGGGAGTTCGGCCTGATAGGCGGGATGGGAAACGATCGGCACAGGCGTCATGCGCTCAACCTCTTCGGATGAGACCTTCTACTGACCGGCGTGGATGGCCTTCTCGGCGAGCAGGATGGTGGAATCCAGCGAACGCGCCCCGCAGATGAAGCCGCTCGGATGGCAGAATACGCCGTCCTCGATGCCGGCCGCACGGGAAAATTCCTCTTCCTGCAGGCCGCGCCAGGATTCGGGCAGCGACAGCCGCTGACCGAAGGAGCCTGGTTCGGGCGGAATCGTCCGGCAATACCAGGCCGTCGCGTCCTCGTTGGGATAGATGACGAAAAGCAGATCGTGAAGCTGCCCCTCGAACACCGCCTTTTCCCAGGGCAGCTTGCCGTCGAGGACGATGATCCGAGGATCGCGCGATTTTCGGGCGGCGGCCAGAACGAGCGAGAGCGCTCTTGCTTCGGCATGGGCCTGCCTGCAGGCGCGCAGCAGGATCCCCTTCGCGAAGTCGGCCGCCTCCAGGAAGGCGGAATCATAGGGCTGCTCGCTGTCCCAAGTCGGGTTGAAGGCCTCGACCAGCAGGGCGAGATGGGTCTGGCCGGCAGTGGCGACGCCGTTATCGGCTTGGTCGATGGCCAGAATGAAATTCGTGTCGAGGTCCTGCCAGACCGAATCCAGCATGTCCTCGTCGATCCCCGGTGCGAATCGCGGCAAGGCGGAGCGCCCGAAATCGCGCCAGATCAGGCCAACGGAGCTATAGGGCGTTCCATCCTGCCGTCGCGGAAGGTCGCGCATATGGTGATCGTAACGGCCGCGGGAAACGTCGTATTCGCCGCCCACGTCGAAAACGAGATCGGCGGCCTCGATCTCGGCCATGTCGCGGGTGCGCGAAAAATCGAATGCTCCCAAGGCTTCCCGCAGGATGGCAAAGGCAAAGACATCGTCGGCATGGAACGTGCCGCTATGGGTTACAACCTTCATGCCGCTCTCCCCGACCGCAGCCGGTGTCTCTCCGAATTCCTGCAACTCTATCCGCGCATACCAGAGCTATCAGAAGAAGATAAGTCTCAACAACCACATCCTTTAAGCTGACGGGCCTCTAGCCCTTATGCTCCAAGAGGTGCTTGACCTTCCCAGCATGGAAAGGTCCAGAGCCAAGGGGAACCTCCGATTGAAAGGATCCCGACCATGAAGTTCAGCCATTTCGTCCTGTTCGCCGCATTTGCGGTTCAGCCAGGTTTGTCCTGGGCCCAGGGCGGCCATTCCGGCCACTCGATGCCGGCGCAGACCGCGCAGACACCGAATGCGTCCGCAACCCAGGGTTATCGCCAGGCCAATGAGGCCATGCATCGGAACATGGACATCGCCTTCAGCGGCGATGCGGACGTGGACTTCGTCCGCAGCATGATTCCCCACCATCAGGGCGCCATCGACATGGCGAAGGTCGCACTGCAGCACGCGAAGGACGAGCAGGTGCGCAAATGGGCCACCGACGTGATCCGCGAACAGGAGCGCGAAATCGCCGAGATGCAGGGCTGGCTGAGAAAGAAGGGCGTGCAATAACCCGGATTGTCTTGCCGGCTGCTTTTCCTCGCCCTGCCGATATGCGACACGGCTGCCACGAACGCAGGGGTTCGAGCGTTAGTGCCATATCCCCGCGGGCGAAAAGAAAGGATAAGCGATGTTCACGCTCACGATCAGCGACAAGCCGGTTGCCATCACCAATGCCGATGAGGATGAAGCCCGCGAGCTCCTCATGAGCGACGATTTCAAGGAGGATCTCAAAGTTCTCGAGAGCGACGGCGCTCCCCTGTGGGACGGCTTCGCGACGCTCAGCGTCAGGGCCGCGACCGACGAGGAAAAGGCGGAGTTCGAGGATGCGGATTTCGACGACGATGAGGACGACGACGATGATGAGGAGGAAGGTCCCTACATCATGTTCCTGGTCGACGTGACCGATCCGTTCGAGGCGGAAGACGAGGCTTAAGCCTCCGGTCCCGCCTTACTTTTTCGGAAAGATCTTCAAAGAAGCCGCGTCCGGACGCTCCGGGCGCGGCATTTCTTTCCCCGCAGGGAACGCTCGCACGATCTTGGCCGTTTGCCCGGATGAGTTGGCTTGTTCAACCCCGCCTCGTGAACGACCCTTTCAGCGATCCCGGCCTCTATCTCGACTTTCGCTATGGGCGCCGGGCGATCCTCTTCGACCTGGGCGATGTCGGCACGCTCTCGACGCGCGAACTGCTCCGTGTGAGCCATGTCTTCGTCTCGCACACGCATGTCGATCATATGGCCGGCTTCGACCGGCTGTTTCGCCTCTGCCTCCACCGCCCCTCCCCGCTGACGCTCATCGGTCCCCCAGGCTTTGCCGCGCAGGTCGAGCACCGGATCCGCGGCTTCACCTGGAACCTTCTCGATGAAAATTCTGTCGATTTCTGCCTTCGGGCCATGGAGTACGACGGCTCAGTCCTGACGCGGGCGGCCGAGTTCCATGCCCGCGAGGCCTTCGTCCGGCGCGACGTCTTACCGCCAGACTTCCCGAAGGGCGTTGCCTGGATAGAGGACGAGTTCAGGGTCGATTGCGTCGCACTCGATCACGGCATTCCCTCCCTCGCCTTCGCCCTGCGGGAGGTCGTGCAGGTCAATGTCTGGCGCGGCGTGCTGGCGGAGATGGATCTTCCCCCCGGGCCCTGGCTCAACGAGGCCAAGCGTGCGGTTCGCCTCGGGCTGCCGGACGACCACAAGGTCGAGACGCCGGGAGGTGCGGGCGTCCACCTCGGAGACCTGAAAGGCCGTGCTCTGCGCGTCGCTCCGGGTCAGGCCGTCGCCTATGTCACGGATGCCGCCCCGCACGGGGATAACCGCGAGAAGATCCTGGCGCTGGCCTACAAGGCCGACCAGCTCTTCATCGAGGCCGTATTCCTGGAGCGCGACCGCCCCCTGGCTGTCGCGTCCCATCACCTGACGGCTTGGGACGCGGGCGATATCGCCCGCGAGGCCGGCGTCCGCTTCATGACGCCCTTCCATCATTCCGCCCGCTATCTCTCGGAGCCGGACGTCCTGCGAGAAGAGGCGTTCGCCCGGTTCAGAACGTATGAACGGGAGCCGCTCCGCGCATGACGAAGGCTCTCATTCCGGTCTGAACACCGCCTCGTGGATCTGCCGCGGGTCGGGCCGCCGGCTGGAATTGAACCGCAGCACCCGGTAGCCGCAGGATTTGAGCACCTTGTCGCGCTGTGCGTCCCGGCGGGCGTCGTGGGAACGGTCGTCGAGCTCCACGATTGCGAGAACCTCCATATCGCTGACGATGACCCAATCGACGCGGGTGTTCGAGATCTTCTTGAAGGCCATCCAGAAAGCCCGGCTGCCCTCCTTCGCATCCGGCCTGACGAGAGCGAGGATCGGGACCTGCGGCCAGATCTGGCAATCCGGACATGCCGCGAGAAGGCGCCGATAAAATTCCTGCTCGTTCTCGGTCATGACGGAGCTGCGCCGGTAGCGCGGCTTGCGGGTCCAGACCAGAACCAGGACGAACACGATGCCCAGCAGGGCGATCCCTGCGAGCCAAGACCACGAAAGATTCTCGATCATCCTGCCGCCCCACTTCGCACCGGCCTCGCTCAATCGTGAACGGCCAGGCTTGCCTTAACCCGGAAGCATAGCAGCTAGCATGAAACCGGGACGCGTTGTCCTGCGTCTTCTTATTGTCGAGTTACGACAAGTCGGGGAGACGATCATGGACCTCAGCCGCCGAACCTTCCTGGCCGGAGCGACAGCCGCGATGGGCTCCGCGCTGCCGATGGGGAGCAGCTTCGCTCAATCGATGCGCGAGATGTCCGCCTATCAGCGCATGTACGGGCCCGTCGACGACGACATCTTCCCGATCCCGGGCATAGATCTTACCCGGATCAAGCCGGCCTATCTTCGCCGGGTGGTGCAGTACGACACGCCTGAGGCACCCGGAACGATCGTGATCGACCCGCAGACGCGCTATCTCTACCTCGTCATGCGCGACGGCATGGCGGTTCGCTACGGCGTCGGCGTCGGACGGTCCGGCTTCAGCTGGTCGGGCTCCGCCACGATCAGGGACAAGCAGGAATGGCCGGACTGGTATCCGCCGAAGGAGATGTTCGGACGCCAGCCGGAGCTGATGGAGCAGATGGGCGAACTGCCCGGGGGGGCCGGCATGCCGGGAGGCCCGGGCAATCCTCTCGGAGCCCGTGCGCTTTATCTCTGGCAGGGCAACAAGGATACCCTCTATCGCATCCATGGCACCTTCGAGCCCTGGACCATCGGCACGAATGTGTCGTCCGGATGCATCCGCATGATCAATCAGGACGTGATCGACCTGTACAACCACACGCCGACAGGCACGAAAGTGGTTGTGCTATCCGGTCGCAGCCGGCGCAATCAGACCGCGTCTCACAGCTGATTAAGCAAAAAGGTACGTTTCGCGCCTATTTTCGCCATGGTTAACGATCACACGTCGCTCAAGGGACGCGGGAACTAACGAACCATGGCGAGAATTTTCGCCCGATCCGACCGATCGGTGGGCGGATGCAGGTGTGAACCTGCATCGCGTCGCAGCCTCCCGTCGCGCAGACGGAGCCGTCTTGCACTCGGGCTTCTCGCAACGGCTTCGACGCTTCTATTGCTGACGTCGGTTCCGACGCAGGACGCCGCCGCCTTCGGTGAAAACCGCACGCTCAGTTTCTTCCATACCCATACCCGTGAAAGCTTGACCGTAACGTTCCGCCGGAACGGCCAGGTCGACGAAGGCGCCCTGAGCCAGCTCAACTGGTTCCTGCGCGACTGGCGCGTGGAGAAGCCGGCGCAGATGGATCCGCGCCTGTTCGACATCCTCTGGGAAGTGTACCGGGAATCCGGCTCGTCGCAGCCGATCAACATCATCTCGGCCTATCGCTCGCCGGAAACCAACGGCGCCCTGCGCCGCCGCTCGAGCGGCGTTGCCGAGCACAGTCAGCATATGCTCGGCAAGGCCATGGATATCCGACTGCCGGATGTGGAGACGGGCCGCCTTCGCGCCATCGCCATGAAACTGCAATATGGCGGCGTCGGATATTATTCCTCCTCCGCTTTCGTCCATGTGGACACCGGCAACGTGCGCGCCTGGCCGCGCATGACCCAGCAGCAGCTCGTTCAGCTGTTCCCGGACGGCAAGACCCTCCACCTGCCCTCCAACGGCAAGCCGCTGTCCGGCTACGAGGTGGCAAAGGCCGAAATCCCGGCCCGCAACGCCGCCATGGCCACGCAGGCCTCGGCCGGAGGCGGTCCGTCCATCGGCGGGTTGTTCGCCAACCTCTTCGGCCGCAAGAACACCGCGCCGACGGAGGCACCGGAAACGGAAGCGGCGAAGCCGAGCGCCGTGACGATGGTGGCCTCCGCCGACCCCGAGGCTATCCCGGCAATCGTTCAGTCTGTGCCCCTCCCACCGCAGCGGCCGCGCGATATCCAGCTTGCCAAGGCCGTTGTGCCTGAGGCTGCCCCCGATGCTTTGGCGGCGATCGTTTCGGCACCCGCGCCGGCCATCGTTCCGGGCCCCGATGCGATCATCGGCTACGACGCTGCGGCGGCTGTGAAGTCCCTGTTCGATCCGAAAACAGCCTTCCTCGATCTCGGCTTCTCATCCCGAGCCAGGGAGCAGCTCAGCGTCACGCGTTTCAGCGGACCCGCGGTGAAACCGCTGCCGACGATCGAAGAGGCGCGGGCGGAACTCTGATAGGCCTGTCCCGGACGATCAGACTCCGAACAGCACCACGAGAGCGGCAAGCAGCACGACGACGAGAAGGCCGGACCCGGCGACGGCCCAATGAGCCGAGCCCTTCTGGTTCGGGGCTTTGGACGCATCCGTACGCGATGCCGCGCCCTTCTGGAGCGACCCGGATTTCCGCTTCATGCGCGCGGCTGCGGAGCGGTCCGGAAAGGGAATGATCTCCGCTGTCCTGACCGGTTCCGGATCGATCTTCGGATTGGAGGCGGCCATGCCGTCGTCCAGTTCGACCGGAACCCCAGCCTCCTCCAGGTGGACGACGACGAGGGCGATCTCCTCCGCGCTCATGGCATCAACCGGCAGATTGGCTTGGAGGTCCTGGTTCGTGAGATGGCCCTGCTTGCGACCAAGGAGGAGCAAGCGGTCCATGATGGTATTGTCGACTGCCGGCTGCATGAGGACACGATCCCATTATGGCGATTTGGGCCAGAAGAGGCGGCCGCCTCCTCCGATGTTTTGTGCTTGGGCTAACGCGACAATAACCCCAGACGTTGCACGGGGAAAATGCCTCGAACGCAATTTTGGCGGAGCATTAGTCGTAAGTCGAATAAATGCGGACGACCTCGGCCTGCCTAATTCTTCGTGGCGCCCGAGGCCTCCTGCAGGGCTTCCTTCTCGCGCCGGACCTGCTCGGACAACTGCTCCGCGATGGCCACGAGCTTGCCGGCCGTCATGTCCTTGCCGTGGAGCTCCACATGGCCGGCGAGGCCGACGGTGAGAAGGCTTTCGAACACCATGTCGGCGGGAACTCCCTTCCGGATCAGGTCGATGGCGACTTTCTGCCATTGATCGGACAATTGCTCTTTGAGTTCGGAAACATCGTTGCTCATTCGAAGACCATACATGATCGGGATTGGGATGTCCCGCATGCGCGGAGATTTATGGCACTGTCACCAAGCTTACATGGAACCGTTCTAATCGGGCTTGTCCCCCCGAACGGAGAAGCCAACATGGACGAGCACAAGGGCCGCCTTCGCGCCAGCGATCTGGAAGATTCCGGCGATCTCGGAATCAATCCGACCCATAACCCGACGATGGGCGAGATCATCGCCAGCCGTTTCAACCGACGCGATCTCCTGCGCGGCTCGCTCGCCGTCGCCGCCATTTCCGCCACGGTCGGCACCCGCGCCCTCGCCGCCAACGAGCAGCCGGCCAAGAAGGCCGCCCCTGCCTCCTTCGACTTCAAGGAAATCGAGGCCGGCGTCGACCAGACCCATCACGTGGCCGAGGGCTACGACGCCAAGGTGCTCCTGCGCTGGGGCGATCCGCTGTTCCCCGATGCGCCGGAATTCGACCCGGCGAGCCAGACGCCTGAGAAACAGGCCCGCCAGTTCGGCTACAACACGGACTTCGTCGGCTATATCCCGATCAACGGGTCGAGCGACCACGGCCTGCTCGTGGCGAACCATGAATACACCAACGAGGAACTGATGTTCCCGGGCGTCGGCATCCAGGATGCCAAGGACGTCAACTTCTCGAAGATGACCAAGGACCTGGTGGACATCGAGATCGCCGCCCATGGCGGCGCGGTGGTCGAAATCCGCCGCGTCAACGGCGAGTGGCAGGTGGTCAAGGATTCCAAATATTCCCGCCGCATCACCGCCGATACGCCGATGGACATTACCGGCCCGGCCGCCGGTCATGAGCGCATGAAGACCTCCGCCGACACGACCGGCCGCAAGGTACGCGGCATGATCAACAACTGCGCCGGCGGCGTGACGCCGTGGGGCACCTGGCTCAGCTGCGAGGAGAACTTCAACGGCTATTTCTGGGGCGCCATGGCCGACAGCCACCCCGAGGCGAAGAACTACAAGCGCTATGGTCTCGGCACGCCGGCCTATGCCTGGGGCAAGTTCCACGACCGCTTCGATCTCGCCAAGGAGCCGAACGAAGCCAACCGCTTCGGCTGGGTGGTCGAGATCGACCCGTTCGATCCGAATTTCGTGCCGAAGAAGCGCACCGCGCTCGGCCGCACCAAGCATGAAGGCGCCGCCGGCATCACCAACAGCGACGGCCGCTACGTGATCTATCTCGGCGACGACGAGCGCTTCGACTACGTCTACAAATTCGTCACCGCCGGCAAGGTTGACCTGCAGAACCGGGCCGCCAATCTCGGCCTGCTCGACGAGGGCATTCTCTACGTCGCGAAATATCTTCCGGACGGCAAGGGCACATGGCTGCCGATGGTCCATGGCCAGGGACCGCTCACCGAGGCGAACGGCTTCAAGAGCCAGGCCGACGTGCTGATCGAAACCCGCCGCGCGGCGGACCTTCTCGGCGCCACCAAAATGGATCGTCCCGAGGATATCGAGGCCAATCCGCAGACGAACCGCGTCTACGTCATGCTGACCAACAATACGCGCCGCAAGGACGATCAGGTCGATGCGGCCAATCCGCGGGCCAACAACGCCTTCGGCCACATCGTCGAGATGATGCCCGATGGCGGAGATCACGCCGGAACCACGTTCACCTGGGAAGTGCTGGTGAAGTGCGGCGATCCCTCCATCGCTTCGGTCGGCGCGACCTTCTCGTCGGAAACCACCAAGAACGGCTGGTTCGGCATGCCGGACAACTGCGCCGTCGACAGCCAGGGCCGCCTCTGGATCTCCACCGACGGCAACAATGCCAAGGCGACCGGGCGTGCGGACGGGTTGTGGGCTCTGGAGACCGAGGGCGAGATGCGCGGCACCTCCAAGCATTTCTTCCGCGTTCCTGTCGGTGCGGAGATGTGCGGTCCGTTCTTCACGCCGAATGACGAGACCCTCTTCCTCGCCGTTCAGCATCCCGGCGAGGCCGAGGAAGGCGCTCCCGCGAGCTTCGACAATCCGATCACCCGCTGGCCGGATTTCAAGAACGGCATGCCGCCCCGCCCCTCCCTGCTCGTCGTGACGAAGAAGGGCGGCGGCAAGATCGCCTGATCGGTTTGAACGAAAAGCCTTGAAATCGACAAGGGAGCCCGAGCGGCTCCTTTGTTCGTTCGCGTCGGGCGAACACGTCAGGTCGAGGAGAAGTGGCGCGGGCGACGGGGCTCGAACCCGCGACCTCCGGCGTGACAGGCCGGCACTCTAACCGACTGAGCTACGCCCGCGCATTTCCTCGCATCGGAGGCCGGCGACCGGCATCTCCGCGATGGAGGCGCGCTCGTAGCGGTGATCGGGCGCGCTGTCAAATGGCCGCCCGATTTTCCCCAGGGCCCGGACCTTCCCGGCCCTACTCCCGCGTGCTGATCGAAAAAACCTCGTAGCCGGCGCCATTGAGAACGCGCACCGCCTCGATCTGCTGATCGCGCGATTGCGGCCGGCGTGCGAGCGAAAATACTTTCAGCGCCCTCTCCTTCGCCTTGTCCAGGGAATCGGTGCGGACCATGATCCGCCGGACCACGCCGCCGCCCGCCTCGTCCGAGGCGATGGTCTCGATGCGATAAACTTCAATCACGTTTGTCAGAACTCCACCAACGCCGCTCCCTCATCGCGCCGCGATGCGTTGGAGCTTTTCGAACCGCTTGATCAGGCGGTCCCGTTTCAACTTCGACAACCGGTCGATCCAAAAAATCCCATCGAGCTGATCGATCTCGTGCTGGAGGCAGATCGCCATCAGGCCTTCTGCCTCTTCTTCGTGCATCGCATTGTCGAGGGCCCTGTAGCGTACCCGGACCTTGGAAGAGCGCTCAAGCTCATCCGTCACGCCCGGCATCGACACGCTCCCCTCCACATGGCGCATCTTGCCAGGAGAGGACCAGACGATTTCGGGATCGATATAGATGTGTGGCTCGAGGTCGGTTTCCAACTGGATGACCACGAGACGCCGCAGAACCCCGATATGGGGCGCCGTGATCCCGATGCCGGGCGCGGCGCGCATCGTGTCCGCAAGGTCGCGGGCGAGTGTGCGGACCTCGTCGTCCACATTGCCGATCGGCTCCGCCTTCCGGCGCAGGCGAGGGTCGGGAAAGGGGATGATCGGACGGACGGTCATTGGGATCTCGAACGCAACGGGGAGAGCTTGGAGGTTCGGTCTATTCGTAGCGTCCGCCGCGCTGGAGCACCTCGAACCTATAGCCGTCAGGGTCCTGGACGAAGAAGAACCTCGCGGGAGGCCGGCCCTCAAGCTTCAGCTCCCTCAGCGGCGTCGGGTCGAGGCCGCCGGCCTCGAACCGCGCATGCTCCGCCTCGAGATCCTCCACCGACAGCGCCAGATGGCCGTAGCCATCGCCGAGCGAATAAGGCTCGGTTCGGCCATGATTGACCGTCAGCTCGAGCTCGAACCCGCTTTCGTCATTGCTTAGATAGAGAAGCGTAAAGCCCTCGAAATCCAGGCGCTCAGCCAGCTTCAGGCCGAAGGCCTTGTCGTAGAAGGCGAGAGAGCGCTGCTCGTCGAGCACGCGGATCATGGAATGAATGGCCTTGGCCATGCGGCGTCACCTTCCTGGCCGCCCGCCGGTTCGCGTGACGACAATGCTGCGTGGGAGATAACAGCCGCCCTGCGAAAACGAAAGTCCGTCGAAGCTTAAGGGTTGGGTGCCGGCCCCTGCAAAAAGCCTTCCCCAGCGGCGCCGGGGAAGGCAAGTTCGGGAGGAAGAAACGCAGAAGCCAAAGCCCGAGTATCAGCCACACCTACCACCAGAAGGTGAAGAAAGCAGTGAGAACCCGGAAAATGGCGTAATCAAGGAAAGTTGATGCCTGCCAAGCTTTGGAAAAATAGTGGTACACAGGAACCCGAAGCACGGTCAGGCACTTGTTTGGTTACGGAGGCACCATTCCCCGCAACCCCTTGTCGCCTCCGCACACTCACAGCCCCGTCCGGCAGGTCTGGAACGGGGCTTTTTCTTTGCCTATTGCCCGAACCCGTCGGCAATCGCGCGGATCCGGTTGCGGACGTAGTCGGGAAGCCCGGCGCTGATCGAATTGCCAGAGTTGAAGGAACTCTTGCCCATGAGAACCTGGGCCGGAATGAGGTTGCGCAGCACCGGAACGCTTTCGAACTCTTTCTTACGCTCAAGCACGTCGGTCTCCACGGCCAAAGCCATGAAGACAGTTGCGACCGTCCTGTTGGGATCGCCGGGCTGCTCCTGCAAAACCGCCAGGAGCTTGCCGAACTGCATCACCTGATTCACGTAGAAGATCGTCTGCTCGAGAACGCCGGCAACGGGCGTGTCGACTCCCGTGAGCTTCGCGAGCCCGGGCCGGTCGATCTCTTCAGGAGGAACGACTCGTATCTCGGTTTGAAACTCCATGAACTCCGCGATCTTCTTGCCGCCCTCTTCCAGCTTGTTGGCGAGGCGGATGCCGACAGGCAGCTTGCCTTCGAGCGGATAGCGGGACTCGATGCAGAGGCTTCCCGGAGCCTCGCACCAGCGCCGGTTCGGATGGCGATTGTGAACGCTTTGCGGATCGGCCTGCGGTGCAGTCTCATCCGCTGTGATGCGGCGGTGCTTGATCGAGGGATCGATTTTTTCAAGCACGTCGATGCGTGTGTAACGCACAAGGTCGATCGCACCTGGCGCCTTCTCGATCGGGAAGCGCGCTTCCACCACATACATGTGGAGTTTCTCGGTGTAGGATTTGGCGATGCCGTGAACCGAGACCTTGATCGTGGGCTCGGCATAGCCCGGGAACAGGCTCAGAAGCTGTTTCTGCAGCGGCCTTTCTCGTCCCCAATCCTCGAACCTGATCAGGCCCGTGCCGGCATCGGCGATCTTGTCGTCCCGATGATCGCTGAAGAGGATCGTTTTCGGCTTCAGTTTTGCAGGAGCAACGGTGGTGACGGATGGAACTTCTTCAATTCTGAAGTCCTGAGCGGCAACTGAACCTGCAGAGATAACCAAAGCGGTGAGGACGATCGGCCTAAATCCCCAAAAACTCGTCGATGCCATCAGTATACCTGTCCGTTGCGCCAGAAATAGTCCGGGTCGATCCGTCGCGGCCTGCGGGGCGGCTCTTCCTCCCACCACCAGCGGAAGCTTCGCTCGGATTCCGCCGGCCGGCGTGCCGAGGGAGCATTCTGGCGCAGGCTGTCGAGCCATCCGGGGCCCTGTGCGTAAGGGCCATCTTCGTAATAGTCCCGCCCGTTCTGCTCTTCGCCGTCGCTCCACGGATCCGGATTGCGGAACGCATAGGCCTCCGATTGCGGAACGAGCCGGAACTGCGTTTCCGTGAGGCGCCCGAACCAGTTCAGGCGGAAATACTCGGTAAAGCCCCTGCCCTGTCCGTCGGTCAGCCGGTCTCCGGTGTTGAGATCGATGGGCATGGCGATGAGGTGACGCGCCGCCTGCGGCGATGGCGGGCTCAAGGGAGCCTTCGGCACGTTATGCTCCCAGGCTGCCTGGAGAATGGACTGGAAGATCGGAGCGGCCACCTTGCCGCCGGTCTGGCCGCGTCCGAGCGTGCGGCGCTTTCCGTCGGCATTGTCGTGCCCGACCCAGACGGCGATGGTGACGTCATTGGTGAAGCCCACGAACCAGGCGTCGTTCTCGTTGTCTGAGGTTCCCGTCTTTCCTGCGACGTAGGGAGCGAGCGCCTTCAGGGAATGGGCCGTGCCGCGTTCCAGGACTCCCTGCAGCATGCTCTTCAGCTGGTAGAACGCCGCCGCATCGGCGGAACCGAGCCGCGCGGGCGAGCCGGCCTTGCGTTTGTAGACGACGCGTCCGTTTTCCTCGACGGAGTCGATGACATGCGGGACCGGCAGCACGCCCTCGTTCGCGACGGCAGCGTAGAACGCGGCAAGATCGAGGATGCGTACCGGCTGGGCGCCCAGCACGAACGGATAATGCGGCGTGCATTCCAGGTAGAGCTGAGCCTCGAGGGCGAGTTCGCAGACCCGCTTCAGGCTCTTCTCCGGCGAGGGCTCGATGCCGCCGTCGAGAAGGCGCGCCGTCACCAGGTTCTTGGAGTTTTCGAGCGCCCGCCGCAGGGTCATGATGCCGGACCGGCCGCCGTCGAAATTCTTCGGGCTCCAGTAATCGCCCGGCCGGGCATTCGCCTCGCCGCCCACCGGAGGCAAGGTCACCGGCGCGTCCCAGACCAAGGTGTTGGGCTGCAGGCCTTTCGAGAGAGCGGCGAGATAGGTCAACGGCTTGAACGCGGAGCCGGGCTGGCG
>Ga0182742_1003889_pt1 | contig 14068 bp, 11 predicted proteins | sample eDN5th37CBELigMG_FD_128880 | JGI IMG/M metagenome (GOLD analysis project Ga0182742, IMG submission 128880) | Enriched Miracle-Growth compost microbial communities from Emeryville, California, USA - eDNA 5th pass 37_C BE-Lig MG (version 2)... ... | reverse complement strand
GAGCGTGACGCTCTTGGGCGTCCGCTTGGACTGGCAGAAGGCGTACGCGCCGCGCTTACCGCCGGAGGACACCTCGCAGGAGATGTTCCCGCCCGGCGAGTGGAACCAGCGGACCGAGGCGGTCGCCGTGGAAGAGTGGGCGAGGATCGCAAGCGCGGCTGCGATCAGGCACATCGAGAAGCGCTTCACAGAAGGCACGCTAACCGTTCTCGCCGAGCCGCGGATTCCTGGGCGCGCGCGCCGCCCGCCGCCGCCCGGCGGCCTTGCGCGCCTCGTCGACGCCGAGGATCAGCGGCGGCCACGCACACAACAGCAGCCAGTGCCACGGCCCGAGGGCGCTGGTGTGGAAGATGCGGTCGAGCCCCGGCGTGTAGGCCAGCAGCGCGATCATCGCGATCTCGACGGCGATGCCGACCAGGAGCAGGCGGTTCGTCCACGGGCCGACCGAGCGCAGCGAGAGCCGGTCGGTGCGCCAGGCCAGGCCGGCGCCGACCTGCGCCATCACGATGCCGGCCATCGCCATCGTCGTCGCCTCCAGGTACACCGTCCCGCTGTCGGGCAGCGATTCCCACGGCCGCCAGCCGGCCAGCCAGAACGCGAACAGGAAGCTCGTCATCGCGGCGAGCCCTTCGAGCGGTCCGATCCGCCCGAACACGCGCGCGGCGAACGCGCGGTTGAGCAGGTGCTCGGAGCGCGGCCGCGGCGGGCGGGTCATCGTTCCCGGCTCGGCGCGTTCGGTGCCGAGCGCGATCGCCGGCAGCTGGTCGGTCCCGAGGTCGATCGCGAGCACCTGCATCACCACCAGCGGCAGCGGCACCGCGCCGCCGGAGATGCCCCACACCAGGAACGGCACCAGCTCGCCGACGTTCGAGCCGAAGTGGTAGCCGGCGAAGCGGCGGATGTTGGCGTAGACGGCGCGGCCCTCCTCGATCGCCGCCACGATCGAGGCGAAGTTGTCGTCGAGCAGGATCAGGTCGGCGGCCTCCTTGGCCACCTCGGTCCCGCCGGCGCCCATCGCGATGCCGATGTCGGCGTGCTTGAGCGCGGGCGCGTCGTTGACGCCGTCGCCGGTCATGGCGACCACCTCGCCGTCCGCGCGCAGCCGCTGGGCGAGGCGGAGCTTCTGCTCGGGGTCGATGCGGGCGAAGATGACGTCGCGCTCGGCGAGCCGGTCACGCAGCGCGTCGTCGTCGAGGCCGGCCAGCTCGTCCCCGGTGATCACGTGCACGGCCGCGTCGAGCAGGCCGATCCGGCGTGCGATCGCCTCCGCGGTGCGGCCGCTGTCGCCCGTGACCATGATGATGCGGATCCCGGCTTCGCGGCAGCGCCGGATCGCGTCCGGCACCTGCGGCCGCGGCGGGTCCAGCATGCCGACGAGGCCGAGGAACTCGAGCTCCTGCTCGACGGTGTCCGCATCGGTGTCCGCGCCGGCGGGCAGGACCCGGCGCGCGAGCGCGAGGACGCGCAGCGCGTCGCGCTCCATGGCGGCCTCGGCCGCCAGGGCCCGGTCCCGCTCCGCGTCGCTGAGCGTGGTGCGTGGCAGGACGACCTCGGCGGCCCCCTTCACGTAGGCGACGCGCTCGCCGCCGACGAGGTGCACGCTGGTCATGCGCTTGCGCTCGGAGCTGAACGGCAGCTCGAGGAGCCGCGGCGCCCGCGCGGCCTCCTGCTCGTGCCGCAGCCCACCCTTCTCGGCGAGGACGACCAGCGCCGCCTCGGTCGGGTCGCCGAGGACCGACCAGCCGCCCTGGCCGTGGATCAGCCGCGCGTCGTTGCACAGCAGCCCCGCGCGCAGCAGCTCGGCGATCGGCGCCGGATCCACGACCCGGTCGCCGGCCCGAAAGCGTCCGAACGGCTCGTAGCCGGCGCCCTCGACCGTCAGCTCGCCCGCGGGCGTCCAGACGCGCTGCACGGTCATCTCGTTCTGCGTCAGCGTGCCGGTCTTGTCCGTGCAGATCACGGTCGTCTGACCCAGGGTCTCGACCGACGACAGCCGCCGCACGAGCGCGCCGCGCTTGGCCATCCGCTGGGTCGCGAGCGCCAGCGACAGCGTCAACGTCGGGAGCAGCCCTTCCGGGACCAACGCCACCGTCACGCCGATCGCAAACACGAAGCGGTCGGTCAGGCCCATCCCGGCCACGCCCGCGACGACGAAGAACAACACGCCGACCGCGACCGCGAGCAGCGCCACGAGCCGCGTCAAGCGGTCGAGCTCGCGCTCGAGCGGGCTGCGCTCGCGCGGGGTCTGCTGCGCCAGCGCGGCGATCCGGCCGAAGCGGGTCGACATGCCGGTGGCCGTCACCAGCGCCTCGGCCGTGCCGGCCGTCACGTACGTGCCGGCGAACAACATCCGGTCGGGCGCGACCGGGGCCGACTCGCCGGTCAGCGTCGACTCGTCGACGCGCAGATCGATCGCCTCGAGCAGCTCGCCGTCCGCGGCGACGCGGTCGCCCGGGGCCAGCAGCAGCACGTCGCCGGGGACGACCTCGTCGTTGGGGATCTCGACCACCTGCCCGTCGCGCCGCACCCGGACCAGGACCGGCAGCATCCTGCGCAGGGCCGCGACCGCGTTCTCGGCGCGGCGCTCCTGGAAGTAGGAGAAGCCGGCGTTGACGACGATCACGACGACGATCGCCACGCTGAGCGCCGGCATGCCGGCCACCAGCGCCAGCGCCGCGCCCGCCCACAGCAGCAGCGCGAACAGCCCGGCGAAGTTGGCCAGGAACTGACGCAGGTGCGACGGCCCGGGCGCCTCGACGATCGCGTTCGGACCGACCTGCGCCAGCCGCCGCGCCGCTTCCGCGGTCGAGAGGCCGGCCGCCTGTCGTGCGCGCGCCATGGGGCAACCGTGGCACGTGCGCCCGCTCCGGAAAATGAGGTTCGACCGCACCTGGACTGCGGCTGACTACGGGCGATCCCGCGTGGTTCTGCGGTTGCCGCTACCGGGAGCGCTGGACGAGCATCCGGCCATGCCACGCATCGAGGCGAACGGTTCGTCGACCGCGGTCGTCGCTCTGGGCGGCAACGCGCTGCTGCGCCGGGGCGAGCCGCTCGAGGCCGCCAACCAGGCGCGCGCCGCGCGCGACGCAGCGCGGATCATCGGCGCAGCGGCGCCGGAGCACCGGCTGGTCATCACCCACGGCAACGGCCCGCAGGTCGGGTTGCTGGCGCTGATGAGCGACGCGTACACGGAGACGGAGCCGTATCCGCTCGACGTGCTCGGCTCGGAGACCGTCGGCCAGATCGGCTACGTGCTCGAGATGCAGCTCGACAACTTCGTCGACCATCAGGACACGGTCGCGCTGATCACGCGCACGGTGGTCGACCGCGAGGACCCGGCGTTCGCCGCGCCGACCAAGTTCATCGGCCCGGTCTACGACGAGCAGACAGCGCACGCGCTCGCCGAGCAGCGAGGATGGACGGTGAAGCGAGACGGCGACCACTGGCGGCGCGTCGTGCCCTCGCCCGAACCGCGCCGGATCGTGCAACTGGGCGCGATCCGCAGCCTCTTCGACGCGGGCTACCTCGTGGTCTGCGCGGGCGGGGGCGGCGTGCCGGTGCTCGAGAACGCGGACGGCCGTCACGAAGGCGTCGAGGCCGTCGTCGACAAGGACCTCGCATCGTCGCTGCTGGCCGCCGAGCTGGGCCTGGAAACGCTCGTTCTCGCGACCGACGTCGCGGCCGTCTACGAGGGCTACGGGAGCGCCGCGCAGCGGGCGATCGTACGCGCGACGCCCGCCGGGTTGCGCGCCGGCGACTTCCCCGCCGGCTCGATGGGCCCGAAGGTCGAGGCGGCGTGCCGGTTCGTCGAGCGCACCGGTGGCCGCGCCGTGATCGGCAGCCTCGACGAGCTGGCCGCGCTGCTCGCCGGCCGTGCCGGCACGCAGATCCGCGCGGACGGGCCGGAGATCGAGTACGAGCCATGACCAAAGGAGAACCGACCATGACCGCCAACGCTGACACCCAGGTCGGCAGTTCGTTCCACGTCGACTCGGAGGTCGGCACGTTGCGCAAGGTGCTCGTGCACCGGCCCGGGCTCGAGCACACGCGGCTGACGCCGTCGAACGCCGCGGAGCTGCTGTTCGACGACGTGATCTGGGTCAAGCGCGCGAAGGAGGAACACGACGCCTTCTGCGAGGTGATGCGCGACCGCGGCGTGGAGGTCTTCTACGCCGAGGAGCTGCTGTCGGACGTGCTCGCGATCACCGAAGCGCGCGAGTGGGTGCTCGACCAGGTGCTCAACGAGCGCAACGTCGGCGTCTATCTCGCCCGCGCCCGGCACGAATGGGGCCGCACCGCCTCACCGGCCGAGGTGGCCGACTTCCTGATCGGCGGGATGACCAAGGCGGACATGACCCAGGGCGCGGGCCTGACCTACGACGCCAGCGCGAGCACCGACATGCTGCTGCCGCCGCTGCCGAACTTCATCTTCCAGCGCGACCCGTCGTCCTGGATCTATGACGGCGTCACGCTCAACCCGATGAGGATGCGGGCGCGCCGGCCCGAGACCGTCTTCATGCAGGCGATCTACCGCTGGCACCCGATGTTCGCGAGCAGCGGCGAGCTGAAGGTCTGGCACGGGGACGTGGAGCAGGACTGGGGCCGCGCGACGCTCGAAGGCGGCGACGTGATGCCGATCGGCAACGGCGCGGTGATGATCGGCATGGGGGAGCGCACGGCGCCCCAGGCGGTGACGATGATCGCGCGCGAGCTGTTCAAGGCCGGCTCGGCCCGGCTCGTGTTCGCCGTGCTGCTCCCGAACAAGCGGGGCTACATGCATCTGGACACGGTGATGACGATGGTCGACCGTGACGCCATCACGAGCTTCCCCGAGGTCGTCGAGGGCGCGCGCGTGTGGTCGATCCGGCCCGGCGACGAGCCGGATCTGCCCGTGGTCGAGCCGTTCGCGGGCGGGGTCGTGGAGGCGCTCAAGCACGCGCTCGAGCTCAGCGACCTCAAGGTCATCCCGACCGGCGGCGATCCGTTCGCGAGCGAGCGCGAGCAATGGGACGACGGCAACAACGTCCTCTGCCTGGAGCCCGGCGTGGTCGTGGCCTACGACCGCAACGTCAGCACCAACACGCGCCTGCGCAAGGAGGGCATCGAGGTCATCACCATCTCGGGCTCCGAGCTCGGACGCGGACGCGGCGGGTCGCACTGCCTGAGCTGCCCGATCGAACGCGACCCGGCCTACTAGCCATGCTCGCCGATCGCGTCAGAGCGCTGATGCCGGAGCTGCAGGCGGATCTCGTGCGGCTCGCGCGCATCCCGTCGATCGCCTTCCCGGGCTTCCCGCGCGAGCCGCTGCGCGAGGCGAGCGACCTCGTCGCCGAGCTGCTGCGCGGCGCCGGCGTCCAGGACGTCTCGACGCTCTCGCTGCCGGACACGCCCCCGGTGGTCACGGGTGAGATCCCGGGTCCCGCGGGCGCGCCGACCGTGCTGCTGTACGCGCACTACGACGTCCAGCCACCGGGTGACGAGACGCGCTGGACGACGCCGCCGTTCGAGCCGACCGAGCGCGACGGCGCGATCTACGGGCGCGGGATCGCCGACGACAAGGCCAACGTGCTCGTGCACGTCGGCGCGCTGCGCGCGTTCGGCGGCAAGCCGCCCGTCGGGATCAAGGTCGTGATCGAAGGCCAGGAGGAGGTCGGCGGCGCGTTCGACACCTACCCGCCGCAGCGGCCCGAGTTGTTCGCGGCGGACGCGATCGTGATCGGCGACGCGGGCAACATCCGCCCGGGCGTCCCGACGCTCACGGTCGCGCTCCGGGGCTACGCCGACGTGGTCGTCGAGGTGTCCACGCTCGCCGGCCCCAAGCACTCCGGCGAGTTCGGCGGGGCCGCCCCCGACGCCCTGGTCGTGCTGCTGCACGCGCTCTCGACGCTGCACGACGAGCACGGCGACGTCGCCGTCCCCGGCCTGCGGCGCGAACCCTGGGCCGGGGCGACCTACAGCGACAGCGAGTTCCGCGAGCTGGCCGAGGTCGACCCGGCGGCGCCGCTCATCGGGACGGGGAGCCTCGGCGAGCGGCTGTGGTCGGGCCCGGCGATCACCGTCGTCGGCCTCGACGCCCCCAGGGTCGACGGGGCGGTGAACGCCGTCGTGCCGTACGCGCGCGCCAAGCTCAACCTGCGGGTTCATCCCGAGCAGGACCCCGCCGAGGCGCAGGCCGCGCTGATCCGTCACCTGCAGTCGGTCAAGCCGTTCGGGATCGCGCTCGCGGTCGCGCCGGCCGGTGAGGTCGGCGCCGGGTTTGCCGCCACGACCGGCGGTCCGGCGTACACGGCCGCCAGGGCGGCGCTCGCCACGGCCTGGAGCAGCGACCCGGTCGAGGTGGCGATGGGCGGGTCGATCCCGCTCGCGAACGCGTTCCACGAGGCGTTGCCCGACGCCGAGATCCTGCTGTTCGGCGCCCAGGACGGCCGCTGCAACCTGCACGCGCCCGACGAGCGCGTCCTGCTCCGCGAGTTGGAGCGCGCGGTCGTCGCCGAGGCCGAGTTCTTCCGCGAATACGCGACACGAAAGGAGCACCCACGATGACCGATGTCCAGGCCACTCCACCGCCGGCTGCACCCAATGCCACGGGCGGCCAGGAACCGCCCGACGGCGGCGAGCCGGAGCCGAAGAAGTTCCGGTTCCCGAGCGCGTTCACCGTCCTCGCGATCGTCACCCTGGCGGTCTGGGCACTGGCGTTCGTCGTCCCCTCCGGCACCTACCAGCTCGAGGACGGCGCCCCGATCCCCGGGACCTACAAGGAGGTGCCGTCGCCGCAGGACTTCGGCGAGCGGCTCAACGACCTGTTCCTGGCGCCGGTCAACGGCCTCTACGGCGTCCAGGACGCGGAGACGAGCGCGGTCGGGGCGAACGCCAGCGGTGAGCTGTTCGGCGCCGCCGGCGTGTTCCTGTTCGTGCTCGCGATCGGCGCGTTCATCACCGTGATGTTCGCCACCGGCGCGCTCGACCGCGGCATCGCCCGGCTGGCGTACCGCACGCGCCACCGCGGATGGCTGCTGATCGCGGCGATCATGAGTGTGTTCTCGCTGCTGGGCACCGTCGAGGGCATGGCCGAGGAGACGCTCGGCTTCTACGGGCTCGTCATCCCGCTGATGCTCGCACTCGGCTATGACCGGATGGTCGCGGTCGGCGTGATCATCGTCGGCGCCGGCGTCGGCGTCATGGGCTCGACCGTGAACCCGTTCTCGATCGGCGTCGCGTCCGGCTTCGCCGACACGTCGATCGGCGACGGGATCGTGCTGCGGCTGCTGATGTGGATCACGTTCACCGTGGTGGCGATCCTCTACGTCGTGCGCTACGCCAACAAGGTCCAGGCGAAGCCGGAGAGCTCGCTCGTGGGCTTCGCCCCCGGCGACCGCGAGCAGGCCGTGGCGAGCACGGCGACCGAGCCCCCGGCGCTCAGCGCGCGCCACAAGACGGTGCTCGGGCTGGTCGCGTTCACGTTCGCGTTCATGATCTTCTCGATCATCCCGTGGTCGGGGATCTTCTCCGGCCCGGACGCCGACCCGTACTCGTGGGAGCTCGGCTGGTGGTTCCCCGAGCTGACCGCGATGTTCATCGTCGCCGCCGTGGTGATCGGCGTCGTCGGCGGCCTCGGCGAGAACCGGCTCACCGACACGCTCGGCAAGGGCGCCGGCGACTTCATCTACCCGGCGCTGGTGATCGTGCTCGCGCGCGGCGTCACCGTGATCATGAACAACACGCAGATCACCGACACCGTCCTGCACGCGATGGAGAGCGCCGCGGAAGGCGTCGGCTCGGGCGTCTTCGCGATCGTGATCTTCCTGATCAACCTGCCGCTCGCGTTCCTGATCCCGTCGACCTCCGGCCACGCGACGCTCGCGATGCCGATCCTCGCCCCGCTGGGCGACTTCGCCAACGTCGACCGCTCGCTCGTGATCACGGCCTGGAACGCCGCCTCGGGCTGGATGAACCTGTTCGTCCCGACGACCGCCGTCGTGATGGGCGGCATCGCGCTCGCGCGCGTCGGCTACGACAAGTACCTGCGGTTCCTGGCCCCGCTGCTCGGGATCCTGTTCGTGCTCACGGTCGCGTTCCTCGGCCTCGGGGCGGTGTTCTCCTGACATGTACAACCTGCGCAACCGCCACTTCCTGAAGGAGTTCGACTTCAGCGCCGGCGAGCTCGGCTTCCTGTTGGAGCTCTCGGCGGCGCTGAAGACGGCCAAGTACGCCGGCACCGAGCAGCCGCGCCTGACCGGCGCGGAGATCGCCCTGATCTTCGAGAAGACCTCGACACGGACGCGGGCGGCGTTCGAGGTGGCGGCGTTCGACCAGGGCGCGCACGTGACCTACCTGGACCCGACGGGGTCGCAGCTGGGGCACAAGGAGTCGATCGCCGACACGGCGCGGGTGCTCGGTCGCATGTACGACGCGATCGAGTTCCGCGGCTCCGCCCACAGCGACGTCGAGGAGCTGGCGAAGTACGCCGGGGTGCCGGTCTACAACGGCCTCACCGACGACTGGCACCCGACCCAGATGCTCGCCGACTTCCTCACCATGGGCGAGGCCTCGCACAAGCCCTACGACGCGATCTCCTACTGCTACATGGGCGACGCGCGCAGCAACGTCGGTCGCTCGCTGCTGGCGATGGGCGCGATCATGGGCGCCGACGTGCGCGTGTGCGCGCCCGAGGCGCTCTGGCCGCCCGAGGACGTGCGCCGGCTCGCGAGCGAGCGGGCGGAGCAGAGCGGCGCGCGCGTGACCCTGACCGCCGATCCCGGCGAGGCGCTGCCGGGGGCGGACTTCGTCTACACCGACGTCTGGGTCTCGATGGGTGAGGCGAAGGAGGTCTGGGAGCAGCGCGTGGACCTGCTGCGCCCCTACCAGGTCAACCGCGCGGCGCTCGAGCTGACGGGCAACCCGCGCGTCAAGTTCCTGCACTGCCTGCCCGCCTTCCACGACAAGAACACGGTGGTCGGGCGCCAGATCATGGAGCACACCGGGCTCGACGACGGGCTCGAGGTCACCCACGAGGTGTTCGAGTCGCCGCACAGCATCGTCTTCGATCAGGCCGAGAACCGCCTGCACACGATCAAGGCCGTGCTCGTCGCCACGCTCGGGAGCGGGTGAGTCCTCGGTCACGCGGTCGCGGGCGGCGCTTCTTCTCCGTCCGTGACCGCGTGCGCGTAGCCGGGAGCAGCTAGAACGCCTGGCGGTACACCAGCGACAGCAGCAACTCGCCCAGCAGGGCGAGCGGCACGGTCACGGCGAGCCAGCGCGCCGCCGGCCGGGCGAGCGTGAGCGCCAGCGCGGCGCCGATCGTCAGCCACAGGGCGGCCGTGGCGAGGTAGCCGAGCTCGATCAGGTACACCCACAGGCCTTCGGCCAGGAACACGGCCGGGAGCACGGTCGCGCCGATGTCCTGCGGACGCAGGCGCCAGCGATGGCCGGCCAGGCCGAACAGGGGCCCGCCGAGCAGCGCGCAACCGGCCCAGAAGAGCACGATCGCGCCGCCCGCGCTGTAGCCGCGGGCCTCCGCGGTCACGTAGTAGCCCACGAGCTGCAGTGCGCAGGTGACCAGCCCGGCGGCGAGCGCGCCGCGCGGTGTGCGCATCAGCGCGCCGACCAGGAACGGCGCCACCAGCCAGGCGCTCGCCGAGTTGACCAGCGCGTTCAGCGCCCCGCCCAGATAGGTCTGCCCGAGGGAGGTCGCGCAGCCCACCGCCAGGCCCGCGAGCACGGCGATGGCGATTCGCGCCCGGATCGGGCTCACGGGCGCGGACCAGATCGTTCTCGTCGTCACCCGGCGAGTGTGGCGGCGGCGTGCCGTGCCCACCAGGCGGGATTCCCCGGAGGCACCTCCGGGATGACCCGGAGGTCACGGGTCGCGACGTACCTCGTCGACGCGTGAGTCGACGGCACCGTGCCGCACCAGGCTCCAGACCGCGGCCGCGAGGCCGCCCCAGATCACGATCATCGACACCACCATCATCACGATCGCCTCCGCGCTCATCGCACGTCTCCTCCGGTGCGCGCCGCCGCGACGGCAGCGTGATCCGCCGGGTCAGGAGGTGGCCCGTCGAGGTGCGTGCCCGCGCGCCACGGCAGGCGCGCGATCAAGAAGCCGATGATGGGCAACGCGGCCGCGACCGCCCAGCCGAATGTCAACAGCAGCCACCCGGGGTAGTCCTCGTAAGCCGCACGCAGGTCGTCGCGCAGCGCGAGGACGAGCACGACCGTCAGCCCGGCGGGCGTCAGGATGCCGGCCAGCAGACGCCACCCGCTCCCGACGAGGGGACGACCGTTCACGTTGAGGTGCGCGGCCAGCAGATGCAGGGCGCGCATCCCCCAGGCGACGACGAGCATGCTGATGACGGCGACGATCAGGATGCCGTACTGGTTGACGAAGTGGTCGACGACGTCGAGGACGTAGACGCCGCTGGTGGTGCTGAGCAGCGCCAGGCTCAGCACGGCGGCCGGGACCACGACCAGGACCGTGCTGCGGATGCGGGTCGTGTCGAGCTTGTCGCGGACGGCCGAGATGACCACCTCGATGACGCTGATCAGCGAGGTGAGGCCGGCGATCACCAGCGAGCCGAAGAACAGCACGCCCAGCAGCGCACCGGCGGGCGCCTCGTTGATGATCGCCGGGAAGGCGACGAAGGCCAGGCCGATGCCGCCGCTGGCGACGTCGCCGACGGCTTCCCCGCTGGCCTGGGCCATGAAGCCGAGGGCCGCGAATACGCCGATGCCGGCGAGCAGTTCGAAGCTCGAGTTGGAGAAGCCCACGACCAGGCCGGAGCCCGTCATGTCCTCGCGGCGGCTGACGTACGAGGAGTAGGTGATCATGATCCCGTAGCCGATCGAGAGCGAGAAGAAGATCTGCCCGATCGCCGCTGCCCACACCGACGCCGACCCCAACTCGGACCAGTCCGGCGTGAACAGCGCGTCCAGGCCCGCCCCGGCACCGGGCAGCAGCAGCGCTTGCACGACCAGCGCGCTGAAGGTGATCACGAGGACCGGGATGGACCACAGCGAGGTGAGGCCTACGCCGCGCTGCACGCCCAGAGCCAGGATCGCGAGCATGGCCAGCCAGACCAGCGCGAGGGGGATGAACACCCCTGGCACCACGTCGGTGCTGACGGCGACGTCCCCAGCCTTCAGGAAGGAACCGAAGAAGAAGCCGTCCGGGTCCGAGCCCCATGCCTTGTTCAGCGAGAAGAACGTGTACCGCAGCGCCCACGCGATGACGGCCGCGTAGTACACGGCGATGACGAAGCAGATCCCGACCTGCCACCAGCCGAGCCCCTCGGCGCGGCGATGCATGCGCGCGAAGGACAACGGCGCCGATCCGCGATGGCGGTGGCCGATCGCGTAGTCGAAGAGCAGGAACGGGATCCCGGCGCACAGGAGCGCGACGAGGTACGGGATCATGAACGCGCCGCCGCCATTCTCGTACGCGACGTACGGGAACCGCCAGATGTTCCCCAGGCCGACAGCCGAGCCGATGGCGGCCAGGATGAAGACACGCCGTGAGCTGAACGCACCGCGCTTGCCGTCGTGATCGACCTGGTCGCTGGCTTGTGCCGAGGCTGGGCTCATAGGACTCCGGTCTCGTAGGTGGTCCCCGTCTCCGCCGCCCACCAGCGCCGCCGGCGCTGAGCGGTGCAGGAGACGATACGCGTTGATGACGCCCCATTGCCCCCAACGTCGACTCGCGAAGCCGTCGATCGGCGTCGCTTCATCGCCGGCGCGGCTGACGCGGCCAGACTTTGGGGTCTGAGCATCTGGGAGCATGGCCGGCGTGGGTTCCGCATCGACGATGAACGCACCGGGTGCGGGCAACCCTCGGCGATGGCTGGCGATGCCGTTCATCGCGCTCGGCGTGGCGATGATCATCGTCGACGCGACGATCGTCAACGTCGCGATCCCGACGATCATCCGGGATCTGAACACCACCGCCACGGCGGCCGAGTGGGTCAACTCGATCTATTCGCTGGTGTTCGCCGCGCTGCTCATCACGCTTGGACGGCTGGGCGACATGGTGGGGCGGCGGCGGCTGTTCGCCGCCGGAACGGTGTGGTTCGTCGTCGCGAGCCTCGTTGCCGCGACAGCGTCCTCCAGCGGCGTCCTGATCTTCGGACGGTTCCTGCAAGGGATCGGCGGGGCGATGATCCTGCCCGCGACGCTGTCGACGGTCAACAGCCTGTTCGTCGGCCGCGAGCGAGCGATCGCGTTCGCGATCTGGGGCTCGACGATCGGGGGCATGGCCGCGGTGGGGCCGTTCCTCGGCGGGCTGTTGACCACGGAGCTGTCGTGGCGGTGGGCGTTCCTGATCAACGTGCCGTTGGGGATCGCCATCCTGGTCGGGCTCCTCACGGTGATACCGGAGACCTCCGATCCCCAGACGCGCCGGGGCTTCGATCTTCCCGGCCAGCTCACGCTGGTGCTCGGGCTGGCGGCGCTGGTCTTCGGGCTGATCGAGGGCCAGAACTACGGGTGGTGGACGTCGACGCAGCGGCTCGATCTCTTGGGCTGGCCCGCGGGCGCGATATCGCCCGTCGCGGTCGCGCTGGCCGTCGCGATCGTCGCGCTTGCGGCCTTCGTGCTGATCGAGCGGACCCGCCTGCGGGCGGGGCGGCTGGTGGTCGTCGATCTGCGCTTGTTCTCGATCGGGAGCTTCAGCCTCGGCAACGTCGCCGCGCTGATCGTCGCACTCGGCGAGTTCGGCCTGCTGTTCGTGCTTCCGCTGTACCTGCAGGGGGCGCTCGGGCTGAGCGCCCTCGCCACCGGCGCGGTGCTCATCCCGCTGGCGGTCGGGACGTTGCTGGCGGGTGGAGTGACCGCGCAGGTCGCCCCACGTCTCGGCCCGAGAGGTGTCGTCCAGCTCGGGCTTGCGCTCGAGGTCGTCGGCATCGGGGTGCTCGGCCTGACGGTCGATACGGACACGTCCGTGGCCACGCTCATTCCGTGGCTGTTCGTGTACGGCGTCGGCGTCGGGTTCGCCACCGCGCAGCTCACGGGCGTCATCCTCACCGACGTGCCGGTCTCTGCCAGCGGGCAAGGTTCCGGCATCCAGAGCACCTTCCGCCAGGTCGGCTCGGCACTCGGCATCGCGATCCTCGGCACGATCCTGCTCACGACCCTCGGGTCGCAGCTGCGCGACGAACTGCGCGCCGTGCCCGACCTGCCGGCGGAGCGCCAGGAGGCCATTCGCGAGGCCGTGCGAGCCAGCGGCGGCATCGCGATCGACGGCCTGCGCGCCCAGCCCGACAGCGGGCGGGTCGTCGCCGCGTCCGAGCGGGCCCTCTCGGACGCGACAAGCCTCGTGGCCTTCACCGCCGCGGGCTTCGTCCTCATCGGCCTGTTGGTCACCGTTGGACTTCCCAACCCCCGGGACGATTCCCCGGACCCCGGCAGAGCGCCCTAGCGTGACCGCCTCGTCCACGGCCTTGTTCGTGGCGGACTTCGACGCGGGGAGCCTCGGCGATCACGAGGCGGAACAGCGCGACCATCTGCGGGCGCGACAGGAGGGCCGCGTAGTCGCGGCCGATCTTCGTGAGCCCGGCGCGCGGGTCGCCGGCCGCCGGCATCGCCGCCTCCTCGCGTTCGGCCGCCCACGTCTCGGTGACGATCGCGCCGAAAAAGGTCCGCCTTGGTCGGGAAGCGCTTGAACAGCGTCGATGTCGACGAGTTCGGCGACGCGGTCAGCGTGCTCGCCGCGGACGCGCTCGACCTCGACGCGCAACGGGCCCTCGCGACCACCATCGCCGCGCGCTTCGACGGGCTCGACGTCGTCGTGCTGCTGCGCCCCGGGGCCTCGGTCGTCGTGACCGGCTCCAACGCCGCCCTGGGCGGGTTCCCGAACGGCAGCGTCTACGGCGCCAGCAAGGCGGCGATCTCGCTGATGTCGCTGGGGATCCCTGCCGAACAGCGAGAGGCGGCGAAGCGCGATGTCGTGGCCGGGGTGCCGGTCGGGCGGATGGGCGATCCGGTCGAGATCGCCGCAGCGATCGTCTTCCTGGCCGGCGACGAGGCAGCCTTCGCGACCGGCACCGACCTCGTGATCGACGGCGGAGTCACGCGCGTG
>Ga0182742_1003887_pt1 | contig 14072 bp, 14 predicted proteins | sample eDN5th37CBELigMG_FD_128880 | JGI IMG/M metagenome (GOLD analysis project Ga0182742, IMG submission 128880) | Enriched Miracle-Growth compost microbial communities from Emeryville, California, USA - eDNA 5th pass 37_C BE-Lig MG (version 2)... ... | reverse complement strand
CTTCTCCCGCCGGATCTGCCTGCCGCGCGCGAACCGTCTCGCGCAGCGCCTGCCCCTCCGCCCGGCTGACATAGGCCAGCTTCACCTCGTCCTTGCCGCCGGCACCCGTCTCGAAGCGAACCTCCACCAGCCCCAGCAGGCGCGGAATGGGCGCCTCCTCAAGGCTGACATCCTGGATCCGCTCGTAGGGCACGGATCGGGCAGAGCGGCTGATCAGCCCTCGTTCCACCCGAATATCGTCGCTGCCGATCCGGTATCTATGATGGCGCCACGCCACCCAGGCCGCGACACCGTTGAGGATCAGCACGGCCAGGATGATTGCCGCGATCGTTGACGCCCCGGCCCATTCGCGCCCGCCGACCACCACCGCAATCATCGGCAGCACCGCCTTCTGCAGGTTGATCGCGACCCGTGCGATCAGCCCCAGCGGATCAGTGCGCCGCCAGTCCTCGGCCCGCTCCGGTGCTGTCGCGGGATCAGCATCGACAGAAAGGTCGCTCACATCGTCTCGCGCGTCACATGCGCGCGGATCGCCTCGCGCATCGCCATCGCATCGCCATGGGCGAGGCCCGGCAGAGAGACCGAAGCATTATGATTGCCTGCCGTATGCAGCACCAGCCGGCCGAGGCCATAGAACCGCTCCAGCGGACCCTGCTCCACATCGATGTGCTGCACGCGCCCGAACGGCACCACCGTGTCATGCCGGAACAGCAACCCGCGCACCACGCGCAAACGGTCCGCCTCCAGCCGATAACCGCGCGCCTGATACCGCCGCAGGGGCACGCGCAGGACGACCGCGATCGCGATCAGCAGCACCGGCAGCAGAAAGCTCCCGCGCGGCAGCAGCTCCGCCACCTCCAGCACCGCCGCACCGATCAGCACAGGCAGCACGGCGATGGCCCATTCAATCCGGACCACCTTGATGAAATCGGGATGCAGCGGCGTCAGCGCATCGGGATCGTCTGCGGTATCGTCCATGGTGTTATGTACGGGCAACACACTGCGGGAGGCAAGCGCGTCTTGCGTGCCTGATGGACCGCTTTGCGAGGCCGTTGCACCCATGATGCAAATCGGCGGGGTGGCTGATGCGGGGCTTTTGCAAAGGGGTCGATGGTGCTGCTGGAGAGGATTGAACTCTCGGCCTCTCCCTTACCAAGGGAGTGCTCTACCACTGAGCTACAGCAGCCGACCATCCGAAGACATGCCGGGGCCTGTGGGCGCTCGCGGCAGGGGCGCGCCATTGACCGGCAAGGGGGCACTTGTCAAGCATGCGCAGTCGATGCAGGCGGGGAGGATGAGCGAGCAAAGCCCCCGCCCTGCCCCGAAGCCGACCCGCGAGGAACGGCTCGCGGCCAAGCTGCGCGAGAACCTGAGGCGCCGCAAACACCAGGCGCGGGCGCTCGAATCGGAGCAGGATGCAGGGGACGATGCCCTTCCCAAAGCGCCGGAGGGCCGCTAGGCGGGCGATCCCGCGCAGAACTCGCCCGCGCGGGTTCCAAGCGCCGGCAACATTTGGGAGCGACAATGCCCACGCTGATCCTCGTCCGCCACGGCCAGAGCCAGTGGAACCTGGAAAACCGCTTCACCGGCTGGTGGGATGTGGACCTGACGGAAAAGGGCGAGGCGGAAGCCCGCGCCGCCGGAGAGCTGCTCGCGGAAACGGGCCTGCTGCCGACCCGCGCCTACACCTCCCTCCAGCTGCGCGCGATCAAGACGCTGCACATCGCCCTGGAAGCCTGCGGCCGCCTCTGGATTCCCGAGATCAAGGACTGGCGCCTTAATGAGCGGCACTATGGCGGCCTCACCGGGCTGAACAAGGCGGAGACCGCTGCGAAGCACGGCGAGGAGCAGGTGCATGTGTGGCGCCGCAGCTTCGACATTCCGCCGCCGGACATGGAGGCGGGCGGCCCCTTCGATCTCTCCGCCGATGCGCGCTATGCGGGCATCGCTATCCCCTCGACCGAAAGCCTCAAGCTGACGATCGAGCGCGTGCTGCCCTATTGGGAGAGCGAGATCCTGCCGGTGCTCGCCTCGGGCGAGACGGTCATCATCGCCGCGCACGGCAATTCGCTGCGCGCGCTGGTCAAGCATCTCTCCGGCATCTCCGACGAGGAGATCACCGGGCTGGAGATCCCGACCGGGCAGCCGATCGTCTATGAATTCGATGCCGACATGCGCCCCGGCGAGCGGCACTATCTGAAGGACCGCTGATGGCGACCCGCCCCGTGGCCCCGCCCGTCGCCATCGTGATGGGCAGCCAGTCCGACTGGCCGACGATGCAGCTCGCAGCGAAGGTGCTGGACGAGTTGCAGGTCGGGCATGAGGCACGCATCGTCTCCGCCCACCGCACGCCGGACCGGCTGCACGCCTTCGGCAAGGGCGCGCATGAGGAAGGCTTCAAGGTCATCATCGCGGGCGCAGGCGGCGCGGCGCATCTGCCCGGCATGCTCGCGGCGCTGACGCACCTTCCGGTGCTCGGCGTCCCCGTCCGCTCCCGCTCCCTCACCGGCCTCGATAGCCTACTGTCGATCGTGCAAATGCCCGCGGGCATTCCCACGGGCACACTGGCGATCGGCGAGGCCGGCGCGACCAATGCCGGCCTGCTGGCCGCCTCGATTCTGTCCCTGTCGGACGAGGCGCTGTCGCAGCGGCTGCGCGAATGGCGGGCGCGGCAGACCGCCAGCGTCGCCGAGCGGCCCACCGACGTCTGAGCAGGACGCAAACGGTGATCCCACCCGGCTCGACAATCGGAATTCTCGGCGGCGGGCAGCTCGGCCGGATGCTGGCGATGGCGGCGGCGCAGCTCGGCTATCGCTGCCACATCTATGATCCGCAGCAGAACAGCATCGCAGCAGAAGTCAGCGCCGCCTTCACCTGTGCGGACTGGCAGGACAGCGAGGCTTTGGCGCGGTTCGCCGAACAGTGCGACATCGTCACCTACGAGTTCGAGAACGTGCCCGTCGCCCCGCTGGCGGCGCTGCCCGCAGGCAAGCTCTCCCCCAATACCCGGGCGCTGGAAGTGGCGCAGGACAGGCTGGCGGAGAAACGCTTTGTCGAAGGGCTTGGCGGCCGCCCCGCATCATTCGCTCCAGTCGACAATGCCGAGGACCTGAAGGACGCCATCGAGCGGATCGGCCTGCCCGGCATCCTCAAGACACGGCGAGAGGGCTATGACGGCAAGGGCCAATGGCGCCTCAACTCCGCCGCAGACGTCGAAGGGGTGCCGCTCGAAAAGGGCGGGCTGATCTACGAAGGGCTGGTGCGCTTCGCGGCCGAGTTCTCCGTCATCCTCGCCCGCACCCCGAGCGGAGAGCTGCGCTTCTGGGACTCTGCGGAGAATGTGCACGAAGGGGGCATCCTCGCCCGCTCGACCCTGCCGGCAAGCCCAGCCGTCGCCGCTCAGGTGGAGGAGGCGCGCGCCCTTGCCCGGAAGGTGGCCGAGGCCTTGGACTATGTGGGCGTTCTGACGCTGGAATTCTTCGCCACCGATGACGGCCCGGTCTTCAACGAGATGGCGCCGCGCGTCCACAATTCGGGCCACTGGAGCATTGAGGGTGCCCTCACCAGCCAGTTCGAGAACCACATCCGAGCCATCTGCGGCCTCCCCTTGGGTGACACCGCCCGCACCGCCACGCCTGTGGTGATGCGCAACCTTTTGGGGGAGGATATGGACCAGGTGGAGGCCTTACTGGCCGATCCGCGCGCGCACCTGCATCTCTACGGCAAGGCCGACATCCGCAAGGGCCGCAAGATGGGGCATGTGACGCAGGTCGGCTGAACGGCACGGCGGGCGGACACGACTTGGCAGGAGAGCGCAGGATGGCGGAACGGGAGATCATCTTCGTAGTGGCGCGGGCGCTCGACGGCACCATCGCAAAGGATGGCGACGTGCCGTGGAAGATCAGCGATGATCTGAGGCGCTTCAAGCGTCTCACCATGGGCAAGCCGATGGTGATGGGCCGCAAGACCTTCGACAGCCTGCCCGGCCTGCTCCCCGGCCGCCGCCACATCGTCCTCACCCGCCAGCAGGGCTGGAGCGCGCCCGGCGCGGAGGTCGCCCACACGATGGAGCAGGCGATGGAGCTGTGCGGCGAGGGCGACATCGCCGTCATCGGCGGAGCGGACATCTTCGAGCTGTTCATGCCGCTCGCCACTACGCTCGAGATCACTGAGGTGGACGAGCACACGGGCGGCGATGTGCTGATGGCGGCGCCCGGCCCGGAATGGCAGGAGGTCGCGCGCGAAGAACATCCCGCGGCCGATGGCTGGCCGGCATACGCCTATGTCACCCTGACGCGGCGGCCCGATGCGGAGCGCCCGGCTTGATCCGAATCGGGCATCGCGACCTTCTTCCCGATTCGCTGCGCGGCGCCATCGTGGCGCTCGGCAATTTCGACGGCTTCCACCTGGGCCACCGGCGCGTGGTGGCGGAGGCGGTGGATTGGGCCAGGGCAGAGGGGCGGCCGGCCATCGTCGCCACCTTCGATCCGCACCCGGTGCGCCACTTCGCCCCGCACCTGCCGCCCTTCCGCCTGACCACGCTGGCGCAGCGGGAAGAGCTGTTCGCCGAGGCTGGCGCCGATGGGATGCTGGTCTTCGCTTTCGATGACGGGCTCGCCGCCACACCGGCGGAGACCTTCGTCAGCGACCTGCTCGCCCGTCAGATCGGCGCGGCAGGGGTGGTGACGGGGGAGAACTTCACCTTCGGCAAGGGGCGCGGCGGCGATGTCGCGCTGCTGGCGCGCGAGGGGGCGAAGCATGGCATCGCTGCGCGGGCGCTGGGGCCGGTGATGGACGCAGGCCTCGCCGTCTCCTCCAGCCGCATCCGCGATGCTTTGAAGGCGGGCGATTGCGAGACGGCGACCCGTCTGCTGACACGCCCTTTCGCCATTCGCGGCATCGTTACCCATGGCGACAAGCGCGGCCGGGCGATCGGCTACCCCACCGCGAACCTGGAAATGGGCAAGTATCTGCGCCCGCGCTACGGCATCTACGCGGTCACCGGGCGCGTGCTGGATACGGGCGAAGTGCTGAAGGGCGCAGCCAATCTCGGCATCCGCCCCAGCTTCGACCCGCCACGCGAATTGCTGGAGCCTTATTTCTTCGACTTCTCCGGCGACCTCTATGGGCGGGAGATCGAGGTCGCGCTGCACCACTTCCTGCGGCCGGAAGCGAAGTTCGAATCGATCGAGGCACTGACCGCGCAGATGGAGCAGGATTGCGATCAGGCGCGCCGCCTGCTCGGCTGACCCGCGAACACATTGCTGGAACAGCCTGCCGCCGCTAAGGCCCCCGCTCCATGAGCGAACAGCGCGACTACAGAGACACCGTCTTCCTGCCGAAGACCGACTTCCCCATGAAGGCCGGCCTGCCGCAGAAGGAGCCGCAGATTCTCAGCCGGTGGCAGGCGGAAGACCTGCACGGCCAGGTGCGCGCCGCGCGTGCGGGCCGCGAGAAGTTCATCCTCCACGATGGCCCGCCCTACGCCAATGGCGACATGCATATCGGCCACGCGCTGAACCATGTGCTGAAGGACATGGTCATCCGCACCCAGACGCTGCTCGGCAAGGACGCGCCTTACGTTCCCGGCTGGGACTGCCACGGCCTGCCGATCGAGTGGAAGGTCGAGGAGCAGTACCGCAAGAAGAAGCTGGACAAGGACCAGGTTCCCCCGGCCGAGTTCCGCGCCGAATGCCGCGCCTATGCCGCGCATTGGGTGGACGTGCAGCGCGAGCAGCTGAAGCGCCTCGGTGGCCTCGGCGACTGGGACCACCCCTATTTGACGATGGACTTCCAGGCGGAGGCGACCATCGTCCACGAACTGCTGAAGTTCGCCGAAAGCGGCCAGCTCTATCGCGGCGCCAAGCCGGTGATGTGGTCGCCGGTCGAAAAGACCGCGCTGGCCGAGGCCGAGGTCGAGTACGAGGACATCACCTCCACCCAGATCGACGTCGCATTCGAGATCATCGATAGCCCGATTCCGGAGCTGGTCGGCGCCCATGCGGTGATCTGGACGACGACGCCGTGGACGATCCCGGTAAATCAGGCTTTGGCTTACGGGCCGGAGGTCACATACCATCATTACCGCGCGCCCAACGGTGCCCGCTACCTTGTCGCCGCGGAGTTGGTAGAGGCCTTCTTCAGCCGGACAGGTTTGGGGCCGAAGCCGGACTTCGGCGCGGACACGATCGACATGGCCGAACATGCGCTCGGCAATGTTCTCGGCTCCGACCTCGCCGGCACCCTCGTCCGCCACCCGATGCACCACCTTGGCGGGTTCTACGCCGAACCGCGCCCAATGCTCCCCGGCGACTTCGTCACCACCGACAGCGGCACCGGCCTCGTCCACATGGCGCCGGACCATGGCGAGGACGATTTCGAGCTGTGCCGCGACTATGCGGACCGGCTCGGCACGCCGAAGCTGCCGCTGCGCCCGCTGTTCGTGGTGGAGGCGGATGGCCGCTACCGCGCGGACTGGGGCTGGCTGCCGCGCAGCGATGAGCGCAACGCCTCCGTCATCAACCCGAAGTTCAATGCGCCGGACGGACCGATCTGCTCGGACCTGCGGGAGGCGGGCGGTCTCCTCAGCGCATCCGCAGATTATAAACACTCTTATCCACATAGCTGGCGGTCCAAGGCCAAGGTCATCTTCCGCTGCACGCCGCAATGGTTCGTGCCGATGGACCAGCCGCTCGGCGCGTTCGATTTCGGAGTCGCGCCTCTGAACGGTATCGGCGCTGCCGTGGCGCTCGGCACGGAGGGGCACAGCAAAGCCACGCTGCGCCAGACAGCATTGAAGGCCATCGCTGAAACCCGCTTCGTGCCGGAGAAGGGGCGCAACCGCATCGGCTCCATGGTGGAAGGGCGGCCGGACTGGGTGCTCAGCCGCCAGCGGGCCTGGGGCGTACCGATCACCCTCTTCGTGCATCGCGGCACCGGCGAGTACCTGGCCGACCCCATCGTCAACCGCCGCATCGTGGACGCGGTGCGGGAGCGCGGGGTGGATGCCTGGTACGACACTCCCGCCGAGGAGTTGCTCGGCAGCGAATATAACGCCGCCGATTACGAGAAGATCACCGATATTCTCGACGTGTGGTTCGATTCGGGCTCGACCCACGCCTTCGTGCTGGAGAGCGGCCGCTGGCCGGCGCTGAAGCGCCCTGCGGGGTATGCGGGCCCTCCCGCAGACCTCTACCTTGAAGGCAGTGACCAGCATCGCGGCTGGTTCCAGTCTTCGCTGCTGGAAAGTTGCGCCACCCGCGGCCACGCACCCTACAAGGCGGTGCTGACCCATGGCTTCACCATGGACGCCAAGGGCGAGAAGATGTCCAAGTCCAAGGGCAACACGGTCAGCCCGCTGGACCTGATGCGCGATTATGGCGCGGACATCATCCGCCTCTGGGCGCTGAGCGTCGACTATACCGAAGATCACCGCATCGGGCCGGAGATCCTCAAGGGCGTGGCCGACCAGTACCGCAAGCTGCGCAACACCTTCCGCTACCTGCTCGGCGCGCTGGATGGGTTCAGCGAGGCGGAGCGAGTCCGGCCGGACGCGATGCCGGAGCTGGAGCGATACATGCTCTCGCTGCTGGCGGATCTGGACCGGACGCTGCGCCAGGCGACCGAGAATTTCGACTACAACGCCTACACCCGCGCCCTGCAGGAGTTCTGCAACGAGGACCTGTCCGCCTTCTTCTTCGATATCCGCAAGGACCGGCTCTATTGCGACGCGCCGGCAGACCCGGATCGCCGCGCCTATCGCACAACGCTGGACATCCTGTTCCACGCTCTGGTGCGCTACGCCGCGCCGGTGCTGGTGTTCACGGCGGAAGAGGTCTGGAGCACCCGCTATCCCGACGCCGGCAGCGTGCACCTGCTCGAATGGCCGGAACTGCCGCAGGTGTCTGCCGATGCGAACCGCTGGGCGGCGCTGCGCCAATTGCGAGAGCGTGTGCTGGAGGCGATCGAGCCGCTGCGGCGGGAGAAGGTGGTCCGCTCCAGCCTGGAGGCGGAGGTCACCGTCCCCGCTGCCGCCGTGCCGGCGGGCGTCTCCGATGCCGAATTGGCAGCTTTGTTCATCACCGGCGCCGTTACCCGCGGCGACAGCGACGAGGTGATCGTGCGCAAGAGCGACGATGCCAAATGCGGCCGCTGCTGGCGTCTCCTGCCGGAAGTGCCGGAGGACGGCGCATTGTGCGAGCGCTGCGACGGCGCCGTGGCGGAGCTGGACGCCGCATGACTCGCGCCGGAACCAACCGCATGTGGGGCCTCGCCATTGCCGCGGCCATTTTCCTCGCCGACCAGGCGATCAAGGCGCTGGTGACCGGGCCGCTGCGCCTTCAGGAGGTCGGGCATATAGAGCTGATCCCGTTCTTCGACCTCACCTGGACGGAGAATTACGGCGTCTCGCTCGGCATGTTCACCGCCACCTCGGATGAGGCGCGGTGGGCGCTGGTGGGCGCCACCGCGCTGATCGCGCTCGTCGTCACCGTCTGGATGCTGCGAGAGCGGCTGCTGGGCGATATCGTGCCGCTGGCGATGATCCTTGGCGGTGCGATCGGCAATATCCGCGATCGCTTCCTCTACGGCTATGTCGTCGATTATGCGGACCTGCATTTCGGCACCTTCCGGCCGTTCCTGATCTTCAACCTCGCCGATGCCGCAATCAGCATCGGCGTGGTGATCATCCTTGTCCGCTCTCTGTTCATGCGCGAGAAACCGCCTGCAACACAGAGCGACAGCCAAGCGGACAATCCCGCGGAGATTTCCTGATGCGCATGATGCCCCACCTCTCGCCCACCCGGATCGGCGCCCCGCTGCTGCTCGCGGCCGCTACCCTGCTCGCCTCCTGCGGCAGCAGCGGCCTGCTGAATCGCGAGCGGCCGGACGAGTTCGCCGTGCAGCGGCAGGCGCCGCTGGTCGTCCCGCCGGATTTCGCGCTGGTGCCGCCGACCCCCGGCGCGCCGCGTCCGACGGAGGGCACGGCCAGCCAGCAGGCGCTGGAGGCGCTGTTCGGCGGTCCGGCGCAGCGCAGCGCCGTTGAGGCCAGCACGCTGAACCGCGCCGGTGAAGCGGCGCCCGGGATCCGCTCCTCCGTCGGTGACACGCAGACCTTCACCGTGGACAAGGGCTCCGCGACGCAGGCGATCATCGCCGCGCCGGAAGGGGACGGGCAGGACGCTCGGGCGGTCATTCCGCAGTAACCGCCGCTACCGCCGTTCGACGCCGCGCTTCTGCAAGGGCATCGGCGGCGAATGCAGGCTGAAGGCGGAAGCCCCACGCATGTCCCAGGCAAACCTCCTCCTCCCGACCTACCGGCAGATGCTGAAGGCATTGTCGGCATGGCTCGACAAGGCTGAGGCTCAGATGCCCGCTGACGAGGCGCAGGCGCTGATGGGCGCCCGCCTCGCTCCCGACATGTTCCCGTTGTCGACGCAGATCCGCTTTGCCTGCGTGCAGGCCTATGAGGGCGTGCTTCGGCTCAAGGGAGAGGACTTCCCGCCCTCGCTGGGCGCTCTGCTGGACGAAGGGCGGAACGCCGGCGAGCATCCCGGCTCCCTCACGGACGCCCGCACGCGAATCGATGAGACGCTGGGGTGGCTCGATCATGTGGCTCCGGATGCGCTTGATGGCGACCCGGGCCGGCCGATTGCCCATTCATTGCCGATGGGCATGATCTTCGACCTGACGGCGGAGCAATATGCCCGCGACTGGGGCCTGCCGCAGTTCTATTTCCACCTGATGATTGCCTACGCGATCCTGCGCAGCAAGGGGGTCGATCTGGGGAAGGCGGATTACGTCAGCCACATGTTCGCCTATCTGCGCCCGGGCACGATGCCGGCCAGTTGAGGCGCAGACGGCAGACCGATCAGCCGGCGCTGCCCCCTCAGCCCTGCCCCTCTGCCACCTCGCGCTCGACCAGCAGCTTGTCGATGCGGCGGCCATCCATGTCGACCACCTCGACCCGCCATCCCTGGTCAGTGAAGCTCTCGCCCTCTGTCGGCAGGCGCTTCAGCATCCACAGCACGTAGCCCGCGGCCGTCCCGAACTCGCGATCCTCCGGCAGCTCGATGCCGATCCGCTCGGCCAGGATATCGGCCGGCAGGGCACCCGCGACGAGGAGAGAGCCGTTTTCCCGCTCCACCACCTGCGGCTCATCCCCCTCGTCCTGATAGCTGGCGAAGCTGCCTGCAATGGCGCTGAGCAGGTCCGCCGGGGTGACAATGCCTTCGAAATGGCCGTATTCGTCATGCACCAGAGCCATGCCTGTGCCGGAGCTTTGCAGCGTTCGCAGCGCATCCATCGCGTCGAGCTGGTCCGGCACGACCTGCGCCTTGCGCAGCACGGAGGGCAACTCGACCGGCTCCCCGGCCAGCAGCAGCGCCAGCACCTCGCGCGCCTTCACGACGCCGACGACCCTGTCCGGCGAGCCGTCCGCCACCGGCAACAGCGAATGCGGCGATGCGGCGATGCGCGCACGGATCTCCTCCTCACCGGCGCCAAGGTCGATCCAGTCCAGCTCCGTGCGCGGCGTCATCAGCTCCCGCACGGGGCGATCGGTCAGCCGCATGACGCCGGAAAGCACCTGCCGCTCATGCTCCCCGATCACGCCGAGATGGGTGGCATCGGAGAAGATCATCTGCAGCTCTTCCGCCGTCAGCGCAGGCTCTCCCTTGTGACGGATGCCGAGCACCCGCATCAGAAAGCTGGAGGACGTGTCGAGCAGCCAGACGAAGGGCGCGGTGATCCGTGAAATCAGTTTCATCGGCGGGGCGATGATCAGCGCGATCGGCAGCGGAGCGCGCAAGGCCAGCTGCTTGGGCACCAGCTCTCCCACCACGAGGCTGAGATAGGTGGTCACGACGATCACCAGCACGAAGCCCATCTCCTGGGCAACGTCCGCCGGAATGCCGAGCGCGGCCAGCCGCTGCCCCACCGGGCCGCCCAGCGTTGCGCCCGAATAGGCACCGTTGACGATGCCGATCAGGGTAATGCCGATCTGCACGGCGGAGAGGAATTTGCCCGGGTCCTCCGACAGCTCCAGCGCCACCTTCGCGGCGCGGCTGCCCTTGTCCGCCGCCATGCGCAGCTGCCCGGAACGGGCGGAGACGATCGCCAGTTCGGACATGGCGAACACCCCGTTGAGCAGGATCAGCGCGAGGAGGATGGCAAGGTCGAACCAGGGGAAAGGCGCCATAGCGGTTGCTGCGCTAGCACATCCGGCGGCCGAGTCGAGCTAGCGCAGCAGAGCGTGCCCGGCGGAAAAACGCCGATCGCCCGGCTCGTTCAGGTTCCGTCCGGCTCGTTTGCGGCAGCTGGTGAGTGCGCGTGTCGAGCGGGCCGCTAGGAACGCCGGGGCTGGACAGACGTTCAATGGGCCCCATCCGGCGGCTGCCACTCGCCCCGTTTTTACGATGAGAGGAACACGAATGAGAAAGTCGCGCATCTTCATCTCGAGCCTGGCAGCAGTGTCGCTGCTGGGCCTGTCGGCCTGCGTGACCGACCCGAATACTGGCGAGCGGAAAATCTCACGCACCGCCATCGGCGGCGTCGGCGGCGCAGGGCTCGGCTATCTGCTCGGCGGGCTGATCGGCGGCAAGACCGCGCGGATCGTCGGTGCGGGCATTGGCGGCGTGGCCGGCGGCGTGATCGGCAACCAGATGGACCAGCAGATCCGCGAACTGGATGAGGCCACCGCCGGCACCGGCATCGACGTGAGCCAGACTCCGGACGGGACCGGCATCCTCGTCAACCTGCCGGACGTCACCTTCGCGGTCGACAGCACGGATATCAGCCCGTCCTTCCGCAGTGCGCTGGATCAGGTGGCGCAGAGCATGATCCAGTATCCGAACAGCCTGGTAGACGTGATGGGCCATACGGACTCGACGGGGTCGGAAAGCTACAATCTCGACCTCTCCCGCCGGCGGGCCGAGGCTGTGTCCAACTACCTGGTCTCGCGCGGCGTCTCCCGCGCACGCCTCGCCATGGTCGGATATGGCGAGCAATATCCGGTAGCGGACAACACGACCGCCGAAGGCCGGGCGCGCAACCGCCGGGTGGAGATCCGCATCACGCCGATCAGCCAGGAAGAGGCCAGCGCCGCGCGCCGGTAATCGCGGCTTCCCGAAGCAGCGCGAGGGGGTCGGCCATCGAGCCGGCCCCTTTTTGCGTCAGCGCCCCTCTTGCGAGATTTGCCGCGCCCGGGGGCCGAGGCGCTCCACCGCTGCGCGGTGAATGCCCGGCGCGCTCACCAGCACGCCGAAGGCACGCGGATCGCGCTTGTTGTAGCTGAGCGGCTGGCCGAACGCATCGGTGGTGGCGGCGCCGGCCTCCCGCGCGATCAGGGCGGCAGCGGCAATGTCCCACTCGAAGCCCCAGCGAAGCGTGGCGAGCAGGTCCGCCTGGTCGTTCGCAACCATCGCAATCCGCAGCGCGATGGAGTTCGGCTTCTCCACCGCCGTCAGGTCCCGGTCCTCCCTGGGCAGCGAATCGGCCGGCACGCGGGCACCCGGCAGCTCCCTCCGCGCACTGGCTGAGAGCGGCTCGCCATTCAGCGTCGCACCCCTCCCCGCCACCGCGCTCCACGTCTCGCCGCGCGCAGGGGCGACCAGCAGGCCGATCAACGGCTTGCCCGCGCTGATGAGTGCGACAGACACGGCCCATCCGCTGCGCCCGCGGATGAAGTCCCGCGTGCCGTCGATCGGGTCGACCAGCCAGATGAGGTCGCGGTGCAGCCGGGCGGAATCGTCGGCCGTTTCTTCGGACAGCCAGCCCGCCGCCGGCAGGAGCGCGCCAAGCTCCCGCTTCAGGAAGCCGTCCACCGCCAGGTCTGCCTCGCAGACCGGATTTCCGGGAGACTTGTCCCAGCTGTTGAGCGCGAAGCCGCCACCCGGCCATTGTCGCAGGGCGATATCCCCGGCTTCGCGGCAGATGGCTTCCAGACGCAGTCGATCGATCATCGCCACCCGGATTGGGGTCAGGCCGCCCTCTTTGCAAGCGGGCCGCGCTGTGCCCCGGCCCACACGCCCAGCTGGCAACGGCCGTGACGGAGCGGATTTCGGTTCAGGGCCAGGAGCGAGGAGTAAGCGATGCTGGAAGCATCGTGACCGACGAGCGACGCCGCCCTGGGCCGAAATCCGCCCGCCGCTTTGCGGTCGCCCGGAGAAGCCCGCTGGACGGCGTCGTGTGCTTGCGCGTAGCTTCAGCTACGCTTCTGCGCTGTACTCCTTGCCAGCGGGCTTCTCCGGGCAATCACGACCATTGCCAGCTAGGCGTGTGGGCCTTAAGCGCAGCGCAGCATTGCGGCCCTGCCGCATCCTACCCGATCCACCTGGAACAAGGCCCTGATCGCCCCATGAACATCCACGAATATCAGGCCAAGGAACTGCTCGCGAAGTTCGGCATCGGCATCCCCAAGGGCGTGCCGGCGCTCAGCGTCGAGGAAGCGGTTGCCGCCGCCAAGACCCTGCCCGGACCGCTTTACGTCGTGAAGGCGCAGATCCATGCCGGCGGACGCGGCAAGGGCAAGTTCAAGGAGCTGGGGCCGGACGCCAAGGGCGGCGTGCGGCTGGCCAAGAGCATCGAGGATGTGGAGCGTGATGCGGGCGAGATGCTCGGCAACACGCTGGTGACCGTGCAGACGGGCGATGCCGGCAAGCAGGTCAACCGCCTCTACATCACGGACGGCGTGGACATCGCCAAGGAATATTACCTCTCCATGCTGGTGGACCGGGCGACCGGCCGCATCGCGATGGTTGTGTCCACCGAAGGCGGCATGGACATCGAGACGGTGGCGCATGACACGCCGGAGAAGATCACCACCATCACCATCGACCCGGCGACCGGCTTCATGCCGCATCACGGCCGCGCGGTGGCTTTCGCGCTGAAGCTGGAGGGCCAGCTCGCCAAGGAAGCGCAGAAGCTGGCCAAGCAGCTCTACGAAGCCTTCACCGCGCTCGATTGCGCCATGCTGGAAATCAACCCGCTGGTGGAGACGAAGGACGGGCAGCTGCTGGTGCTCGACACCAAGATGAGCTTCGATTCGAACGCGCTCTATCGCCACAAGGATGTGG
>Ga0182742_1003883_pt1 | contig 14081 bp, 10 predicted proteins | sample eDN5th37CBELigMG_FD_128880 | JGI IMG/M metagenome (GOLD analysis project Ga0182742, IMG submission 128880) | Enriched Miracle-Growth compost microbial communities from Emeryville, California, USA - eDNA 5th pass 37_C BE-Lig MG (version 2)... ... | reverse complement strand
TCCGCCTGAAGCAGATCCGGCGGTTCGCTTCGGTTCCGATTTCCGCAGGCAATATCTGACCGCAGGTCCGCGTGGCGAGCAGATCGAAGTGCTGGAAGCCGAGGTTGTGCTGGGGCAGGGCGACCGGATCGTCCGCTTCCGCGTGATGGGCAACCGCACCGAACTTGAAAACGAGATTGCGGGTTTCAATCGGCGTCTGCTCTTCTATCTCACCCTGTTCGGCGCGGGGATGATCATCATCAATGTCGCCGTGCTTCTGCTAGCTCTGAAACCGCTCAACAACATCACAGCCGCACTCGCCAATATCCGTGCGGGTTCTGCCGAGCGGCTGACCGGACCATTCCCTGCCGAAATTGCGCCCCTTGCAGAAGAGACGAACGCGCTCATCGAGAGCAACCGCCGGATCATCGAGCGCTCGCGCAAACAGGTCGGCAATCTTGCCCATTCGCTCAAGACTCCACTGGCAGTCATCATGAACGAAGGTCGCGCGATGGCAGACCAGCGCGGCGAGTTGATCGGACATCAGGCGGAGGCGATGCAGAAGCAGATTGACCACTATCTGCAACGGGCGCGAGCCGCAGCACAGCGCAGCACGCTTTCCGTCCGCACCGATGTCAATGATACGGTGCAGAGGCTCGCGCGCGTTTTCGGCAAGCTGGCGCGCGACAAGGACCTGACGCTCAACATGCCGGAGAAAGCGATTTTCTTCGCGGGTGAAAAGGAAGATCTCGAGGAGATCATCGGAAACCTTCTCGAGAATGCGGCCAAGTGGGCCGAGAGCAGCATCGTCGTCTCGCTTGATACTGTTGCCGCGAAGCGGGATGAGCGCAACGTGTTCCGCCTTTTGGTGGAGGATGACGGGCCAGGTATCCCGGAAGATCAGGCGAAGCAGGCGATCAAACGCGGACGGCGCCTCGACGAAACCAAGCAGGGCTCAGGTCTCGGGCTTAATATCGTTACGGATCTGGTCGAAGAGTACGGCGGCAGGCTGACGCTCGGCAAGTCTCAACTGGGTGGATTGCGCGCGGAAGTAGAATTGCGCATTGCTTGATTATAACCCGCTTATGCGCGTAAGTAGACGTTCCAGGATTCCATCGGTGACGGCCCTGTTACTGCGTGAAACTGGCGTCTGCTCGTGGGCGTGAGAAAAGAGGAATTCCATGCGTCAAGCATGTCTTGTGATTGGGTCTTTGGGGATGCTGCTGGTCGCTGGCTGCAGCAGCAACATGCGCGCACCCACGAGTGGTATTGGATTCAGAACTCCTGCAGCCGCAGCCACCCCCAGTGCATCGGCCGGCCTCGTTTCGCAGGCGAATGTTCAGCTTTCGCGGAGTGAACTTGCGTCCGCGTTGGCGGCCGAGCAGCGCGCGCTGGAAAATGCGCAGGCCGGGCAGCCGATCGAATGGCAGGGTGAGAGCGGGCGTGGCGGTACCGTCATTGCAGCACAGCCTTACCGCGTCGGATCGCAGGATTGCCGCCCGTATTCCCATGTCGTTCGCGCTGGCGGACCGGCCCAGTCGGTCCGTGGCACGGCCTGCCGCAACCCGGATGGGAGCTGGACGCTTCTGAACTGAAGCAGTCTCTGGGGACGCTGTCCGGACCAGCGAAACGATCTAACCTCTCAATCTCGTGAATGTCTTAGTCAAAAGGCCGCAACGGGTTTGGTTGGCACTACCGCGAATTCCCGCTATTTGATGGCCCATGACGTTCTGGATCATAACCGCCGTTCTCACCGCCTCCGCCTCACTTGCGGTGATGTATCCATTCCTGCGCCGGAACGACAGCACGGCAGAGGGAGAGTATGACCTCGCGGTCTACAAGGACCAGCTGGCTGAGCTTGACAGAGACGTCAAACGCGGACTGATTTCAACGGAAGACGCTGCTGAAGCCCGGGCCGAGATCGGCCGGCGCATCATTCGCATGAATGCGGCTGCCAGCGCCGAAGGCGGCAAGAGCGGCGCTGCACCGGTGGTCCGCATTGTCGCGGCGTTCGGTATTCTTGCCGTACCAGTCATCAGCTGGGGGCTTTACAGCTACCTGGGCTCGCCGGGTGTGCCGGCGATGTCACTCGCGGAACGGCTGCAGAACGATCCCGCCGGTTCATCGATCGCCGAGCTCATCGGCCGTGCCGAAACACATCTTGCCAGCAATCCGGAAGACCTGAAGGGCTGGGAGACGCTGGGACCTGTCTATATGCGGCTCGGTCGCTACCAGGATGCAGCGCGTGCCTACCGCCAGATAATTGCGCTTGGCGGCGCGAATGCGAACACCTATTCGGTCCTTGGCGAGGCGCTGGTCGGCATGGCTGATGGCGTCGTGACCGCTGAAGCCGTTGCATCCTTCGAGAAGACGCTTTCCATGGATCCCAAGGAGCCGCGGGCGCAGTTCTTCGTCGGCCTCGCGCGTGCGCAGGAAGGCAAGATGGATGAGGCCCGTGCTCTTTGGACCAACATGCTGGCGGACCTCCCTGAAAACTCCCCGTGGAGAGAAGTTGCCGGACAAGCGCTGGCACAGAGGGGAGAGGGCGCTGCGTCTGAACCAGCGAACGCTGAGCGGCAGGCTTCCGACGATCAGCAGCAGATGATTGAGGAGATGGTCGCGCGATTGGACGCACGGCTGAAGGAAAGCCCCAACGATCCTGAAGGTTGGCAGCGTCTCGTGCGTTCCTATATTGTGCTGGAACGCAAGGAAGACGCACGCGCCGCGCTTGAACGCGGCATCAAAGCCCTGGGTGAAGGCAGCCCATCCGCCAACGACCTGAGCACGTTTGCACAGGAGCTTGGCATCACTCTGCCCGAGGAAAAAGAATGACGCGGAAACAAAAGCGGGCGACGATTATCGCCATCGGCATGTGTTTTCTTGCAGTGGCGGCAGCCCTGACGTTCTTCGCGCTTGGGCAGCAGACATCCTATTTCTACATGCCTGCCGACGTGATCGCGAAACCGGTTGCTCCGGGGCAGAGAATTCGCCTCGGCGGTCTGGTCGAGAAGGGTTCGATCGAGCGCATGGATGGCACTCACGTGAAGTTCGCCGTCACCGATGGCGAGCACACGGTGAAGGTTGGCTACGAAGGCATCCTGCCGGATCTCTTCCGCGAAGAGCAGGGCGTTGTCACTGAGGGCACCTTCGGGCCTGACGGTCTGTTTGTAGCCGACAGCGTTCTTGCCAAACACGACGAAAACTACATGCCCCGCGAAGTCGCCGACGGTCTGAAGGAAAAGGGCGTCTGGCAGGAAAGCGAAGGTGGTTCAAAGAATGGCGGTTGAACTCGGTCACTTCGCCCTCGTCCTTGCGCTTGCGCTTGCCATTGTTCAGGCGACGGTTCCGCTGGTCGGTGCGCGGGTCAAAAGCTACCAGCTGATGCGAGTGGGCGAGACGGTGGCGATCGCCGGGTTCCTGCTCATCCTTGTGTCCTTCACGACACTCGTCCACGGCTACATCGTCTCGGATTTTTCGATCCTGAATGTCTGGGAGAACTCGCATTCGGCGAAGCCAATGCTGTTCAAGATCACCGGCACCTGGGGCAATCATGAAGGCTCCATGCTGCTCTGGGTGATGATCCTCGCCTTCTTTGCCGCGATGGTTGCCGTGTTCGGCCGGAACCTTCCGCCATCGCTCAGGGCAAACGTGATCGCCGTTCAGGGCATGGTCGCGGTGGCGTTCCTGCTTTTCATCCTCTTCACGTCCAACCCGTTCACGCGGATCATTCCAGCGCCGATTGAAGGCAAGGACCTCAATCCGCTGCTGCAGGACATCGGCCTTGCGATCCATCCCCCGCTTCTCTACCTCGGATATGTCGGGTTCTCGATCTCGTTCTCCTTCGCGGTGGCAGCCCTTATCGAAGGCCGCATCGATGCGGCCTGGGCGCGCTGGGTTCGTCCGTGGACGTTGCTTGCGTGGGCCTTCCTGACGGGCGGCATCGCCATGGGCTCTTACTGGGCCTATTACGAGCTGGGTTGGGGCGGCTTCTGGTTCTGGGATCCGGTCGAGAACGCATCGTTCCTGCCGTGGCTTGCCGGCACTGCGCTACTGCACTCTGCAATTGTCATGGAGAAGCGGTCCGCGCTCAAGATCTGGACGGTGCTGCTTGCGATCCTGACCTTCTCGCTCTCCCTGATGGGCACGTTCCTCGTTCGCTCGGGCGTGCTGACGTCGGTCCATGCCTTCGCCACGGACCCGGCTCGCGGTGTGTTCATCCTGATCATCCTGCTTCTCTTCATCGGCGGATCGCTGGCGCTCTTCGGCCTGCGGGCGAGCTCGCTGACCTCGGGCGGCCTGTTCCATCCGGTTTCGCGTGAAGGCGCACTGGTTCTCAACAACCTGATCCTCAGCACCTGTACGGCGACCGTGCTCATCGGCACGCTTTATCCGCTGCTGATCGAGGCTCTGACCGGCGAGAAAATCTCCGTCGGTGCGCCTTTCTTCAACCTGACGTTCATCCCGCTCGTCGTTCCGCTGCTGCTTGCCGTACCGTTCGGGCCGTTGCTTGCCTGGAAGCGTGGCGATCTGCTTGGAGCCGCGCAGCGTCTGCAGTTTGCCTTCGGTGCCGTGCTCGTCGTAATGATCGGCACCTACTTCTTCTCCGACAAGACATCGACCGCGGCGGCGCTCGGTCTCGGCCTTGGCTTCTGGCTGATCTTCGGCGCTTTGACCGATATCGCCTTCAAGGCGGGCGTGGGCAAGAACTCCCTCTCGGTCGTCTTCAGCCGCCTGAAGGGGCTGCCGCTTTCCGTCTTCGGCACGGCCTTCGCCCATGCGGGAATTGGTCTTACGGTTATCGGCCTTGTCAGCGTCACGACGCTGCAAATCGAGCGGATCGTGCTGATGAAGCCGAACGATGTTGTCGAAGCTGGCGGCTATACGCTGAAGTTCAGCGGCGTCACGCCCTTCAAGGGTCCGAACTTCACGGAAGATCAGGCACGCTTTGATCTCACGGGGCCGGATGGTCGCAGGCTCGGCGAAATCGCTGCCGCCAAGCGCCTTTATCCCGCGCGCGGCATGCCCACCACCGAAGCAGGCATCCGCACCTTTGGCCTGAGCCAACTCTACGTTTCCATCGGCGAGGCAACGCCAAACGGACTTGTCGTCCACGCCTGGTGGAAGCCACGTGTGACGCTGATCTGGATCGGCGCTCTTGTCATGATGTTCGGCGGTGGCCTGTCGCTCTGCGACCGCCGCCTGCGTGTCGGTGCGCCGACCCGCCGAAAGACTGCAGTTGAGGCAGAGGCCTGACCATGCGTTCGATCCTGCTCGCGCTTGTTCTCTTCTGCACCATGCTTGGGCAGGCAGGTGCCGTGGTCTCGCCCGACGAAGTGCTGGACGATCCGGCGCTTGAAGCGCGCGCTCGGGCGCTGTCGGCCAATCTGCGCTGCATGGTCTGCCAGAACCAGTCGATTGACGACTCAGACGCCGAGCTGGCGCGCGACCTGCGCGTCCTTGTTCGCGAGCGGCTAGTCGCCGGTGATACGGATGAGCAGGTCATCAACTACCTCACGGCCCGCTACGGGGAGTTCGTGCTGCTGCGGCCGCAGTTCAACTCGCGCAACCTCATTCTCTGGGGAACGCCGGTGCTGGTGCTGCTCGTTGGCGGTGCCTTTGCCTTCACGGCATACCGGAAGCTTTCGGGCAAGCGCTCTGTCGAGCAGCTCTCGCCGGAAGAAGAAGCGGCACTGCAGAAGGTGCTGGATTCCCAGGAATAGGCCAAGCCCGAGGGCTATGGCTCAGTCCACATCCCCCATAACCTCCCCGTTCATTTCTCAAACATTACCAAAGTTTCATGACTTGGAAATGGCGCCGTAATGTATGGCGACCTATCTGTTGGGCAACGGTAACCATTCACGTAGCCTTACGAGTGCCAATAGGAGCATTTCCAACATGAATTCTGAGAAGAAGACGTTCAGAGCACGGAAGAGTCTCATCGCAACCGTGGCGACGCTCGCCCTGACCGGTGCGGTTGGCCTCGGCGCCATATCCACCGGTGTCGCCCCTGTTCTGGCGGATCCTGTCAAGCTCACACAGCCTGTTGAAGCCCCCAGCTTTGCTGACGTGGTCGAACTCGTTTCGCCTGCTGTGGTGAGCGTCCGGGTGAGCAGCGTAGCTCCTGAGGCCGCTGCTGCGGGCTCTCCGTTCCCCGGTATGCCAGGCTTCGAGGATCTGCCGCGCGACCATCCGCTGCGCCGCTTCTTCGACCAGTTCCGTGGCGAAGGGCAGCAGGGTCAGGGCCCGCGCGGTATGCGGCCCCGCGAACGCGGACCGCAGAAGCCACGCCCGTCGGCACAGGGCTCCGGCTTCTTTATTTCTGAAGACGGCTACATCGTCACCAACAACCACGTTGTTGAGGGCGGCAGCGAGTACACCGTGGTCATGAGCGATGGCACCGAGCTGCAGGCTGACCTGGTGGGCACCGATCCGCGCACCGATCTCGCCGTGCTGAAGGCTCAGTCCAGCAAAAAGTTCACCTATGTCGATTTCGCGGACGAGTCCAAAATGCGCGTCGGCGACTGGGTCGTTGCCGTGGGCAACCCGTTCGGCCTCGGCGGCACTGTCACCGCTGGCATCATCTCTGCCCGCGGTCGTGACATCGGCGCGAGCTTCTACGACGATTTCATTCAGATCGACGCTGCCGTGAACCGCGGTAACTCGGGTGGCCCAACCTTCAACCTTGCAGGTGAAGTGGTTGGCGTGAACACCGCCATCTTTTCGCCGTCCGGCGGCAATGTGGGTATCGCCTTCGCCATCCCGGCGGCCCTGGTGAAGAACGTCGTTGACGACCTCATCAAGGATGGTGCGGTCGAGCGCGGCTGGCTCGGTGTCCAGATTGCTGACGTCTCGAAGGAGATCGCGGAGTCCGTCGGTCTTGCCGATGCGAAGGGCGCACTGATCAACGACGTCAACAGCGGCGAAGCCGCCGAAAAGGGCGGCATCAAGGCTGGCGACATCATCATCTCGGTCAACGGCGACGACGTCGCATCCTCAAGAGATCTGGCCCGCAAGATCGGCAACCAGAAGCCGAACGCCGACGTCGAAGTTGTCGTATGGCGCAATGGCAAGACCGAGACCCTGAGCGTGAAGCTTGGCAAGATGCCGGGAGCGGAACAGACCGCCAAGGCTTCTACCAAGGACCAGGCTCCCGAAGCCACCGAAACCAACTTCGGACTTTCGGTGACCCCGGCTGACGATGGTAACGGCCTGCTGGTTACGGACGTCAAGCCTGACAGCGATGCCGAAAGCTCCGGCATTCTGCCCGGCGATATCATCCGCTCCGTCAACTCCAAGCCGATCACCTCGGCGAAGGACATGAAGGCCGCGGCTGACGAAGCACGCAAGGCTGGCCGTAACCGGATCTTCGTGCAGATCGTCCGCGATAACGCAAACCGCTTCATCACGCTGCCGATCAGCTGATAGCGTAACGGTATAATGGCCGGGGCGTATGTTCATACCCCCGGCCCTTTCCTATAAATTGCTGGAAGTAATCGAAACCGGCGGCTGGGCGGAATGAAAATCCTCATCATTGAAGACGACCGTGAAGCGTCCACTTTCCTGAAGAAGGCCTTCGCGGAGGCAGGGCACACTGCCGATACGGCGCTGGATGGTGAGACCGGCTTCGCACTGGCCGATACCGGCACCTATGACGTCTACATCGTCGATCGCATGCTGCCGCTGCGCGACGGCCTGTCTGTCATTCGCGAGCTCCGGTCGAAGGGTAACAAGACGCCAGCCCTCATTCTCTCCGCACTGGGGGAGGTCGATGACCGCGTGACGGGCCTCAGGGCCGGGGGCGACGACTATCTGATCAAGCCCTATGCGTTTTCAGAACTGCTTGCGCGCGTCGAAGTGCTCAACCGCCGCACAGGCGCGAAGGACATCGACACAGTTTACAAGGTTGGCGATCTCGAACTGGACCGGCTGTCCCATACCGTCACCCGAGGTGGCGAAGAGATCACGCTGCAGCCGCGCGAGTTCCGTCTACTTGAATACCTGATGCGCCATGCGGGGCAGGTGGTCACGCGCACCATGCTGCTCGAGAATGTCTGGGACTATCACTTCGATCCGCAGACGAACGTCATCGACGTCCATATCTCGCGGCTGCGCAGCAAGATCGAGAAGGGTTTCGACAAGCCGCTCCTCCACACGGTGCGCGGTGCAGGCTACATGATCCGGGCCGACTAATGCACCGCCTGCGCGCCCTGATGAATACCACGGCGGCGCGGCTTTCCGCGCTGTTCATCCTGCTTTTCGCAGCCTGTGCGGTGGTGCTCGTGGTCTATGTCTCATCGCTTTCGCAGCGGATGATCACCACGCAGACGCAGGAGGCCATTCTTGAAGAAATGGCCTCGCTGACGACGGCTTACCAACGGCGCGGCATCACCGGTCTGGTCCGGATGATCTCCATTCGCTCCCGTCAGCCGGGCGCCAATCTCTACATGATCACCGACCACAACGGCCTGATCCTCTCCGGCAATGTGGAGATGATCGAACCCGGCGTTCTGGACATCGCCGGTTGGACTGAGCAGCCCTTCTATTACAGCCGGTACGGCGAGACGAGTGAGTTGCAGGAGGTGCACCAGGCAGTTGCTCATGTATCGAGGCTGCCCAATCAGATGATCCTGCTCGTAGGCCGCGATCTAGGCGAACCGGAGCAGTATCGCTACATCGTCCGCCGCGCTCTGATGGCAGCGCTGGGCATGATGGGCATTGGTGCGGCGCTCATCTGGTTCTTCGTCGGACGCAAGGCACTGAAGCGCATCGACAGCATTTCGGACGCCAGCATCCAGATCATGGGTGGCGATCTTACCCGCCGGCTGCCGGTCTCCGGTTCCGGCGATGAGTTCGACCGGCTGTCCGAGAACCTCAATGCCATGCTGGAGCGCATCGCCGCGCTGAATGAAGGTCTGCGGCAGGTCTCAGACAATATTGCCCATGACCTGAAGACGCCGCTTACGCGTTTGCGCAATCGCGCCGAAGCCGCTCTCGCTGAAACCGGCGATGAAAATGCTGCTCGCGAGGCGCTGGAGCGTATGATCGCAGAATCGGACCAGCTGATCCGAACCTTCAACGCAATCCTGATGATCTCCCGGCTCGAAGCCGGTTACTCCGCTGAGGCGACGACCAAGGTTGATCTTTCGGCCATCGTCGGAGATGTGGTGGAACTCTACGAACCCGTTGCGGAAGAGTTGGGCGTGATGCTCCATTCCGACGTCACCGGTAGCATCGAGGTCAGTGGCAATCGTGAGCTTCTGGCGCAGGCGCTTTCCAACATCGTCGACAATGCCATCAAGTATTCCGCCGGTTCGCGCGAGGCTCCCAGCGTCACCGTCACGCTTGCCAACAGTGCTGATGCCGTGCGCCTTGAGGTCATCGACAACGGCCCGGGCATTCCGCAGGAAGAGCGGGACCGGGCGACCGAACGTTTCGTGCGGCTCGAGAAGAGCCGCAACCAGCCGGGATCAGGCTTGGGCCTGAGCCTTGCCCGCGCCGTCATGGCCTTCCATCAAGGCGAACTTGTATTAACTGACGGCCGAAATAGTGCGGGTCTCACAGTTGCCATGGTCTTTTCAAACGGCAAGAATAGCTGAAGCGAGCGGCAGTCGCGCCGCTTCGCCTCAAGCATTGCGGTTTGCCATGAATACTGAATCCCTTCCCCCGGAATATGCAAACGGAACAGCCTGGTTCGGAACTCCCGTCCGTGCGCTCCAGCCGATGGACGCGGCGAAGGCTCAGGAAGAGCTCACCACGCTTGCCGAACTGGCGGAAGAGAAGGGACTTTCACGGCTTCGGAGCGTCCTCACAGGGTCAGGGGAACTGACGACGTTTCTCGGCACCGCAGCGAGCCTTTCGAGCTACATGCGCGATGGCATGCAGATGTTTCCGGAAACGCTGGAAGCTCTGTTCGACACGCCGCTTGAGGCCTATCTGAATTCGCTATTCGACCAGATCGCAGCCGCCGCCCTGGCGGAAGGAGTCGGCGAAGCAAGCATCATGAAGGCGCTTCGCCGGCTGAAGCGCGAGGCGCATTTTCTGATTGGACTTGGCAACCTCGCTGGTACGGATGCAGAGACCACCGTTCACCGGTTGAGCAAGCTCGCGGATGCCTGCGTCCGGTCTGCCGTCAATTTCCTGCTGCTGGATGCGCATCGGCAGGGGAAGCTGAAACTTCCGGACCCCACCAACCCTGGACCCGGCTCAGGCTGGATCGTTCTTGCCATGGGCAAGCTTGGCGCAAGCGAGCTCAACTATTCGTCCGACATCGACCTGATCGTGCTCGTCGATCCGACCGCGCCGGCAATCCCTGAGCCCTATGAAGCGGTCGAGACCTTCGTCCGCCTGACGCGCCGCCTGATCCGCGTGTTGCAGGACCGCACGGAAGACGGCTATGTCTTCCGGACCGACCTGCGACTGCGCCCAGATCCGGGCTCGACGCCGCTTGCACTCCCGATCAATGCAGCCCTCCATTACTATGAAAGCCGCGGCCAGAACTGGGAACGCGCCGCCATGATCAAGGCCCGCTCGGTGGCCGGAGACATCGCGGCCGGAGAGGCGTTCCTGCGCGAACTGCAGCCCTACGTCTGGCGCAAGTATCTCGACTATGCGGCCATCGCCGACGTCCATTCGATCAAGCGGCAGATCCATGCCCACAAGGGCCACGGCGAGGTCGCCGTGCTGGGGCACAACGTGAAGCTCGGACGCGGCGGCATTCGCGAGATCGAGTTCTTCGTCCAGACGCAGCAGCTGATTGCGGGCGGACGGTTCCCCGAATTGCGCGACCGCGAGACGGTCACCAACCTGCACAGGCTTGCCGCGAGAGGATGGATCACGCCCGATGCGGAACGCGACCTTGTCGAAAGCTACTGGTTCCTGCGCGACGTCGAGAACGTCATTCAGATGGTCGCTGATGAGCAGACGCATATCCTGCCGAGCGACAAGGAGGGGCTCCGCCGCATCGCGCTCCTCCTCGGCTTCCCGGGCGAAGACGCATTTGCCGAGCGGCTCCGCACGACGCTTCGCACTGTCGAGCAGCACTATGCAGCCCTGTTCGAGGCCGCGCCGCAGCTGTCGCGTCACCTCGGCAATCTCGTCTTCACCGGCGACGTCGACGACCCCGACACTTTGGAGACGCTGCACGGCCTCGGCTTCCAGCGTGTGAGCGACATCTGCCGCGTCATCCGCGGCTGGCATTTCGGCCGCTACAAGGCGACGCAATCGGCCGAAGCGCGCGAACGCCTGACGGAACTGACGCCGGCGCTGCTGGAAGCATTCGGGCAGACGCAGCGGGCCGACGAGGCGCTGATGCGTTTCGATGAGTTCCTCTCGGGCCTACCTGCCGGCATCCAGCTCTTCTCGCTCCTGCAGTCCAACCCGCGCCTCCTGCGCATGCTTGTGATGATCATGGGGGCCGCCCCAAGGCTTGCCGGCATCATTACCAAGCGCCCGCATGTCTTCGACGGGCTGCTCGATCCAGCACTCCTGTCAGAACTGCCAAGCCGCGAATATCTTGCCCAGCGGCTCGCTGACTTCCTTGGTGGAGCGCGTCTGCTGGAGGAAACGCTCGATCGTCTCCGGATCTTTGCGGCCGAGCAGCGCTTCCTTATTGGTATCCGGCTGCTAGCTGGCAGCATCGACGGTCCACGCGCGGGCAGGGCGTTCTCGGACCTTGCCGATCTTACCATCCAGTCTGCGCTCAATGCGGTGCAGCAGGAGTTCGAGCGCATCCATGGCCGCGTTACCGGCGGTCGTGTGGCGATCCTTGGCATGGGCAAGCTTGGCAGTCGCGAGCTCACTGCCGGGTCCGATGTCGACCTTATCCTGCTCTACGACTACGACCCGCAGGCAGAGCAGTCTGATGGTGAAAAGCCGCTCGCGCCGTCGCAATACTATGGTCGCCTGACCCAGCGCCTGATCGCTGCCGTCTCCGCGCCGACGGCCGAGGGCGTGCTCTACGAGCTCGATCTGAGGCTCCGTCCTTCCGGCAACAAGGGGCCGGTCGCAACCCACATCGAATCCTTCCGCAAGTATCAGAACACGGAAGCCTGGACCTGGGAGCATATGGCGCTGACGCGTGCCCGCACGATCGCCGGTGACGAAGGTCTCTGCGCCGACGTCGAGGAGGATGTGAAGTCCATCCTTGGCAGTGAACGCTCTGCGGAAAAGATCAAACACGACGCGGCGGAGATGCGCCAGCTTGTCCTGAACGAGAAGCCGCCGCGCAACGCCTGGGACCTGAAGCTGGTGCCAGGCGGCCTGATGGACCTTGAGTTCATCTCGCAGGTTGCGGTGTTGCTTGGGCAGGTAGACGGACCCCGCCATACCGGGACGTATGACATCCTCCAGCACCTGTCCGGCAGCTTCGCAGATCCGCAGGTCGTCGTGGAGCTGACGGACTCCCATCGGCTCTACACGGAGATCGATCAGGTGATACGGCTCTGCCTAACCGGACCGCTTGACCCCAAGGACATCCCGCCGGAGCTTGCCGACACGCTGTTAGGCCGGTTCGACCTGCCCGAGTTCGACGTGCTGGAAGCACATCTGCAGGAGACGAGCGAGCGGGTGAGGGCACACTTCGACCGCCTAATCGGAACCTGATGATCAATCGCCTTCGGGCGCCAGGTTGCGCAGCACGCCCCGATAGGCGGACATGAGGCGGCGTTCGTCCAGCGCTTCTTCAGGGTTGTTCCAGGTGGCGACGACGCAGTGGCTGGCGCCTTCGGCATCCTCCAGCCATGTCGTGAGGTTCAGCACGCCAGCCTCGGAACCACCCTTGTAGGCGATCTTCTCCCACTCGTCGGGCGAGGCCATGCCCGGGTTGATCGACATGGCGGGAAGGTCCTTCACCTCCTCCATGAGTTCGCAGAGTTTGCGTCCGCTCATGAACCATTCGACCTCCAGCGTAGGGCGTGTGATGATCTCGCCGCCGGACGGCAGAGGCAGCTCACGCAGCCTCTCCAACAACTCCGGCCGCTTGTCTGCAGGAGCATCGACCCAGCTCCTGAAAAGCTCGGCGTTGGGCTGAGCTTTCAACGTGAAGAACTCTCGCGTGGTCAGGAAAGGCTTGTTTGTCGGAGTTATCTCCTCGATCGCCTCACGGCCGACAATCTGGACCATCGCGTCTGTCGCCGTGTTGTCGCTGCGCGAGATCATCAGGTTTGCAAGCGTCGAAAGCGTTACCGGCGTTCCTGCGGGCCAGTCCTGCAGGATCCCCGTAGGCAGCGATCGCCACTCTTCCTTGAGCTCGAAGGTCTGGTCCCAGGACAGCTTGCCGGCCTCGACTGCTTCCGCCGCTGCCTTCATGATCGCGATCTTGGCCGCCGAGCCGACTGCCATTTCCGCCTGCGCATTGTCGGCGACCACGTCCTGTCCGCCGCTGATGACGAGCAGCGAGGTTTCGCCCGGAAGCTCAGCGATGGTCTTTGCCAGTTCATCGAGCGAGGCGAGGGGGATCGCCTCCTGCAGCCTCAGCGCCGCAATGCGCCCTTCCTGGTCCAGCGCAATCAGCGCCGGCACCTCCGCCTTCTCAAGCTCGACGACGTATTCGCCAGCCTCGCCAGACACGGAGCGGAACTTGCCATGCTGCGAGACGAAGCTCTTGATGAAGCTCTCGATTTCGCGAAGCGACAGAGCCTCGAGAAAGGCCGGCGAGAACCAACCCTCTTCAAGCTTGTCTGCCGTGAACACCCGCTCGATCGCCGCTTCAGGCTCGACCTGCTGCGCCAGTGCGGGAACCGAAGCCTGCAGTGCCAGCGCGAGCACAAGTGAGTTCAGAGGAGTTTTCATGCAAAGCTCCTTGATTTCATCAGGAGCGTAACGGGCCGGCGGGGATTTTGTTCGCTAATTCTTCCGAGAGACCGGACGATTACTCGTCCAGCGGCAGCGTGACGCGGACGACCGTGCCCACGCCTTCCTTGGAGCGGATGCGCAGCGTGCCGCCGTGGAGATCGGTAAGCGAACGCGAGATGGCAAGGCCGAGGCCCGAGCCGGTGTGGCTCTTGGAGAACTGGTTTTCAACCTGCTCGAACGGACGGCCGAGCTTCTTCAGCGCGTCGCTTGGAATGCCGCAGCCCGTGTCCTTGATCAGCATGACGAGCTTG
>Ga0182742_1003879_pt1 | contig 14093 bp, 10 predicted proteins | sample eDN5th37CBELigMG_FD_128880 | JGI IMG/M metagenome (GOLD analysis project Ga0182742, IMG submission 128880) | Enriched Miracle-Growth compost microbial communities from Emeryville, California, USA - eDNA 5th pass 37_C BE-Lig MG (version 2)... ... | reverse complement strand
TCGCTCGTGGTGCCGTGCCTGCTGCGTCTGCTCGGCCCGTGGTTCTGGTGGCCCACCTTCATCCGGCAACGCCCGCTGCGGAAGGCGTGACCTCCCACGACCTCCGTGGGCCCACGCGGCGCACCATGATCGGCCGGTACGCACAGGGGAGGGGACGCCGATCGGCTCCGGTCAGGCGTCCGCGCGTGTCCAGCCCAGTTTCGGGCCGAGCTTCTCGGCCATGTCGGTGACGATCTGCACGTAGTCCTCTTCGCCGAAAGTGAAGGGCAATGCGAACGCCACCTCGCGGGCGCGCTGGAACCCGGGATGTGCGTAGAGCATCTCGGCCAGTTCGTCGGTGGTACCGACGAGGTCGGGGGCGAACATCATCCCGCGCGGCCCGTGGGTGGTGCGGGTGCGTTCCAGTCGTGCCTCGGCATAGGCGCGGTAGTTGTCCACCTGGGTCGACGTCGCGGAATCGGTGGGGATCACCACGAGCCCCTGGGATACCCGCGCGGCCGCCGGATCCGGATGGTGCGCGAGGAACGCGTCGATCTGCTCGGCCTGGATGGTGCCGAAATCGCGGGAACTGGTGCCCTCGGTGGAGACCACGTTGCTGGTGAGGTAGTTCAGTCCCTGTGTGCCTGCCCAGATCGCCGACGCGAGTCCGCCGCCGTACCAGACCCGCCCGGCGAGTCCTGGCGAATGTGGTTGCACGCTGCGGGAGAACCGTTCGATACCGATCGTTCCTTCGAAACTGCTCACCGGGTCGCCGCGCAGACCTGCCAGCAGCCTTTCCATCCGGTCCTTGGTGAAATTCTCCACGGCGTGGGTCTCGGGGTAGAGCGCGGTCCGGTAGTTGTCGTAATGCATCGGCGGGCCGACCGAAACCCCGGGGTTGAGCCGACCGCCGGAGAGGATGTCGACTGTTGCCAGGTCCTCGGCCAGCCGCAACGGGTTCTCCAGCCCCAGCGGGATCACCGCGGTGCCCAGTTCGATTCGGCTCGTGCGCTGGCTCGCGGCCGCCAGGATCGCCACCGGTGAGGAGATCCCCGGTTGCAGGTGGCGTTGCCGCACCCATATGGTGTCGAAGCCCAGGTCCTCGGCCCGTTCGATCATCCGCAGGGTTTCCTCGTGACCGGGTCCCGGGTCTTCCATGTCGAAGCGGCCGATCGTCAGAAAACCCATCTTGCGCAATGGTTCACCGGGTGCGGGCATGCGTGCGGTCCGTCCTTCCGCCGAGCGTGCGCATCTGTCGCGCGACACGCCGTGTCAGAACCTACAAACATGCACGCTCGCGCAGAACTTCCCAGAACTTCCCAGAACTTGCCGGAGGGTCACCCCACAACCGGGAAGCGGCGCTTGGCGGCCAGGCGATCCAGCGCGGCCTGCATGACGTGGCGGATGTGGGAATCGGCCTCATCGATGTCGGGGTCGGTGCCGAAGCGGGCCGTGAGGTCGATCGGTGGCAAAACCTCGGTGACGATCTTGGTGGGCAGCGGCAGGTTCGGCGGCACGATCACGCTGGGTCCGAACGGCAGCCCGAAACTCACCGGCAGGATGTCCATCCGGATCCGCGGCAGCCCGAGACGCTTGGCCAGCCAGTGACCTCTGGAGAGGAACAACTGGCTTTCCTGCGCGCCGATCGACACCGTCGGCACAATCGGCACATCGGCGGCCAGCGCCGTGCGGATGTAGCCGGTGCGGCCGTTGAAGTCGATGGTGTTGGCCCCGAACGTCGGCCGGTAGGCGTCGTAGTCGCCGCCTGGGAACACCAGTACCACCGCGCCGGAATGCAGTGCCGCGGCGGCGTTCTCGCGGCTCGCGGTGATCACGCCGATACGCCGGAGCAACGCACCGGTGGGCCCCATCAGCACGCCGTAGTGCGCCAGTGTGTACAGCGGACGCCCATAACCGAAGTGGCGGTAGAACTCCGGGGCGAAGATCAGCACGTCGGGGGTGAGCATTCCGCCCGAATGGTTGGCGACGACAAGGGCTCCGCCGCCGGGCGGGATGTTGTCGAGGCCGCGTACCTCAGCGCGGAACCACCACTTGGCCAGCGGGCCGGCGAGGGACCTGACCTGGCGCGCCGCCACCGGATCCCACGCATCGAGCTCGGAGGTGTCCATGGTGCTCCCGTCTCGAACGGCGTCGCCGCGCGGTACGGCGTCCGCTCGCGCGATGGGTACCGCGCGAGCGGACGCCTCAAACCCGCTATGCCGCCGCGGCGGACGGGGCGGCCCCGGTGGCCGGTTCCAGCGCCGCCACGATGATGTCGGCGACGTCGGTCATGGGCCTCACGTCGAGCGCGTCGAGCACGTCGGCGGGCACGTCATCGAGGTCGGGCTCGTTGCGCTGCGGGATGAACACCGTCGACAGCCCGGCCCGTTGCGCGGCCAGCAACTTCTGCTTGACCCCGCCGATGGGCAGCACCCGGCCGTTGAGCGTGACCTCCCCGGTCATGCCGACATCGCCGCGCACCTTGCGGCCCGTCGCCATCGATACCAGCGCAGTCACCATCGTCACACCGGCCGACGGCCCGTCCTTGGGGACGGCACCGGCCGGGACGTGGACGTGGATGCGGCGGTTCAGCACCTCGGGGTCGACGCCGAGCTGCTCGGCATGGGCGCGCACGTAGGACAGCGCGATCTGCGCGGATTCCTTCATCACATCGCCCAGTTGACCCGTCAGGACCAGACCGGATTCACCCGCTGCATCCGATCCCACGGCGTTGGCCTCGATGTAGAGGACATCACCGCCGAGCCCGGTGACGGCCAGACCGGTCGCGACTCCGGGCACCGCCGTGCGTTCGGTCGCTTCGGGCAGGAAGCGCGGACGCCCAAGGTATTCGACGAGATCCGGCTCGTCGATCGTGATCGACGTGGTTTCCGGGTGGTCGGCCAGCTTGGTCGCGGCCTTGCGCATCGCCTTGGCCAGCAGTCGTTCGTACTGCCGCACACCGGGTTCGCGCGTGTAGTCCGCGGCGACCTTGCGCAGCGCGGCCTCGGTGACCGTCACCTCGTCGGGGGTCAACGCGGCGCGTTCGCGCTGTCGCGGCAGCAGGAAGCCCTGGGCGATGGCGAGCTTGTCGTCGGCGGTGTAGCCGTCGATCTCGACGAGTTCCATGCGGTCCAGCAGCGCCGACGGGATGTTCTCAATCACGTTGGCGGTCGCGAGGAACACCACGTCGGACAGGTCGAGATCCAGGTCGAGGTAGTGGTCGCGGAACGTGTGGTTCTGCGCCGGGTCGAGCACCTCCAACAGCGCTGCCGCCGGGTCGCCGCGGTAGTCCGAGCCCACCTTGTCGATCTCATCCAGCAGCACAACGGGATTCATCGAACCCGCCTCACCGATCGCGCGCACGATCCGGCCCGGAAGGGCTCCGACGTAGGTGCGCCGGTGGCCCCGGATCTCGGCCTCGTCGCGCACGCCGCCCAGAGCGACGCGCACGAACTTGCGGTCCAACGCGCGTGCGACGGACTCACCCAGCGACGTCTTGCCGACGCCGGGCGGTCCGGCCAGCACCATCACCGCGCCCGAACCGCGGCCGCCGACAACGGCCATGCCGCGTTGGGAACGCCGTGCCCGCACCGCGAGGTATTCGACGATGCGGTCCTTGACGTCTTCGAGTCCGTGGTGGTCGGCGTCGAGGATCTCCCTGGCCCGCGTCAGGTCGGTCGAATCCTCGGTGCGCTCGTTCCACGGCAGATCCAGGACGGTGTCGAGCCAGGTACGGATCCATCCGCCCTCCGGGCTCTGATCGCTGGCGCGTTCCAGCTTGCCGACCTCGCGAAGCGCTGCCTCGCGGACCTTCTCCGGCAGGTCGGCCTGCTCGATGCGGGCCCGGTAGTCGTCCGAGGAATCGTCGCCGTTGTCGTCGAGTTCGCCGAGTTCCCGGCGGATCGCGGCGAGTTGCTGACGCAGCAGGAACTCCTTCTGCTGCTTCTCCATTCCGGTGCGGACATCCTCGGCGATCTTGTCGTTGACCTCGGTCTCGGCGAGGTGGTCACCGGTCCAGCCGATCAGCAGCGACAGCCGGCGATCCACATCGGTGGTCTCCAGCAGTTCACGCTTCTGGGTGTCGGTCAGGTACGACGCGTAGCCGGCCGTGTCCGCCAGCGCGGACGGGTCGGTGATCTTGTTGACCATGTCGACGATCTGCCACGCGTCACGCCGCTGCAGCATGGCCAGCAGCAACTTCTTGTACTCGCCGGCAAGCTTCTTCGTCGCGTCGGTGGGTTCGGGTGCGGTCACTTCCTCGACCTGCACCCACAGCGCGGCCCCGGGCCCGGTGGTGCCCGAGCCGATGTGGGCGCGCCGTTCGCCGCGCACCACGGCGCCCGCATCGCCGTTGGGCAACCGGCCCATCTGCACGATCGAGGCCAGCACCCCGTAGGACGGGTACCGGTCCTCCAGCCGGGGAGCGATCAGCAACTCACCGGACTCACTGGCGCGCGCCGCATCCACGGCGGCACGTGCGGCGTCGTCCAACCCGATCGGCACCACCATCCCGGGCAGCACGATCGAATCGTTCAGGAACAACACCGGCACTGTCTTGGTCTCAGCCATCAGTCCTCCAAACTTCAGTCTGATCGACTCAACTCTGCGGGCCGGTGGTTTGTTCCCCATCGATATCCCCCGATCGGGCGATGTTCGCTGAGGGCGACAGCCGGTATCCATTCGGCCATGCCTGCTTTCCGGTTACGCGACTTCCACGACGACGATCTCGACGACGCCATCTCGGTGTGGGATCAGAGCCGCCGCCCCGACGAGCCGCAACCCGTGTTCCCGGTATCCGAGGCGGTGGCGGCCGCCCGATCGGGACAGCCGGCCGTCGTCGCGGTGGTCGGTGATCAGGTGGTGGGGATGGCGGTCGCCCATCAGCAGGGTGAACGCGCGTGGATCACGATGGTCGCGCTGAGCGACCGGTGGCGCGGCCGCGGCATCGGCAGCGCACTGCTGGCCGACCTGGAGGCCCGGTTGCGCCGGATCGGTGTGCGCCGCATCAGTGCGGTGCTGCCCGCGGACGCCACCGGGAGCACCGCACTGCGCAACTCCGGCTACTCGGAGCGTGGGGATCTGCGCTACTTCGAGAAGCTGGAGCACGTCGGGGTTTCCGACGCCGGATTGCTCGAATCGCTGGGCGGGCAGGTGATCCCGCGTGAACTGTGGCAGTCGATGGCCGGTATGGAGGCCGAGAAACGCATCATCGAGCGGCGCATCGTGCTGCCGTTGGCCCAGCCGGATCTGGCTGCCCAGTACGGGGTTTCACCGCCGAAGGCCGTGATCCTGTTCGGCCCGCCGGGTACCGGCAAGACCAGCTTCGCCAAGGCCGTGGCCGGGCGGCTGGGTTGGCCGTTCGTGGAGCTGTTCCCGTCGCGGCTGGCCGCACCCGGCGTCTCGATGGCCGCCGCGCTGCGCGAAGCTTTCGCCGGCGTCATGGATCTGGAGTCGGTGGTGGTCTTCATCGACGAGGTCGAGGAGATCGCCGGATCACGGTCGCCGATCCCGACCGACCCAGCGCGCGGGGTCACCAACGAACTGCTCAAGCTCATCCCTGCGTTCCGCCAGCACGACGAACGGCTGCTGATCGTCGCGACGAACTCGGTGCGGTCGCTGGACTCGGCGTTCCTGCGCCACGGCCGTTTCGACCACATCATCCCGGTCGGGCCGCCGGACCAGGTGGCGCGAGCGGCGATCTGGCGGCGCTATCTCGGCGCGAACGCCCAGGACGTGGAAGTGGACAAGCTCGTGGAGGCCAGCGCGATGTTCACTCCGGCCGATATCGAGTTCGCGGCCCGCAAGGGTGCCCAGTCGGCGTTCGAACGCGAAGTCGAGCTCCGGTCGGGCCAACCACCCCACACCGACGACTACCTGGCCGCGATCGCCGATACCCGCCCGACGTTGACGGGGGAGATGGTGGCCCAGTTCGAGGAGGACATCGCCGAGTGCACGAGGCTCTAGTTGTACCCGGCAGGAACGTTGTTGACGGTTTGGCTGTGAGAAGGGAGGACCTCCGGGCTTAGTGGAGATGTCTGACGTCTCTACTCACACACGGAGGTCCTCGTGCCCCACGCTAATGCCCGGTTGACCGTTCATGGTCGGCAACTGTTGGTCGATCGGATCCTCAAGGGCGGTCGCAAGCCTGCCCACGTCGCCGCCGAACTTGGTGTGTCGCGCCAATGCGCCTATCGGTGGGTGCGCCGATTCCTCGACGAGGGACCAGTCGGCCTGTTAGATCGGTCCTCGCGACCGCATCGCTGCCCGCACCGGTCATCTGCGGTCGTGGAGGCCGCCGTTGTCGACCTGCGCCGCACCTCGCGGCGCGGCCAGGACTGGATTGGCGCGGAGCTGGGTCTGCCGGCCCGCACCGTCAGCGCGATCCTGCGACGCCACCGTCTGCCCTATCTGCGTGACTGTGACCCGCTGACCGGCGAGGTGATCCGCGCTTCCAAGACGACCGCTATGCGCTATGAGCGGGCCCGTCCAGGCGAGCTGATCCATATGGACGTCAAAAAGATCGGCCGCATCTCCAACGGCGGCGGATGGCGCGCCAACGGACGCGGCGGCGACGGCGATAACCGAGACCGTAGACACGGCAGCGGATTCGATTACGTGCACTCCGCTGTCGATGACCACTCGAGATTGGCCTATTCCGAGATCCTGCCCGACGAAAAGGGCCCGACCTGCGGGGCCTTTCTGGCCCGCGCCGCCGACTACTTCACCGCCCATGGGATCACCACGATCGAGCGTGTCATCACCGACAACCACTGGAGCTACAAACGTTCAGCTGATGTCGCAGCTGTCATCGCCGCACTCGGCGCCAAACACACGTTCATCAAACCGCACTGTCCTTGGCAGAACGGGAAGGTGGAACGCTACAACCGCACCCTGCAAACCGAATGGGCCTACCGCCAGATCTTCACCACCAACGACGCCCGCTGCGCAGCCCTTGCTCCCTGGCTCGACTACTACAAGAATCAACGCCGCCACTCAGCCATCGGAGGTCAACCCCCGATCAGCCGACTGTCAACAACCTGACTGCCGGGTACATCTAGTGCCCGCAACACTGCCGCTGCGGGAATAGATGCCTGCCGCGGGAGGCTCGTAGCTGCATGAGCGGACACTTTGACGAAGACAGGGTCGCAGGAAGCGTCGTCGTGATCACCGGCGCGAGCAGCGGTATCGGTGAGGCGACCGCGCGCCTGCTGGCGGCGCGCGGAGCGTCGGTGGTGCTGGGTGCGCGGCGCACCGACCGGCTGGACCGCATCGTCGAGGAGATCCGCTCAACCGGCGGGGCCGCGGTCGCGGTCGCGGTCGACGTCACCCGGCGCGCCGACGTCGACAACCTCGTCGCCACCGCGGTGCGCGAGTTCGGCAGGCTCGACGTCCTGGTCAACAACGCCGGCATTGCCACGCTCGGCCCCCTCGCCGACGGCGACACCGACACGTGGTCGGCGGTGATCGATGTGAACGTGCGCGGGGTACTGCACGGGATTGCCGCGGCCACACCGGTCTTCACGTGCCAGGGCCGCGGTCATGTCATCACGGTGGTCTCGACGGCAGGGCTCAAGATCGTGCCGGAGATGGGGGTGTACGCGGGCACCAAGAATGCGGTGCGCACGATCATGGAGGCGCTGCGTCAGGAATCGACCGACGGCGTCATCCGGACCACGTCCATCTCACCGGGTTACGTGCGCACCGAACTCGGCGGCCCGCCCGGCGGTCCCGCCGGGAACGCGGCCCGCGCCACGATGGACCGTATCGGCCTGCCCCGGACGCGGTGGCCCGTGCGATCGCGTTCGCCATCGAACAACCGCACGACGTCGAGATCGGTGATCTCACCATCCGGCCCACCGTGCAGGGGTGAGGCAGAAAGGCAGGGAGCCTGCCGTCGGGGGGTAACGGCAGGCTCCCTGGGTGGGTGGTTTGTTACGTGGCGGACTGAGCGCCGAGCACCCGCTGGATGTCGGGCTTCATCTCCAGCAGCTGCTGTCCCCAGTAGTTCCACGTGTGGGTTCCGTTGGGCGGGAAGTTGAACACCGCATTGGTCCCGCCGGCCGCGATGTACTGGTCGCGGAAGGTCAGGTTGGTCCGCAGCGTCAGGCCCTCCAGGAACTGCGCGGCCAGCAGGTTGCCGCCCGAGACGCCCGCGTCGAGCTCCGACGGGGTGCCGGTGCCGCAGTAGACCCACAGGCGGGTGTTGTTGGCGACGAGCTGGTTGATGTTGACCATCGGGTCGTTGCGCTTCCACGCCGGGTCGGTCGACGGACCCCACATGCTCTCGGCGTTGTAGCCGCCCGCGTCGTTCATCGCCAGACCGATCAGCATCGGCCACCAGCCCTCGGACGGGTTGAGGAAGCCGGAAAGCGTTGAGGCGTAGATGAACTGCTCCGGGTGGTAGATCGCGTAGGTCAGTGCGGCGCTACCGGCCATCGACAGGCCCACCACGGCGTTGCCGGTGCGGGACACCCCGCGGTTGGCCTCGAGCCAGGCCGGCAGTTCCTGGGTCAGGAACGTCTCCCACTTGTAGGTGTAGTCCTGGCCGTTGCCCTTCGACGGCTGGTACCAGTCGGTGTAGAAGCTCGACTGGCCGCCGACCGGCATGATGGTCGACAGGCCCGACTGGTAGAACCACTCGAACGCCGGGGTGTTGATGTCCCAGCCGTTGTAGTCATCCTGCGCACGCAGGCCGTCGAGGAGGTACACCGCGTGCGGTCCGCCGCCCTGGAACTGCACACGGATGTCGCGGTTCATCGACGGCGAGAACACGTCGAGGTACTCGACCGGCAGACCAGGACGGGAAAACGCGCCCGCGCTCGCCGACCCCCCGGCGAAGCCGATCAGCCCGGGCAGCATCAGTGCCGCAAGGGCACCGATCACAAACCGGCGCAGGTCTTTCCATGCTGCAATGCCGCGCATGTCTCGAATGAACTTCATAACGGCAACCAACCCACCTTTCTTCGCGTGCCACAAGCAATTGCCGTCGCTGTGTGCTGCAAAGCAAACCATGCGCCACTTCAGTCACACGCGTAACAACGCCGGTGGGGCGGATCGCGGTTGGGCAACGATTGCGAATCAGCGTCGAGACAACGTCGAGACCTCCCGGTGACACACCGGGAGGCGACGGCGGAGACGAACTCCGAGAAGTCAGTCCGCGGTGAGCGCCGCGCGCGCGGCGCTGCGCCGGTCGTCGATGATCCGGCTCAGCTCGAGCAGCAGCAGGGGATTGCCTGCCACCAGTTCCTCCAGGAACTCCCGGCTGATCTGCAGCACGGTGGTCTCGGTCAGTGCATGCGCGGAGGCGAGGGCACCCTCCCGGGTCAAGGCGGTCTGGCCCAGGAAGTCGTTCTCGGTCAGCGTGCGGACCGGGATGACGGCGTCGCCGTCGCCGGCCACGCTCACCCCGACCCGGCCCGAGACGATGAAGCTCATGCGAGTCGGGATCTCGCCGGCCTCCTGGATGATCTCGTCGGCACCGAACCGGACCAGTGCCGAATGGTTGAGCACCTCCTGCTGTTCGGTGTGGCTCAGCCGTAGCGTGGGCGCCATCTGCCGGACGGCCTTGGTGAGCCGTTCTGGCGTGCTGAAATCGTCGGTCTCCCCGTCGAGGTGCAGTTCGGCGCGGCGAGCGGCATACCAGAGCCAGCGCAGGAACACCGCACGTGCGGCCGAGTCGTCGGCGGGCGTACGCAGCGGGATCGACGTCTTGTACTCGCCCGCACCGAGGGGAATCGCCTTGGGTGCCGCACCGGCGCGGCGTTGCGGCAGCTGCGTGGCGACACGGGTGAGCAACGCGCACACCGCATCCGGTGAATCCGACACCCCGAATGTGGTGGTGACCGAGAGGGAGTGCGCGGCTTCCGGGCGGCTCAGGTTGGTGAACGACGCGCCCGCGAGCACCGAGTTGGGCATGATCTGAAGCCCGCCGCCGGTGTCGATGTGCGTTGCGCGCCAGTTGACCTCGACCACGCGGCCGCGTGCCGACGGCGTGTCGAGCCAGTCACCGAGCTGGAAGGGCTGCTCGAACAACAACAGCAGGCCCGAGATGATCTGGCCGACGGCGTTCTGCAGCGCAAGGCCCAACACGATGGACGTGACGCCCAGCGCGGTGAACAGGCCGCCCACGTTGGCGCCCCACACGTACGCCATGATCATGCCGACGCCCACGGCGATCAGCGCGAAGCGCGCCACGTCGAGGAAGATCGACGGGATCCGCTTGCGCCAGCTGCCTTCCGGGGCGCCCTGGAACAGCGTCGCGTTGAGCCCCGACAGCAGCAGGATGATGACGACGAAACCGAACCCGGTCGCCACGATCCGCACCGGCGTGGCCTCCGCGGAGATCTCACTGCCCTTGACGAGCAGGATCAGCAGCGCTGCGAGCGGCAGGATGTAGTTGCGCAGCAGGCTGACCGGCCGTGCCAGATAGCTGCCGTGGCGGGCCAGTGTGTTGTGCAGTTCGGTGAGCAGCACCAGGCCGATCGGCAGCCCGACGGCCACGCTCAGCGCCCAGTAGAACCAGTTGGCCTCGAGGACGCTTCTCATGACTGGCGCTCCGACAGCCGCCAGATCGGCCGCTCGGTCCCGTCGACGGTCACCGACCCGACGGCGGTGAACTGGCGGATGTCGCGTACGGCGTCGTGCACCTGATCGGTGACGTACACGCCGGGCTGCGGCATGCCGCGCTGCACCTGATAGGCCAGGTCGACCGCGGCGCCCCACATGTCGTAGGCCAGGCTCGACCGGCCCACCAGGCCGCTGCTGACCGTGCCGGTGTCGATGCCTGCCCGCAACCGCAGGTCGTACCCGGTCTCGCCGCGGAAGCGGTCGACGATACGCTGCATCTCGAACGCGAAATCGACTGTGCGGCGCACGTTGTCGAGCCGGGGAACGGTCAGGCCGCAGCTGGCCAGGTATCCGTTGTGCAGTGTTCGCACGCGCTCCACACCGAGACTCTCGGCGGCCGCGTCGAACTGACGCACCAGTTTGTTGACGATCGACAGGTGCTCGTCGGAACTCATGCTCGCCGACAGGCGGTCGAGACCCATGAGGTCGGCGAACAGCACCGTGACGTTCTGGTGGTCCTGCGCGATGGTCTCCTCACCCTCGCGGTACCGCTGCACCACCGGTTCGGGCATCAACGACAGCAGCAGGCGGTCGTTCTCCTTGCGTTGCTCGTCGAGCAGATCCTCCTTGATGCGCAGGTTACGGCTCATCTCGTTGAACGCCACTGTCAGGTCACCGAATTCGTCGCGGGACACCACCGGCAGCGCGACGCCGTAGTCGCCCGCGCTGATCTGCTGGGCGCCGGCCTCCAGACGCCTGATGGGCCGGACGAATACGCGGGCCAGCAGGATCGCGGCGATGCACACCGCGAAGATCATCGCCACGGTCGAGAGCACCAGGGTGCGCGTGAACTTGGTGACCGGGGCGAACGCCTCGGCGGTGTCGATCTTGGCCACCACCGACCAGTCCAGTCCGGTCAGGTCCAGCGGGGCGTAGGCCTGTAGGGTCTCCTGTCCCAGGTAGTCGCGTTCGATGATCGAGCCCGACTGTCCCTGGCCGGCGAGCTTGGACGCCTCGTCGCTGACCGGCTGTACCAGAGTGGTACCACCGTGCAGGATCGACTGTTCGGCGACACCCGGAGGCGTGCCGGCCTCGATCACGTCGGCCTTGAACTGTTCCGGGTTCTCCAGGAACAGCCGCGAATCCGACCGCATGAGCCCGTCGGGTCCGACGAGGTAGGTTTCGCCGGTCTCGCCGAGCCCGGATTCTTCCCACTTGCCGTCCATGGTCATCAACTGGTTGACGACGCTGATGGGGAACTGCAACGCCAGCACGCCCTCGATTCGACCGCCACCGCCGATCGGGGACACCATCCACGCGGTGGGAGTGCCGGACGGTTGGTAGATGCCGAAGTCCGTGACGGCGACATAGTCCACGGTGTTGGAGTTGAGGGCTTCTCGGTAGGCCTCGGACAGTTCACCGCCCTTGTACGGGCCGGTGTAGATGTTGGTCCCCAGGTCGGAGCCCTTGTACGCGGTGTAGACGACGTTGCCCCTGGTGTCGAGAAGCAGCGCGTCGTCGAAGCCGGAGCGTGTCACGATCTCGCGGAAGAACCCGTTGAAGAGTGCGTTGGCCGCCGACCAGCCGCTGCCGTCTCCCGCGTCGTCGTTCTCGATCGCTTTGTCCCAGTCGGTGAACGGCGCGGTGTACAACGCCTGCAGGTATTTCTGCGGATTCGACGACGGCAGCAGCGCCTCGACATCGACCTCGTTGCCGTCCAGGTTGTCGGCGGCGTCGGAATGCTCGGTGGTCGCCGAGAACTGATTCTCGTACCAGTCGGTGATCGCCTTCTGTTGGGCCGGGCTGATCGTCGCATCGCCCAATTGGTCGAAACCCGCGGTGAACGCCCGGGCGGCCTCGATCGCCGTCGTACCCCGTGTATAGATCACCAGCGAATTGCGGAAACTCCGGAATTGTGTTTCCAGTTGCCGCGCCTGCGCCGTGCGGATTTCGGTGAGCCGGTCGAAAACGGAGTCGCGCAGCGAGCTTCGGCCCGACTGGTAGCCGATGAAGCCGACCACTGCCGCGGACAACACGCTGGTGACCAACAACATAGCCAGCAATTTCGATTGAATGCTGATGCGGGACAGCACACGCCGTCGCGGCATTCGTGATTGTGTGGCCGATTCGCCCGAAATGGTCGGCTCCGAGATCGTTGTCATCGAAAAGAGAGATTAGCTGGACCTTTGCTCCAACAGCGATATTTGTGCCGAAATCGTGGCCTGGCACCCCGCTTGTGGGATATTTGACCATGTGGCCGCCGAGGACGACCCGTTCGATCTGCGCCGTTTCGTCGATGCACAGGACGGCGTTTATCCGACCGCACTCGACGAATTGCGGTCCGGCCGGAAACGCACCCACTGGATCTGGTTCGTATTTCCCCAGCTGCGCGGTCTCGGCCGCAGCCCCACGGCACACCATTACGGCATCTCCTCGCGCGACGAGGCGCTCGCGTATCTGCGACACCCGGTGCTGGGCGCGCGGTTACGCGAGTGCGCGAAAGTGGTGGCGCAGATCGAGGGCCGAACCGCCGAGGAGATCTTCGGCAGACCCGACAACCTCAAGGTCCGCTCGTCGGTGACCCTGTTCGCCGAGGTCGCCTCACTCGCCGGTGAGGACGACGCCGAGTTCGTCGCGGTTCTCGACCGGCTCTACGGCGGTACGCCCGATCCCGCGACCCTCGGTCTGCTGGGCCGGGTCTGAGGTCAACGCGGCTCGATCACCAGCCACCCGTGCGGTGGGACCTCGGTGACCTCGATCTGTTCCTGCGGCGGAGCCTTCGATCCGGCGACCACGACTCCCGAGGCCAGACCGAGCTCGGGCAGTGCGACGCGCAGGGGGGCGTCGTCGAGGTTGAGGGCGACCACCAGCGCACCCGCCGCGCCGGCGCTGCGATACACGTACTGCGTGTTGGTCAGCAGCAGCGGGGTCGTGGTCGCGGAGTGCAGCCACGGATGGCGCCTGCGCAGTCCGATCAGATACTGGTGCAGCCGCAGCACATCCGCACCTGGCGCGTCGGGACCCGGTCGCTCGCCGAACTCGGGGCGCACCGCGTCGTCGCCGCCGCGGCGTTCCTCTTTGACACCCTGATGGCCCCACTCGTCGCCGGCGTAGACACTCGGGATGCCGCCGGTGGTGAACAGGATGACGAGTGCGTGCTCCAGGTGGCGCGCATCGGACAGCTGACTGGCGATGCGGGTCACGTCGTGATTGCCGACGAACGTCATCGGCACGAAAGACGCCAGAAAGTCGTTGTGCCGCTGCAGGGCCCAGTCCAACTCGTGGAAGTTGCCGTCGTTGAGCGCACTCCAGACGGCCTTCCACAGCTCGTACTGCGTCACCGAGTCGAACGTCGACGCCGCGACCGTCGCTGCGTAGTCCCCGTGGATGACCTCGCCGACGAACCAGGCGTCGCCGAAGTCGCTCCGCACGATCGGCAGGACCTGCGCCCAGAACCGGTCCGGGACCGCGTACGCGGCGTCCAGACGCCAACCGTCGGCGCCGCGGCCCAGCCAGTGCCGCATGACCCCGGCCGTGTAGTTCACCAC
>Ga0182742_1003877_pt1 | contig 14099 bp, 14 predicted proteins | sample eDN5th37CBELigMG_FD_128880 | JGI IMG/M metagenome (GOLD analysis project Ga0182742, IMG submission 128880) | Enriched Miracle-Growth compost microbial communities from Emeryville, California, USA - eDNA 5th pass 37_C BE-Lig MG (version 2)... ... | reverse complement strand
TCACGGGCGCAGCTCGATTACCGTCTTGCCGATCCGCACCGGCGCGCCAATGGGAACCTTTACTGCTGTTGTCACCTTCGCCCTGTCAAGGTAAGTGCCGTTGGTCGATCCTAGGTCCTCGACGTACCACTCAGAACCTCGTGGCGACAGTCTGGCGTGGCGCGTCGACGCATAGTCGTCGGTGAGCACCAGCGTCGAGTCGTCGGCCCGGCCGATCAGCACCGGCTGGTTGCCCAGCGTGATGCGGGTGCCGGCCAGTGCGCCCTCGGTGACCACGAGCTGCCGCGCCACATGACGCCGCTGCCGGTTGGGCAGCAGCGAGCCGCGAAGGGCCAGCCCACGTCTCACCATCACCGCGCCCGTGGGGGCATAGATATCGGTGCGCAGGATGCGCAGCACCGACCAGATGAACAGCCATAGCAACAACAGGAAGCCGACGCGCGTCAGCTGCAGCACTAACCCCTGCATCTGGCGTCCTCCCCGTGACAGTCCCGTCGGTATCGGTCAGCGGCGACCGTAGGCAACGTCACGATACTTGGACGCCGATGGGCATGCGGGTGAAGCGGGCTGCTTGTCACCCCGATGTGTCCGGTCTCGCGGCGCTCAGTGCACGCGCACGATGATCTCGGAGTGGCCCAGCCGGATGACGTCGCCGTCCGCCAGCTGCCACTCCTGGACCGGTGCGTTGTTCACCGTGGTGCCGTTGGTGGAGTTCAGATCGGAGAGCAACGCCACCTGGCCGTCCCAGCGGATCTCGAGGTGCCGACGCGACACGCCGGTGTCGGGCAGCCGGAACTGTGCGTCCTGGCCACGGCCGATCACATTGGCGCCCTCACGCAGCTGGTAGGTGCGGCCGCTGCCGTCGTCGAGCTGCAGCGTCACCGTCGTGCCACCGGCCGGATAGTCGGCGCCGTAACCGCCGCCGTATCCGCCCTGGCCGGCCGGAGCGCCGTAATCGCCGCCGCCGTACTCGTAGTCACGACCGGCGGGCTCGCCGTATCCACCCTGCTCGGGGTAACCGCCCTGCTCGGGGTAGCCGCGGCCGGGCTGCTGACCGTAATCGGGCTGGCTGTAGTCCGGACGGCCGTAGGCCTGGCCGCCGTAGCCGCCCTGTTCGGGGTAGCCACCCTGCTCGGGATAGCCCTGGCGCGGATCCGGACGGCCGTAGTCGTCGTGGCGCGGGGCCTGCCTGCCGTAGTCGTAATCGGCACCGCCGTAACCGGGCTGGCCGCCGGGGGGCGGTCCGGCCGGAGGGCCTGCGGGCGGGTAGCCGCCGGCCGGCTGGCCGTAGCCACGGTCGTAGCCGCCGCCCTGCGGCGGCGGGCCGTAACCCGCGGGCGGGCGCTGCTCATAGGACTGCGGCGGGTATCCGCCCTGGTCCGGGTAACCACCCTGGTCGGGGTATCCACCCTGATCCGGGTAGCCGCCCTGGTCGGGATAACCGCCGCCGCGGGGCGGGTAGCCGCCCTGGTCCTGCGGGGGATAGCCACCCTGCTCCGGCGGGTACTGCCCGCCACGCGGATCGTCCTGGCGTCCGTAGCGCTCGTCGTAGTACTCGTCGCCGGGCCGCGCGGGTCCCTGGCCGCCTCGGTAATTCGGGTTATCGGTCATAGGTGGTTCTCCTGATTCTGCGGTGAACGCATGGTCCCGTGGAGCTCGCGCGGATTCGCCAGCGGTCGAATCGGGGTTGACCGCGCCACGCGCGCGGAATTGTCCAGTGTGCAAATTCGGTGATTGCTCGAATCTGACGACCACCTCACCATACGTTTGCCAACCCTGATCATGGATGTATCCCTTCAGATGCTTGGCGAACGTGGTCGAGGTCAGGTCAGTATCGGCCCTTACCTTCTGATAGTCAGTTCCACTGAGGGTAATTACGTAGTCGTTCGGTGCCAAAACTTGGCCACCTGCCACGGTGCGTGCGCGGGTCTCGGCTTCCCGCCGCAGCGCCACCTCGACTTCCTGCGGCACGATCGACCCGCCGAAGACCCGCGCGAAGGCGTCTCCGACCGTGGACTCGAGCTTGCGTTCGATGCGGTCTACCAGACCCATGACACCGCCCGCCTTCACTCGTCGTCGTTCGTTCGTGGCTTCACCACGGCAGCCTCCAACCACCGCGTGTCGCTCTGGCCACACTCTTAACAAGCATGGTATCGGCCGGAACTACCTGTGCGGGAGCAACAGAACTCTGAGAATCAGATCGCCGCTGGTCAGTGACATGATCTTGATGACGCCAACTGTTCGGCCGCGAGGTCCACCCGCGCCTGAGCGGCCGGTTTGGGATCGGGCCGAGCACAGTGATACGCTGCCTCGGTCATTCAGGGCGAGTGGCGGAATGGCAGACGCGCTGGCTTCAGGTGCCAGTGTCCTTCGGGACGTGGGGGTTCAAGTCCCCCTTCGCCCACAGCAGCCAGAGGCCGCGGATTCAGCAGAGTCCGCGGCCTTTGTCGTTGATGGGGTAGTCAGCGGTTCGCGAGTGTGAAATCTCAGCGAAAAAACGGCCGACAAATCGCAGACGTTTCACAGTCGCGGAGTTGGTACCGTCGCGAGGAATGACGACATTCGACTACATCGTCGTCGGCGCGGGCTCGGCAGGCCGGCCTGGACCAAGGCTACTGCGGCTACCACGCCGTCGGCACCGCGGCCATGGGTCCCGATGACGACGACGTGCTCGATCCGCGACTGCGGGTGCGCGGTGTGGAAGGCCTTCGCGTGGTGGACTGTTCGGCCATGCCGACCATGGTGTCGGGAAACCTGAACGGTCCCATGATGGCGATGGCGTGGCGGGCGGCCGACCTGATCCTGCAGGACCGCTGAGCCCATCTACGCCGCGAGCAACAGCACCGCCGTCACCACCATGACCACCGCCGTCGCGAAGTGCACACCCCACGCAGCGGCCTTCGAGCCGCCGTTGGTGAGCACGATCGCGGTGTCGGCAAGCGGAATGACCGTGGCGGCCAACAACACCCAGCCGAGCAGATGGGTCGCCCCGGCGACCATGAGCACGATGACGATCAGGCCTGAGGCGATGTCGCGGACACCTTTGACACCCAGATAGGCGCCAGTGGACCGCTGCGCGAGATCGGGAACCACGCCGTAGCCGGCCGCCGCGACGCGTGGCGCGACGAGGAACCGCGCGCCGATGACGATGATGGCTGCGGCGATGAGCCCGGCCAGTATGTAGGCGGCAGTGGTCATGGAAGTTCCTGTCAGTGGATGGGGGAGAAGGCGGTCGGGTCGAGCGGGATGGCCTGGACGTCGAGAATCTCGGTGACGTCGAAACCGTCCAGGTCAGAGGCGAATTCGCGGCTGGACATGACGCGGTGGGTCAGCTCGCCGGGGTCGGTGGGGTAGTGGATCAGGGCGACCAGGCGGTTCGCGTCCCGATCGGTCCACACGCCGTGTGTGGTGATCCCGAACGTGGCGAACGTGTCGACGTGGCGCGCCCAGTGCACGGTCGCGTACCGATGCAGCGCCGCGGGGGAGCGCAGCGTGTAGATCCTGAGCTGGAACATCTCAGACCGCCAGCACCACGCACAGCGCGGCCACGGCCACACCTTGCAGTACCGCGCGGGCGCCGATGACATGATCCCACTTCTCCTGCAGCGCACGGCCGTTCGACAAGGCCATGCCCGCATCGGCGGCGGCGGTGAGTTGCCGGTTGACCGGCGCGCTCACCCGCAGGTAGAGCGCAAGCCAGACCAGTAACAGCGCCAGGGCGGTCACCGCCGCGAACACCTGCGCCCAGTGCGCAGTCACCGCGGCCAACGCCACGCACGCCGCCGAGGCCACGATCCCGATCACCCCGGGCACGGGCATGCGGTGGTCACCGAACCGGTGCACGTGCCCCATCACGCTCACCAATGCGCCGTCGTCGACCGACGCCAGCGCCGGGCGCAGCACGGCCGCGCAGAAGACATCGGTGCCGTACACCACCGCGGTGCCGAGCACCGCCAGTACAGCGGAGGCCTGGATGAGCAGGTCAAGGTTCATGCTAGCGACGCTAACCCTGAAAGCGGACCGCGTCAATAGCAGCGCTAGCGCATATAGCGCTGCTACCATCGGGCCATGTCCATCGAAGAGCGTCGGGAGCGCGAGCGTGCTGCCCGCCGGGAGCTGATCATCTCCACGGCACGACGACTGGCCGAGGCGGAAGGTTGGCAGGCCGTGACGACGCGACGGCTGTCCGCCGAGATCGAGTACAGCCAGCCGGTGCTGTACAAGCACTTCGCCGGTATGGAGGAACTCGCCGATGCGGTGGCCCTCGACGGTTTCGGCGAGCTCGCCGAAGCGATGCGACAGGCCCGCAGAGGCGACGACCACCCGGACCATGCAGTGACCCGAATCGCGCAGGCCTATCTCGATTTCGCGCGCGCCAACCCGGCCGTCTACGACGCGATGTTCGCGCGCACGACGAATCTGCGCTTCGCCGCCGACGACACCCCGTCACCGCTTGCCGAGGCCTTCGCGGAGTTGCGTGACGCCGTGGGCCGAAACGAAGACGCCGATACGCTCACCGAGGTGCTGTGGGCTGCGCTGCACGGCCTGGTGACACTCAGCCGAACCGGGCGGCTGCGGCCCGACCACGACACCGAGCGCCTGGAACTGCTGGTGCGCCAGTTCACGAACCGATGCGTTTGAGTGCCTCACGTCTCGAAAGGCCGCTCAACTCGTGGTCGGCGACGAAGGCGCGCACCCAGTCCGGGTCGACGCGCGCGTACTGGCGCAGCGCCCACCCGATCGCCTTGCGGATGAAGAAGTCGGTATCTCCGATGTTCGCCTCGATCGCGTACGTCAGCAGCGCGCGATCCGTCTGCTCCTTCGCCCCGAGTTGCGCGATGATGGCCGTCCTGCGCAGCCAGAGATCCGCATCGGTCGCCCAGCCGACGACGGTGGGGCGCACCTCGCACGGGTACGACGCTAGGACCGGGCCCACGAGGTTGCCTGCGATCAGCCTGCGGTACGACGGGATCCGGTCGGGGGTCTGGTAGGTGCGGTACAACCGGTGTTCAGCGAGTTGGTTTGCGGCGTAACGTTCTTCGCGGTGCGACTCCTCGAGAAAAAGCCGGGAGACCGTCGCCTCAAGGGCCGACGGCGAATCGAGCACATGTCCGACCTCATGTACCGCTGCATGGCCGGCGCCCGGTCCGGGTCACCGGCGGCGGTCAGTTCGCGGCGGACTCGGTCGATCAGCGTGGCAGCCGACGTCATCCGGTTTCGCACCCGAGAGCGCGGAGCACCGATTCCGTGAGGTGACGGGCGAAGCCGGGCGGGAACTCCTCGTCGAGGATCACACCGCGGAAGTAGATGGGTCCACCGAAGAGGTCCTGGGCCATGGCGAAATCGGCGCCGGGATCGATCTCGCCGCGCTCGACCGCGCGACGGAGCATCTGGGCCCCGGCTGCACGCCGGGGTTTGATGAAACCTTCTGTGATGACGGTGTCCAGATCGGGTGACCGTCGCCGTTCGGCCACCAGGGCTCGGATCACGTTGCGAACGAGCGGGTTGGCCAGGGCCGCGATGGCGTCGTCGGCGACGGCCTGGAGGTCGCCGGGCAGGGTGCCGGTGTCGGGCGGCAGGACGGCCTGGGTGGCGTACCGCCCCACCAGGTCGCAGAGCATCTCCTGCTTGGACCGCCAGCGGCGGTACAACGCTGCCTTGCCCACACCAGCACGCTCGGCCACGCGGTCCATGGTCAGGCCCTCGTATCCGCGGTTACCCAGTTCGGTGAAGAACGCGCGGATGATCGCCTCGGTCTTCTCGGGCCGCAACACGGCGGCGCCGGCGGGCTGGCGGGCGTGCATCACGGCTCAGTCTACTTACGTCGGGACTGACTGGTTCCGACGGTCCGGTACAGTCGTCACGTCGGAACGAACTGGTTCCGTTCTATCGTCAGCGATCGGACCTGAGCGCCTCAGAACCGAGAACTGGAAGACATGGAGGTAGCGCAGTGACCGAGCCCAACGATCAGGTCATCGACGAATTCCGGGAGAACGCCGGGGTGGTCGTCAACGCAATGGGCGGCCATTTCAAGGGTGTTCATCTTCTCTTGCTTCACCACATCGGGCGGCGCACCGGACGTCCTTACGTCACGCCCCTGATCTATGTCGCGGACGACGACAGATATGTCCTCGTCGGCTCCAACGGCGGCGCGCAGGATGAGCCGGCGTGGGTGGCGAACGTCGCGGCCGTGGCCGAAGTGGTCATCGAGGTGGGCGCGCAGACCTTGACGGCCAAACCCACGCTGCTGCGCGAGGGTCCGGAGTGGGACCGCCTGCACGCGAAGGCTGTCGAATACTGGCCCGACCTCGTCGAATACCAGACCCACACCACTCGCAGGTTCCCGCTGATCGTGCTGGAACCCGTCACCTAGGTGGGCAGCCCCAGCGTGTACGCCGTCATCGACAACGAACCGTAGGTGTACCCGCTGACCAACGTGTCGACGGAATCCGTACTCGCCGAGGCGATTCCGGCGAAGTACAGGAACGGGATGAAGTGGTCGGGAGTGGGGACGGCCAGCGCGTAATCGCGGTGCGCGTCGAGCGTCGCGACCTCGGCGGGGGAGTCGAGAAGTCGTGCCGCGGCCGCCTCGTCGAAGCGCTGGGCCCAGTCGTACCCGGAGTCGGACAGCCGCGGGTCCATGCCGCGCAGGTTGTGGACGATGTTGCCGCTGGCGACCACGAGCACGCCGCGTTCACGCAGTCCGGCGAGCTCGGCCCCGAGTCGCAGGTGGTAATCAGCGGGCTCGTTGGCGTTGATCGCCAATTGGACGACGGGAATCGACGCGTCGGGGAACGCGTGGACCAGCACCGACCAGGTGCCGTGGTCGATGCCCCAGCTGTCGACGTCGGCACCCACCCAGGTCGGGTGAACCAGATCGCTGACTTCCTCGGCCAACTCGGGGAGCCCGGGCGCAGGGTATTCGACGTCGAACAGTTCTCGGGGGAAGCCGTAGAAGTCGTGGATGGTGCGCGGGTGCGGCATCGCGGTGACGGCCGTGGCGTTGATGTACCAGTGCGCGCTGACCACCAGGATCGCGCGCGGACGTGGCACCGCCTGCCCGAACCGCTTCCACGCATCGGTGTAGCGGTTGGATTCGATGGCGTTCATCGGGCTGCCGTGGCCGACGAACGCTGCGGGCATGACGGACGGCACGTCTTCCAGGCTAGGACGTGTCGTCGACCACTGGTCCACCGGTTTGTCTGCCTGTCGAAACTCATGGAGTGACAGGACCCGGTGGCCCCGCTGGGGCTAATCTCGAGGCTGCCGGTCGGTTTTGTCGGGAGCACTGGAGGAGCGTTGGCGCAGTACTGCACCTGGCGCCGCACGCTGCCCACCACACCGGCTCCGGCGGCACGCGATGGGGGAACGGGGGGAATTGGTGTCTGACCTGCACCCCTCCGACGATCACGACGCCGATCCCCGCCTTGCACCGCTGCTGGCCTGGCGACAGCAACTCGTGGACTCCGGCGCGGTGGCGCCCCGCAGCTTCAAGGAGGCGCATCTGCGCCTCGTGCTGCGATCCGGGCGAACCGATGTCGAGCAGATCCGCGCCATGCTCCCGGGTTCGGTAGCCGAGCACGCCGAGGAGATGGCGCGCATCCTGGCCGAGCTCACGCCGGCCGCCCCCGAACCGGACCCGCCGCCTGTTCCCGAGCCGCAGCCCGAACCCGAGCCGGGCCCAGGCAAGCACCGCAGCCCCGAGACCGACGAGCCGCCCGTCGCCACGACGACGGAGATCCCGATCCCCACAACCGGTTTCGCGCCGTTTCAGTTCAGCAGCCAGCAGGTGGCGTTGCACGACATCACGGTGCAGCGCACCGACGCCGCGGTGGAGCTGAGCTGGCCCCCGTACGAGGCGCCGGAAGACGAAGCGGCCCAGGACATCTCCGTCGTGATGTACCGCGTCGTCAGTTCGGACGACCAGGCACCGTACTCGCCGGACCCCGCGCATCTGGTGGCGCTCACCGAGGAACCCAAAGCCACCGACGAGCGGCAGCAGGTCAGCCCGGTGCGGCACTACCAGGTCTGGGTCAACGTCGGCGCCTCCGAGGCGGCCGCGCGCAAGACGCAACCCGTGCTGTACGCGACCGCGGTACTGGTCCGGCCGGTGACCGGGTTCGAGATCCGCGAAGACGCCGGCTGGGTCATCGGTCAGTGGACCGCACCGCCGGGAGTGACGGCCGTGCACGTGTTCCGGGTGCCCATCGACGAGGTCGACCGCGACGAGGCGCAGTACCGGATCCTGACGGCCGGCGAGAACCTGGCAGGATTCGTCGACACCGAACCGGTCCGCGGGCAGCGCTACCGCTATCGCGCGCGCTGCGCGGTCAACGTCGACGGTGTCGTGCGGTTGTCCGAGGCGGCCGAGGCCGACGTCGAACTCGCCGCGGCGCTCATGCCCGTCACCGACCTGGTGGTCGAGACCGCGGCCGACGGTGCGTCGTGCGACCTGTCCTGGACCCCGCCCGCGGGTGGTCAGGTCGCGATCTACCGCAGCCAGAACGGCCCGAGTGCGGGCGCCGAGGCCATCGAACTGCCGCAGGGCGCCCTCGAACAGGTCGGGCTGACGCCCGAACTGCGGGTCACCCAGGACCTCACCGAGGAGACCGGATCCGACGGGCGCCGCCGCGCCCGCCTGACCGGGGTGACGTGGCCCTCGGAGTGGAGCCGGGCGTACTTCACCCCGGTGACGCTGATGGGCGAACGCGCGATGCTGGGCCGGACGCTGTCGTCGGTGCGGACGGGCACGATTCGCGACATCGAACTCGCCGAATACTGCAACAAGCAGGTGCTCACCTTCGACTGGCCCGACGGCGCGGCAAGCGTCATCGTGTACCTCGCGCCCAAGGGCCACGATCCGCGGTCGGGCCTCAACGGCCGGTCCTTCGAGATCTCGCTCGAGGAGTACGAGCGCTACGGCGGCATGCACCTCACGGGCCAGCTCCCGGTCGGCGGGTGCTCGCTGCACCTGGCGCCCGTGGCGTTCGCGGGCGGACGTCGCGTGGTCGGGGCGTTCTCCAGCATCGAGTACCGCGGTCTGCTGCGGCTGCAGTATGCGGTGCGAATCGGGCGCGACCCCAACGGTTTTCCCACTACGGCGACCATTGCGCTGCGCGCCGAGCAGAACGTGCCGGGCTCACCGGGATTCGTCCTCGTCAACAATCCGCAGCGGTTGCCGCTGAGCGTGCACGACGGTCACCCCGTCGACGTCGCGCCGCTGGACGCGCGCGGTCAGCTGGCCGACCACCCGAGCAAGGAGCTGCGCTGGTCGGCGCTGACCACATCGGGCGACGGAGAACTGTGGGCCGCCAACCTCAGTGGCCTGCAGGGCTGGATCCGGTTGTTCGTCAACATCGGATCGCCTGCGCAACTGCGGGTCATCGCGCTGCTGGACCCGCCGGTCGAGACCCTGCGACTCACCGCGGCCACGCTATGACGTCGCGGTTCGGTCAGCTGACGTACACGTCGTTCGATGCGGTCGGCACGGTGGGCGGATGGCAGGTCAAGGAGACCAGCGATGCGCTGACACCCGAGGAGACCCAGCTGATGCTGGCCGGCGTGCGCACGGTGTTCCGCACGGTCGAACCCATGCCGGACTACCCGACGCCCGAGCAGCTCGAGGCGGCGCCGCGTCGGCTGGCCTACAGCCGCGTCGGCGAGACGTATGCGGCGTTGTGGCACACGGTTCCCGCGGGCGCGGACAGCACGGGACGTCCGGGCAACGTGTTCGCGCACGTGCTGCTCGACCGCACACCCGACGTCGCACCGCGTCACCGCGCGATCCAGTGGTGGCGCTCACCGCACTGGTTGTGTCCGTACGGTGCGACCGCGGTGTCCCGCGCGGCGCTCGCCGAGCCCGGTGCGGAACCCGGCCGTGTGGTGACCAAAGACAGCGTGGTGGCGTTCGCGCTGGACACCACCACATGGCGCTTGGCGACGCTGTTCGGGCTGCTCGATGCGGTGGCCGCGGCCCTCGACGGCGGCGCCCCGGTGGTGCTCGGTGTGGAGTCTCCCGACAACGCGGCCCAGTGGATCGGACTGCTGAGCTTCCTGATGTCGCCGGGAACCGCCGCGCAGCTGAGCTTCTCGACGTTCGACCGCGCCGATCAGCTCAACCTGCACGGCGGGCAGGTGCTCAGTGCGGTGCCGCTCGAGGACCTGTCGGCGGTGCCGGCAGGCATGGTGGCCATCAGTGAGGCGGAGACCCTTTCGCTGGGCGAACTCGGGGGCGAACCGCACCGCACCGCGGGCGGATACGCCATCGACGTGACGCCGTGGTCGGCGATGGCGCAGGTGGTGCTGCTGGATCCGGGTTCGGCGCGGCGCCTGCTCGACGACATCGACGCGGTCGCCGAACAGGTCCGCGATTCGGGCCTGCACCCGGCCTGGCCGATGGCGATGGCCGTGGCCGGCCGCGCCGAATTCGCCGACGCCGAGGAGGAGGCGCAAGAGGTCATCGCGGCGCATTCACCGCCCGGGGTGGCGGTGGGATCGGCGGCCGCGCGCACGATCTCCGGCGTGTTGTCGGCCGCAGTCGGGACCACCACCGCCGACGCGTGGCGCGCCGTGCAGGAACTGCCGACGGGCCCCGGGGCGGTGTTCGCTGACACCACCTACCTGTGCCGCGCGGTGGCCGACGACGCATGGTTGTCGAATTCTGGTCCAATACCCTTGGGCCCGAGGATGTTTCACGGGAAACCAATCCCTCCGCCGCTGCGCACGGCGATCGGCGATGCCCTGAACCCGGGCCGGGGCCCGGAGCGATTGCTGCAGGTGGCCGACCTGCTGGTCCGCGCCGGTGTCGAGGACCCGCGGATCCGCACCACCCTGGTCGAGGACGTCGTGCCGCGTCTGGGGGACGCCGAGGTGCGCGAGCGCGTCGGCGCCGACGCGCGGCTCACGCTCGGGGCCGTGCTGCTGAACGACGGCGACGCGAACGGCACCGCCATCGACGATGGCCTGCTGGACTGGCTGGCCGACACCGCGCCGCTGCCGCCACCCGACGAACTCGCACAGGCCACGCCGTGGGACCGCACGTGGACCATCGCCGCACTGCGCGGTGTGCGGGCGCGGCGGCGCGGTACCGGCGGCGCAGGCCAGGACGCCGGTGCGCTCCTGTGGTGGCTGCGTGCGACCGGGTCGGCGGATTTCGAGGAGACCGCGACCGCCTCGGCGTGGAATCCAGAGGATCTGCTGCTGGCCATCGGCGCCGATCCGCTGCCCGGCGCGACCGCGGTCCGCACCCTCGTCGCCGCCGCTGATTCCCCGGCGCTGAATCGGTTGGCCGCCAAGGTCATCGACGAGAACGGGGACACCTTGGCCGTCGCATGTGCCGCGGTGCGCACCATCGAACCCACGGTGTGGTTGCAGCAGCGCTACGTCGAGACCCACCAGCACGCGTACGTGCCGCTGTGGGACGAGGTGCTCAGCGTCGTCGACCCCGCCGACGTGCACCCCGACTTCTCCACCCGGTTGCTGGCGTTCGCGCTGCTCGGCCTGTTCACGGGGCATCCGTACCCGCGGGCGTGCAGTGGCTTCGCGGCGTCGGACCGGCTCGGCGGTGAGGCGATCGAAAGGCTCATGCCGCTGGTCGGCGAGGGACATCTCGCGCCGCATGCCGTGGTGGCGATCAGCCTGCTGCGCGCGGCGGCCCCGCCCGATCCGTCCCATCCCGACGTCACGCTCGACGAACTCGCGGGCCATCTCGCCGAGCAGGTGGCCACCGGCATGGTCGGCGACGACAACGACGTCGAGGGCGTGGTCGCGGTGATGGCGCAACTCTCGGGTGACTCGGCCGAGCCCGCGTTACGTGGATACCGCAAAATGGTCACCAAACTCATGGCGCGGCGCCGGGATTCGCCCTCGCTGACCGCGCGGCTACGGGGAGGCAGGCAGGCATGAGCAAGTGCCCGCGGTGCTTCACCGCACTCAACCCGAACCAGTACCTGTGGACGCTGCCCGAGCAGTCCGGCGGTACGCGGTACCGCGACGAGGTCGCCACGGCCTACTCCGGCGCGCCCGCGGACTGCGGGCCGCTGTACACCTGGTCGCGCAGCCCGGGTTACAACGGTCCGCCTCCCCCCACGTCGGAGGCCACCCGCGCGCTGCAGGCCCCGGCGGTCGAGATCTGCCCGGTGTGTCACTTCACGCTGCCCGAGGGCTGGCGCGAGGGCCACGCCATCTGCATCGCCCTGGCCGGCGCTCGTGCCACCGGCAAGAGCCTGTACATCGCGGTGCTGGTCAAACAGCTTGAGCTGCTGTGTGAGCGGTTCGGCGTCTCGATGCAACCGGTCACCCGCGGCACCGCCCAGGCCTACGCCACCAACTACGAGACCCCGCTGTACGTGCAGCGCGGCCTGATCCCACCCACGCCGACGGTGCGCACCCAGACCTCGGATCACCGTGAGCCGCTGATGTTCTCACTCGGCATCTGGCACGGCGTGCGGCGGTTCCTGGTGCTGCGCGATGTCGCGGGCGAGGACATGGAGTCCGGCGACCTGCACGCACCGCCGTTCCGTTTCTTCGCCCACGCCGACGCGGTGTTCTTCATGTTCGACCCGTTGCGGGTCAAGACCATTCGCGACCAGCTGCACGACCTGCTGCCCGCACAGGTGGTCAGCGGGGGTGATCCGCGAACGGTGCTGACCAACGTGTTGACGGCCGTGAGCCCGGGGCAGCCGAAGCTGGCGGTGATCCTGTCGAAGTTCGACGTACTGCGCGCGTTGCGCGACGTCGAGGGCTCCGAGTGGGGCCTGATCATGTCCAACGGCGGCGCGGCCTACCTGCGCGACACGTCCGACGGTCAGCAGTACGACGAGACCGACGGGCAACTGCTGCACGAGGAGGTGCGCAGCCTGCTGCTGCGCCTGCACGGCGGGTCGATCCTCGCGGCGGTCGAGAACCCGGCGACCGGAGTCCGGTTGCAGAGCCGCAACTTCGTCGTCTCGGCGCTGGGCCACCCGCCCTCGGGAAATCGGCTGCACGCCAGGGGGATCGCACCGTTCCGCTGTGTCGACCCGATCCGCTGGGTCACCTCGGGCTTCGGCGTGCTGTAGGCGTCGGCCGCTTCTCAGTTCGCGTGGTGCACCGTCTCGAGGATCTCGTCGATCAGGCTCGGGGAGGGTGCGCCGGGAAAGCCCTGCTCCATCGAGACGATGAACATCACCGAACCCGGTTGCCCGTCGACCTTGGTGGCGACCATGGAGTGCAGCGCTTCCGGCGCCACGCACTCGTCGGTCTCGATGCCCGTCACGGTCGCGACGATCTGCACCGCGGGTTGCCCGTCGATGGTGAACTCGCGCGGGTCGCTCAGTGAAACCTGAGGAACCACACCGTTCTTCGAGGTGAAGATGTCGTCGACGAGCTGGGACTCCAGCTGCACGGCCTCGTCGATGTCGTCGGTCTTGCTCGCACCGGGCACACCGGTGAGGACCCGTGCATGGTCGGGGCACTGCTTGTTGGGCAGGATGGCCGACCCGCTCATGCTGCGCACGGGGCAGAAGCCGAACGGTCCCTCGGGGCAGGGCTTTTCCCAGCCGACCAGACTGGTGCAGCTGTTGACGGTCCAGTCCGGCGGAACGGCATAGTTCAGACCGCGCGGGCTCTCGACCGGGATCCACTGCGGGGGTGTGTCCTGTGTGCGTGCGGCCACCCTGCCTTCGCACGCGGGTTTCGCGGTCGTGGTGGGGGCTTGGGCGCCGGGAGTGTCCGGCGCGGCCGACGCCGACGTCGTCGTCCCGGCGGCGTCAGTGTCGTCGTCGCCGGACGTGAACTTCCACACCAGCCCACCGGCGACCAGCGCGATGATCACCACGCCTGCGAGGGCCGCGAGGATCCACGGAGTCTTGTTCGGTTTGGGTGGCTGGTGTGCGGGCGGCGCCTCCCCGTACCCGGACCAGCCGGGGCCACCCCAGCCCGGATACTGACCCGGATGTTGGCCCGGGTACTGCCCGCCGGGCGGCCATGGCGGTGGAGGTGGACCCGTCACAGAAGGGCTCTCGTCAAGGCACTCATCGACACCACGTCCCCTCCTCTGCCGTGTGTGGCTGATTATAGGGATCGCCGGGTACCAGCTGTGATCCGCGCCGCAGGCGCCG
>Ga0182742_1003876_pt1 | contig 14101 bp, 7 predicted proteins | sample eDN5th37CBELigMG_FD_128880 | JGI IMG/M metagenome (GOLD analysis project Ga0182742, IMG submission 128880) | Enriched Miracle-Growth compost microbial communities from Emeryville, California, USA - eDNA 5th pass 37_C BE-Lig MG (version 2)... ... | reverse complement strand
GAGCTGTTCAGCGTCGACCAGCTCGACGCCGCCGATCTGCGCGATCGCCTCAAGCGCGCCGAGGACGAGGCGGCCAACGCCGAGGAGGGCTCGGAGGAGCGGCGCATCGCCGAGCGCGACCGGCGTCGCTATGAGGCCTTCTTGAAACTGGCGGAAGGCTCCTGAGATTGCCACGGGCCGCCCTCGGGCGGCCCGTTTCGTTTGGGCGTCACAAAGCGTCCTCTCAGGACGCTTTGTGACGCTCAAGTCGGCTCGTGCCTGCGCGGTGAAGGGGGTGCCCCTCTGCGCTTCACCTCGAGGAAAGTAGAGAGCCGCACCCCCCTTGGTCGATATATCGAGAAGGGCAGAAGCGGTCCCGAGCGACAACGCGGACGTCCCACTGTCTCCGTGGCCCGTACCTTGACGGTATCCCTGCACGGCCAACGAGCCACGGAGCGCGGGAGAGGGGCCCGCGGAGCGCGGGAACGTGCCGGCCACCACGCTCCCCTCCCCCTCATCGCCCTGGTGTTCGGTCACCGGTACGGCCACGCAGCACCACGACCGCCCACCGATGCCACGGCACTCCCGAAGGGGCGCGGCAACGCCGCGCCCCCAACGAACCTACGGAGTGTCAGTCGACAGCGTGAACGTCAGCGTCTTGGCGTAGGCGCCCGTGCGGAGCGCCTCGGTGCCGCTGACCGGCTGCGTGAAGTTGAGCGTGACCGCGTCGTTGGCCACCGGACCCGAGTAGGTCAGCAGCTGGGTCGGAGCGGCCGAGCCGCCGACGTTGCCACCCGCCGCCGGCGTGGCGAACGGGTTGGTGCTGGTGGCCGTGGCCTGCAGCGGCGACTCGAGCGCGAACGGGCCGTTGACGAGGTGGCCCGTGGCCTCCGTGCTCGGGTCGGCGACGGTCAGCTTGGCGGTGTCGGCCGTCGAGAGGACGGTGGCCGACATCGACATGGTGTAGTCGCGGGCGATGCCCGGGATGAACGGGGCGAACGCGCCCGGGGCGCCGAGGGTGAGGTTCAGGGTCGCGGGCGTCTCGCCCTCGACGTCGCCTTCGGCGGCCTTGACGGAGTAGTTGCGGCGCACGACGGTCTCGTTGCCGGCCGCGTCGCGGCCGGTGACGACGAACTCGAAGCTGCCGACGGTCGCCGTGCTGATGATCTCGCCGTGGGGGACCGTGCCGGTGCAGGTGAGCCCCTCGGGCGTGTCGTCCGAGCAGCTGTAGGACGCCGTCACCGGGTCGCCCTGCGTGTACACCGCTCCCTCAAGCGGCGTGTTGACGGTCACCGTCGGCGGGGTCGTGTCCTGGGCCATGGCGGAGCTCGGCAATGCCGCGACCCCGAGCGCTATGCCCAACACAACCTTCCATGGCCTGATCATGAACACCCTCTAGAAATCGGAACTCTCCCCGGACCCATCACGAACTCTTTCGAACCGGGACCACTTAAGTCAACCTACGCGGACGGAAGTCCGAGCGAGACCGGGCATTTCTACCCGGTCTCGCTAAAGGCTTCCTACGGCGTGGTGGTGCTGAGCGTGAACGTCAGCTCCTTGCCGTAGGTGCCGGTGCGCAGCCCCTCGGAGCCGTCGATCGACTGCTTGAAGTCGAGCGTGACGGCGTCCGCGGTGACCGGCCCGTCGTAGGCCAGCAGGCTCAGCGGCCCGGCGACCAGGGTCCCGTAGGCCGGGTCGGTCACCTGGGCGTTGCGGGCCCGCGCCTGCAGCGGCTGCGCCAGCCAGAACGAGCCGTTGACCAAGTGGCCGGTGCGCGTGCTGCTCGCGTCGCTGACGCTCAGCAGCGCGTCGCCGGCCGACGAGGTCACGCTCGCCGTCGTCGAGGACGTGTAGTCACGCGTGATGCCGGGCGTGAACGTCCCGAACGACGGCGCCGCCCCGATCACGAGGCTCAGCGTCGCGGGGACGTTGCCCTCGATCGGCGTGTCGGCGTTGACCGCCGGCAGGACCGTGTAGGCGCGGGTCACGACGACCTCGTTGCCGGCGTTGTCGCGCACGGTCACCGAGTAGCTGAACGTGCCCGGCGTGCTCGTGTCCAGCGTCGACGGGCCGGTGCAGCCGGCGACGCCCGAGTTGTCGTCCGCGCACGTGAACGTGACCGGGATCACGGCGCCCTGCGTGATCGTCGCGCCGTCCGCCGCGGGGCTCGTGAACTCCACCGTCGGGGCGACCGTGTCGATCACGTAGGACTTCGTCTGCACCGCGGAGCGGTTGCCCTTGAAGTCCACCGCGAACCACTTCAGCGTGGTGTTCGAGGAGATCTCGACCGGGTCCGGCAGCTCGCGCGGCCGCTCCGGCTTCCACTCCGGCGACTCGTCCGTCGGCTCCGAGCCGTCGATCGTGTAGCGGATCGTGGACGCCTCGTCGGTCGTGAAGCGCGCCTTCACCGGCCCGTTGGAGACCGCGTCGCCCGTCGCCGCGGAGACCGGCGGCGTCGTGTCCAGCGCGTAGTCGAGCGCGGACTTCAGCAGCGCGTAGTTGCCGTGCGCGAACTCCATCGCCTCGTCGTGGCCCTCGTTGGCCAGGTTCGGGTTGCCGCCGATCGGCACCGCCGAGAACGGCGGCTGGAAGCCGACCGGGATGCTCGAGCCGTCCGCCAGGCGCTTGTCCGCGCCGGTCTCGAAGGCGTAGGCGATGATCCCGTTCTTGTAGTACGCCTCGTCGGCCTGGTTGCCGGCCGCCGAGTACAGGACGTCATTGACCGGGCCCGTGCGCGACGGCAGGATCGCCGTCCCGCGGTAGCTGTAGATCCGGTTCACGACCGCGTCGGCCGTCTGGTCGAAGTAGTTCAGCGTCCCGTAGGGCGGGTACGGCAGCGACTCGCGGCCGGCCTGCTTGTAGGCGCTCGGGGGCCACATGAAGTAGCCGCCGGACGAGTGCACGTTCATCGCGAACTTGATGTTCGAGTACGTGGTCTGGATGTAGGACTCGTTGCGGCTCTCGGGCTCCGAGAACGGCTGCGGGCCGGCGAAGTTGGTCGCCGTGCAGCTCGAGGACGCGCCGGAGTAGCCGTCCCAGAGGGTGCCGACCGAGAAGTTGCGGTTGATGTCGACGCCCCACGAGTTGCGCGCCGCCGGGTCGTTGTTGCCGGTCGGGTTGGACGCGCAGTGGTTGGTGAGGTTCTTGCGCTGGCCGGCCGAGTCGTACATGGAGTACGTCGCGCCGTCCGGGTTGACCGACGGCATGATGAAGATGTCGAGGTTGTCGACGAGCGCCTTGGTCTCGGGATCCGTCGGGTAGTTGCGGATCAGCCGCTCGGCGGTCTCGAGGCACACGAGCGGGGTCGTCCACTCGCGGGCGTGCTCCTGGCAGACGATGAACACGCCGACCTTCTCGCCCTGCGGGCGGCCCTCGTCGTTGCCGATCCGGATGCCCTGGACCTCGATCGGGCCGCGGGGCTGGCTCGTGGGCGCGTTGAGGAAGTCGTCGAGCTTGCTCGGGGCGGTCACGGCGACCACGCCGGCGCCCGCGTTCGTCCGGTACTTGGAGGCGGTGACGAGCTCCGAGGCGGCCTCGTGCGCGTTGATCGCGTCCACGACCTGGGCCGCGGTGCTGATGATCGCGCCCTCGCCGTCGGTGGCCGCGCTCACCGTGATCGCGTCGCCGTCGACGCTGACCGAGAGCGGCGCGTCGGCCGCGCCCGGGTCCTTGATCTCGGCGGTGATGCGGTTGCCGCCCTCATGCCCCCAGGCCTTGGAGGTGAGGATCACGGCCGAGCCCTGGTTGGCGATCGAGGACTGGCCCGTGTAGGGCGTGCCGTTGCCGATCACGGTCTGCGCCTTGCGCTGGTAGCCGTTGGTCAGGTGCGGCAGCCGCAGCAGCTTGGCCACGTTCGGGAACTCGTTCGCCAGCAGGCGGACCTTCTCGTAGACCTCGCGCGGCGTCATGTAGTGGGTGACGAAGTCCTGCATGAACTCGTCGGGGCTGGTGGTGCCGCTGCCGTCGGCCCAGACGCGGACCGGCAGCGTGGCCACGTCGCCGTTGGGCGCCGCGATGCGGATGCTGGCCGGCATCGGCGTGCCCGGGTCACCCACCCGGAAGCGGTTGGTGTGGTACTGGTACTGCCCGGCGTCGGTCAGCGGCGAGAGGTTGCCCTCGCCGAGCTGCGTGCCCGACTCGTCGAACCAGGCGGCGGCGAGCGGCGGGCCCGCGTAGGTGTTGCCGTTCATCGACGCCTCGCGCGTGGTGCCCTCGATCGAGAGGTACGCGCCCGAGACGTCCTCCCAGAAGTCCGCGCGCTGCGCGCGGACCGTGCCCGCGGCGGCGCGCTTGGCCTGCTTGGCGTCCGCGCTCGTGAGCGCGTTCGACGCGGCCGCCTCGGCCGCGATCGTGGCCTCGCGCTGCGCGCGCAGGGCCTCGATGTAAGCCGGCGTCTGGAGGGTGCGGACCGCCGGGTAGCCGAGCGCCTCGAAGCGCGCCTGGTCCTCCGGCGTCACGACGGCGCTGACGAGCACGCCTCCGCCGGGCGCGGGCGCGGGCCCGCCGTCGAGATCGGCGCCGAGCGCCTCGAACTGCTCGACCGCCGCCTTGTCAGGCAGCTTGAACTGGACGAGCGACGCCTCGTCGGTGGCGTATGCGGCGCCAGGCGTCGCAGCGATCGCGACCGCAGCAGCGATCGCACCCATCCATGGCTTCAAAGCCCAATCCCTCCTGTTTTCCGACCCTCGAACCACGGATCTTGCCGTCGGCATTAGGGCCGACGCAAGCAATTAGACAGACGTATGAGACCGGTTAACGGTGCGGGGCGCCGGCCCGAAGGCCGGCGCCCCGTCCAACGAACTGGCCTTACGGCTGAGTGGTGCTCAGCGTGAAGGTCAGCGTCTTGCTGTACGCGCCCGTGCGCAGCGGCTCGTTCGCGGTGATGGCCTGGCTGAAGTCGAGCGTCACGGCCTCATTGGAGGTCGGGGCGTCCCAGGTCTTCAGCGTGGTCGGCGAAGCGGAGCCGCCGACATCGGCGAACGCCGCGCTGCCGACCTTGGCCTGCAGCGGCTGCGTCAGCGCGAACTCGCCGTTGACGAGCCGGCCGGTGGCGGTCGGGCTCGGGTCGGAGACGCTCAACGTCGCGTCACCGGCCGTCGAGAGCACGTTCGCCGTCGTGCTGGCCGTGTAGGTCTGCGCGACGCCCGGCGTGAACGCGCCGAAGCTCGCCGGCTGGCCCAGCGTCAGCGCCAGCGTCGCCGGCACCGTGCCGCCGACGTCACCCTCCTCGCTGACCTCGCCGAGCTTGGCCGTCCTGACCGCCGACATGTTGCCCTTGAAGTCGTGGGCAATCCACTTCAGCGTCGTGCCCGCGGGCAGCTCCAGCGGCAGCGGCAGCGCGCGCGGCCGCGGCGGGACCCACTCGGTCGACTCCGTGGTCGGCTCGGAGCCGTCGGTCGTGTAGTAGATCGACGACGCCTCGTCGCTGACGAACCTGACCTCGTAGTTCGGGCTCTGGCCGTCGGCCGAGGTCACGATGTCGACGTCCGGCGCCGTCGTGTCGTTGCTGTAGGCGAGCGCCTTGCGCAGGAGGCCGTAGTTGCCGTTGGCGAACTCCATCGCCTGGTGGACGGCCTCGTTGGCGAAGTTCGGCTGCTGACTCGTGCCGATCTCGAAGTCGTAGCCGATGATGCCGTGGACGTAGTACGCCTCGTCCGCCGAGTTGCCGGCGGCCGAGTAGAGCACGTCGATCACGGGGCCGGTGCGCTGCGGCAGGATCGTCGTGTCGCGGTGCGACTTGATCCCGTTGATGACCTCCGTCGCGGTCTCGTCGAAGAAGTTCAACGTGCCGTACGGCGGGTAGGGCAGCGGCTCGCGCGTGACCGGCTTGTACGCGCCGGGCGGCCACATGAACAGGTTGCCCGAGGAGTGGATGTTGTTCGCGAACTTGATGTTCGGGAACGTCGACTGCACCCACGCCTCGTTGCGGGCCTCGGGCTCGGAGAACTCGAACGGGCCCGAGTAGTTGCCGCTCGTGCAGTTCGTGTTCGACGCGCCCTGGAAGCCGTCGAAGATCGACCCGACCGAGAAGTTGCGGTTGAGGTCGACACCCCAGCTGTTGCGCGCCGCCGGGTCGGAGTTCGAGCCCGGGAACATCGTCGGCGTGCAGTAGTTGGAGAGGTTCTTGCGGCGGTTGGAGTCGTACAGCGAGTGGATCGAGCCGTCGCCGTTGATCATCGGGATGATGAAGATGTCGAGGTTGTCGACGAGCGTCTTGGTCTCGGGGTCGGTCTCGTAGTTGCGCACGAGCCGCTCCGCGGTCTCGAGGCACACGAGCGAGGTCGCGATCTCGTTGCCGTGCTCCTGGCAGTACAGGAACACGCCGACCTTGGAACCGTCACGCACCTTGCCGATCCGCAGCATCGCCACGTCCTGCGGGCCGCGCGGGACCGTCGACGGGGCGCGCAGCAGGTCGCTCAGCGGCGACACCTCGCTCGGGACGACGACGCCAGATCCGTCGCTGGTGCGGTACAGGCTCGCGGTGACGAGCGCCGAGGAGGCCTCGCTGGCGTTGATCGCGGCCGCCACCTGCGCGGCCGTGGTGTTGATCTCGCCCTGGGCGTTGGTCGAGAGCGAGACCGTGATCGCCTTGTCCTGCACCGACACGCTCAGCGACCGGTTCGGGGCGCCCGGATCGACGAGCTGGGCGGTGATGTCGTTGCCGCCGAGGTGGCCCATCACCTTCGACGTCAGCACGACCGCGCGGGCAGCGTTGGTCGCGTTCAGCGCCGAGGTGCTGCCGGCCGGGGCGAGCGGGCCGCCCGGCTCGTTGGTGTTCGGCGTGAACGTGACGTACGGCGCGCTCTGGTAGCCGATCATCGTCTGCGCGTAGCGCTGGTAGCCGCGGGTCTTGTTCGGCAGCTCATAGACCTGCGAGATGTTCGGGAACTCGGCCGCGAGGTCGCGCATCTTCTGATACGCCTCGACCGAGTTGTAGTAGCGCTGGTTGAAGCCGGACTGGAAGCCGTCGGGAAGCCCGGGCGGGTCCGTCTCGGCCCACTTCTTCGTCGCCAGCGTGTCGGTGTCGCCGTTCGGGGCCGCGATCTTGATCGAGGCCGGCAGCGGCAGACCGTCGCCCTTGGCGCCCACGCGGTAGACGGTCAGGTGGTACTGGTAGTGATCCGGGTTGGTGTCCGTATCGATGTACGGGTTCAGGTTCCCGCTGCCCAGCTGGTTGCCGTCGGCGTCATACCAGGAGGCCACGAGCTGCGGGCCCGTGTACGAGCACCCTGTGCCCGCCTGCGGGTTGGTACAGGTGATCGCGTTCTCGGTCGTGTAGCCCTCGATCGAGATGTAGCGGCCGTTGTTGTTCTCGTAGTAGTCGGCGCGCTGGGCCCGCACCGTGCTGGCCGCCGCGCTCTTGCTCGTCTTGCCGGCGCCGTTGGTCCGCAGCGCGCGGTAGGCCGCCTTCTCCTCGGCGACCTTCTCCGCGGTTTCGGCGCGGATACGGTCGATGTTGTTCTTGTCGTGGATGACGCCCACGTCCTTGTAACCGCGGGCGCGCGCGAGCGCGAGCTCCTCGTCGGTCACCCACGCCTGGACCGTGACGGCGCCGCCTTGTCCCTTGACGACGTTGTGGTCCATGTTGAAGCCGAGTCGCTCGAACTCGTCGTACTGCGCGCTGTTGTCCAGGCGGAACTGGACCAGCGCCGGGTCATCGGGCCCTGCAAGCGCCACGCTCGGCGCCCCCAACAGCACAGCCGCGACCGCGACTGCTCCCATCCGACGTCTCACAGACGTACCCTCCTCCGTAGTTGGAGCCCTCTGGTCCGCCAATCTGACCGGAATTTGCGCCTACGCGCAACCACTTGTCCGTTGGTTCGCGTCAACGCCGCACCGCTACCCTGCGCCGGATGGACGAACGGGTCCTTGCCGAACGGCTGATCACGTACGACACCTCGAACACCGAGGGCAAGCGAGCGGCCGCCGGGTTCATCAAGGGCTGGCTGGAGGCGCGCGACATCGCGGTCGCCGACCACCAGTACGGCGAGCTGTTCGCGCTGACCGCCGAGGTCGGCCCCGCGGACGGGCCGACGCTCGTCTTCCACGGCCACTACGACGTCGTGCCGGCGCGCCCCGAGCAGTTCCACCCGCGCGTCCAGGGCGACCGGCTCGAGGGCCGCGGCGCCTATGACATGAAGGGCGGCCTGGCGGCGATGATGTGCGCCCTGCACGACCTCGCCGGCCAGGAGGAGGTGCGCGTGCGCTTCGTGTGCGTCCCCGACGAGGAGTCCGAGGAGATCGACCAGCGCACCTCGGACCTGCTGGTCAAGGCCGGCTACGTGGGCGACTTCGCGATCACGGGCGAGCCGACGAACCTGCACGTGGGGGTGCAGGCCAAGGGCGTGCTGGCGCTGCGGATCATGATCTACGGGACGGCCGCGCACGGCTCGACGCCGTGGCTGGGCGACAACGCCGTCCTGAAGGCGATCGACGTCTTCCGGCGAATCGAGTCGATGCCGTTCACCCTCGAGTCCTCGGAGCTCTTCGATCGCCCGTCGGTCAACCTCGGGCGGATCATCGGAGGCGACGCCCCGAACAAGGTGCCCGAGGAGTGCGCCATGGACGTCGACATCCGCTACCTCCCCGAGCAGGACCCGGGCGAGCTGCTCGCCCAGATCCGGGCGATCCCGGACGTCCACGTCGCGCGCTCGTTCATCTGGCCGCCGGCGCGCGTGTCGCCCACCAACCCGTACGTGGTCGCGCTCTCGGGCGCCGCGTCGCGGCTGACCGACGGCGCGTCGATGAGCGTCGGGCGCGACGGCGCCTCCGACGCCGTGGCGTTCCTGAAGGCCGGCGTGCCCGCGGTCGAGTTCGGCCCGTCGGGCGGCGGCCACCACGGCCCTGACGAGTGGGTCTCGATCGAGTCGCTCGGCGTCTACCGCCGCGCGCTGGTCGACTTCGCGCGCCGCGTGCCCGAGCTGATGGGCGCCGAAGAGGTCGTGGAGGGCGGGCTCGCGTGAGACGGCGCGACGGCATCCCGCGGCCCGGCCGCGGCGTGCTCCTGCGCGCCCTGATCGCCGGGATCCTGACGATCTCGCTGTGCGCGACCGCGGTCGCGTCCGCCGTGCTGCTCGAGATCGAGGACGTCGTCTCCGAGCTGCCGGGCCGGACCGCGATCGACATCCCCGAGGTCACGCGCGCGGAGGCGGGCGACCCGCGGACGTTCCTGATCCTCGGCTCCGACGAGCGCTACGGGGACCGCAAGGCGGGCGTGACGCCGCGCTCGGACACGATCCTGCTGGCGCGCGTCGACCCGGACACCAAGCGGGTCGCCGTGATGTCGATCCCGCGCGACCTGCGCGTGACGATCCCGGGCGCGGGCAAGGACAAGATCAACGCCGCCTACGGCATCGGCGGCCCGCGCAAGACCGTGGCCACGATCAAGCGCCTGTTCGAGGACGCCACGGGCGAGGAGTTCCCGATCAACAACGTGATCAACGTGAACTTCGGCGGCTTCCGGCGCGCGATCAACTACGTCGGCGGCGTCTACGTCGACGTCGACCGCCGCTACTACAACGACAACTCGACCGCCGGCCCCGGCGAGGCCTACGCGACGATCGACATCCAGCCCGGCTACCAGAAGCTCAAGGGCCAGGACGCGCTGGACTACGTCCGCTACCGCCACGGCGACAACGACTTCTTCCGCGCCTCGCGCCAGCAGGACTTCCTGCGCCAGATCTCCCACCAGGACGCGGTCCGCGCGCTGCTGGACATCTCCAAGCGCAAGGAGCTGGCGCGGATCTTCGGCCGTTACTTCGAGGTCGACAAGTCCTTCCTGCGCGCCTCGAACCTGATCGGGCTGGCCCGCACCGGCCTGTTCATGATCAACGAGAAGGCGCCCGTCAACGAGGTCCGCTTCCCCGCCGAGGAGGCCGAGGACCCGTCCAAGGACTCCAACCTCTACGTCAAGAAGTCCGCGCTGCGCAAGGCCTACGACGAGTTCATGACGGGCAAGGGCTCGACGAACCCGCGCCGCGTGACCAAGACGACCAAGGTCGACGGCAAGCCCCAGCAGCGCAAGCGCAAGCGCAACAAGCCGTCCTCGATCAAGGGCCTCGAGCAGGCCTCCACCGAGGGCGAGAACATGGCCGTGGTCGTGGCCAGCGAGAACCGGCTCAAGTTCCCGTTCTACTTCCCGGCGCTGCGCAAGACCGGCTCGAGCTACCCGGACGACAAGCCGCGCATCTACAGCATCCGCGACGGCGACGGCAAGCTGCACCGCGCCTACCGGATGGTGCTCTACGCGGGCGCCTACGGCGAGTACTACGGCGTCCAGGGGACGACCTGGCGCTACCCGCCGATCCTCGACGACCCGGACCGCACGCGCGAGGTCAACGGCCGCGAGCTGATGCTCTTCTACGACGGCAGCCGGATCCGGCTCGTCGCCTGGCGCACGTCCAAGGCCGTCTACTGGGTCACGAACACGCTCACGCTCTCGATCCCGAACTCGCGGCTGATCGCGATCGCGGGGTCGCTGAAGCGGCTGAAATAGCTAGTGGCGCTTGCGCTTCTCGCAGTCGCGGCCGATCTTGACCCGCGCGCGGTTGCCCTTGAACTTGGACTCGATCACGGTGTCGACGCCGGGGCCGCAGCTGACCGTCGCGCGGCCGCGGGCGATGATCGCCGTGACCGTGTCGTTGCCGGCGCCGGCCTTGACCGTCGTCACGGCGCCTGACGTCACCTTGATCGTGTCGTCGCCGTTGCCGCCGTCGATGAACGACTTCAGGCCGTTGCCCTGGAGGAAGTCGTCGCCGTCGCCGCCGAAGATGTGGTTGGTGCCGCGGCCGCCGTAGATCGTGTCGTTGCCGGGGCCGCCGTCGAGGTGGTCCACCTGCTTGCGCGCGGCCTTGCCGCCCGAGTCGTGATGCTGGTCGCCCCAGATGACGTCGTCGCCGTCGAGCCCGAACAGCCGCTCGGAGGCGTGGCCGCCGCGCAGGTTGTCGTTGCGCGCGGTGCCGCGCTTGGTGCCGCCGTCGATCGAGGCGCTGATGCCCTTGGTCGGGTCGGCGGGCGTGGACTGCGGGACGACGTTCTCGCAGTTGACGATCTCGCCGCGGCGCAGCATCTGGTCCTGGGAGACGCCGCCGGCCTCGCCGCGCGGGTTGACGTAGAGGGTGTCGTTGCCGGGGCCGCAGTCGACGAACTTGGGCGCCGAGCCGAAGTTGATGTAGACGGCGTCGTCGCCCTCGCCGGCCTCGACGTGGTCCGGGCCCGTGTCGGTGTAGATCGTGTCGTTGCCGGGGCCGCCGAAGAGGTCGTCGCCGCCCGAGCCGCCGCGCAGCGTGTCGTTGCCGTCGCCGCCCTCGACGCGGTCCGGGGCGGCGCCGCCGTCGAGGTTGTCGTCGCCGGGGCCGCCGCGCAGGACGTCGTGGCCGAAGCCGCCGATGCCCGTGTCGTTGCCCTCGCCGCCGTCGATGACGTCGTCGCCGGACCCGCCGTCGAGCCAGTCGTCGCCGGCGCCCCCGTCGAGCTCGTCCGGCCCGGTCTCGCCCGCGATCCGGTCGTTGCCGCCGAGGCCGCGGACGCGGTCGGCGCCGCCGCGGGCGTTGATCGTGTCGGGACCCTCGGTGCCGGTGATCGTCTCGGCGGCGTTGGAGCCGTTGATGGCCTTGGCGGCCGCCGTCGCGATCGGCGCGAGCGCGACCAGCAGCAGGGCGAGCAGGAAGGCGGGGAGGCGGGCGGTCATGCCCTCGTCATCGGCATCGCCGCGGGGAAGCTGCAGTCAGGTGGGTAACCTGTCCGCCCTTCATGAGCACGAATCGAGAACCGATCGGCGTCATCGGAACGGGCTATGTCGGCCTCGTGACCGCGGCCGGCTTCGCCGAGCTCGGCAGCGACGTCTACTGCATCGACATCGATGCCGAGAAGATCGAGGGCCTGCGCCAGGGCCGCATGCCGATCTGGGAGCCCGGCCTCGCCGAGATGGTCGAGCGCAACCGCGAGCGGATGCACTTCTCCACGGACCTCAAGGACGCGCTGGACAACGCACGGCTGCTGTTCGTCGCCGTCGGCACGCCGCCGACCTACTCGGGCGACGCCGACCTCTCCGCCGTGCACGCCGTCGTCGATGCGATGCCGGCGTCCGAGACGCACGCGCTCGTGATGAAGTCGACGGTGCCGGTCGGCACGGGCGCCGCGATCCAGCGGATCTTCGCCGAGCAGGGCAAGGGCTTCAAGTACGTCTCCTGCCCCGAGTTCCTCAAGGAGGGCTCGGCGATCAAGGACTTCATGGAGCCCGACCGCGTCGTCGTCGGCGACGAGGGCGACTGGGCCGGCGACGCCGTCGTCGAGCTCTACGCGCCGCTGGACGCGCCGCTCGTGCGCACGGACATCAAGAGCGCCGAGATGGTCAAGCTGGCCTCCAACGCTTTCCTGGCGACGAAGATCTCGTTCATCAACGAGATCGCCAACGTCTGCGAGGAGACGGGCGCCGACGTCGTCGAGGTCGCGCGCGGCATGGGCCTGGACAACCGCATCGGGCCGAAGTTCCTGCAGGCCGGGATCGGCTTCGGCGGCTCGTGCTTCCCCAAGGACGTGACCGCGCTCAAGCAGCTCGCCGGCAACACGGGCTACCACTTCCAGCTGCTCAACGCGGTGATCGAGGTCAACGAGCTGCAGAAGCGGCGCGTGATCTCCAAGCTGGTCAAGCACCTCGGTTCCCTGGTGGACAAGGAGGTCGCGCTGCTCGGCCTGGCCTTCAAGCCCAACACGGACGACATGCGCGAGGCGTCCTCGCTCGTGCTCTCCTCGCGCCTGAACGCCGCCGGCGCGCGTGTGCGCGCGTACGACCCCGTGGCCGAGGAGGAGGCCCGCAAGCTGATCCGCGGCGTCTCGTTCACGGACTCGGCGATGGAGGCCGTCGAGGGCGCGGACGCGGTCGTGCTCGTCACGGAGTGGCCCGAGTTCGCCGAGCTCGACCTGGCGGCGGTGGCCGCCGCGATGCGCGGCAACCTGCTCGTCGACGGGCGCAACCTGTTCGACCCCGTGCGCGTGCGCGAGGCCGGGCTGATCTACGAGGGGATCGGGCGGGCAGGCAACCGCGCCGCGCAGGCAGTCGAGGTCTGAGCGGCATGCAGGCACTGATCCTCGCGGGGGGCGAGGGAACGCGGCTGCGGCCGCTGACCACGACGGTCCCCAAGCCGGTCGTCCCGCTCGTCGACCGCCCGTTCATCGCGTTCATGCTGGACTGGCTGCGCTCGCACGGCGTCGACGACGTCGTGATGTCCTGCGGCCACCTCGCCGACGGGGTGCGCGCCGTGCTGGGCGACGGCTCGTCGGTCGGCGTGCGGCTGCGCTACATCGAGGAGCCGCGGCCGCTCGGGACGGGCGGCGCGCTGAAGTTCGCCGAGGACCTGCTCGACGAGCGTTTCCTGATGCTCAACGGCGACACGCTGTCCGACCTCGACCTGACGGCGCAGCTGGAGGCGCACGAGCGCACGGGCGCGGTCGCGACGCTGGCGCTGTACCCCGTCGAGGACCCGTCGGCCTACGGGCTCGTGCGGCTCCACGACGACGGGTCGGTGCGCGAGTTCGTCGAGAAGCCGGCGCCGGACCAGATCGACACGAACAACATCTCGGCCGGCGCGTACGTGCTCGAGCGCTCCGTGCTGGACCTGCTCGCGCCCGGCGCGCGCGCCTCGATCGAGCGTGACGTCTTCCCGCGGCTGGTCGGCAACGGGCTCTACGGGCACGTCAGCACGGGCTACTGGATGGACATCGGGACGCCCGACCGCTACCTCGAGGCGACGTTCGACATCCTCGAGGGGACGGTCGCGACCGAGGTCGCCGCGCGGCTGGACGGCTCGTTCGTGTGCGTCGAGGACGGCGTGTCCAGCAGCGGCCGGATCGTCCCGGCGGCGCTCGTCGAGAGCGGCTGCCGGATCGCCCCGGGCGCCCAGATCGGCGGCCGCGCGGTGCTCCAGCACGACGTCAGCGTCGGCGAGGGCACGACGATCGAGGGCGCGGTCGTGATGCGCGGCGCCACGATCGGCGCGCACTGCACGCTGCGCAACTGCATCGTGGCCGCGGGGGCGACGGTCGGCGACCACTGCGTGATCGACGGGCTGAGCGTGATCGGCGAGGGCGTCGTGCTCGGCGCCGACAACGTCGTCTCGCACGG
>Ga0182742_1003875_pt1 | contig 14102 bp, 13 predicted proteins | sample eDN5th37CBELigMG_FD_128880 | JGI IMG/M metagenome (GOLD analysis project Ga0182742, IMG submission 128880) | Enriched Miracle-Growth compost microbial communities from Emeryville, California, USA - eDNA 5th pass 37_C BE-Lig MG (version 2)... ... | reverse complement strand
ATGATCGACAGTATGGATCCGAGCAATAGTCCGAGCGGTAGTAATTGACGGAGCTCATAGTAGGCATTTTCGGCGCGAACGTGAAAATGACTTCGCTCCCTTTTTACTCGAGAAACTCCTAAAAATGCCGCGAGTAGGAATGTGAAGTAAAACACTGGATGTATTAATAGTTTTGCGAATCCCCAAGCCATTTCTAATAGCCACTCTAGAACCAATCTAGCCACCAACCTTATCAATCTATTTCCGAACTTTCCTATTAATCTTTATTTTACCAAATGAAAGGAGAATTCGATATTAGAAATATTTTGGATAATAGTGGATATGGAGCTTTTGGGGGTATTCGATATACAACAATAACCTTCGAGCTCATATTTGCGTAACTTTCGAAGGTTTATGCGTAAGATTTTAATTTTATGCGGAACTTTTGTGATATATGCAGAACTTTCCACCACATTTGAGTAACTCCCATAGTAAATACCCCCTCACCTACCAGGCAAGAGGGCAATCCTCACATTATTTTGCCAACAATCGGAGTCCCGTCTGCAGCTGCGTGTCATTGCTATCCTTCTTCATTTCTTCAACCACCGCACTCTGGAGAGCACTGGCTGTTTTGCTGTCAATCTTCCCCGTCATCTCTAAATCGTGTTGACGTTGGAAGGCCTTAACGCTCGTTTCAGTGCGGTCGTTGAAATAGCCGTCCTGTCGTCCCGGGTCAAGTCCAAGTGCCTTCAGCATTTGCTGGGCGTTTTTGATTTGCTCGTTGTTCATATCCTTTTCTAATGCCTCGGTGAGCTGGAGCGGATGCGTGTGATAGAGCTCCGATTGAACCACCTTCACATCGGGTTCAATTCCCTTTTTATGGATCCAATTTCCATCAGGAGTTAACCACTTAAACAGCGTCAGCTTAATATTGCTGCCATCTCCCATCGGCACAGCCTGCTGAACGGTTCCTTTTCCGAACGTGGTTTCCCCGATCAGTTGGAACCCTTCCGCTTCCTTTAATGCACCAGCAAGAATTTCCGAAGCTGAGGCACTACCTTTATCAATCAACACGGCAACAGGATAGTCTTTATCCTCCGTTAGGTTTGAAAAATAGCGCATCTTTTCACCATCTCGTTTCTCGATTTGAACGAATGGTTTTTCCTTTGACACGAATTCTTTTAAGATTTCCTCCACGCTTGATAACAGTCCACCTGGATTGCCACGCACATCAATCAGTAATCCATCGATCCCTTGATCTTCAAGCGCCGTTAATTCCTTTTTAAACTCTTTTGCAGTATCCTCTGAGAACGTGGTAATCTCCAGATACCCGATCTCCTTGCCGTTTTGCTTTTTCACATCACTATGGACCGTGATTTGCGGAATTTCATCGCGCTTCACGTCGACAACGAGAGGCTTGGTTAAGCCACTACGTGCGATTTCTAGCTTCACCTTTGTTCCTTTTTCTCCGCGGATTTTAAGGGTTGCTTGATAAAGGTCTACCCCGTCCAAGCTTTCTCCATCCACCGATAAGATTTGGTCATTAGGGCGCAAGCCTGCTTTTTCGGCTGGCGAGTCTTTAAATGGGGACACGATGACGATTTTGCCATCAACCAGGCCTACTTCTGCCCCGATTCCTTCAAACGAGGATTCAAGTGTGCTGCTGAACTGCTTGGCCGTTTCTTTGTCCATGTATACCGAGTACGGATCATCAAGTGTAGTGAGCATGCCTTGAATTGCACCCTCGATGAGCTTTTCTTGATCCACACTTTCTACATAACTGGTTAAAATTAACTCGTAGGCTTTTTCGACTTTGTCCAATTCTTCTAGATTGATAGACTGAGGGCTTCCCTCGTCACTGCTTTTGGTATGTAACTCCACCTTGGACTCTGCCGCTAACGCACTGGTAAAGTGCAAATATCCATATGTTCCTCCAGCACCTGTTAGCAATGACCCTGTCATTAGCAAGGCAACCCATTTTCGATTCATGCAAAAATCCTCCCTAAAAGAAAAGCACTAATTTTTTTCTGCATTAGCTTTTGTCGGTTTAAGGGTCTATTTCTCCTTCCACGAGCTGTTGTTGCTTTGCAACAAAGGCTCGCTACAGGAGAAACAGCCCCTATATTTAATAGTTATACAAAAAACACCTCACAAAGTTGTGAGATGTCTTTGTATAACCACTATATGTGCGAGATGGACTAGTTATGAATTAATTCCGGACAACTAGGGTGGCTAGTTGTTCGGTTAAGGCTTCTAACTCTTTGAAAGATTCAACTACTTGGGTGATTTGGTTGGATTGTTCTTCGACGCTTGCTAGTACTTCTTCTACTGCCGCACTGGACTGTTCAGACACACTGGATAGCGAGGAGATTTCCTCTAAAACCACTTCAGAGTTTTTAGAAAAATGAACAAGACTGTTTTCTACTTCTTCTGCTTGCTGTAGTCCTTGCTTAGACGAGGCGAGCATGGACTGGAACGTTTGGCTTGTTTGCTTGGTCATTTCTAGTCCTTTTTCAACTGCCAGCTGGCCGCCTTGTACTTGGCCCGTTACTTGTACGGTCTTTCTTTGGATTCCATCTAGGATGGCTTCAATTTCATGTGTCGATGCCTGAGAAGTTTCTGCGAGTTTACGAACTTCCCCAGCTACCACGGCAAAGCCTTTACCCGCTTCACCCGCGCGTGCTGCTTCGATCGCTGCGTTTAAGGCAAGTAGATTCGTTTGATCGGTGACCTCTCTAATTTTTAAAACAATCGCCCCAATTTTTTGGGTTTGATCGTTGAGCTCTTTCATCAATTGACTTGTATTTTCGACTGAGTCATATACATCCTTCATTTCTGTTTCGAGAGTGTGAATCTTCCCTGTCCCAACCTTAGACGTGTTCTCGGTTTCTAGCGAGATTTGATGAAGCGTTTGAGCAGATGTCACGACGCTACGAATCATATCTCCTGACAATTGCATCGTTTCATTCATCCCAGTCACGGAGCTTGCTTGAGTCTCGATTCCTTTAGATATTTCGGAGAATGCTGAGGTCAGCTCGGAAGAAATTTGATTCGTTTTCTCGATGTTTCTTTTAAAAGAATGACTGAAGTTCTGTAGCACGCCTACCGACTCTTTTACTTTTTCTAGTAATTCATCCACCTGTTCTTTTCCGTGTTTTAACTCAATTCCGTCGACTTCCATCTTTTGCGTTAACTTCGATGTGAGTCGCGCCTGTGTGAGGAACATGAGTAACGTCACAATATTGATGACATTTAATGAAATTAAGATCGAAACGTCGGCTCCGTAAAACATTTGCTCATTAAACTTGAAAAAGAAATAATTGCTGAGAGCTAGTCCAATCACACCCGTTATGGCCATCGACCTCACTTGGTTATAAATCATAACCACCGCCAGAGCAAAATAGATCATTAAGTAGCTTGATAGCTTCGGAGAACTAGAAACCATAAAGAATATAAGAATCGCGATTCCTACAGCGACAATGTAATGAATATGTAGTGTAAACTTTTTGGTTACGGTTAATATGGTAATTAGTGTGACCACTGACAAACCAACAATAGCAAACGTAACAATTCCCTTTGTGCTAACGTTTGCAGCAAAGTTACTAGCAAGCCCTAAGGCAAAGCAGATCCATAGTAGGATGGTAACCAGCTTGTTTCTTTCCTGCATATATTGAATTCTGTCCATATCATTTCCCCCCATTGTTAATATGAAACAACATCCTTTAAGGAGCGCGTACCGTCATAACGTAGATCCACATAATGATTATCGCCTAAATGTACAAGTGGACAATGTGGCCTATCTTCGTAAACCGTTATGATTGTCCCTTGCTCCCCTGTATTTAACACGACTCTTTTTCCAACAAATTGGTCCATTAAGTATTTCGTAAACGGGACCGTAATGGCTGAATCAAACTTTCGCTTTGCGGTTTCTTCCATTAAAATCATGACAGCAACGATCGGTGACTGTTCTCCCTTATACGGACGGACCGCTGTGATGGCGTCATATGTATCAGCAACTGATATGATTTGGGCATGTAAAGGGATAACATCTTCACGAACTCTATACGGATACCCTGAACCATCTATTCTCTCATGGTGCATAAGTGTACCCATAATCACCTTCGAGCGAGTCTCACCCATTTTTTTCAGAATTTGTACCCCTTCAACGGTATGGTTTCGGATCAGCTCCCATTCTTCCGGATCTAGTTTTCCGTTCTTTTTTAACACCGAAAGTGGGATCGCAAGCTTTCCGATATCATGCAGTATCCCTGTTTCTCCAAGAAGCAGAATTTCTGCTTTATCCATTTTTAGTAGCTTTCCAATAATGGAAGAGACAACCGCCACATTTAACGAATGAACATACGTAAATTCATCATCTTTCCTAAGGAGCTTGAGTAGTTCGAAATGCTCATCTTCCGCTACAATCGTATTCAACATCGGTGTATACATATGCTCGAGCTTTTGTAATGGTTGATTGGAAGCGCTACCATTAATAGTTGCCTCTAAATCTTCGAAAATCATTTTTAACTGTCCAAGAGATTCCTTATAGTTCTGCTCTAATTTTTCTACACTAATAGACGGTTGGTTAATGAAACACGTCTCCAAGCGTAAATTGTTATGATGCAAGTGACTTTGTAAAACAAAGATATGTCTTTCGTTTAATATTGTTCCTTTTCGTAGTAGTGGAATAGATTTGTTCTTTGCAAACACATCTTCCGCTAGCACCGATCCTACTAATTCTAAGGAAAGACTCCCCTCTGTTAACATTCCATACACCCCTATAGTCCGTTTTACCTGTGCAATCATTACTATTATAGTACCAAAATTTAGTTTTGAGTATAGGAATGGACGAGGTTTTATTTCGTAATGCTCAAAATATTTCTACAAATTTCGACGTTAACATAAAAAAAGAAGAGGGAGTTCCTCTTCTACTTTAAGAAACCACTTTGATTTCGTTTGTCTCTGTATTAACAATAAACCCTTGGACCAGTATGGATCTTGGAATTAGTGGATGCTTTTTTATTAATTCTACACTGCTCTTTATTTTGTCCCTAGTAATCTGTGGCCCTTTTAACCAGTTGATTGTACTACCTCCACCAAAGTGGATATAATCAAGTGTTTCGATTACTTGTTTAGTAACACCTGATTTTTCTAACCTAACCATAAGGTCCTCCTCAGAAATGCTTGATTTATTTTCGTCTCCTATCACATAAATCTCTACTACATTTTCAGTGTTTATCGCTAAAATAATATCCCTAACTAAGCACCCATACGGTTGGGATATTACTTCCCCTAAACTAGTGAAGATTAGTAGTTCTTCCGTGTCTCTTTGTGTAATTTTTGGAATGAATTGTAGCATTTTCTCATTGAAACCTGTTATGATTAATGTCTTTTTTATCATAAACACTTCCCCCTATTGCATCCATTTGGCTATTTCATAATATACAGGTATGCCGAGAACAAGATTAAATGGGAACGTTACTCCTAAAGATAAACCAAGATATATCGACGGGTTTGCTTCAGGAACTGAAGTTTTTAAAGCTGCTGGAGCTGCGATATAAGATGCACTTCCTGCCAAAACTCCCATTAAGGTAGTTCCTCCTAAGGAGAGACCTACGAAGTTCCCTATAAAGATGCCCAAAATTCCGAATAGAAGCGGAGTGAGCAATCCAAATAATAGTAATTTCATACCATGTTTTTTTACTTCCGGTAACCGTTTCCCTGCAACTAAACCCATATTTAACAGAAAAAGGATTAAAATACTGCCGTATAAATCAATAAAAAGAGGTTTGACTGTTGAAACAGCACGTTCACCGAGAAATAGACCAATGAATAAGCTCCCTACTAAAAGGATAATACTTTTTCCAAAAATACTTTCTCTTAACACTTCTCTATTAAGCAAGCCTGCTGATGATGGAGGAAGGAACCCAAGAGTCCGGGTAGAAAATGCTCCAGTTCCCTTATTAGCCTCTAATATTTTATATAAAAGCAATGACACTAATATAGCCGGGCTTTCCATAAGTACAACAATCGCATTCATAAAGCCTTCATAAGAGGTTCCATTTTTGTCTAAAAAGGTAAGTGCAGCACCGTAGGTAACTATGCTTATAGAGCCATATGTAGCTGCCAACCCAATGGAATTTTTCACATCCATCTGAATGAATCTTAGAATAAATAGTGTAAGAAAAGGGATGATACCCCCGATAAATAGAGCTCCTAGAATAGGACCGACAACCGTCTCTATAGAATAATGGGAGAGTTCTATTCCCCCTTTTAAACCAATCGCGATTAATAAATAAATACTTAATGCTTCGCTTAGACCATTAGGAATTTTCAGATCAGATTTTACTATTGCTGCAAGTAAACCTAATAGGAAAAATAACACCACTGGCGAAAGCAAATTTTGAATTATGATTTCCTTCATATAAATCCCCCTATTTTTAATAAAAAAAACGATAACAATGGAAAATGACCTTCCACCTTTTTACTCTTGGCTAGCTAAAAAGCCTTCCGAGAATCTCCCTTTATTTTGTTTGATTCTCCTTATTCCTTCCAACAAAAAAAGGTATATTTCCCAAGACTGCACTAGTCCAGAAAATATACCGATTTATATTCCTTTTCCTTCATCTTTATTAGGATCTATTTTTCATATAGCCAATAAAAGTATTAGCTAGATGCTAAATATACCTATTCTTTTAGAAGTATAAAGCAATGATCTCTCGTTTGTTTAAAATTGATTTGAAATCATTATATCCGTGTGAGGGAAAAATTTCAATAGTAATTTAAAAAAATTTTAAATATTCACTTCTATTATCTTAACACGAGTTCCTTCGCTACTAACTGTTGAATGAACTGATGCCCACTTTTCACAATTTGGTCCTTGTCATAATCCATAGACGCCACATGGAAGGAATTAGGCAACATGAGTCTTTCCGTATTAGTAGATCGTACCGTTTGAAGAATATAATCGGTATTTTCAGGTGGAACCACATGGTCCACACTTGAGCGCATACCTAAAACCGGGCTATCGATCTCAGGAATCAGATTTAACGTGTTCTCCATAACCTTTTGTAGTTCATGAATTGCTTTTAATGGTACCTTTGAATAAGTAATTTCATGAACACCACTTGCCTTGATATCTGGTTCTGACTCATTCAAGAACCGTGGCTCAACCTGATCTTTTAAATAGTCGTAGGCTGGTACTTCTAAAGCCGCATTTATTAATATAAGCCCTTTTATTTCTTTATGACGATGAGCTAAACGAAGAGATAGTGTTCCACCCATTGACTGTCCGATCACATAAATATGTGAACAATGTTGTTTTAATTGTAAGTAGGCTTTTTCTAATGAAGAGAACCAGTCATGATATGAGCAAGCTTCCATATCTTTATAGTGAGTTCCGTGTCCCATTAATCTAGGAGCTAACACCGAGTACCCTAATCTTGCAAACTCTTCCCCAATATACCGTACACTTTGAGGTGTCCCAAGAAATCCATGAGATATTAGTACTCCTACTTCACTTCCCTTGAAGAAAAATTCTTCCGCTCCCTCGATAACCGGATATGTTTCTGCCATCTGTTTCGCCTCCATTAGTAAGCAGTTTAATTTTTATCTGTTACTATACTATAATTCATATAATACCTATCTGTAAACTAGGAATTAAAAAATAATTTAAAAAGCGCAACTTGTATCTACTCAGAGAGTAGGCAAAAGCTGCGCTTAGTTTGTTCTTATAGTGGTACAATTCCAGACGGATTAATCGCATTAGACTTCGATGCATTCCATCCACCACGGTGAAGCTCGAAGTGTAAATGCTGGCCATAGGAATCACCTGTGTTACCCATGTTTCCAATAAATTGACCTTTAGATACAACTTGTCCTTCACCCACGGCACGGCTGCTTAAGTGAGCATAGACCGTTGTATAGGTTTGACCGTTAATGCTGTGTGCAATAAAGATCGCATTTCCGTAACTAGATGAGTAGTACGAACGAATAACTACCCCATCTGCTGCTGATACAACAGGAACCGTTCCTTTTGCAGCAAGGTCAACCCCTGCATGCAATTTACCCCAACGAACACCAAATCCTGAAGACAGGTAACCCGCTGATGGTCTTGTGAAAGATCCACCGGATACAGCTGGAGCTGAAACGGTACTGCCTCCGCCGCTACTTTCTGTACTTCCGCCACCACCTGACGAATTGTTTGCGGCTGCTGCTGCGGCCGCCGCTGCCGCTGCTGCAGCTTCAGCAGCTGCTTTGGCCTGACGTTCTTGCTCCATTTGAATGGCTTTTTGCATCGCAGCAGCTTGATTAGCTAAAATCGACTGCTCTTCTGCTAGCGCCATTTTATGGTCATGAAGTTCAGTCTCTTCTTGTTGAAGAGTCGCCATTAACTTGTCCTTTTCAGCCTTTTGTGATTCAAGGCTCTGCTTCATTCCTTCAAGGTCAGCAAGCATTGTTTCTAATCCTGCAAGCTTGTCCTCTACTTCTTTTTTCTTAGCTTCAAGTTCTTCTTTATCTGCTTGATGCTCTCTTAAAATATCTTGGTCGGCTTCTACAATGGTTGCTACCGCACTCATGCGGTCGATAAAGTCGGAAAAGCTCTTTGCCCCCATCAATACATCGATATAACTAACCATACTTCCGTTTTCCTGGAAGTTACGAGCACGGTCCTTTAGCAATTCATTTCTCTTCGCAATACGCTCTTCTAGAACAACGATTTCTGCTTTTAATGTTTCAATTTCAGCCTTTGTGTTCTCGATTTCCACGGTTTTTTCAGCAATCTTATTTTCCGTATCTGTTACCTTCATATCAATCTCTTTAATTTGAGCTTGAATAGTAGACTGTTGGGCTTGATTTTCCGATAGCTTTTGTTCCGCTTCATCAATCTTCGTTTCTACTTCTGATTTTTCCTCTTGAATTTGACTCTTTTCTTCTTGAAGGTCCTGAAGTGTGTTCGCCTTTACTGGAGAGACAAGAACACTTCCGAAACCTATTGCAGCAGCAAGTGTGACATATGATATCTGTTTTTTCACTCCGATTTCTCCTTCCAAATGCTAAGTTAGTCGTTCGATAGACAGATAGATTCTAGTCTATTAATCTAGTCATTTTTTATGTAGAAAAGGAAAAAAGAACATTCCTTTTCCTTATATTTTCAAGAATTTACGTACGGACATTAAGCTTCCCCAAATTCCAATGAAGGCTCCCATGATCACAAGGATTCCAGCCACTTGGAAAATAAATGGATTTACATCTAATATTTGAATAAAATTGCCCTCTAATCGTGGCGCAATATAATCATGTGCTTTTGAATATAACACCGAAATCATCGCGATTGGAATAACCGAGCCCAGTACACCGAGCATAAGTCCTTCTAAGAAGAACGGCCAACGAATAAACGAGTTCGTTGCTCCCACTAAGCGCATAATTTCAATTTCACGTCTACGAGCAATAATGGTAATTTTAATGGTGTTAGAAATTAGGAACATCGCTGTAAAAAGCAACCCAACAATGAGCACTAGACCCACGTTACGGCTGACAGATAAAAAGCTAAATAGCTTTTCAACAGAGCCTTGTCCATATTTCACTTTTGTTGTGTATTCAAATTCATCAATTTGTTTCGCGACATTCATCGTATCAGTAGGATTCTTTGCTTTTACGATAAAAACATCATTTAATGGATTGTCTTGCTCAAAAAGGTTAAACACTTCCCCTTCTTCTCCAAGACTTGCAATCAAATTATCAAGCTCTTCCTCTTTTGCAGAGAAGGTAACACTCTCCACTTTCGAGAGACCCTTAATCTGCTCTTCAAGCGCTGCTTGGTCTTCTTTTGTTGCTGCTATATCTATATGAACGCGGATTTCCACGTCGTCTTCAATCGAATCGGCTACCTTATTCAGGTTCATCATAATCACTAAAAACACGCCAACAAGAATCAACGTGACCGTTACGGCACTAACTGATGCAAAGGTCATCCAGCCGTTTCGACCAAGATTCTTGACGCTTTCTTTCATGTGACGACGGATCGTTCTAGCTTTCATAGCCGTAGTCACCTCGCATTTGATCTCTAACTATTTTCCCACTTTCAATCGCAATTACACGATGCTTGATGGTGTTAACAATCTCTTTATTATGAGTCGCCATCACGATGGTTGTCCCTCTCGTGTTAATCTCTTCAAAGATGTTCATAATTTCCCATGAAGTTTCAGGATCAAGGTTACCGGTGGGCTCATCGGCAATCACAAGCTTAGGCGCATTCACAATTGAACGGGCAATCGATACACGTTGCTGCTCTCCACCCGAAAGCTCTGTTGGCAACATTCTCGCTTTATGCTTTAAGCCAACGAGATCCAACGTCTCCATTACTCGCTTCTTAATATATTTCGGCTGTTCTTCAATAACTTCAAGTGCAAACGCAACATTTTCATATACATTTAACGTTGGAAGCAACTTGAAGTCTTGGAAAACCACGCCAATATTTCTTCGTAATAAAGGAACTTTTGAGGGTCTAAGTGTGGCAAGATTGATTCCATTAATCATAATCGAACCTTTTGTGGGCTTTTCCTCGCGGTACATCATTTTAATAAAAGTAGACTTTCCCGCACCACTCGGTCCAACCACGTACACAAACTCACCTTGCTGTATATTTACATCTATCCCGTTAGCGGCAGTAACACCGTTTGAATACTTTTTATATACTTCTTTCATTTCTATCATTTAACTATCACCTAAATTGTTTTTGTCATATCTTTCAACTAGCCATTGGATGTTGGTTACATTACATGGATGATGGTCAAATGAATTATCGCCGAAATTCGACAAAAGTTGACCGCTACATTAGACAGTATTCTTCATAAATCACATACAAGAAACATTATAGCACTATCCTAATACAAAAAGTTCAATAAAAATATTACATTTTCTTTTCAAGTATTGTCATATTATGGTGAGACTTGGTAATAGACATCTAAATGATTCGACATGATTGGTGAATTTCCTCTATTAATGGAGGGGGATTTGTTGTGGGAATTTGTAATTTTATGGTGGGTGGATATATAGAAATAGACTTTGAGGGGGGCTATCAGCGAGTATTGGTGATCTATCCGCGGGTTTTGTGGTTCTATCCGCGAGTTTGGGCATTCTATCCGCGACTTTTATGGTTCTATCCGTGAGATTCTGGTTTTTATCCTCGATCACCCAAACAAAAAACGCCCACCAGGACGTTTTTCATCAGCCATTATTTCTTTCCAGCTAACCATTCGGCAACCGTGGAAGCATCTTCGCCTTGGAGAAGTCCCTTTGGCATGGCGCCCTGGCCATTTGCAATGACATGCTCAATATCTTCTTTTGATAGACTAGCACCGATTGCATCAAGCTTCGGTCCTACTCCACCTTCGAGGTTTCCGCCGTGACAGCTTGAGCATTTTTGCCCATAAAGCTTTTCAGCGTCTCCGCCACTGGCTGTTGCGCTGTCATCCGTTGCTTCCTCGCCACCGCCACACGCAGCAAGTACAAATAATGTTCCCATCAATAGTGCAAGAAGCTTCTTTTTCATCCAAACTCCCCCTAAGGTAAAAAATACATAGTCGGTAATATTATACCAATACTAGGCACGTTTGAAACCCTCACCAAGTACCTCGGAAGCGTCCATAACGATGACAAATGCAGATGGGTCAATGGTTTTCACTAGTTGTTTCAATTTCGTGAACTCTGTTTGGTCAACAACGCACATAAGGATTGGTCGCTCGTGATCGGTATAGCCTCCGTATGCTGATAATTTTGTCACACCGCGGTCAATTTTATTCAAAATGCCTTCACGCACTTCCGCCTGCTGGTTCGTAATTATCATCGCCATCTTAGAACGACCAAGACCTATTTGTACCAAGTCAATCGTTTTCGTTGTCACATACAACGCAATCAATGCATACAAGCCGCGTTCAATATCGAACACAATTGCAGCAGATAGAACAATTAATCCGTCGATAATAGCCACACAAGTCCCCAATGTAAGACCTGTGTATTTGTTAATAATCTGAGCGGCCAAATCCGTTCCACCTGTTGACGCCTTTCCACGGAACACGATTCCTAAACCAAGACCCACTCCAATTCCTCCAAACAGGGCTCCAAGAAGAGGATCATTTGTCCAAGGCTCATAATCATTCGTAAAAAACACAACCAATGGCAGAAAAATCGTTCCTACGAGCGTTTTCACACCAAAATTCTTCCCTAGTAAAAGAACACCAGCAATAAATAAAGGAATATTAAAAGTCCACTGAACAATAGCTGGTTCAAATCCAAATAGAGAAAACAGAATGGTGGATATCCCACTTACCCCACCAGAAGCGATTTGATTGGGTAATAAAAATAAGTTAAAGGCAATTGCCACAATAGCTGATCCGATGAGTACATATATGTATTCTAAAAATACTTCTACCTTCGGATGAACTCCAGATGTCTTTTTTCGATTCATTAACCGTGTCTCCTTTACCAACCTTTTTCAAATAACTAGGCGAGTATAGCATGGAGGAAAAAGGTTGTAAATGCCACTGTACCAACGTGTTAAAGGGTTAAAATCCTTCTTATTAATATGAAACAAAATAAGACCGGGCATTCACCATGCTCGGTCTTATTACTGTTTATTTACGATTCCAACCGCGATCGTTTCGAGAAACGGACGAACGTTCGTGGATCGATTTTTGGCAAATCGAATCATCATAATCACGTCGTGAAGTTCTTGTGGAGTTAAAAGTTCAATCGACCACTCCACAAATTCCTCATTGGAGATGGTGTAGTTTTCTGTCGGTACTTTGATTTGTTTATATGTACGGAGTTCATCACGTAAAAGTCGTTTGTAATATTCATACTTCAGCTCCACCAGTTCATCCTCTTTGCGGAGTTTTTCGGTAAGATAGAGCATTGATTGCTCGCTAATCATAACTATTTCTTTCACCTCTGTCCAGCACGTTCGCATTCCCTACATAATGATAAACAAAAAACTAGCGTTGTGCAAAAAATTCTTGATACTTTCTCTATTATTTTTGAAAACCCTTTATCCTTCAAGGGCATTTCGAATTAATTTCACTGCTTTTTTTCCAAGCATTCCTAATTCCTTGACAAACGCATGAATTAATAGAAAGATTGTATACTATGTGAGAAAGAACTGAAGAAAGGATGATTCTGTGAAAGAGAAGAAACTCGGTTCGGTATTTTACATATCTGTCATTATAATTAGTTTATTTGTTTTATGGGGATTACTCGCACCAAATCACTTGGCTGCTTCTGCGAATGCGGCACTTGCCTTTACAACGGGGACTTTTGGATGGTTTTATCTATTAGCCGCCTTTATCTTTTTAGTCTTTGCGGCATACTTAGCATTTGGACCTTACGGGAAAATCAAGCTCGGGAAGGATGATGACGAGCCCGAATACTCGTACTTTTCCTGGTTCGCGATGCTTTTTTCTGCAGGCATGGGAATTGGATTAGTCTTTTGGGGAGTAGCTGAACCCATCACTCATTATATTGATCCCCCGCTTGATTTAGCTGAAGGTCAAACACCAGAAGCTGCTCGCTATTCATTACGATACTCCTTTTTCCACTGGGGGCTCCACCCCTGGGCGATTTATTGCATTATTGCCCTTGGACTTGCCTATTCACAGTTTAGAAAAGGAGAATCTGGCCTGATCAGTTCAACCTTTCGTCCTTTGCTTGGAAAAAGGGTTGAGGGACCGATTGGAAAAGGAATTGATACATTTGCTACGATCGCAACCACATTTGGTGTTGCGACTTCACTAGGATTAGGGACATTGCAAATTAACAGTGGTCTTGCCCACGTGATTGGAATTCCAAACACCGTTGGGGTTCAATTGTTAATTATCCTTATTGTCACCATCCTTTATATGGTTTCTGCTACCACAGGACTTGATAAAGGAATTCGTTATTTGAGCAATTTGAACCTGGGATTGGCTGTCGGACTCTTACTATTTGTAATTGTGACTGGACCAACCTCGTTTATCTTTGATGCTTTAACCACGACGATTGGTGGCTATCTAGGAAATCTCGTTCAAATGAGCTTCCGCTTATCTCCCTTTACACAAGGAACATGGGTTGGCGCATGGACTCTGTTT
>Ga0182742_1003874_pt1 | contig 14102 bp, 12 predicted proteins | sample eDN5th37CBELigMG_FD_128880 | JGI IMG/M metagenome (GOLD analysis project Ga0182742, IMG submission 128880) | Enriched Miracle-Growth compost microbial communities from Emeryville, California, USA - eDNA 5th pass 37_C BE-Lig MG (version 2)... ... | reverse complement strand
ATGTTATATTCCGAAAGGGCTTCAGATTTTCTTTGATATACTTTTCCTTTATACGATTGTGGTTGGTTTTTTTCTATTTGTTCTCTCTTCATGCTGGGTCATCTCCTTATTCATGGTGTTAATTTTAGCTTATCCATATTGGGGAGGAACATGAAGAGAGAAGAGATTTTTTCATTGTTAAAAATTCACATAAAGGATGGCACTGTCATACTTTACAAATTACATATCCACTTTTTTTAACGGTTTTTTCGCAGGACCCTCCAGTACATCACCTGTCACCGAAAATCTTGATCCATGACAAGGACAGTCCCAAGAACGGTCACCACTATTCCACTCTACTTCACAGCCCATATGTGTGCATGTGGTGTCAACAAGGTTAATGTTTCCGTCCTTGTCTTTGTAGCAACCTGCTCTTTTGCCATTCACCACTACAACAGAGCCTTCATCAGATCCAATATCCTCTATGCGCTTATCAGCGATATCAATTTTTCCTTCAATTAAGTGACCTGCAACATCAAGATTTTGCGTAAGGAATTTTTTAATACTAGGATCAGCATAAAAGCGTGAAGGGCTATAGAGCTCCTTATAAGCATTCTCTTTTTCTAAAACAAGATCTGCAAGGAGTTGCGCTGCGGCTGTACCATTAGACATGCCCCATTTTCTGTAACCTGTTGCGACAAGGATGTTAGGCTTGTTGGAAGTAATTGGTCCAACATAAGGAACTTTATCTAATGTATATAAATCCTGTGCAGACCATCGATATTTGATTTCGTCAATTCCAAATACATCTTCGGCAAATTGCTCAAGTGCTTTGTAGTGCTTGTATGTGGAAGTTCCTTGCCCAGTTTTATGCCCGTCTCCACTAACTAATATGAGCTTTTCACCGTTCATAGGCGTGTATCGTAAAGAACGTGTCGGTGAATCGGCACTATAATACATTCCACCCGGGAAGTCTTGTTTTGCGGTAATTCCTAGTATATAGGAACGTTCTGCATGTAATCGGGAAAAATAAAATCCTTTTCCATCAAAAAAGGGAAAGTGTGAACAGGCAATTGCGTATTTACATGTCACCCGGCGACCTTCACGGGTAATGACCATCGGTTTAGGTGTTGTTTCATCGATGTCAGTCGCCGTTGTTTTTTCGTAGATCTCACCACCAGCTTTTACTATTTCATCAACAAGTACTTTTAGGTATTTGAGAGGATGGAATTGACTCTGTGCTTTCATGACTGTTGCCCCTTTTATATCAATAGAAAAAGGGATGTGATCAACAAATTCACTATGTATGCCGAGCCTTTGATAAGCCTCATATTCTTTCATGACTTTTTTCGCGTATTGGTCACTGATGGCATAAATATAGGCATCTTCTTCAGTTAAATCACATTCAATTTGAAGCTCTCCAACGGTTTTTCGAATAAATGTAAGTGCATCGGCATTCGCTTGGTAGTATTGTTTCGTTTTTTCTTCCCCTAAATGCTGAATAAATTCATCATAAATTAATCCATGCTGGGCGGTTACTTTTGCGGTTGTATGGCCGGTTGTACCATTTAAAATTTGATCGGCTTCCAAAATAGCGACTTTCATGCCTTGCTTCGAAAGCAGATAGCCTGTTGTTATGCCTGTGATACCTCCTCCAACGATTGCAACGTCCACTTCCGTATCAATCGTCAAAGGAGAGAAAGAATGGACCTGAGTAGATTCTCTCCAAAACGGCTCTGGCTCATATGGCATCTTACCTTGTGGAAATTCTTCTGTCATCGAAAGGCCTCCTATGTTTATTTATAAGTTTATTTTTCCCAACTACTGTTAAAACAAACATGCAATCAAAGAGAGTCTGATCCTTACTACGTCTCAAGTCGTAGATCAAAATAAAGCTGTGGCTCGTTTTGAGAAATTCGGAATGTAGGTAAGATAAAGACATAGAAACGGAGCACAGCATAAGAACACAAACTCTTATGCTAGAAAAAGAAAAGGAGGAAAAAAGATGAAGAAGTTTGGTTATGTCTTGCTTGGTGGGGTGGCTGTTATGGTGCTGCTCTCTAATCTGGCCCCGATGATTGCTTTAGGGATAAGTCTTCTTATCATGTACTATGCGTACAAAGGATTTCTGAAAACTGATTCAACATTTACGAAAGTCGTTTGTGCGATTGTTGGAGTTATTGCCCTGTTTGCTTCAGCTTCAAATCTTCCAGCCATTTTAGGATTTGTAGCAATCTACGTTTTATACGTAGTGTATAGAAACTGGAACAAACCATCTAAAAAGGTGAAAGAAAGTACTGACCCATTCACTAACTTTGAAAAAGAATGGAATGACTTAAAAGGAAACTTATAATTAAAAAGGAGAGATTTATAATGGCAAATATTTTTACAAGATTAAAGGAAACCATTTCAGCAGATTTACATGAGGCATTAGATCAAAAGGAACAAAAAAATCCAATTGCCGTCCTAAATCATTATTTAAGACAGTGTGAAGCTGAAACAGAAAAAGTGCGCAAGCTTGTTGAAAGACAATATTTATTAAAAGATGAGTTCAACCGGGAGTATAATGAAGCTGTTCATTTAGCTGAGAAACGTCAACGCCAGGCTGAAATTGCACTTAAAGCAGGAGAAACAGAGCTATATGAATTTGCTTTAAAAGAACAAAATCATTATGAGGAAAGAGCTGCACGTTTGGAGGAGTCACGTCAGCAAACAACTCGCCAGCTTGAAGAGCTTGAACAAAAGTATGAGGAAATGAAGCATAAAGTAAAAGATATGCATATAAAAAGAATGGAATTGATGGGCAGAGAAAATATTGCACGTGCACATCACCGTATGAACAAAGTAGTGGATCAAGGAAGCTTTTCAACAAAAGCCTTCACTCGTTTTGAGGAAATGGAAAGCTATCTTGACCGCCTTGAGCAAAAAGTGAATCAGGATTATCACCGCAGTACAATCGATGCGCGTATTGCTACATTAGAAAAACAGTTAAAAACAGAAGAAACAAATGCAATATCATAAGACAACATGGTATTCTAAAAAGGCGTAGATCTCTGCGCCTTATTTCATATGATCTAAACTTCAACTTCAGTAATGCTTCATAAAACAGGAAGGAGGAATGCCGCGTGTTTAAAAATATAAATTCAGACTACTTAAATTGGATCATCTTAATAGGATTTCTCCTCCTTCTTTTAGAGGTATTATTTTTTAACGGTGGCTTAATTGTTACCTTTCTCCTCTCGATTGGCAGTATTTATTTAGGGCGGAAATGGCGACCACGCTTTCTAGGCAAGCTCCTGTATTGGGGCGGGTGGATCTGGCTTGTTATGACCGTACTGAATATGATTACTCTTCGCTATTTTTTATTTGTATTGCTTATTTATTTTATAGTCCAATTCTTTCAAACACAAAAAAATCCAAAGCAAGTGAAACCGGTTATTATTGAGCCTCAAGATACCGTTGAAACCGGTCAGTTTATCCAACGGAAAAAAATCTTTGAAAATAAGTTTTTTTCCAGCCAAAAGTCACCTGAACATGCATATGAATGGAATGATATTAATATCCAAGTCGGAGTAGGAAATACGGTTATTGATTTAAGTGATACTGTTTTGCCAAAGGAAGAAGCAATTATTGTCATTCGCAGCTTAGTAGGAAATATTCAAATTTTGATTCCGTATGAGGTGGAACTTCATCTTCATCATTCTACAATGGCGGGGACGATCACTATTTTTCAAGAATCTGAACAGAGGATAGTCAATGAAACAATCACTTACGAGACTGCACAGTATAAAGATGCCGATCAAAAGGTAAAGATCTTCACTTCAGCTATTTCAGGAAAGCTTGAGGTGAAAAGAGTATGAGTATGCTTCAGCGGCAAATTATCAGCAGTGCCATTTTTACGCTTATTACATTTGTTATCTTTTCTCTTTTGTTTTTTATGGCCTTTCCTTTACATGAATGGGGGGAATTATGGACCCGTAACGTAATGGATTTACCGTTTATTTATATTGTCCCAAGTGTGAGCATTTTAGCTGGTGTATGCTTTGGGTTTATTACCGGATTTAGCTGGAAAAAATATTTGCGTTCAATTGACTTGGATATTCAAGAGATTTCAAAAGGGAGACCAATTCTAACCGACCAGCACCCATTGCCGGATATCCAAGAAATAAAAACAAAGTTAACAAAAATCCAAAAACAAATGTTGGAGCAAACAAAATTATCACAAAAGATTGCCAATGAAAAGGCAGAGGACCATGAAAGAAGAGTTCAGGAAATGGTCTCCCAGGAAAGAAACCGGCTGGCAAGAGAGCTGCATGATTCCGTTAGTCAGCAGTTGTTTGCTGCATCCATGATGATGTCAGCTGTTACAGAGTCAAAGCCTATCTCAGATGATTGGGAAACAAAGCAACTAAAAATGATTGAAGCCACCATTCATCAATCACAGCTTGAAATGAGAGCGTTATTACTTCATTTGCGCCCGGTTGCATTAAAAGGAAAGTCCCTACAAGAAGGAATTCAGGAGCTTTTAGTAGAACTAATGCAAAAGGTCACAATGAATATAAAGTGGAAAGTAGAACCGATTCCTTTAGACAAAGGGGTCGAGGACCATTTATTTCGGATCTTACAAGAATCTGTCTCTAATACTTTGCGCCATGCTAAAGCAACTTCACTAGATGTTCTGCTGATAAAACGTGATGAAATTGTGATTATGCGTGTAACAGATGATGGAATAGGATTTGATCAGGAAGATGGAAAATCCGGCTCTTATGGATTGCAGAATATGTATGAGCGAGCGGTAGAAATCGGCGGAACAATGAAGATTGTTAGCTTAAAAAATAAAGGTACAAGATTAGAAGTAAAGGTCCCTATTTTAGCAGAAGAGTGTGGTGAAAAAAATGATTAAAGTTGTATTTGTTGATGATCATGAAATGGTAAGAATCGGTGTTTCTTCTTATTTATCCGCACAGCCGGATATAGAAGTGATCGGAGAAGCGGATAACGGGCGTAAAGGTGTGGAGCTATGTCTGCAGCTTCGTCCGGATGTAATTTTAATGGATTTAGTCATGAATGAAATGGATGGAATCGAAGCAACAAAGGAAATTATGAATGCATGGCCGGAGGCGAAAATTATCATTGTCACAAGCTTTTTAGATGATGAAAAGGTATATCCTGCTCTTGAGGCTGGTGCAACAAGCTATCTGTTAAAAACATCAAAAGCGAGTGAAATTGCTAACGCAGTTCGGTCCACTTTCCATGGCCAGTCCATACTCGAGCCTGAAGTAACAGGGAAAATGATGATGAAAATGCGCCAAAAAGATACAGTTCATCTGCACGATCAATTGACCTCAAGAGAAATGGAAATTTTAATGCTCATGACTGAGGGAAAAACAAATCAGGAAATTGCCGATGAATTATTTATTGCTTTGAAAACAGCTAAAACACATGTAAGTAATATATTAAGCAAGCTTGATGTACAAGACAGAACACAAGCGGTCATATATGCTTTCAAACATTCACTTGTAAAATAGAAAAAATGTAGGGAGAGAGACAGTAAATGCATAGAAATATAGAGCTATACGAATATCTAGTAAAAAACTCCTGGCAAATGACAGAAGATTGGTACAGACTGGTAGAAGATGAAGATCCAAATTCTGTTTATTCATCAAAAGACCCAAAGGTAATTCAAGCGTTAAAGGAGCAGAATCAAGATTATTTTCTACATTTACATAAAATTTTTAAAGAAGAAGAAGGAAAGTTTTTCAGTGAGTTTACTAAATGGTCAGAGGAATTAGCTGGCGATCAGAAACATTTAAACACACCTGTGCATTATGTTGTAAGAGAGTTTTCCAGAACACAGGAAGTTTATATATCTTATATTAAAGAATTCTACAAACAAAACATGGATAAAATCGATGTTGATAGACTTTTCCTTTGGTTAGAAAAAGTGAGAAAGATTTGCCATTTATCCATTTACATTTATATTGATGAAGCTCATAAGAATACGATGAAACAACTTGCAGCACAAAAAGAAGTTATTAATGAACTAAGTGCACCGGTTATTACTCTTCAAAACAGAACTGCTCTGCTTCCTTTAATAGGAGATATCGACACAGCAAGAGCAAAACTAATTATTGAAAATACATTAAAGCAATGTGCCACGTTGGATGTCGAACATTTATGTATTGATTTATCAGGTGTTGTGATTATTGATACAATGGTTGCACATGAGTTATTTAGTCTTATAAGAGCATTGAAATTACTTGGTATTACAGCTGTTTTATCTGGAATAAGACCTGAAATCGCACAAACAGCGATTCAGCTTGGACTTGATTTTGGAGAAATTAAAACAACTGCTTCGTTATCAAATGCTTTGGATCAGTTGTATGTACAAAGATAAAAACGCAGATCACAAGATCTGCGTTTTTTTTAGTTAGTAGCCCACTCTTCAATATCCCAGACTTTTGTTACCCAGTCTTCATAAAAGTCAGGTTCGTGGCAGACGAGGACAACTGTTCCTTTGTAGGCTTTAATGGCACGCTTTAGCTCTTCTTTTGCAACAACATCAAGGTGGTTTGTAGGCTCGTCAAAAAGTAGCCAATTGCTTTCATTCATTTGCAATTTACATAAACGAACTTTTGCCTGTTCTCCACCACTTAGTTGTGTTAACGGACGTGAAATATGTTCGTTTTTCAAGCCTGCACGTGCAAGTAGTGCTCTAACCTGGTGCTGATCAAGATGAGGAAATGCGTTCCACACATCATCAATCGGTGTAATAGAATCTGCTTTTACCTCTTGTTCAAAATAAGATGGGAACAGGAAATCTCCACGATTAACAGTGCCACCAAGAGGTTGGATTTTGCCTAAAATGGTTTTTAACAGAGTTGATTTCCCAATACCGTTACAACCAACAATGGCAATTTTCTCACCGCGCTCAATCGTCATTGTTAATTTTGGCAATAGAGGTGAATCATATCCGATTTCAAGGTCTTTCCCTTCAAATACGAAACGGCTGCTGCCTCTTGATTCCTTGAATTCAAATGTAGGCTTAATTGCAGTTTCAGGACGATCAATACGTTCAATACGATCAAGCTGTTTTTGACGGCTCTTTGCACGACCGGTTGTAGAATAGCGCGCTTTATTCTTTGCAATAAAGTCTTCTTGTTTCTTAATGAAATCTCTTTGCTTTTCATAAGCTTGTAAATGTTGATTCTTATTAATCTCAGCAAGTTCCAAGAATTTTTCATATGTTGCTGTGTAGCGGGTTAGCTTCGAAAATTCCAAATGGAAGATAACATTCGAAACACCATTCATGAATTCTGTATCATGCGAGATTAAGAGAAGCGCATTTGGATAATCTCTTAAATACCCGCTTAACCAGCGAATATGCTCAACGTCCAAATAGTTTGTCGGCTCATCTAGTAAAAGTACATCAGGCTGCTCTAGTAAAAGCTTCGCAAGTAAAACCTTTGTACGCTGCCCGCCGCTTAGTGCAGACACATCACGATCAAGACCGATCGCATCAAGCCCTAACCCACGAGCAGTTTCGTCCACTTTCATATCTAATTGATAGAAACCGCCTGCATCAAGACGATCTTGAATTTTTGCCATTTCTTCCAGCAATTCCTCAAGCTCCTCAGGTGTTGCAGTAGCCATTTTATCTGTGACTTCATTTAATTTTTTTTCCTGCTCAAATAATGGAAGAAACGCATCATTTAAAATATCACGAATCGTTTTTCCTTTTGTTAAGACAGTATGCTGATCAAGGTAGCCGTAACGAACTCCGGGAGTCCATTCAACACGACCTGTGTCATGAATAAGCTGCCCTGTAATAATATTCATCATCGTAGATTTCCCTACGCCATTTGCTCCAACAAGACCAACACGCTCACCAGCTAATAAGCGAAGTGATACGTCTTTAAATAATGTACGATCACCAAAACTATGACCAAGATTATCGATTGATAATAGACTCATATCTCTTTAACCCTCCAAGACTAAAACAGTATCTTGCATCATTCTACTACTGATTGAAGTAAGATGCTACTGGTAAATGGTACAGGGGGACAGGTTCCTCGTCCCACCCTGTGGGACGAGGAACCTGTCCCTTTGTCCCGAATTCATCTATAATAGAAATCAGAATGTAGTTGTGAAAGGATGTTTCTATGAGTAAAACAGTCGTTCTAGCTGAAAAGCCGTCAGTCGGAAGAGATTTGGCTAGAGTGTTAAATTGTCATAAAAAGGGAAATGGTTTTCTTGAAGGAGATCAGTATATTGTTACATGGGCGCTTGGGCACCTTGTGACATTGGCTGATCCTGAAAGTTATGGAGATCAATATAAATCTTGGCGCTTGGAAGATTTGCCGATGCTGCCTTCACCACTTAAACTGGTGGTTATCAAGAAAACAGGCAAGCAATTTCAGGCTGTCAAATCACAGTTATTGCGCAAGGATGTGCGGGACATTGTGATTGCAACAGATGCAGGGCGTGAAGGAGAGCTTGTCGCTCGATGGATACTGGAAAAGGTTCATGTAAATAAGCCGATTAAAAGACTTTGGATTTCATCTGTTACAGATAAAGCCATTAAAGAGGGCTTCCGGAAGCTTAGAAGCGGAAAAGAATATGAAAATCTATATGCATCTGCAGTTGCAAGAGCAGAAGCGGACTGGATTGTTGGGTTAAACGCAACACGTGCACTTACAACAAAATACAATGCACAGCTATCTTCAGGACGTGTTCAGACACCGACACTTGCAATGATCGCTCTACGTGAAGAAGAAATCCGCAACTTTAAACCAAAAAAATACTATGGTATAAAAGCTGTCACAGAGAAGGAGCTATCCTTTACATGGCAGGATAAAAAGTCAAATGATACAAAAACATTTGATATGGATAACATTGATAAAAAGCTGCATCATTTAAATGGAAAAGATGCGAAGATCGTAAGTGTAAAGGTTACACCTAAAAAGACATACTCGCCTGCACTTTACGATTTAACCGAACTGCAACGTGATGCAAATAAACGTTTTGGCTATTCAGCAAAAGAAACACTTTCCATCATGCAAAAACTTTATGAACAGCATAAAGTGTTAACATACCCACGAACAGATTCACGCTATATCACAAGTGATCTCGTACCAACCTTAAAGGATCGTCTTGAAGCATGCCGAATCAAACCATATGCTCCGGCTATTGCTAAAATTTTAAGCAAGCCTATTAAAGCGAATAAATCATTTGCAGATGACACAAAGGTTTCAGATCATCATGCGATCATTCCGACAGAAGAATCTGTACCATTAAGTGCATTAACAGATAAAGAACGTAAAATCTATGACCTTGTTGTAAAACGTTTTGTTGCCGTTCTTTCGCCAGCTTACCAATATGAACAAACGGTTGTTACCACTAAAATTGGTGATGAATCATTTTCTGCGAAAGGAAAACGGGTGATCTCCTTAGGTTGGAAAGAAGTTTACAGTGACCATGTAGACGAAGATAGTGAAGATGATCAAACTCTCCCTGCTATAACAGAAGGAGAAACATTAGCAATTAGATCAATCTCCAAGACAACAGGAGAAACAAAGCCTCCTGCAAGATTTAACGAAGCAACACTGTTATCTGCTATGGAAAATCCGTCAAAATACATGGCTGGAGAAAGTAAGGATTTAATTAAAACAATCGGGGAAACAGGCGGACTTGGAACCGTTGCGACAAGAGCTGATATCATTGAAAAGCTTTATAGCAGTTTTCTTATAGAGAAAAAAGGTAAAGACATTTTTATCACATCAAAAGGTAAACAGCTATTAAACTTGGTTCCTGAAGAGTTAAAATCACCTGTCCTTACAGCAGATTGGGAGCAAAAGCTAACGAAAATCTCTAAGGGTGCTCTGCCAAAACAAGTCTTTTTAAATGAAATGAAGCAATATGCGAAAGAAGTAGTAAATGAAATAAAAAATAGTGAACAAAAATTTAAGCACGACAACCTTACAGGAAGTAAATGTCCAGAATGTGGCAAGCTGATGCTGGAAGTAAACGGGAAAAAAGGGAAAATGCATGTTTGCCAGGACCGTGAATGTGGTTATAGAAAGGGAATTTCCAAGGTCACAAATGCCCGCTGCCCAAACTGTCACAAAAAACTGGAGCTGCGAGGCCAAGGAGAAGGGCAAATCTTTGTTTGCAAATGCGGACATCGCGAAAAAATGTCTACCTTCCAGGAAAGACGAAAAAAGAACCAAAATAGTAAGGTATCAAAACGTGACGTAGCAAACTATATGAAAAAGCAGGATGATAACTTCTCAAATAATGCATTAGCAGATGCATTAGCAAAATTGAATCTTAAAGATTAACCTGTACAAATGTGAAACGATAAAGATAAGGAAGATCCAACGTGCCAATTATTAAAACAGATATGTTTATTTATGCACCACGCGACATCTGCTTTAACGTAGCGCGTGATATCGATATTCATACAGAGTCCACAAGCCAGACAAATGAACGTGCCGTCGGAGGGGTCACTAGCGGTCTTATCGGTTTAAACGAAACCGTCACATGGGAAGCCGTCCACTTTGGGGTCAAGCAAAACCTAACCGTACGTATCACAGAATTCGATTTCCCCAACAGGTTTGTCGACGAAATGGAAAAAGGAGCCTTTAAGCGCTTCTACCACGTCCACGAATTTATCGAAAAAGAAAACGGAACCCTGATGCTCGACACTTTTGACTACACCTCGCCCTTCGGCATCATTGGTAGACTTGCCGACCAACTGTTTTTAGAGCAGTATATGAAAGAATTTTTAATTAAGAGAAATCGGTATATTAAGAAGATTGCTGAAGAGAGAGTGGGCCGCTGAATGCGGTCCTTTTTAGTAGGTTAGATACAGCTCGAAAGTTGACTGCAAGGAAATAGGGAGATTTGCAAGAATAATCTCTTACGCTGCAAAAAAGAGCAGTAGGCTTGCAAAAATACAGACAAAGCTGCAAAAAATGAGGCGAACACTGCAAAATTGAGTAGACCGCGTAGATTGAAAGAGACAAATTGAGGTCGTTCTAAAACATAGTAGCCATGTTAATAGGTTAATCATCATGATATATTCTCATATTTACTGTCTGCAAAAATATCGGAAAATCTGCAAGAATAATCTCTTACGCTGCAAAAAAGAGCAGTAGGCTTGCAAAAATACAGACAAAGCTGCAAAAAATGAGGCGAACACTGCAAAATTAAGTACAGTTGCAGAACTAAAGTGACTAGTCAAAAGCAAGATAGCCCCACTTTTTAGATCCAATTCAAAAGTTTCCTACTAAAATAATAAATTACTTTTATAAAAGTGGAAAAATCTATAATTAAACTGAATAAAATCAGGCTCCACCCCACGAAGACACAGCTAATATCCAGTTTTAAAAGTTACCAAAAATCTGTGAACCTATTTATAATGGTACAAAGCATGTCACTTACAAAGGTGGAATAGTACAATGATTGTTAAAAAACGAAAAGTACCTCTAATAAACCTAAAATTAGAAGCATTATTAAGAAGAATTCCAACTACACATCCAAAGTACCTCCTAATAAAAGAAAATTTAGCAAAAAGAAGTTCAGGTTACCTAGGTGAATTGTCATTAAACTACCCTCTGAGTTTCTTGGATGAAAAAGAGTACTTTATCTTTCATGATTTGAGGTTTAATATATCCGACCATTATTTTCAGATAGATACACTTGTTATTACTCAAAAATTCATTTTAATAATAGAAGTGAAACATATTACTGGTACACTTTTCTTCGATCAAGAGTTTCACCAACTAATAAGAACTCATAACGGAGAGGAAGCAGTCTTTCCTGATCCAATCACTCAAATTAAGAGGCAAATGCTTCAGCTGAAGCAATGGTTATCTGATAAGCAAATTCCAGCGATTCCTATTGTGCCGCTAGTTGTTGTCAGCCACCCCAATGCCATTATCCAAACGTCTCCAAAACATCAAAACATCAATCAAATTGTTGCAAACCGCTATTATCTAAGCAGTCGAATCAATCAAATAGAAAGAAACTATCCAAAAGACATGTTATCATCAAAAGATATAAAGAAATAACTAGATTGCTTTTAAAAGAACATGCACCTTTAGATACTTCAGTGCTTGATCAGTATGAAATAAATTCGATAGAAGTAGGTAAAGGAGTCATTTGTTCAGGGTGTAGCCATCTTCCTATGATAAGAGTTAATGGAGCATGGTATTGTGAACAATGTAAAATAAGTGAAAAAGATGCACATGTTCAAGCGTTGAAAGATTATTATCTTTTATATGGATCACAGATATCCAACAAACACGCAAGAGAATTTTTAATGAACTCTTCACCTTTTCTAGTCTCAAGAATACTAAGATCGATGAAATTGCCATCTTCAGGTATAACAAAAGCTAAAACCTACGAATTAACGTTTAAAGAATTCCAAAATTGTTAATTTCACACAATCCCAATTTTACCTCTATATCTTCTACCCACCCATGTAAGCAATATCTTTTCCAGAAAAGTGAACGTTTTATGAAGAAAGTATTACAAAATCGTGATCAACCGTTGAACGTTGCATGACAAATCCTAAAAGAAGTAAATTTCAGGTTAGTCCTCTGCTATGATGTGGGTAAAGAACATTGTGACATTCGTATGTGTGAGTTTCACTATGTTCAATTTTTCACAAAAGCAGTTCAAAACAATTTAAACTACATGTTAGTCAAACTAACTAAAGTATAGATCCTGTTGAGTCTATGCGATAAAGAAAGGAGTACTTTTATGAAATTAAAATGGTCTTTGTTTGCAATGATGTTAACAATTGCTGCTGTTTTAACTGGATGTGAACCATTATTGGTTTTGGATCCAAAGGGGCCTCAGGCTGAAAGACTAGCAAGTGACATTCTATTAACTATGGGTATCATGCTATTTATTGTTCTTGCTGTATTTGGACTTTTAATTTACATGCTAGTGAAATATCGTGCTTCTAAGCAACCTGCAGATTATGAGCCACCTCATATTCACGGGAATATATGGGTTGAAACGATTTGCGTTGGTGTACCGATTTTAATCGTTGCTTACCTTTCTTTTGTATCTGTTCAAAGTAACTATATTGTAGAGGCAAAGCCAGAAGGTTACGGAGATAAAGAGCCTTTAGTTGTTTATGCATCATCTTCTAACTGGAAATGGCATTTTAGCTATCCTGAGGAAAACATTGAAACAGTTAACTACTTATATATTCCAACTGATCGTCCACTGGAATTTAAGTTATATTCACATGGACCGATTACAAGTTTCTGGATTCCACAGCTTGGTGGTCAAAAATATGCGATGAATGACCACGTTACAACACTTCATCTTGCTGCAGATGCACCGGGCGAGTATATCGGACGTAACTCAAACTTTAGTGGTGAAGGATTTGCTGCAAATACATTTAATGTAACAGCTATGTCACAGGAAGATTTTGATGAGTGGGTTGACGAGGTAAAAGAAACAGCTGACCCTCTTACAAAAGAAGAATTTACAGAGTTGTTAGAACCGGGACATCTTGGGCAATTAACATACACTGGAACTCATTTAGAATTCTCACCTCCAAATGAACATCATCATGGTGAGGCTGAGGAAGAAGAGGCTTCTGACACAGAAACAGAAACAGAAGAATCACATGAGGATCATTCAGAACATGAGGACATGACTCAATCAGAGCATGAACACATGAATCATTAGAAAATTTGTCTTACTCCAAGTCTTAATGTAACTTACTACCTTACGAAGAAAACCGGGTTCGATCACAGTTTTCTTCTTACAAAATAATTCATTTCCGAAAGGAGTCACAAACGTATGGATTTCTTTGATCGTTTTGCCGTGCCTCATCCAAGTTTTGCGATCTATGCATCAATGGTTGCGATTGGATTAACTACAATTGCCATCCTTGCTGGATTAACATACTTTAAAAAATGGGGTTATTTATGGCGTGAATGGTTAACAACAGTTGACCATAAGCGTATCGGTATTATGTATTTAATTTCTGCATTAGTTATGTTATTCCGCGGTGGCGTTGACGCAATTATGTTGCGTGCACAGCTTGCCGTTCCTGATAATACATTACTAGATTCACAGCATTATAATGAGATTTT
>Ga0182742_1003873_pt1 | contig 14103 bp, 10 predicted proteins | sample eDN5th37CBELigMG_FD_128880 | JGI IMG/M metagenome (GOLD analysis project Ga0182742, IMG submission 128880) | Enriched Miracle-Growth compost microbial communities from Emeryville, California, USA - eDNA 5th pass 37_C BE-Lig MG (version 2)... ... | reverse complement strand
CGGCGAAAGGCCGACAAGATCGGCATCCGCGTTATTGCCGGCGCCCGGGCGCAGTCGGCGCATGGCCGCACGCAGGTCAGCGGTCTCGATGTGCTCCATGACAGCGGGCGTGTCGAGCATTTGCATTGCGACCTTATCGCCATGTCGAACGGATGGAATCCGGCGATCCATCTCGCCACGCATCTCAACGGCAAGCCTCTTTGGGACGAAACGCGCGCCGCGTTTGTCCCGCCGCACAACCTGCCGCCGGGCTTGTCGGTCGCGGGCGCGGCGAGCGGCGCATCCGGATTGGCACAGGCGATCGGGCAGGGCGGATCGGCGGGTGAAGCGGCGGCGCGGGATTGCGGATTTGATGCGAAGCCGCTGCCGCGGGTGACGGCGGACGAAGAGCGCTCGGACGGCTCTCCGATCTGGCTGCCACCGGCCGGCAGCAGCAAGGCCTTCGTGGATTTCCAGAACGATGTGACTGCGTCCGATGTGGCGCTCGCGTATCGCGAGGGGTTTCGCGCGGTCGAGCACCTGAAGCGTTACACGACCCTTGGCATGGCGACCGATCAGGGCAAGACCTCGAATGTGGCCGGTCATGCACTGATGGCAGCGCTCTGCGGCGTTGATATCGCGCGCGCCGGGACCACGGTGTTCCGCCCGCCCTATACCCCGGTCGCGATTGGCGCGCTGGCCGGACATCATCGCGGCAAGGATTTTCGCCCGTACCGACTGACGCCCTCGCACGACTGGGCGCGCGAGCAGGGCGCGGTTTTCGTCGAGACCGGCCTGTGGCTGCGCGCGCAATATTTCCCGAAAGCCGGAGACAGGGATTGGCTCGATGCCGTGATCCGCGAAGTGAATGCGGTGCGTGGCGGCGTCGGCGTCTGCGACGTGTCGACGCTCGGCAAGATCGACATCCAGGGGGCGGACGCGGCCGAATTCCTCAATCGCGTGTATATCAACGGCTGGACCGCGCTTGCGGTCGGCAAGGCCCGCTACGGACTGATGCTGCGCGAGGATGGTTTCGTCATGGACGATGGCACCACCGCGCGGCTTGCGGACACCCATTTCGTCATGACCACGACGACCGCGAATGCGGGGCGGGTGATGCAGCATCTGGAATTCTGCCATCAGGCGCTGTGGCCATGGCTGGATGTCCGCATGGTGTCGGTCACCGAACAATGGGCGCAGTTCTCGATCGCCGGGCCGCGCTCGCGCGACGTGCTGCGTGAGGTCATCGATCCAGACCACGACATTTCGAACGAGGGCTTCCCCTATCTCGCATCCGGTCCGGTGACGGTGGGCGGCGGAATTGCCGCGCGGCTGTTCCGGATCTCGTTCTCGGGCGAGTTGGCCTATGAGCTTGCGGTGCCGGCGTCTTACGGAGACGCGGCGATCCGCGCCATCATGGCGGCGGGAGAGCGTTACGGCATTCACCCCTATGGCACCGAGGCGCTCGGCGTGATGCGGATCGAGAAGGGGCATGTCGCCGGCAATGAACTGAATGGGCAGACCACGGCGCGCGATCTCGGCCTCGACAAGATGATGTCTCGCAAGAAGGACTATATCGGCCGCGTCATGGCTGCGCGGCCGGCCTTGCTCGATCCGGCGCGGCCGCGCTTCGTCGGCTTCCGGCCGGTCGACAAGGCGGACCGGTTGCGGGCCGGCGCGCATTTCGTTGCGACCGGCAAGCCGGCAACGGCCGGGAATGACGAGGGCTTCATGACCTCGGTGGCCTATTCGCCAACGCTCAAGCACTGGATCGGACTTGGGCTGTTGCGCAACGGGCCGGAGCGGATCGGCGAGCGCATCCGCTGCGTCGATCCTTTGCGCAACGCCGCGTGTGATGTGGAAGTCTGTTCGCCGGTCTTTGTCGATCCCAACGAGGAGCGGCTGCGTGTCTGACACGATGTCGTCATGGCAACGAAGGGGCGTCTGGGATGGCATTGCCGTTCCGGGCGTGTCGGGCGCCACAGACCGCGAGCCGGGTGTCATCGTCACCCCGAAATACGGTCTGTCCATTGCTTCTGTGATTGGCGGCGAAGACCAGGATGTGTCGGCCCGATTTGTGTCCCGCTTCGCGATCGAGCCGCCGCAAACGCCGCGCATCGTGGCAGGAGACATGCTCGACCTCGTCTGGTCGGGTCCCTCGCAATGGCTCGCGCTATCCGGCAATCCCGCCATGCCGTCCGAGCTTGCGGCGCAGCTTGCGGGCGTTGCCGCGATCTCCGACCAGACCGATGCGCGTGCGATCCTCGGTCTTTCCGGCAGGAATGTCCGTGACGCGCTCGCCAAGGGATGTCCGGTCGATCTGCATCCGCGCGCTTTCCGTCGCGGCGACACCGTCATCACCGCGATCGGGGGTGTCGGTGTGCAGGTGTGGTGGCCGGAAAGCGAAGACGCGCTCCACCTGTCGGTGCCGCGCAGCATGGCGGGCAGCTTCTGGTCATGGCTTTTGCCATCCGCGCAGGAATTCGGCGTTAAAGTGCTGCCGCCGGGCCGGCGCTGACCTATCCGCTGTTGCGCTTGCCGCTGGCGAGCAGCCGGGAGGCAAGCTCGCGCGTCGAGGGGATGCGACGCTCGGGGTCAGCGGATGCGGCTTCGTCGCGCGCGAGATTCTCGATGATCGCCAGCAGCGTTTGGCGGGTGGCGGCGATCTGTTCGGACGACACGCCGGCAACGGCGATCCGGTTCACATCTTCGGCAAGCGGAACAAGCTTGTCCTTCAACTGCCGACCCTTCGGCGTCAGGAACACATGAACCTTCCTGCGGTCGTCCGGCAGTTGCCGCCGCGCGATATAGCCGAGCTTCTCCATCGCATTGAGTGCCGAAAAGGTGGTCGGCTCCATCACCCCCGCTTCGGCGCTCAGTTCGCGCTGGGTCAGTCCTTCCTTCTCCCAGAGAATGCGCAGGAATGTCCAGTGACCGAGCGATACGCCGTGCGCTGTCAGCCGCATCTGCAGCGCCCGCAGCAGGGCGCGCGTTGCGTCCTTGACGAGATGGGCCAGGCGGTCGTTCGGCACGGCTTCGCGCCAATGCTTGAGGATCGTCTCGGTATCGCCCCGCTTGCGCCGGCTCATCGCAGCGATCCCCGTAGCCCGACCTGGTGGCGCAAGGCGATCTCGGCCTGCTCGCGTGCCGAGTCGAGGACGGCGAGGCAGACTTCCAGCGTCGCCTGGGACCATTCGCCATCGTGGAGCGGCGGCTTACCCCCGACCACCGCGTCATGGAACTCGTCGATGACCTCCGCGCGCGGCACCGGCGGCACCGGGACAGGATCGAGCACCACGGTCTCGTCATCGTAGATCATCACGCCATCGGGCGTGGGCCGCAGGTCGGCCCGCTCGCAGGACACAATGATCGAGCCGAAATGCTGGTGACGGCGCTGCGCCGGAGCGCTGTCCGGCGGCGCATAAGCGCTGCCGCCGTAATTGCGCGCGGCCTTCAGCGCGGACTCCGCCTCGATATTGCCGGCGTTGCGCAAGGCCTTGCGCATCGCGCCGTACCGCGCCGGGTCCTTGGGCAAGCCCATTTCGCCGACGAAGTCCATGAACGCGTCGGAATCGAAATGCGCGTAGCCGCTATAGGTGCAGGACGCGAATGCGCCGTCATCGAAGGTCAGCAGCGCGGAATAGGCGCCCTCCGTCGGCCGGCTGGCGTCCCAGTGTCCGGTCATGGCGCGCACGCTGCGCACAAGGCCGCCGCCGAGCAGGCGCACGATATCGATCTGATGCGCGCCCTGGCTGAAGATCACGCCGCCGCCTTGCGCGGTGTCGAGTTCCTCGGGCCGCCGCGGCCGCACCATGTAATCGGTGTAGTTGAAGGCGTGGATCATGCGGGGGCTGCCGAAGCGGCCACTGTCGATCAGCTTGCGCGCATGCAGGATCGGCGCATTGAAGCTGTGGCTGTGACCGACCATGAGCTGCACGCCCGCGCGCCGCACCGCGTCAATCATCATGCGGCATTCTTCGAGGGTGATCGCGATCGGCTTCTCGACCAGCACGTGCTTGCCGCGCCCCGCCGCGGCGATGACGTGAGCGGCATGCGTCTGGTGCGGCGTCGCGATATAGACCGCCTCGACCGACGGGTCGGCGCACAGAGCCTCGACCGTGTCGTAAGTCGGCGCGCCGAAATCGGTTTCAAACCGTTTGCGCGCCTCCGGCCGCAGATCGGTGGCGGCGACCAGCGCAATCCGCGGATCGGCCGCGAAGGTCGGCAGCATCAGGGTGAAGGCGCGGCCAAGCCCCGCAATGCCAAAACGGATCGGGCGGCCGGTCATGGCACGCTACCCTAAACGGACACGGTGCGCTCCCTCCCCCTGAAAGGGGAGGGTTGGGGAGGGGTCAAGATCAGCCGGACCGAAGAAATATTGACCACCATCCGCTCGCCTTCTTCGCTGCGCTCAGTCGAGCGACCTCCTCCTTTCAGGGGGAAGTGAGCCTGCTGCACGAATGGTCTCGTTTGCTTCCGGCGTTTCATGTCTGCGCGCTATCGGTCGATCACGAGTTCGGGCGATTTCGCGCGCGATACGCAGATCATGATCTGGCTGTCGCGTTCGGCTTCCGTCAGCACGAGGTCGCGGTGATCGGCTTCGCCGGCGAGCAGCTTGGTGCGGCAGGTGCCGCAGGTGCCGCTCTCGCAGGAACTGGGGACCTCGTAACCCGCCGCACGGATCGCTTCGAGGATCGTGGTGCCCGCAGGCACCTCGATCACGGCGCCGCTCCGTGCGAGCTTGACCGTGAAGGCCGTGTCGTCCGGCCGCCTCGCATCGGCCTCGCTGAAGGCCTCGAAATGGATCGAGGTCGGCGTCCAGTGCCCGGTCGCATCGCGCACCGCTTCCATCAGCCCGCGCGGGCCGCAGCAATAGATGTGCTCGCGGTTCCTGCGCTCCTCCACGATCGGCCACAGGTCGAGCGCTTTCGCCGGATCGCCATTGTCGTAGTGGAAGACCACCTTGCCCCGAAATTCCGGCGCGCTCAGCTGTTCACGAAACGCGGTCATTTCCGGCGTCCGCGCGCAGTAATAAAGCTTGAACTTCTTGGCCGGATCCTCCTTCAGCGCATGGATCATTGCGATGAACGGCGTGATGCCGATGCCGCCGGCGATGAAAATGAAATTGTCGCCGCGCTGCGGCAGCGCGAATGCATTATCCGGCGCCGAGATGAACCATTCGTCGCCTTCCTTGGTGTTGTCGACCAGATAGATCGAGCCGCCGCGGCCGTTGTCTTCTCGCTTGACCGCGATGCAATAGTGCGTGAGATCGGCCGGATCGCTGCACAGCGAATATTTGCGCATCAGTCCGTTGGGAACGCGCAGATTGATATGCGAGCCGGCGGTGAATGGCGGAAGCTCGCCGCCATCGGCGCGGCGCAATTCGAACAGATGAATGCCCTCGGCGATTTTCTCGGCGCGACTGACGCGTACAGCGATCTCGGTTTGCGGACTTGCAGTCATGGCCAGTGTCGTTTCACGTCCCCTTGGTGGCGAATTCTGGTGCGATGCAAAATCATAGCGACATGCCACCTAGACAAGCACGCTGGAAGAATTATAGGATAAAAGCTTAGAGGGCTAATATTTTCTCCGGATCAAGCCGGAGCCGCCCGGGAGGCCGGCCGATGATGACCGCAGAGGAGAACGACCTGTTGTGCCGCGTCGAGGGCGATGCGCCGATGGGCCAGATCATGCGCCGGCACTGGATGCCGGCCTGCCTGATCGAGGAGGTCGCCGAACCCGACGGCGCGCCGCTGAAGATCCGGTTGCTGGGCGAGGACCTCGTGGTGTTCCGCGACAGCGACGGCCGGCTGGGCATCATCGACGAATATTGTCCGCATCGCCGCGTTTCGCTTGCCTTCGGCCGCAATGAGGAATGCGGGCTGCGGTGCCTGTATCACGGCTGGAAGATGGACGTTGACGGCAACGTGGTCGAGATGTCCTCCGAGCCGCCGGAAAGCGGCTTCGTCGAAAAGGTGAAGGTCAAGGCCTATCCGGCGCGCGAGTGGGGCGGCTTCGTGTGGACCTATATGGGTCCCGCGGAGACGATGCCGGACTTCGAGCCGCCGGCTTTCGCGCCCACGCAGAATGCGCAGGTCTCGATCGTGAAGATTCACGTCGGCTGCAACTGGGCGCAGATTCTCGAAGGCCAGATCGACTCGGCGCATTCGTCGAGCCTGCATTCTTCCGACATGAAGCCGGCCAAGGTCGATGCTGCGAAGGCGGCCGACACCCATTGGTTGCGGCCGTCCACGGACAAGGCGCCGAGGCTGCAGGTCGAGCGGACGAGCTTCGGCTTCCACTATGCGGCGATCCGCCGCCCGATCGCCAACGCCAATGTCAACGATTATGTGCGCGTGACGGTTTATGTCGCACCGTTCACCGCGCTGATCCCGCCGAACAACGAATATAATGTGGCGACGCTGCTGGCGCCGGCGGATGACCACAACACGGTGTTTCATTTCATCGCCTGGAGCGACAAGGATACGGCCTGGGCGGACAAGGGTGGCATCGACCAGGAGGCGTGGCGCAAGTTCAATGTGGCGCAGCCCGGCATCGATCTCGACCGCAACTTCAACAATCTGCGGACCCGCGCCAACCAGTACAAGCAGGACCGCAATGCGATGCGGCTCGGCGAGTTCACCGGTATCAAGGGCATCCCCAATCAGGATATCGCGATGTGGGAGACCATGGGCCCGATCGCCGATCGGACCAGAGAGCGGCTCGGCGCGAGCGATCTTGCCGTCGTGGAGTTCCGCAAGCTGATGGTCGATGCGGCGCGGGAGATGCGCGACAACGGCATCGCCATCGGGCGCACCGACCCGCATGTCGCGCATGCAAGAATCCGGTCGTTCGAGGGGATCGTGCCGAAATCGACGAACTGGCGCAGCTTCACCGTGGCGCCGGACCCGCAGCACGACCAGGACCGCAGTCAGGAGAAGGTTGCCTAGCGCCGCCGCGGCGCATCTAATCGCAAGACTCAACGTCTCGATCGAAGAAGACGTGTTCACGCAGAGGGAGGAAGTGCATGAAACAACGGACGCTCGGCCCGCTACTCGGGCTGGTCGCCGCCGGCTGGCTGCTCGGCCTGCAGCCCGCGATGGCTCAGGACAAGTTGAAGCTTGCCGTCGGTCAGCGCGGCAACTGGGATACCTCGATTTCCGAGGTCGGCCAGCGCGCCGGTATCTTCAAGAAGCACGGCCTCGAACTTGAGATCGTCTATACGCAGGGCGCCGGCGAGACCCAGCAGGCTGCGATTTCCGGCAGCGTCGATATCGGCGTCGCCGCTGGCATCATGGGCGTGCTGAGCGCCTATTCAAAAGGCGCCCCGGTCCGCGTGATTGGCGCCGAGACCACTGGAGCCGCCGACCTTTACTGGTATGTGAAATCGGATTCACCGATCAAGTCGCTGAAGGACACTGACGGCAGGACCCTTGCCTATTCGACCAACGGATCCTCGACCCATGGCATCGTCAGCGCCTTCATGAAGCAATACGGCCTGTCCGCAAAGCCGACCGCGACCGGCGGCCCTCCCGGTACGCTGACGCAGGTCATGTCGGGCCAGATCGACGTCGGCTGGGCGGCGCCGCCGTTCGGACTTGACCAGCTCGACCAGAAGCAGATCCGCATTCTCGCGAGCGGCAACGATGCCGACGTGTTCAAGGGCCAGACCGTTCGCCTGCTGATGACCACGGCGCCGGTGCTGCAATCCCGGAAAGACGTCATCGACCGCTATATGAAGGCGTACCGCGAGACGATCGATTTCATGTATACGGACGCCGGCCTGAAGGTCTATGCGGATTGGCTCAAGATTCCGGAGGCCAAGGCGCGGCGCACACGCGACGATTTCTTCCCCAAACAGGCGGTCAATCCCGACAGCATCGTTGGGCTGGACACCATCGTGAAGGACGCCGTCGCCCTGAAATTCACGGCCAGCCAGCTGACCAAGGAACAACTCGCCGAGCTGATCCAGATCCCGCCGCGCTGAGGCTTGCTTGAAGCTTGGCCACCCCTTGTGGGGCGGGTCGATCACTGAGCCAATGGGCCGCGCCGAAAGCGCGGCCCAAGCCCGGCCACGATGCTCCCATGACTCAACGCATTCGTGACCGATTCCGGGCCGTCAAGGTCCGCAACCGTGCGGTTTCTTGACGCTTTTGCCTGTGTCCCCCGACTTCTGCTAGGTACCTCGCCACGGCCGGCCCGGAGCACAAAGCCGTCTGCCCGGTGCGGTGGTCGGACGCTTCATCGGCCCTGCACGTTTCCAAGCAGAGTTCCGAACGAAACCGCACCGGAATCACAGGTTTGCTCGTGTCCTTCGGATCGAAGTCCGCTCACGTGCAAGCCGCAGATCGAACCGGGCTTCGGATTCGGGGCACTAGTCGGAGTTTGCATGCTTGAAATGCTGCGCTCGATGGCGCGTTTCGTCAGCGAGAAGGTTGGGTGGCACCGGATCGGCTTCGCGCTCAGCGTCATCATCATCGCGGTGGCTGCGGTCGTGCTCTACCGCATGCTGCGCAACATTGACGTCCAGGAGGTCTACAAGGCGCTGCGCGCCACCGACCCGCGCGATTTCTGGCTTGCCGCGCTGTTCGTCGCCTGCGGCTATTTCACCCTGACCTTTTACGACCTGTTCGCCCTGCGCACCATCGGCCGGAAGGACGTGTCCTATCTCACCGCGGCGCTGGCGGGGTTCACGAGCTATTCGGTCGGTCACAATGTCGGCGCCAGCGCCTTCACCGGCGGCGCGGTGCGCTATCGCATCTATTCCGCGCACGGGGTGAGCGCGATCGAGGTCGCGAAAATCTGCTTTGTCGCCGGGCTCACCTTCTGGCTCGGCAACGCCACGGTGTTGGGGCTAGGCATCTTCTATGCGCCGGAAGCTGCGAGCGCGATCAATCACCTGCCGGAATGGTTCAACCGGGTGCTCGCCGGCCTCACCATCCTGGTTCTGGCCGCTTACGTGATCTGGGTCTGGATTCGACCCCGCGCGATCGGGCGCAACGGCTGGCAGGTCGTTCTGCCGGGCGGCCCGCTCACGTTGCTGCAGATCGTGATCGGCATCGTCGACCTCGGCTGCTGTGCGGCCGCCATGTATCTGCTGCTGCCCGACCAGCCGCATATCAACTTCATCATGCTCGCGGTGATCTTCGTGTCCGCCACCTTGCTTGGCTTTGCCAGCCATTCGCCGGGCGGCCTCGGCGTGTTCGACGCGGCGATGCTGGTGGCGCTCTGGCAATTCAATAAGGAAGAATTGCTGGCGAGTTTGCTCCTGTTCCGTCTGTTATATTACATCATCCCGTTCGCGCTCGCGCTCGCGGTGCTGGGCGGACGCGAGATCGTCAAGGGCATGTCTGCCAATCGCGTCCCGCAACTCAGCAATATTGCCTCTGACGTGTTCGTGGCGCCGCCGGCGGGCGAGCCGCAGAAGCCTTCCAATGCCGACGGACAGAAGCAGTGAACGGGACAGCGGCGCAGGCGGGCCGCGCGCGCGCGCCGGCCGATCCCAATGGCTGATCGCCGCGATCGCGATCGCCGCCATCGCCATTCCGGCAATTCGGGGTGACCTGAGCGCGGCGATCGCCGTTCCGGCCGTGGCGGCGGTAATCGTGGTGGCGTGGTATGTCGGGAGGCGAGCCAAAAACGGCGGTGAAACCGGGCAGGCCGCCTCGACCCCGGCCCAGACGAGCCAGGAGCCGTCCACCGATCTGATTGCCGCGCTCCCGGACCCGGCCGTGCTGCTCGATCGCGACGGCCGGGTGCTCGCCATGAATGCCCTGGCGAGTGCGATGGCACCGGCTTTGCGGCGTGGCGAGCCGGCCTCGCTCGCCCTGCGGCTACCCGAAGTGGTCGAAGCGATCCGGCGCGCGGCGCTCGAGGGCAAGGCCGAACGGGTCGAGTTCTCCGAGCGGGCGCCGTCCGAGCGCTGGTTCGAGCTGTACGTGAACCCGCTGCGAAACGATGCCGCGGCCAATGTCCCGACGCGGCTGCTCCTGACATTCCGCGATCTGACCCCGATCCGGCGGGTCGAGGAGATGCGGGTCGACTTCGTCGCCAATGCGAGCCACGAATTGCGCACACCGCTCGCGGCGCTGTCCGGATTCATCGAGACGCTGAAGGGGCCGGCGCGTAACGATGCCGCGGCCCGGGAGCGCTTTCTCGATATCATGGAAGCCCAGGCCAGGCGCATGGCGCGGCTGATCGACGATCTCCTGTCACTGTCGCGCATCGAACTGTCAGCGCATGTGCGCCCGCAAACGCCGGTCGAATTGCTGCCGCTCGTGCGGCAGGTGGTCGATGCCTTGCAGACGCTGGCGCGGGACCGCGGGGTCACCGTGACCGTCGACGCGCCGAACGAGCCGCTGATCGTGTCGGGAGACCGCGACGAACTCACGCGCGTCTTTGAGAATCTGGTCGAGAATGCGCTGAAATACGGCGCTGCCGGCAAGCGTGCGGAGATCGCGCTGTCGCGTGCCTTCACCGTCACTGGTGTGGAGGAAGCTGTGGTCGCCGTGCGCGATTACGGTCCAGGTATTGCCGCGGACCACCTGCCGCGGCTCACCGAACGCTTCTACCGGGTCGATGCCACCGCAAGCCGCGAACAGGGCGGGACGGGCCTTGGTCTTGCGCTGGTCAAGCACATCATGAATCGCCATCGCGGCCGCCTGACGATCGAGAGCCGTGCGGGCGAGGGCGCGACCTTTACCGTCCGCCTGCCGCTGTCGCCGACCGCCCGAGCTGAAAAAATCCTATAAGTATCAATACGTTGCGCTGTCATCTGGCCGTCATCCAGGCGTCATAGAAGCTTCGGCAAGTCGCCCCTAGACAGCGGCGTGACCGGACCGGAATCCGCCAGTCTCAGACCGGCCGGCACGCAACGAAGGAGAGAGACCTTGAAACACCACACCTTGGCCGGCGCGTTCGCGCTCATGGCAGCAACCGCGATGGTCGCTGGCGCCGCCGAAGCGCGCGACCAGATCCGCGTGGTCGGCTCGTCCACCGTCTATCCGTTCACGACCGCCGTCGCCGAGCAGCTTGGCAAGACCGGCGGCGTGAAGACTCCGGTCGTCGAGTCGACCGGCACCGGCGGCGGCATGAAGCTGTTCTGCGCGGGCCTCGGCGTCGAGCATCCGGACGCAACCAATGCCTCGCGCCGCATGAAGAAGAGCGAGCTGGAGATGTGTCAGAAGAACGGCGTGAAGGACGTCGTTGAACTGACCGTCGGCTATGATGGCATCAGCCTCGCGCAGTCAAAGGAAGGTCCGGTCCTGAAACTGACGCTGGCGCAACTGTTCCTTGCCATCGCCAAGGACGTTCCAGGCCCGGACGGCAAGTTGATCGCCAATCCGAACAAGACCTGGTCCGACATCGACAAGTCGCTGCCGACCGTCAAGATCGAGGTGCTCGGCCCGCCGCCGACCTCGGGCACGCGCGACGCACTGCACGAACTGCTGCTTGAAAAGGGCGCCGAGGGCGTTCCGGCGCTTGCAGCGCTGAAGAAATCAGACCCGAAGGCGTTCGAGCGGGCCTGGAAGTCGATCCGCGAGGACGGCCCCTATGTGGAAGCCGGCGAGAACGACAACCTGATCGTCCAGAAGCTTCTGGCCAACAGGAACGCGTTCGGCATTTTCGGCTTCTCGTTCCTGGAAGAGAATGCCGCAAGGCTGCGCGGCGTGCCGCTGAACGGCGTGGAGCCGACCTATGACAACATCGCCGCCGACAAGTATCCCGGCTCGCGCCTGCTCTTTGTGTATGTGAAGAAGCAGCATGTCGGCGTCGTTCCCGGCATCGACAAGTTCGTGGCCGAATTCGTGTCCGCCAGGGCGATCGGCGAAGACGGCTATCTCGCGCGCAGGGGCCTCGTGACGCTGCCGAAGGCGGAGGCCGACAAGGTCCGTAATTCGGTCATGGATATGAAGCCGCTGGCGCTCGACAATCTCGGCACCTAGCGCGTGCCGAACATCCGGGCAGTCGCCGCCGCGGCTGCCCGTTCCCTGCAGGGCACGGACCGCATGACATCATCCGGCATGCCCAGGTTCAGACGATGACATCGTTGTATTTCCTCGGCCTCCTGGCGCTTGTTCTTGTCGGCTATCTGCTCGGCCGCTCGCGCGCAGCGGCGGCCGGCCGGTCGGAACCGCTGCATTCGCGGCCGGGCTATCACGGCGCCTTCGTCGTGGTCAGCATCCTGGTCCCGATGCTGCTGATCTTCGCGGTCGCGGCGCCGATTTCCGAGCATATCGTCAATACAAGGGCCATCGGCGCGCTCGACCCCGCGCTGCTCGATAACGATCTCAAGCGCGGCGCCGCCCTGCGCGACATTTTTGCGGTCGCCTCCGGCCGCTATGCCGGCGAGCCGAGTGCCGCGCTCCGGAGTGCCGCCGAGCTGTACGTCACCCTTCGCACCTGGACCGACACGATCATCCTCGCAGCGGGGTGGATTTTCGGCCTTCTCGGCATCGCCTATGCGCTTCGTCTCCTGTCGGCGCGATTCCGCGCCCGCAATCACGTGGAACGCGTCGTCAAATACGTCCTGCTGGCGGCGGCCTGCGTCGCGGTGCTGACCACCATCGGCATCGTGTTCTCCGTGCTGTTCGAGACGCTCCGGTTCTTCCAGAAAGTGTCGCCGATCGACTTCCTCACCGGTCTGCAATGGAGCCCGCAAACCGCAATACGCGCGGACCAGGTGGGATCCTCGGGCGCATTCGGCATCGTGCCACTGGTGGTCGGCACGCTCCTGATCACGCTGGTCGCCATGCTGGTCGCAGGTCCCATCGGCCTGTTCGCGGCGATCTACATGGCGGAATATGCGACGCCGCGGTTCCGCGCCTTTGCCAAGCCGGTCCTGGAAATTTTGGCCGGGATCCCGACGGTGGTGCTCGGCTTTTTCGCCGCGCTCAGTCTCGCGCCATGGGTGCGCGCGGCCGGCGAGACGCTCGGCCTGGACGTCGCCTCGGAAAGCGCGCTCGCCGCCGGCATCGTGATGGGAATGATGATTATTCCCTTCATCTCCTCGTTGTCCGACGACGTCATCAATGCGGTGCCGCAATCGCTGCGGGACGGTTCCTACGCCATGGGGGCGACGCAATCGGAAACCGTCAAGAAGGTGATCCTGCCGGCCGCGCTGCCAGGCATCGTGTCGGCCTTCATGCTGGCGATCAGCCGCGCCGTCGGCGAAACCATGATCGTGGTGATGGCCGCCGGCCTTGCCGCAAACCTCACCTTCAATCCGCTCGACGCGGTCACCACCTTCACGGTGCAGATCAAGACCATTCTGGTCGGCGATCAGGAATTCGACAGCGCCAAGACCCTGTCGGCCTTCGCGCTCGGCTTCGTGCTGTTCTTCTTCACGCTGATGCTCAACGTCATCGCGATGCAGATCGTCAAACGGTATCGGGAACAATATGACTGACACCATCCTTCCCGGCGCCCGCTTGATCGATCTGCAAACCGATGCAGCCCGCGCACGCATCAGGGCGCGCTACCGGGCCGAGGCGCGGTTTCGCCTGTACGGGCTCGCGGCCATCGCGGTGACGACCCTGTTTCTGGTGGTCGTCCTGTCCGACATCGTGATCAAGGGGCTGCCCGCCTTCACCCAGCACGCCCTTATGATCAACGTTACGGTCGATCCGGCGCAGATCGACCCGAAGGGCGCGCGAAACCCTGCGGATATCCGCGGCGGCGATTTCGAAGCGCTGGTTCGCAATGCCCTGCGCGCCGAATTCCCCGACGCCAGGACCCGCAGCGAGCGCCGTCAGCTTGACAGCATCCTCTCCATGGGCGCCGCCGATGAATTGCGCAGCCGCGTGGTGGCCGATCCGGCGCTGGTCGGACAGACGATCGCGGTGCCGGTGCTGCTGTCGTCGGATGCCGACCTGTATTTCAAGGGGATCGGCACCGACATCGTCCGCATATCGGGGCTTGGCACGGCAACGCCGAGCGGCGTTTCCGGCGACATCGAGATCACCTCGACCGCGGGCGACTTCGCCAATGCGCTGGCGCTGGTCAAGCAGGCGTTGACCGCCCGTGCGCGCTCCGAGCGCAGCGAGGCCGAGCGGCTGCAGGCCCTGTCCGGCCGTGCCGCGGCACGCAGGACAGAACTCGATGCCGCGCTCGCATCGGCGCGCG